>Ga0315912_10000715_pt1 | contig 51610 bp, 62 predicted proteins | sample VfabasoilMG_FD_204469 | JGI IMG/M metagenome (GOLD analysis project Ga0315912, IMG submission 204469) | Garden soil microbial communities collected in Santa Monica, California, United States - V. faba soil | ecosystem: Environmental > Terrestrial > Soil > Garden | place: USA: California...
CCCTTCCCACGCCACCATCATCGGCCACCGCCTGGAAGGTCTCTCCGGGGAGGAGCGCGATCTCGTCAAGGAACTGAGCTTCGCGCGGATCGGACCCGGCGATGCGCGCGTGCGTGCGCTTCCCGAAGCGCGCGCGGCTGCAGCCGTTGAAGCCGCCTACGACTACGTCAGTTACCGCCGCGCGATCGGCAAGCAGGATGTCGCCGACCCGGCGGCGCTCGCGCGCGAGCTGCTGGTCGCGCGCAGCGCCCTGGACGTGCCGGCGCAGGCGCCCCCGATTGCGACGCCCGCCACGCGCCCTGACGAAGGACACGGGTCCTCGCGCGTGCTGCTGGGCGCCGGCCGCCGTGCTGGGCGCGATTTCCAGGAACTGCGCGTGCGCGCCTCGTTCCACGACCTGATGGATCCGGAGGAAGGCTATACGCGGGGCGCGCAAATCGAGTTCTTCAGCCTCGGCGTACGGCACCTCGAGCCCGGCACCACCAGGATCGAGGAGTTCACGCCGGTCCAGATCCTGTCGCTCGCGCCGCGCGATGATTTTTTCCAGCCCTGGTCGTGGCGCGTCTCCGCCGGATGGCGCCGCGAATTCCTCGCCGACGGCAGCGAGCCGCTGGTCGGTGCGCTCGACATCGGCGCCGGCGCCACGTGGTCGGTAGGCAGGCGGGGAATGTTCTACGCGATGGCGGAAACCAGCGCGCGGCAGCACCACGACCTGGAAGACGGCTATGCCCTGGGCGCAGGCGGCCGCATGGGGGTGCTCGTCGATGCGGGTTCGCGCTGGCGCATCCACGGTTATGCGAGTGCGCTCGGGTATTTTCTCGGCGACGAAGACAGCCCGCGCTCGTTCGGCCTGGAGACCCGCGTCACGCTGAAGCGCGACCTGGCCTTGCGACTGGATTTTTCCCGGAACCGCCAGCACGACTTCCTGTTCAATGCCGCGTCGCTGTCGATCCTCTGGTACCTCTGAGATGCGCGCCGCCATCGCTCTTCTACTTGCGCTAGGCCTCGCGGGCTGTACCGGGACGTTCTTCCAGCCGCACAACGTCCTCGTGCACACGCCGGCCGAGGTGGGCTTGGACTACCAGGAGATCAAGCTGCGCGCGGAGGATGGAACGGTCCTCAATGCCTGGTTCCTCCCGGCGCGCGGCCCGGCCCGCGCCACCTTGCTCTACCTGCATGGCAATGCCGAGAACATCAGCACGCACTTCGCCAATGTCGCCTGGATGCCGGCGGAGGGATTCAACGTGCTTGCGCTGGACTATCGCGGCTACGGGGCTTCCGGGGGATCGGCCTCCCTCCCCGGCGTGCAGCTCGATATCGACGCGGCGATGCGCGCCCTGCTCGCGCGCCCGGACGTGGACCCGAAGCGCATCGTCATCTTCGGGCAGAGCCTCGGCGGCGCGCTCGCCATCCACTACGCGGCGCACGGCGCCCACCGGGTCAACGTCCGCGCGCTGGTGTGCGACAGCGCGTTTTCCGACTACCGGGAGATCGTGCGGGAGAAGCTGGCGGGATTCTTCCTGACCTGGCCGTTCCAGTGGCTGCCGTCGCTGACCGTGGACAACGACTATTCGCCGCTGGCGTCGGTGCAATCGCTCAGCCCGATGCCGCTGCTGCTGATCCACGGGAACGCGGACAGCGTGGTGCCGGTGCATCACTCGCGCCGCCTCCACGAGCGCGCCCGCGAGCCGAAGGAACTATGGATCGTGCCGGAGGCCGGTCACATCCAGGCGCTGCGCAGCGAAGCGGTCCGCAAGCGCCTGGCCAACTACCTGCTGCGCGTGGCTAGTCGAACCTGAAGATCGCGCTGATGCTCCAGGTGTCATAGTCGGTGGCGACGCCGGAGTTGCCGCCGCCCATTTTGGGATAGCGCTGGTATTCGCCGCGCAAGCTGAAATTCTCGAACAGGTACCACTGCAGGCCGGCGCCCAGGGTGAGGTCGGTATTCGACTCGTTGAAGCTCGCCCCGGCCGGGGTAGCGCCCCGGAGGCGGCCGCGATACACGCCGGCCTTGCCGAAGACGGCGAATTCCTTGAGGAAGGGATAGGAGAGGATGCCGACCAACTCTCCCGCCTGGCCCTTGGCACTCGCGGTGGTGGTGTTGTCCCGGTTATCCCCGAAGTCGTGGTATCCGGCTTCCACGGCGAGGTAGCGGTTGAACTGGTAGCCGGCGAACCCCCTCACCGAAGTGTCCGTGTCCTTGCAGTCCGGACCGGCAAGCAGGCAAAAGTCGGACGATATCGCCCCGCCGAGGCCCGCACCGATATAGAACGCGCTGGGACTCTTCTGTGCGAATGCCGGCAGCGCAGCCATCGCCGCGAAGCCCAGAAAAGCCAGAATCGCCTTGTTTTTCATTGGTATGTCCCTTGTTAAGAACCTGCGCTAAGTGCTTAGAAGAACACAAGATGCCGTGTTGCGCAACTTGTCCCGGCCGCAGCCTATGCCTTGGAGAGGGCCTTGAGGGCAAAACGGATGGCTTCGGCGACCGACGTACCAGGGGGCATGCCCTTGATGGCGGTCAGGGCTTCCTTCTCGTTGTAGCCCAGCGCGAGCAGGGCGTTGACCACGTCGGAACCACCGCCGCGCGCAGCCCCGGGAACGCCCTCCGCCAGCTTCCCCTTGAGCTCGAGCAGCAAGCGCTCGGCGGTCTTCTTGCCAATGCCGGGGACCTTGACCAGCCTCGCGGATTCCTGCAGCGCGACCGCCTGCGCGAGATCCGCCACCGACAGGCCCGACAGCACCGAGAGCGCCGTGCGCGCGCCGATGCCCGAAATGCGGATCAGCTGCCGGAACGCAGCGCGCTCCTCGAGCGTCGCGAAGCCGTAGAGCTGGTGGGCGTCTTCGCGCACGGCGAGGTGCGTGAAGAGCGTCACCGCTTCGCCGCTTGCCGGAAGACTGTAGAACGTGCTCATCGGCACGTCGACTTCGTAGGCGACGCCGCCGACGTCGACCAGCACCTGGGGCGGGTGCTTGGACAACAGGCGGCCAGCGAGCCTGCCGATCACCGCAGTCTCCCACGAACCAAACGATAATTTTTTGTCTGAAGAAAACCGAGTTTTGCTCCGTGCGCATGGCAGATCGCGCAGGCCAGTGCGTCGGCGGCATCCGCACCGGGCGCACCGGGCAGTGCGAGGAGTTGCCTGACCATGTGCTGCACCTGGTCCTTCGCGGCATGGCCGTTGCCGACCACCGACTTCTTCACCTGCAGGGCGGTGTACTCGGCGACCGGCAGGCTGGCAAGCACCGCCGCGCAGATCGCGGTTCCGCGCGCCTGGCCGAGCGCCAGCGTCGATTGCGGGTTGGCGTTGACGAAGACCTTCTCCACCGCGACCTCGGAGGGCCGGTGCACGGCGATGACCTGGTTCAATCCCTCAAGAATGGCCTTCAGGCGCACGGCGAGTTCCCCTTCGCCCGACTTGACGCAACCACTTGCCACATAAGCGAGGCGCGCGCCGCTCACCTCGATCACGCCGAATCCGGTGATGCGCAGGCCCGGATCGATGCCCAGGATCCTCAGTCGAGCACCGCCGACGTGTAGACATCCTGCACGTCGTCCAGTCCCTCGAGCGCCTCCAGCAGGCGCCGCATTTTTCCCGCCTCTTCCCCGGCGAGCGGCGTTTCGTTCACCGCCTTCATCGTGATCTCCGCGATTTCCGGCTTGAGGCCGGCCTTCTCCAGCGCCGCCTTGACCGCGGTGTAGTCCGCCGGCGCGCAGATCAGCTCGACCGAGCCATCGTCGTTCTTCACCACGTCTTCGGCGCCCGCGTCGAGCCCGACCTCCATCACCTGTTCCTCGCTCGCGCCCGGCGGGAACAGGAACTGGCCGCAGTGCTTGAAGAGATAGGCCACCGACCCGTCCGAACCGAGGTTGCCGCCGTTCTTGCTGAACGCGTGCCGCACCTCGGCAACGGTGCGCGTGCGGTTGTCGGTGAGGCAATCGAGCATCACCGCGGCGCCGCCCGGCCCGTAGGCCTCGTAGCGCACTTCCTCGTAGGAGACGCCGTCGAGCTGGCCGGTGCCGCGCTTGATCGCGTTCTGCACGCTGTCCTTGGTCATGTTCGCTTCGCGGGCTTTCTCCAGCGTGAGCCGCAGGCGCGGATTGCTGTCGGGGTCGCCGCCGCCCGCCTTTGCCGCGACCGTGATCTCCCGGATCAGGCGCGTGAATACCTTGCCCTTCTTCGAATCCGCCGCCGCCTTGCGGTGCTTGATGTTGGCCCACTTGCTGTGCCCTGCCATGCAATAATTTTACCGTCATGGCCGCCCCACTTCCGGTCGCAAGAAGCGGCAAAACCGAACTTGTCCTGCTGCCGGCGCTGGCCAACCGCCACGGCCTGATCACGGGCGCGACCGGCACCGGCAAGACCGTCACTTTGCAAACGCTCGCCGAGCAGTTCTCGCGCATCGGCGTGCCGGTGTTCCTGGCCGACGTGAAGGGCGACCTCTCCGGCATCGCGAAACCCGGCGGCGGCAATCCCAAGGTGCTGGAACGGTTCAAGACGTTCAAGATGCAACCGCAGTTCGCCGCGTGCCCGGTGGTGTTCTGGGACGTCTACGGCGCCGCGGGGCACCCGGTGCGCGCCACGGTCTCGGACATGGGACCTCTGCTGCTCTCGCGCCTGCTCGGGCTCAACGACACGCAGGAAGGCGTACTCTCGCTGGTCTTCAAGATCGCGGACGACGCGGGCCTGCTGCTGCTCGACGCGAAGGACCTGCGCGCCATGCTGCAGCACGTCGGCGACAACGCCGCGCAGTTCACCACCGCCTACGGCAACGTCTCCGCCGCCTCGATCGGCGCCATCCAGCGCGGGCTGATGTCGCTCGAGACGCAGGGCGCCGACCGCTTCTTCGGCGAGCCGATGCTCAACATCGCCGACCTGATGCAGGCGGAGGACGGCAAGGGCGTGGTCAATCTCCTCGCCGCCGACAAGCTGATGAATTCCCCCAAGCTCTACTCCACGTTCCTGCTGTGGATGCTCTCGGAGCTCTTCGAGCAGCTGCCCGAAGCGGGCGACCTGGATAAACCGAAGCTCGTGTTCTTCTTCGACGAAGCGCACCTGCTGTTCAGCGAAGCGCCCAAGGCGCTGCTCGAGAAAGTCGAGCAGGTGGTGCGCCTGATCCGCTCCAAGGGCGTCGGCGTGTACTTCGTGACGCAGAATCCGCTCGACATCCCGGAGTCGGTGCTGGGACAGCTCGGCAACCGCGTGCAGCACGCGCTGCGCGCCTTCACGCCGCGCGACCAGAAAGCGGTGAAATCCGCCGCCGAGACCATGCGGCCCAACCCGAAGCTGAACCTCCAGCAGGCCATCACCGAACTCGGCGTCGGCGAAGCGCTGGTCAGCTTCCTGGACGAGAAAGGCACGCCCACGGTGACCGAGCGCGCCTTCGTCGTGCCGCCGGTCAGCCAGCTTGGCCCGCTCACCGACGCCGAGCGCAAGAATCTCATCGCGAAGTCATCGATTGCGGGCCACTACGAAAAAGCCGTCGACCGCGAATCCGCCTACGAAAAGCTGAAAGCCCGCGTCGAGGAAAAACCCGCCGCGGCCAGTCCCGCGGCGGCCAAACCCGCCGGGCGGCAGCCGCAGTCGATCTTGGAGGCGATGACCAAGAGCGCGATGCGCACCATCGGCTCGGAGCTCGGCCGCCAGGTCGTGCGCGGCGTGCTCGGCTCGATCCTCGGCGGCAAGCGGCGTTGACGTCGTATCGTGGCTGGGGCATTGCGTTCGCGGTCCTTGGCGTGCTCGCTTTCTCGCTGCGGCCCATTCTCATCAAGCTCTCCTATGCGGCGCATCCGGTCAGCCCCGCGACGCTGCTGTTCATCCGCATGACCGTGTCGCTGCCGTTCTTCCTCGCGGTCGGCTGGTGGCTGCGGCGCCAGGAACCGGCGCTGCGCGGGCGCGATTGGGCGGCGGTCGGCGCGCTGGGCGTGCTCGGCTACTACGCCTCGAGTTTCCTCGATTTCCTCGGACTGCAGTACGTCGGCGCCGGCGTCGGCCGCTTGATCATCTTCCTCTACCCGACGATGGTCCTGCTGCTGTCGTTCCTCTTCCTGCACAAGCGGCCTTCACGCAGCGAAATCATTGCCCTCGTCTTGAGCTATGCCGGCATTGCGCTGGTGGTTTCCGACCAGGCGGACAGCTCGGCATCCGGCCGGCTGTTCCTGTGGGGCGCTCTGCTCATCTTCGCCGGCGCCCTGGGCTACGCCGTGTACCTCGTGGCGGGCAGCCAGGTCGTGAAGCGCATCGGTTCGATGCGATTCACCGCCTACAGCATGGCGATCGCCACGCTGCCCGCCGTGCTGCAATTCCTTGCGCTGGAGCCGCTGTCGGCGCTCGCGCTGCCGGCGCCGGTGTGGGGCTATGTCCTTGTGCTGGCGACCGTCAGCACCGTGTTGCCGGTGTTCATGGTGGCCGAGGCGCTGCGGCGCATCGGCGCCAATCAATTCGCCCTGATCGGCGCGGTGGGGCCGGTCAGCGTCGCGATCACAAGTTCGATCGGGCTGAACGAGCCGTTCACGTTGGTGCAGGCCGTGGGCGGGCTGCTGGTCATTTTCGGCGTGCTGCTGGTTTCGTTGAAAAGGAGCTGACATGGATCTGGGCATCCGCGGCAAGACGGCATTGGTGTGCGCGGCATCGAAGGGGCTGGGAAAGGGATGCGCGATCTCGCTCGCGCGCGAGGGGGTGAACCTCGTCATCACGGCGCGCGGCAGGGAGGCGCTGGAGGCCACGGCTGCCGAACTTTCCAAATTCAAGATAGACGTTCAATTCGTGGTGGGCGACATCACCACTGCGGAGGGACGGTCCGCGGCGCTCAAGGCCTGCCCCTCCCCGGACATCCTGGTCAACAACGCGGGCGGCCCGCCGCCGGGCGATTTCCGCGACTGGGACCGCGACGCGTGGGTGAAGGCGCTCGACGCCAACATGATCGCGCCGATCCTGATGATCCGGGCGGTGGTGGACGGCATGATCGCGAAGAAATTCGGCCGCATCGTCAACATCACTTCGGGCGCAGTGAAAGCCCCGATTCCCGAGCTCGGCCTGTCCAACGGCGCGCGCACCGGCCTCACCGGCTTCATCGCCGGGCTCTCGCGCACCACGGTCCAGCACAACGTCACGATCAACAGCCTGCTGCCCGGGCCGTTCGACACCGAGCGCCTGTGGGCCAACATGGAATTCAACGCGAAGAAGCTGGGCAAGACCGCGGCCGACCTGGCCAAGGTGAGAAGGGACGCCAACCCCGCCCGCCGCTTCGGCACCACCGAAGAGTTCGGCGACGCCTGCGCCTACCTCTGCAGCGCCCAGGCGGGGTACATTACCGGCCAGAACCTGCTGCTCGACGGGGGTTCGTACCCAGGGACTTTCTAGATGAAAACCATTCTTGCACTATTCGCCGGGCTGCTGGTCGCCGGAACCGCGTGGTCCCAGGCCTACCCGAACCGTCCCGTGAAAGTTGTCGTGCCCTGGCCGCCAGGGCAGGCGACCGACATCGCCGCGCGCGTCGTCGCGGAGAAACTGCAGGTGGCGCTCGGCCAGCCCTTCGTCATCGAGAACCGGCCCGGCGCCGGCGGCTCGATCGGCAGCGACATCGTGGCGAAGTCCACGGCCGACGGCTACACCCTGCTCGCCGCCTCGAGCGGCCCGATCTCGATCATGCCGCACCTGCAGAAGACGCCTTACGACCCGCTGAAGGACTACGCGCCGGCCAGCCTGATCGCGCTGGTGCCCTTCGCGCTCGTCACGCACCCGTCGTTCCCCGCGAACAGCGCGAAGGAGTTCATCGCGCAGGTGCGCGCCAACCCCGGCAAGTACAACTTCTCGTCGTCCGGCACGGCGGCCTCCGCCTACATGATCACGGCGCTGTTCAATTCGATGGCGGGCCTCACGGCGACGCACGTGCCCTACAAGGGCAGCGCCCCGGCACTCACCGACCTGGTCGGCGGCCAGATCACCTACACCATCGAGACCGTCGCCGGCGTGGTCGGCCACGTGAAGGCGGGTCGCCTCAAGGTGCTCGGCACGACCTTCGCGCGGCGCACGAGCGCATTGCCCGAAGTGCCGACGATCGAGGAGGCAGCGGGCCTCGCCGGCTTCGATATCGGCGCCTGGGTGGGCTACACGGCACCGGCCGGCACGCCGCGCGAGGCGCTCAACCGCCTCTCCGCGGAAATCCAGAAGGCGGTGCAGGCGCCCGACCTGAAGGAACGCTACCTCGCGCTCGGCCTGGACACCATTTCCAGCACGCCCGACGAGATGGCGACCTTCCTGCGCCAGCAGCAGGACCGCTACGGCGCCATCATCAAGAGCCAGGGCATCAAGGCCGAGTAGCGGCTACGCTTTCAGCACCTCGGTCCTGAACGGCAGGTCGCGCAGGCGCTTGCCGGTCAGCTTGAACACCGCATTGGCGATTGCCGGCGCGATCGCCGGAAGACCCGCCTCGCCGATGCCGCCGGGCTTGTTGTCGGTGACGATCACCTTGGTCGTGATCTTCGGCACTTCGTTCATCCGCAGCACCGGGTAGTCGTGGAAATTGGACTGTTGCGGCACGCCGTCCTTGTAGGTCAGCTTCTCGCGCAGCGCCGACAGGCCCCACACCACCGAAGATTCGATCTGCGCCTGGATGTTCCTGGGCTGCAACGCGACACCGGTGTCGACCGCGCCCCAGATCTCGTGCACGTTGATCTTGCCGGTCTTGCGGTCTACCGAGATCTCGACGACCTGCGCCAGGTACGTTTCCCAGATGTCGCTGTAGGCGATGCCGAGCGCCCGGCCCGCGGCGAGCTTGCGCTTGCCGTAGCCGGACAGTTCCACCACGTCGCGGATCACGCGCTGGCCGCGCGCATCCTTCGCCAGCAGCTGCAGGCGGAAGTCCACCGGATCCTTGCCGGCCGCGGCCGCGAGTTCGTCGACAAAGGTCTCGAGGGCGAACTTGGTATAGCCGCCGCCCACCGAGCGCCACACCGCGACGTCGACGCCGGTCTCCGCGAATAGCTGTTCCAGCGCGAAGTTCGGGTAGCTGTAGGTCGGCTCGTAGGCGCCTTCGCACAGCGGCAGGTCCTTGCCGCCGCTCGCCTGGAACGCCGGCGGCGCAAAGCGGCGATAGACCGACTCGCCCGCGATGCGGTGATGCATCGACACCAGGTTGCCCTGGGCGTCGAGCCCGGCCTCCAGGCGCTGCACCGTCAGCGGACGGGGCTTGCTGTACTGGATATCGTCCTCGCGGCTCCAGATCATCTTCACTGCGGTGCCGGGCACCGCCTTGGCGAGGAAACCGACGTCGACCGCGTAGTCGTTTTCGGCGCGCCGGCCGAAACCGCCGCCCAGCAGCGTGGTGTTGATCTTCACGTTGTCCGGCTTGAAGCCGTGGCCCTTGACCGCGGCGAGGAACACGCCGAACGGCGACTGCGTGGGCGCCCAGAACTCGATGCGGTCGCCATCGACGCGCGCCGTGCAGTTCTGCGGCTCCATCGTCGCGTGCGTGACGTTGAGCGAGGTGTACTCCGCGACCACGCGCTTGGCGGCCTTCTCCATCGCGCCGCGCGCATCGCCGTGCGTCTCGTAGGGCACACCCTTGTCCGCGAGGTTGCGCACGCGCTGCGTGTATTCGCCGATGATCTTGTCCGGCGTGTAGGCGCGCGCCTTGGATGCCTGGCTCCAGGTGACCTTCACCAGCTTCTTCGCCTTGAGGGCGGCGGGATACGACTCCGCGATGATGCCGACGCCGTAGGGCATGCTCACGAACTGGAGCACGCCCGGCACCTTGCGCGCCTGGCTGTAGTCGACGTTCAGCGGCCGCTCGCCGTTCACCGGCGCACGCAATACCGTGCCATAGACCATGCCGGGAAAACGCACGTCGATGCCGTAGATTGCGCGTCCCGACACCTTGTCCGGAACCTCGATGCGGGGCTGGTCCTTGCCGATCAGGCGGAACTGGCTTGCGGGCTTGAGCTGCGCGGGCGTGAACTGGGGCGGATTGGCCGGCACTTGCGCGAACGCCGCGATCTCGCCGTAGGTGAGCTTGCGTCCCGAAGCGGCATGCACCACCTGGTGGGGCTCGGTGGTCAGCTCGGAGACCGGCACGCCCAGCCTGCCCGCCGCGCTCGCCACCATGATCGCGCGCGCCTGCATGCCGGCCAGGCGCATGATCTGGTAGTAGCCGCGCGTGGTGCGCGAAGCGCCGGCGAGCATGTTGCCGCCGAACATCGGGTTGCCGTAGACCTTTGGGTTGTACGGCGCCTGCTCGACGCGGCACTTCGCCCAGTCGAGGTCCATTTCCTCCGCGATCAGCAGCGGCATCGAGGTCATCACGCCCTGGCCCATTTCGGCGGCCGGCGCGTAAATGGTGACGATGTTGTCGGTGCCGACCCTGACCCAGGCGTTGGGCGACATCGGTCCGGCCTGGCCGAAGGCCTTTTTCGGCAGTGATCCGAATGCGACGGCGACCGCCGCGGTGCCGCTCGAGATCAGGAATGCGCGGCGGGAGATGCCCTGGAAAGCGATGCCTTCGAAGCTCTTGCCCACGATCAGCCCTCCTTCGCGGCGCGCTGGATGGCGGCCACGATCCCGTTATAGGTTCCGCAACGGCAGATGTTGCCCCTCATGTGCTCGACGATCTGCTCACGCGACGGCGACTTGTTCTTCGCGATCAGCGCGGCCGCGGTCATGATCTGGCCCGACTGGCAGTAGCCGCACTGCGGCACCTGCTCTGCGATCCACGCCTTCTGCAGCGGATGGTCGGCGGCGGGCGAAAGGCCCTCGATGGTGGTGATCTTCTTGCCCTGGATGGAAGACACCGGGGTCACGCAGGCGCGCGTCGGCACGCCGTCGACGTGGACGGTGCACGCGCCGCACTGCGCGATGCCGCAGCCGAATTTCGTGCCGGTGAGGCCGAGCTCGTCCCGGATCACCCACAGCAGGGGGGTGTCGGCCGGCTGTTCGGAAATGGCCTGCTTGCCGTTGACGACAAACTTGATCATCGTTCGCTCCTCCTAGGAACCGGAATCCTAACCCGATAATTCACGCTGCACTGCGAAAAAATCGCCGCAGAAGCGGGATCGCCACCACCGCCAGGGTGAGGGCGCCGAGCCCGCCGGCGATCGGCCGCTCGAAGAAGGCCAGGATGCGCCCATCCGACTTGATCATCGAGCTGATGAAGTGTTCCTCCAGCATCGCGCCGAGCACCATGCCGAGGATCGCCGGGGCCACGGGAAAGCCGTTTTCCTCCATGGCGTAGGCGACGATGCCGAAGGCCAGCATCAGGATGACGCCGAAAATCGAGTTATTGATGGCGAACGAGCCCACCACGCAGAACAGCAGGATGACCGGCATCAGCACTTCGCGCGGTGCGCGCAGCAACTGTTTCGCGCCCTTGATTGCCGCGACGCCAAGCGGCAGCATCAGCAGGTTCGCCAGGATGAAGATCAGGAAGATGGCATACATCTCCGGCGCCTTCTCCATGAACACGGTCGGGCCGGGATTGAGCCCCTTGATGTAGAGCACGCCGATCACGATGGCGGTGATCGAATCGCCCGGAATGCCGAACACCAGCGCCGGGATCCAGGCGCCGGCGAGCGCGCTGTTGTTCGAGGCGCCCGCCTCGACGATGCCTTCGACGTGGCCGGTGCCGAATTTTTCCGGCTCCTTCGAAAAGCGCTTGGACATGGCGTAGGACATCCACGCCGCGATGTCGGCGCCGGCGCCGGGCAGCGCGCCGATCGCGGTGCCGAGCACGCTGCCGCGCAGGATCTGCGCCGGGTAGCGCTTGGTCAGTCCCCACATTCCCTGGAAGACGTTGCCGATCGTCGCCTGCGCCATCTGCCAGGGGCGGTCCAGCGACGCGACATTGCGCAGGATTTCGGACACCGCGAACATGCCGATCATGATCGGGATCAGCGTGAACCCGCCGGCGAGTTCCGCGTTGCCGAAGGTAAAGCGCGGGAATCCGGCCGGGTTGTCGAGGCCGACGGCGGACACCAGCAGGCCGAGCAGCAGCGACACCACGCCTTTCAGCGGATTGCCGATCGCCAGGAACACCGCGCTCAGGAGGCCCAGCAGCACCAGCCAGAAATACTCGAACGACGAGAACTTGAGGGCGACCTCGGCCAGCGCGGGCGCGGCGGCGATCAGCACCGCGGTGCCGAACAGGCCGCCCATCACCGAAAACACGAGCCCTGCGCCAAGCGCCATTTCACCCTGGCCCTTCTTCGTCATCGCGTAGGCCTCGTCGGTGTAGGCTGCAGAGGCGGGCGTGCCCGGCATGCGCAGCAGGCAGCTCGGAATGTCGCCGGCGAAGATCGCCATCGCGGTCGCCGTGACGATGGAGGCGATGGCCGGCACCGGCGGCATGAAGAACGTGACCGGCACCAGCAGCGCCGTGGCCATGGTCGCGGTGAGGCCCGGCACCGCGCCGACGAACAGGCCGTACGCCGCCGACGCGAGGATCACCCACAGCACATAGGGGTCGAAGACCAGCGCAAACGCTTGCGCGAGAACCGTCCCGCTCACGCTAGAACGCCCATTGCTCGAGCAGGCCCCAGGGCAGCGGCACGCGCAGTCCCTTGTAGAACGCGAAATGCATCGCCAGCGTGGCGATGAGCGCGACGGGGATCGTCACGCGCCAGGACGCTCCCAGCACCCGCATCCAGAACGCGAGGAGTAGGACACCGGTGACGTGGAAACCCAGGCGATCCGCGAGCAGGATGTAGAACACGAGTCCCGCCAGGACGGCGGCGACTCCCGCGCGCGGGCGCGGGCGCCGCACCCAGTCCGGCAATGCGCACCAGGGCCCGCGCTGGCGCGCTCCCGTGAGCACCAGGGCTGCGCCGCAGACAGCGAGGCCGACGGCGATCGCGCCGGGAAACCAGGCCGGGCCGAATTTCTGGCCCGGCATCGCGGGGAACCCCTGGATGTGCCAGAGGATCACCGCGGCAAGGACGACCAGCGCCGCGCCGGTCAGCGCGTCATGGAGCTTTATTTGGCGAGTCCTACAGCCTTGAGCGCCGCTCCAAGGTTGGTATCCGAGGCCGCCATGAATTTCGCGGTCTCGGCCGGATCGGCCCAGACCACGCCGAAGCCGCGGCTCGCCATGAACTCCTTGTACTCCTTCGAGTCGTAGACCTTCTTCAGCGCCGTCACCAGGGCTCGCTGTGCATCAGCCGGGATGCCCTTCGGCGCGGCGATCACGCGCCAGGCGGCGATCGCCCAGTCGCTGCCGATTTCCTTCTTCAGCGTCGGCACGTTGGGGTAGAGCGCGGGCGGGCTCGGGTCCATGATCGCAAGCGCTCGCGCCTTGCCGGCGTCGATCATCGCGCGCGCCTCGGGGATCGAACACGGCACCACGTCGACGCCGCCCGCGACCATGTCCTGCATGCCGGGCGCGGCGCCGTTGGACGGCACCCACGGCAGCGCGTTCGGATCAATGCCCTGCTCTTTCAGCAATCCGGCGATCGCCAGGTGCCAGATGCCGCCCTGCCCGGTACCGGAGGCTTTCATCTTGCCGGGATTCGCCTTCACCGCGGCCAGCAGTTCCTTCACCGACTTGTAGGGGGAGTCGGTGCGCACGTGGATGCCGGCCGGATCGGCGTTCACCAGCCCGATCGGCGTGTAGTCGGTGTGCTTGAGCGCCGTCAGGCCGACGTGATGCATCATCGTGATCTCGACGGTGATCAAGCCGATGGTGTAGCCGTCGGCCGGCGCCTTGGCGATGGCATCGTGGCCGACCACGCCGGAGCCGCCGGTGCGGTTCACCACGTTGAACGGCTGCTTCAGTTCCTTTTCCAGCAGCGCAGCGATGATGCGCGCGGTGGCATCGGTGCCGCCGCCCGCGCCCCAGGGCACGATCAGCTGGACCGGGCGCTGCGGATACTGCGCTTGCGCGGCCGTCGCGGCTGCGACGAGCAGTACGGCAAGAAGTCTCTTCATGACAGGCCTCCTCCTCAGGTTGCGGTTGTCAGACAACCATTGTAACCACGAGCCGAGAGTAAGATTTCCCTTAATGAGAGGCGAGGAATTCAAGGACGACTTCCGCAAGGCCCTGCCACGGGAGCTGGTCCTCGAACTCACGCAGCGCTCCGCGTGGCGCGCCAGCCTTGCGGTACTCCAGGACCTTGCCGTCATCACGGTGGCGCTCGCCGCCGCGCTCGCCAATTGGCCCAGCCCCTGGGTCATCGTTCCCGCGGTCATCGTCATCGGCACGCGGCAACACGCCCTGTTCATCATCGCGCACGACGCCGCGCACTACCTGCTGTTCGAGAACCGCAGAATCAACGACATCGTGGGGCGCGCCTGCGCGACCGTGCAGGGCCTGTCGATGTGCACCTATCGCGTGATCCACCGGCTGCACCACAACAATCTCTACGGCGAGCTCGACCCCGACACCGCGCTGCACGGCGGCTATCCGCGCGGGAAGTGGTATTTGGTTCGCAAACTGCTGAAAGACCTGTCGGGGCTGACGGCGTGGAAGACCTACGCCTACTTCCTGGGCGGCGCGCCGGCGCTGAATACGAGCACCAAGGTCGCCCTGCGGCCACTCGATGACACGTCGGCCAAACTACGAAGCGACGCGGTTTCCGACAGGAATCTTGTCGTGATCTTCCACGTGCTCACCCTTGGCGTCGCGGCCTGGACCGGCTGGCTCGTCGAATATCTTGTGCTGTGGATCCTGCCGCTCGTCACCGTGGTGCAGGCGATCCTGCGGCTGCGCGCGATCTCGGAGCACGGCGCCACCATCGATTTTTCTTCACCGCTGACCGCCGCGCGCACCAACCTCTGCCCGGCGTGGCTCGAGTGGCTGATCTTCCCGCACCACGTCAACTACCACATCGAGCACCATCTCTACGCTTCCGTGCCGCACTACAACCTGCCGCGATTGCACCGCGTAATGCGCGAGCGCGGCATCCTGGAAAACGCCGAAGCGGTGCCGTTCCGCACCACGCTCGCAAAAATCTTCGCTACTTCGGCGGCGCGGGGAACTTGACCGACGGCTCGGGCGGGGTCTTGCCCGGCGGCAGGTAGGCCGGCGCCGGCTTGCCGGCCGGTCCGAGGCTTCGAACATAGCGGTACATGGCGCGCAAGTCGCGCTCGCTCATGGCGCGCACGTTGAACCAGGGCATCGGCGGGCGCGTGGACAGCGCCTTTGCGGTCTTCAGCCACTGCTCCTCGGTCAGGTCCTGGAACAGGACGCGCAGGTTGGTCGGGTAGGTGGTGCCCCAGGGGCCGTTGAATCCCAGGACGTCCCCGGTCAGCCACTGCGCCTCCGGAATCTTGCCGCCGGTCGGGCCGTAGCCGGGGGTGTGGCAATCGTTGCAGCCGCCGATCATCACGACGTATTTGCCGCGTTCGAGCAGCGGATCCTTCTTGTCCTTCGTCTGGGCGGCGGCGGGCAACGCGACAAGCATGGCGGCGACAAAAAACCATTTCATCCTGCTACTCCTTTCTTTTCAGTTTGAGCCGCATCGGCTTCATCGGCGAACCGGTGAAGCCCATCTTGCGGTAGAGCACCTGCGTGCTTTCGTTCTGCATGTCGGTCAACAGCGTCAGGCGCAGCAGGCCCTCGGCGCGCGCCTGGGCGATGACATGCTCGAGCAGTTTCGCGCCGATGCCCTGCTGGCGGTAGTCGGGGCGCACCACGAGATCCTCGAACAGCGCCGCGCGGCCGCCTTCGGCGGTGCTGACGGTGAAGAGCAGGCTCGCCATGGCGACGACCTTCGAGCCATCGCGCGCGACATAGACCTTGCCGAGCTTCGGATCCGCAAAGATCAACTTGAGCGCGTCGGCCTGCTTCACCGCATCGGGCGTGAATTCCGCTTCCTGCTCGAACAGCTGCCCGAGCAGCTCGACCAGCTGGGGCAGGTCCTTCAGTACCGCGGTATCGAAACGTACGCTCATGGGCTCAGGCGGCCGGCGCGCTCAACACGACGGTCTGCTTGCCGTCGGCAAAGCCGATGTCGAGTTTCTTCAGCGCATGCTCGATCCGCTTCAAGGCCTGCGCGCGCACGTCGAACTGGTTGCCGGGCGCCGTGCGGAACTTGCAGCGGAAGATCTTCACGCCGGGGTCGATGCGGTAGAGCTTGCCCTTGAGCGGCTCGATCAGCAGGGCGCCGACCTCCGGGTCGGTGAGCAATTCCTCCCCGACTTTCTTGATCAGCTTGCGGATTTTCTCGCTGTCGACGTCGATCGGCAGCGGCAGGTTGAATTTCTCGATCACCCAGTCGCGCGAGGTATTGCGTACCGTGCCGAGCGACCCGTAGGGCACGAAGTGCAGCGGGCCGTTGTGGTGGCGCAGCGCGACGGTGCGCAGCGTGATGCGCTCGACCGTGCCCTTGATGGTGGTGCCGCTTTCGATGTACTCGCCCACCCGGAACGCATCTTCCGCGAGGAAGAACACGCCCGCGATGACGTCGCGCACCAGCGCCTGCGCGCCGAAGCCGAGCGCAAGCCCGACGACGCCGGCGCCGGCGAGCAGCGGGGTAATCTCGATGCCGAGCGCCCAGAGCGAAGACAGCACCAGCATCACCAGCAGCAGCACCGCGGCCGAAACGCGCAGCAACGGCAGCAGCGTCAGCAGCCGCGAGCTCGGATCCGGCCCATGGTGCGCCCCCGGCGGCCCGATGCGGCTCAGGCGCTGGTCGATCGCGGTTCGCACCGTGATCCAGATGACATGCGTCAGCAGCACGAGCGTCGCCACGCCCAGGCCGCGCAGGCCCAGCCGCAGCAGCGGGTTGGCGTCCGCGGCGAGCGCCACGACCGGGGACTCGAGCACCAGCGCACCCGCGCCCAGGCCCAGCAGCAGGACCAGGAAGCGCGCCGCGGACAGGACGATGCTCGGCAAAATGTGGTCGTCTTCGGTCCAGAAGAAAAACACCATGTCGCGCAGGCCGATCTGCAGCGCGATGACCGCCGCGAGTATCGCCGCGATGGTCGCGGCGGCCGGATTCATGAGCCAGACGGCGTAGACCGCCACGACCAGCAGGGCGAGGACGAAGGACTTGGGGAAACGCGGCGCATGCGCGGACCGTGCGCCGGCACCACTGGCCGAACGGCCGAAGAACGCGAACGCCGCGATGACCAAGAGCAGCGCCGACGCGCTGACCGCGACCAGGCGCAGCGCGCCAGCCGCATTCCTTGCGCCGGCGAGCTTCTCCATCAGTTCGGGCACGAAGCGGCCCAGCGCCAGAAGCAACACCACCAGCATCGCCAGCGCGGCGAGCCAGCCGGCTTTTTCGGACGTGACCGGCACGAGCCGCAGGCGCGACCGACCCGGTGCCAGCACCAGGACGACGGCGACCCAGGCAAAGCGCAGCACCAGTACCAGCAGCGTCGCGGCGACCACCAGTTCCTGCACACCAGCCGGCCAGGAAAATGCGGCCGATGCGCCCAGCGTCGCAATCGCGAAGAGCGCCAGGCCCGAAGCCAGCAGGAACAGGCGCCGCAGGCCGAGCTGGAACGCCTGCCTCGGAGAATCGGCCTGCGTCGACTGGATCGCGCGCAAGGGCGCATACGCGTAGGTCCAGTAGAGCCATTCCACGCCGATGCCGACGAACAGCAGGATCACGAGATAGGTGAAGCCCCTGACGCCGGCCCCGCTCATCAATGCGGCATGCGTGTCGGCGGCGAGCCGGCGCAGTTCCTCCGGCGCCTGCAACAGGTTGGCGCCGAGAACCTCGATCCTGGCCTTGGTCTCGGCGAGAGCGTCGACCAGCGAAAAGTTCATGGCGCGACCCACTCTTCGGGCAGGCGCGCCGCGGAGGCATCGGCATAGGCAGGCAACTGGCGCGTCACCGCCACGCCGTCCCCCAGCACGCAGGCTTGGCAGGCGAGACGATCGGCGTCGCCGGCGCCCACGCGCGCCAGCGTGGACCTTTCGACCTCGTCCTTGGGCGACAGCGACTGCGCGCCGCTGTCGACGCGGACGCGGCAGGTGCCGCAACGGCCCCGGCCCGAACAGACATGCGCATGCGGCACGTCGTTGAGCCGGCTGAGTTCCAGGATCGAGAGCCCATGCCGGCCCTGCGCGGTGAAGCCGCCGTCATAGGAAACGCTCACCAGACGGCGCCTGTCGCGCAGGAGCCTCGCCGCCAGCACGCCGAAAGCGGCCAGGACCAGCACGCCGTAGCCCACCAGAATTCGCGCCTGGAGGGCGTCGAGCTTGCTCGTCACCCGCACGACGCGGTCGAGGTTTGCCGTGATGTAGGCGCGCCACGCCGGATCGGTGGCCAGCTTTTCGAGCACTTCCTTGCCGGCCTCGGCAAAGCCGATCAGCGCCAGGATGGGGATCGCGAACAGCACCGGCAGCACCAGACCGCCGATGCGCCGCCAGACCGGCTTCAGCACCAGCCACGAATAAAGCCCCACGGCGGCATGGATCCAGACGACCATGACCACGCACAACTGCTGGAACGCATAGCCGGGCGAGAAGCTCCAGTAGACCGCGAGCATCTGGCCAAAGGTGGCGTCGAAGTTCGGCGTGATTTCACCGGCCATGTGCATGACCACCACGTGATTCAGCAGCAGCGGCGGCGTGGCGAGACCCAGGCAGAGCTGCACCACATCGGTCTTGCTCATGGCGAGCGAGCGGCGATTGCCGATCGCATAGAGGCCGAGCGCGATGTGGACCAGTGCCGCGCCGGCGAGGAGGGTCAGGCCGAAGCCCGTGCGCCAGGGCCCCATCAGCACCGGTCGCCAGGACTCCATGGCGGCCAGCGAGTGCATGCCGAGCATGAGGTTGGCGAGGTGGCCCGCCACGAACGCCATCAGGATCAGACCCGACACCAGTCTGATCTTGCGCATCAGACGTTGAAGCGGAAGTGGATCACGTCGCCGTCGCGCACGGTGTAGTCCTTTCCTTCGAGGCGAAGCTTACCCGCCTCTTTCGCACCCTGCTCGCCCTTGCACTGGACGAAATCGTCGTAGGACGCGACCTCGGCGCGGATGAAGCCGCGCTCGAAGTCGGTGTGGATCACGCCGGCGGCCTGCGGCGCGGTCGCGCCGGCGCGCACGGTCCAGGCGCGCACCTCCTTCGGCCCCGCGGTGAAATAGGTCTGCAGCCCGAGCAGGCCGTAGGCGGCGCGGATCACGCGGTCGAGCCCCGGCTCGGTCATGCCCATGTCGTCGAGGAACATTTTCTTGTCCTCGTCGCTCATGTCGGCGATCTGCGATTCGATCGCCGCGCTGACCGGCACGACCGGGGCTTTTTCCCTGTCTGCAAGGGAAATCACCTTCTGGAGAAGGGCATCCGACCCTTTCTCCGCGACGTTGGCGACGTACATCGTGGGCTTCATCGTGAGCAGGAACAGCGGCGCGATGACGACGCGCTCCTCCTTCGACAACTCGGCGGTACGCGCCGGGCGCCCTGCGTCGAGCACGTCCCGGACCTTGTTCAGCGCGGAGATCAGGCGCACCGCGTCCTTGTCGCCGACGGTCTGCGCCACCTTCGCGTGCTTGGAGATCTGCTTCTCCACCGCATCGAGGTCGGCCAGCGCGAGCTCGGTATTGATGGTCTCGATGTCCGACACCGGGTCGACCTTGCCCGCGACGTGCACCACGTTCGGGTCGTCGAAGCAGCGCACCACGTGCGCGATGGCGTCGGTCTCGCGGATGTTGGCGAGAAACTTGTTGCCGAGGCCTTCCCCCTTGGACGCGCCGGCGACCAGGCCGGCGATGTCGACGAATTCGACCACCGCCGGCACCACCTTCTGCGGCTTTTCGATCCCCGCGATGGTCTGCAACCGCTGGTCGGGCACCGCGACGATGCCGACATTCGGCTCAATGGTGCAGAACGGATAGTTCTCCGCCGCGATGCCGGCCTTGGTGAGCGCGTTGAAGAGGGTGGACTTGCCGACATTCGGCAGGCCGACGATGCCGCACTTCATTTTTTGCCGAACAGGGATTTCAGGAAACCCCCGGCTTTTTCAGGGTCCTGATTTTTCTCCTGCGGCTTCTGTTCCTGCGGCTTCGGCGCCACCGGCTTCGGTGCGGCCGGTTTCGGTTCCCCCGAGTGGAGCTTCTGCATCGCCCCCTGCAGGTCGCCCGAAAGGCATTGCGGAAGGATCTCCAGCGAACGTCCGATCGCCTGGTCGATGAGTTCCTTGTCCTCCGCGGACGGCTTGTGCAGCACGTAGTCCGCCACCACGTTCTTGTCGCCCGGATGGCCGATGCCCAGGCGCAGGCGCCAGTAATCGTGCGAGGCGACGCGCTGCGAGATGTCGCGCAGGCCGTTGTGCCCGCCGATCCCGCCGCCCTGCTTGAGCCGCGCAACGCCGGGCGCGAAGTCCAGTTCGTCGTGCAGCACCAGGATCTCCTCCGGCTTGATCTTGAAGAACCCGGCCAGCATCTGCACCGCGCGCCCGCTCGAATTCATGTAGCTCTGCGGCATCAGCAGCCAGGCGCCGCTAGGCTCGTGACGCGCCACCAGCGCCTGGTACTTCGGGTCCTTGCGGAAATGGCTGCCGCAGCCCGAAGCAAACCGCTCCAGCAGCCAGAAGCCCGCATTGTGGCGCGTGCGCTCGTGCTCCTTGCCGGGATTGCCGAGGCCGACGACGAGGCGAATTGGCAAGGCTTACTTCTTCTCTTTCTTCTCCGCCTTGTCTTTCTCGGCTGCCTTGGGCGCGGCTTTGTCGCCTTCGGCAGGAGCTTCGCCCTCTTTCGCCGGGGCCGCCTGCTCGGTGGTCGGCACTTCCGCCGCCGACACGGCTGGCGCGGCTTCTTCTTCCTCGGTGATCAGCGCCGGCACGACCACGGTCGCGACCGACGGATTCTCGTTCCTGTGCAGCACCGCCTCGACGCCCTTGGGCAGCGGCACGTCGCGCACGTGGATCGGCTTGCCCACCGCGAGGTGCTCGAGGTTGACCTCGACGAATTCCGGCAGGTCGCCCGGGAAGCAGGAGACGTTGAGCTCGTTCAGCACGTGGTTCACCACGCCGCCCTGCTCCTTCACGCCGGGGGATTTCTCGGCGTTGATGAAGTGCAGCGGCACCTTCATCTGGATCTTGCGGTCCTTGGAGACGCGCTGGAAGTCGACGTGCTGCACCTGCGGCCGGTACGGATGCATGTTGACCGAGCGCAGCAGCACCTGTTCCTTGGTGCCGCCCACATCCAGCGTCAGGATCGAGGCGTGGAACTTCTCGCTGCGCAGGTTGAGGATCAGCGCCTGGTGGTCGAGCTCGATGTTGACCGGGTTCTTGTCGCCCCCGTAGAGGATGCCCGGCACCATGCCCGAGCGCCGCATGCGGCGGCTCGCGTTCGTTCCCTGCACTTCGCGCTTGCGCGCGCTGATTTCAATAGCCATTGTAATGCTCCAGATGAAAAATCATTCAATGAACAGCGAACTCACCGACTCCTCGGTGTAGATCCGCAAAATCGTTTCCGCGATCAATCCGGCGACCGACAGCTGCCGGATCTTCTTGCAAGCCTTGGCGTCCGGGTGCAGCGGAATGGTGTCGGTCACCACCAGCTCGTCCATGTCCGAGGCGGCAATGCGCTTCACCGCCTCGCCCGAGAGCACCGCGTGCGTGCAGTACGCGACCACCTTGGTCGCGCCTTCTTCCTTCAGCACCTGCGCCGCCTTCACCAGCGTGCCGGCGGTATCGACCATGTCGTCCATGATTACGCAGGTACGCCCCTTCACTTCGCCGATCACGTTCATCACTTCCGACACGTTGGCCTTCGGCCGCCGCTTGTCGATGATGGCGAGGTCCGATTCCAGCCGCTTGGCGAGCGCCCGTGCCCGCACCACGCCGCCCACGTCGGGCGACACCACGATCAGGTCCTCGTAGCCCTTTTTCCACACGTCGCCCAGCAGCACCGGCGCCGCGTAGATGTTGTCGACCGGCAGGTCGAAGAATCCCTGGATCTGGTCCGCGTGCAGGTCCATCGTCAGCACGCGCGCCACGCCGACCGAGGTCAGCATGTTCGCCACCACCTTGGCGCTGATCGCGACGCGCGCCGAACGCGGCCGGCGGTCCTGGCGCGCGTAGCCGAAGTACGGGATCGCCGCGGTGACGCGGGCGGCGGAGGAGCGCTTCAGCGCGTCGACCATCACCAGCATCTCCATCAGGTTGTCGTTGGTCGGCGCGCAGGTCGACTGCAGCACGAACACGTCCTTGCCGCGCACGTTCTCGAGCAGCTCGACCATCACTTCGCCGTCGGAAAACTTGCCGACGATGGCGCGGCCGATCGACAGGTTCAGGTACTTCGCCACCTCCTGCGCTAGGCGCGGGTTGGCGTTTCCCGTGAACACCATCAGCCGGTCGAGCGGCGCGTTGGTCATGCATTCATCCTGTTAATGGCTGGGGAGGAAGGATTCGAACCCTCGAATGCCGGAATCAAAATCCGGTGCCTTAACCAACTTGGCGACTCCCCAGTGGAACTCTCAATTCGCCCAGTCGCAGAGCGGGTGCCGCTCGAGGCCTCGGGCCACGAAGCCGCGCATCGTATCCGGCATCTGCGACTGGAGGGACCGCGCTTCACTTTCGCTTTCCACCTCGGCGAAAACGCCGGCCCCGGAACCTGTCATGCGCGCCTGCGGACAACGGCTTTTCAGCCACGCGAGCGACGCCGCCACCTCGGGATATCGGGCCGTAACCACCGGCTCGAGATCGTTCTTTCCCTGCCCCGGAAAAAAGGGCGGTATTTTGAGTCGTTTCCCCCCGCGTGTCAACGCGCCGTTGAAAGTTTCCTTCGTGGAAACCGACACTTGCGGCTCGAGGACCAGGTACCAGGCCGGTGGCAACTCGAGGGCCTGGAGCCGCTCTCCTATGCCTTCGGCGAGCGCGTTGCGGCCAAACACGAACACCGGCACGTCGGCGCCCAGCTTTGCCGCGAGTTCGAGCAGGTTGTTTCTATTCAACTTCAGGCCCCACAGGCGATTCAGGACCAGCAGGGCCGTGGCGGCGTCCGAGGACCCTCCCCCCATGCCGCCGCCGACCGGAATGTGCTTTTCCAGCACCAGGTCGCAGCCTTTCCGGGATCCGGTTTCCGCCTTCAGGAGCTTCGCGGCCCTGACGCAAAGGTTGTCTTCCCCGAATACCCCCGAAAAGCGCACCTCCCCGTCTTCGCGCAGCCCGACCCCCACACGATCATTGCGGTCGATCAGCCGGAAAACGGTTTGCAAGTCGTGATAGCCCGCATGTTCCCCTTCCGTACGACGGCCCAGGACGTGCAGGAACAGGTTCAGCTTCGCCGGCGCCGGATAGAAGGCTAGTTCCACTGCGATACGGCCAGGCGCAACTCGACCCCGGGATAGGTCACGCGCATGCGGACCGGTCGGCGCTCGGCGTCGTATTCCTGGTACTCGATTTTCCAGCCGCGTTCCTCGAGCACCGGCGAAGGCCTTCCCCGCACCCAGTCAGCGAGCCCGGTGAGCGGCAGCCGGAAGCCGAGCACCCGTTCGGTCAGCGTTTCGGTATCCGCCGCGCGATACACGCGCCGGTCGGCGGTCGTCAGGACGACGGCGTCGCCCTGGCGCTGGATGCGGGCGACGCCCTGGCCGAGCGGCGTGCTGATGAGGAGTTCGTCGGCGCTGCGCGCGTGCTTCCAGTTCACGCTGCCGGTAAAAGAGTCATCGCGGGTGTTCGCCGCGAGGCGGCCGGTGAGCTCGAATTCGAGCACGCGCAAGTCCGGGCGAAGGTCGACTTGCGCGCAGCCGGCCACGACCAGCACGGCGAGCGCGCACGCGGCGCGGCTCACGGCGCGAAACGCTTGATCGTCTTCTGCAGCGTTTCGTTATCCGGGCCGGCCTTGAGCGCTTCCTGCCAGATGCGCTTCGCCTCGTCCCGTTCGCCGAGCCGCCACAGCACCTCGCCGAGGTGCGCGCCGATTTCCGCGTCCGGCCGCCCGCCAAAGGCGCGGCGCAGCGTCGCTGCCGCGCCCTTGAGATCGCCTTCGCGGTACTGCACCCAGCCCAGGCTGTCGATGATGAAGAAATCCTCGGGCGCGAGCTCGAGCGCCTTCTCGATCAGTTTCCTCGCTTCGGGCAGCCGGGTGTTGCGGTCGGCGAAGGAATAGCCGAGCGCGTTGTACGCGTGCGCGCGATCGGGCTGCACCGCGATCAGCTTGCGCAGGTTCGACTCGGCCAGGTCGTAGCGTTCGAGCTTCTCGGCGGTGAGCGCGAAATCGTAGAGCAGCTCGGGCTGCTCGGGTTCCTTGCGCAGCGCCTCGTCCAGCAGGTCGAAGGCATCGCGGTTCAGGTTGGCGTCGCGCAGCAGTTGCGCTTCCGCCACCAGCAACTGCACCTCCTGGTCCGGGTTCTCGACCGCCGCCCGCCGCAGGTAGGCCCGCGCGTCCTCCAGCTTGCCCTGCTTGGCGATGGCGTTCGCCGTGCGCATGCGCGCCGGCACCGCCTGCTCGCCGTTCTTGATGCGCTCGTACCACTGCACCGCGTCCGGCCAGTGCTTCTGCTCTTCGGCGATCTGGCCGAGCAGGTAGAGCACATTGTTCGGGTCGCGGTAATTCGTGCCAAGCAGCTTCTTCAGCGTGTCCTCGGCGACCGCATAGTCCTTGAGCTGGAACGCGAGCAGGCCGACGGTGTAGATTACATCGGTGTTGCCCGGGCTCGCCGCAAGCACCGCCTCGAACTGCGTGCGCGCTTCGGGGTAGCGCTTCTCGAGCACCAGAAGCCGCGCGTAGCCGAACCGGGCGTCGCGCGATTTCGGATATTTTTCGACGAACGCGCCCAGGCGCTTTGACGCTTCCGCGGGCGAGCGCTTCTGCAGCACCTCGGCTTCGAGCAGCACGGCGGTTTCCCATTCCGGGCGGAGCTCCAGCGCGCCGCGAATCGCGGCGAGCGCGGCGGTGTCGTCGCCGGCGGCCATCGCCGCCTGGGCGACCGCGAAGTGCGCCGCCGGGACCTTCGGATGGCGTGCGGCGAGGTTGCGCACCACGCGCAGGTTCGAGCTCTTGTCGGGATTGCCGGCGAGCAGCCGGTTCAACTGCAGGAAACCACTGTCGGGCGCCACGCCGCCGGTGGACAGGAGTTTTTCGAGATAGGGCTCGGCCTCCTCCACCCGCCGCGCGGCCACCAGCATCGCCGCGAGCACCTGGAGCGCCTGCGGCGATTCGGGCTCGATGTCGTACCAGGTGCGCGCCGCCTCGATCGCGAGTTCCGGCAGGTTGGCCTTGCTCGCCACCTCGACGGCGCGACGCGCAACGCGCGGATCGCGCGTGCGGCGCGCGAGTTCCAGGTAGGTCTTCGCGGCAAGCGCGTAGTCGCCGCGCTGCTGGGCGATCTCGCCGAGCAGCAACTCGTACAGCGTCGGCTCGTTGAGCTCCTTGATATCCTTTTGCTGCGCCTGGGCCGGCGCGCACGCCAGCAGGACCAGGAAAATTGCCGTGAGGGTTTTCCGCATATGGATGCGATTGATCTTAGGTATATTTGGTGCCCCGCACAAGGCAGCACGCCATGCCGGAACTCCCGGAAGTCGAGGTAACGCGCCGAGGCCTTTCGCCCCATCTGGCGGGCCAGACCATTACCGGCGTGGTGGTGCGCGAACCGCGGCTGCGCTGGCCGGTGCCGCGCGAGGTGCGCCATCTGGCCGGGCGCACCGTCAAGACCATCCGGCGCCGCGGCAAGTACCTGCTGGTCGATTGCGGCGACGGGCACCTCATCCTGCACCTGGGTATGTCGGGAAGCCTGCGACTCGTCCCGCCGGGAACGCCCGCGGGCAAGCACGACCATGTCGACCTGGTCTTCGCGAGCCAGGTCCTGCGGCTGCACGACCCGCGGCGCTTCGGCGCAGTACTCTGGACATCGGCTCCGCTCAGGGAGCATCTGCTGCTCAAGCACCTGGGCGTCGAACCCCTCACGCGCGCACTCAACGCCGAAAAGCTGCATGCCCTTTCGCGGGCGCATCGCACCGCGGTCAAGCAGTTCCTGATGGACGGGCGGCGCGTCGTCGGCGTCGGCAACATCTACGCGAGCGAAAGCCTGTTCCGCGCGCGGATCAATCCGCGCAAGCCGGCCAACCGGGTCACGCTCGAGCAATGCGGGAAACTGGTCGCGGCCATCAAGCGCACCCTGAGCGCGGCGATCCGCGCCGGCGGCTCGAGCCTGCGCGATTTCGTCGCCGTCAACGGCCAGTCGGGCTATTTCCAGAACCGCTACTGGGTCTACGGCCGCGAGGGCAAGGCCTGCCGGCGCTGCCGCGCGCCGGTGCGCAGCATCGTGCAGGGACAGCGCTCTACTTTCTACTGCCCCCGTTGCCAGCGATAGGGCCGACTTTCTTCAGCAGCCGCGCTTCGACGCGCGGGTCGACGAACTTGGAGACGTCCCCGCCCAGCGCGGCGATCTCGCGCACCAGCGTCGCCGAGATGAACATGTGCTGTTCGGACGGCGTGAGGAACATGGTCTCGAAATCCGGATAGAGGCTGCGGTTCATGCCCGCCAACTGGAACTCGTATTCGAAATCCGAGACCGCGCGCAGGCCGCGCAGCACGACGCGCGCGGAGTGCTGCCGGATGAAGTCGATCAGCAGGCCGCTGAATCCGACCACCTGCACGTTTTTCATGCCGCCGAGGATCTCGCGCGCCATCTCGACGCGCTCGTCGAGCGTGAAGAAAGTCCGCTTGGCGCGGCTGTCGGCGACGCCGACGATCAGCGTGTCGAACAGCGTCGCCGCGCGCCGCACGAGGTCTTCGTGGCCCCGCGTCAGCGGATCAAATGTTCCCGGGTAGACGGCCCTGATCATCGCTTCTCCATTCGAGCAACTGGTAGCTCACCTGGCCGGCGCGCGAGCGCCGGAGTTCATGCCACGGCGCCTGCGCCTGCACCGGCGCGGGCGCCTCGAGGTACACGCGCGCGCCCGGAACCAGCCGCGCCGGCAACCGCGCCAGCGCTTCCGGCAGTGCATTCTGCCTGAAGGGGGGGTCGAGGAAAACTACGTCGAAGCGTTCGCCGGGCCGGGCGAGATAGGCGAAAGCGTCGCCGAGCACCAGCTCGGTGTTCTTCGACAGGATGGCGTCCTGGAACGCCTTCAGGGCGGCGTGGGCCGCGCGGTCCTGCTCGACCATCACGACGCGCGCCGCGCCGCGCGAAGCGGCCTCGAAGCCGAGCGCCCCGCTGCCCGCGAAAAGATCGAGGCAGCGCAGGCCGTCGAGCCGTTGGCCGAGCCAATTGAACAGGGTCTCGCGCACCCGATCGGGCGTCGGACGCAATCCCGGGCGAACGGGAACTGCGATTTTCCTGCCGCGATATTCCCCTGCGATGATGCGCACTTTCCCTTTGTTAGAATGCACGCATCCATGGTAACGCCCTCCTGGGCCGCGCGCCTCAAGGCAGGCCTCTCGGGGCTGTTTTCCCGGAACATCGACGAGTCGCTGTACGGGGAACTCGAAGACGCGCTGCTCGCCGCCGACTGCGGCGTCGCCGCGACGCAGGCGCTGATGGCGTCGCTTCGCAAGCAGCGCCCCGCCGACGGCGCCGCGCTCAAGGATGCGCTGCGCGACGCCCTCACCGGCCTGCTTTCGCCGCTGGAAAGAAAACTCGATGTCCGCGCGGCCCGGCCTTTCGTCATCATGGTGGCGGGCGTCAACGGCTCCGGCAAGACCACGACCATCGGCAAGCTCGCCCGCTGGCTGCAAGCGCAGGGCTGCAGCGTGCTGCTCGCCGCCGGCGACACGTTCCGCGCCGCGGCGCGCGAGCAACTCGTGATCTGGGGCGAGCGCAACGGCGTCACCGTCATCTCGCAGGCCTCCGGGGATCCGGGCGCGGTGATCTTCGACGCGCTCGGCGCCGCGCGCGCGCGCGGCGCCGACGTGGTCATCGCCGATACCGCGGGCCGCCTGCCGACCCAGCTCCACCTGATGGAGGAAATCCGCAAGGTGAAGCGCGTTGCCGGCCGGGCGCAGGCCGGCGCACCCCACGAGGTTCTGCTGGTGCTGGACGCGAACACGGGACAGAACGCGCTGGCCCAGGTCAAGGCGTTTGACGACGCGCTTGGATTGACGGGCCTGGTGGTGACGAAACTGGATGGCACGGCGAAAGGCGGCGTGCTCTGCGCCATCGCCCGCGAGCGCGCGGTTCCCATCCTGTTCCTCGGGACCGGCGAAGGCGTCGACGACCTTCGGCCCTTCCGCGCCCGCGAATTCGCCGAGGCCCTGGTTGATTAGCTTCTCTGCCGTCGCCAAGCGCTATCCCGCCGGACAGGAAGCCCTGCGGGACGTGAGTTTTTCGCTCGAGGCCGGGGAACTCGCGTTCCTGACCGGCCGCTCGGGCGCCGGAAAATCGACCCTGCTGAAGCTGATCCCCGGGATCGAACGGCCCAGCGCTGGAACCGTGGTGGTGAACGGACAAAACGTCGGTGCGCTGAAGCGCCGCGCAATACCCTACCTGCGGCGGAACATCGGGCTCGTGTTCCAGGACCAGAAGCTCCTTTACGACCGCAGCGTCTACGACAACGTCATGCTGCCGCTCTCCTTTTCCGGCAACACGCCTGCGGAATCGGCACGCCGCGCGCGCGCCGCGCTCGACAAGGTCGGGCTGCTCGCGCGCGAGCGCGCCAACCCGATCCAGCTCTCCGGCGGCGAGCAACAACGCCTGGCGATCGCGCGCGCGGTCGTCAACCGGCCGTCGCTGCTGGTGGCCGACGAGCCCACCGCCAACCTGGACGCCGAATCCGCCGCCCGTATCCTCGACATCTTTGTCGCGTTCCACCAGGTCGGCGTCACGGTGCTGATTTCGACGCATGACCAGGCCCTGGTTTCGCGGTTCGGAAAAAAAGTCCTCCACCTGGAAGCGGGGAAGATCCTGTGAGGGGCTGGCTGCGGCAGCATCGCCAGGCCTTCCGCGCGGCGCTGCGCCGCATGGGCGTGCTCAACGCGCTGGTCATCGGCGTGGCGCTGTCGTTTCCCGCAGGCGGCTATGCGCTGCTCGAGAGCCTGCGCACGGTGGCCGCGCGGGTGACCCTTGATCCGCAGATCACGGTATTCCTCGCCGCCAGTGCGAAACGTGCGGACGCCGATGCCCTGGGCGTGAAGCTGCGCGGCGAAGCGCGCATCGCGCAGGTGCGCTTCGTGCCGCGCGAGGAGGCCCTCAAGGAACTCTCTTCAGTGCAAGGCATTCCGGAGCTCATCGCCGCGCTTGGCCGCAATCCGCTGCCCGATGCGTTTGTCGTGACTTCGAAGGAGGGGGCACTCGAACCGCTCGCGGCAGACCTGGCCAAACTCCCCGGCGTGGCGCGCGTCCAGGCCGACGCGGTGTGGGCGCGCCGCCTCGCCGCGCTTGGCGGACTCGCGCGCCTGGCCTTGTGGCTGCTCGCCGCGCTGCTGGGCGCCGGACTGATCGCCGTGACCTTCAACACCGTGCGCTTGCAGATCCTCACCCAGCGCGACGAGATCGAAGTGTCCAAGCTGATCGGGGCCACCGACGGCTTCATCCGCCGGCCGTTCTATTACGTTGGGCTGCTGCAAGGGATTGCCGGCGGCGTCATCGCGCTCGCCATTTCCTGGGCGGCCCTGTCGCTGCTGAACCTCGAGGTTCGCGCGCTCGCCGAGTCCTATGGCTCCGGATTCCGCTTCGGCTTCCTCAAGCCCTGGGACGCCGCCGCAGTGGTGCTGGCCGCAGGCCTGCTCGGGTTCTTCGGCGCGCAGCTGTCCGTCAGCCGGCACTTGAAGGAAATTGAGCCCAAGTAGCCTATGGAGCTAGCGCATACTCTCATTAAAAGTACATGTAATCATGGGAACTCCTGGGGGATTTAGCACTCCAATACCCAGAGTGCTAAAATCGCAGGAAAGGGGCATGAACATGACTGCACAAGCCACGATGCCGCTGTCCGTACCGCTTCCCGTGCCGATGCTGGCAGGGAGCCTCGAGACCTATATCCAGTCGGTGAACCGCCTGCCGCTTCTCAGCGCAGAGCAGGAGATTTCGCTCGCCCGCCGCTTCCGCGAGCACGACGATCTTGAAGCCGCGCGGGAGCTCGTCCTGTCGCACCTGCGCCTGGTGGTGGCCGTGGCGCGGGGCTATCTCGGCTATGGCCTGCCGCATGCCGACCTGGTCCAGGAGGGCAACATCGGCCTGATGAAGGCGGTCAAGCGCTTCGACCCGGAGCGCGGCGTGCGCCTGGTGTCCTTCGCCATCCACTGGATCAAGGCCGAGATCCACGAGCACATCCTGCGCAACTGGCGCATGGTCAAGGTCGCGACCACCAAGGCACAGCGCAAGCTGTTTTTCAACCTGCGCTCGATGAAGAGCGGCCTTGCGCCGCTCACCGGCAGCGAGGTGGCGCGCGTTGCACGCGAGCTCAAGGTCAAGCCCGAGGAAGTGCGGGAAATGGAAACGCGCCTCTCGGGACAGGAAATCGCGTTCGAGGCCGACCACGACGACGAAGAGGCCTACGCGCCGGCGCAGTACCTCGCCGACCCCGATGCCGAGCCCTCGCGCCTGCTGGAAGCGAAGCAGGACGAGCACACCAAGACTACCGACCTGCAGGCCGCGCTCGCCGCGTTGGATGCGCGCAGCCGCCGCATCATCGAGGCGCGCTGGCTGCGCGAGAAGGACGCCGCGACGCTGCACGACCTCGCCGACGAATTCAAGATCTCGGCGGAACGCGTGCGGCAGATCGAAGTCAAGGCGATGGAGAAGATGCGCAAGGCGATCGGCAGTAGCGATGGCCTGCGCGTGCTACCGGCGCCGGCCGCGGCGTAAGCCCCGACCATGCTGAAGAGCTTTCGTGCCCTGAAGGCGGCCGGCGATTTCCGCCGGCGCCACATGCCGTTCATCGCGTCCCTCGAAGACCAGGACCTGGTCCGCGAGATCGGCCTCGCGGATGCGTTGGGGCGGCCGCTGACCCTGAAGCAGCTCTTCACGCTGGACATCGCGTCGGTGGCCACCGTCCAGCGCAGGCTGGCTCGGCTGAAGCGCCTCGGCGTCGTGGAGCAGACCAGGGCACCCCACGACAAGCGCATCCTGAAACTCACGCTCAGCCCGGAGGCGGCAAGGCTGTTCGCCCGCTGGGGCCGGCAACTGCGGAAGGTCTAGGCGCGCAACAGCGCACGCAGGTCGTCGGCGAGGTCTTTGCCGATCCGGTCGTGCCGCACGAGCAACCGCAACCGGCCCTGCGTGTCGAGGACGTAGCTCTGCGCGCTGTGGTCGACCGTATAGCCCGCGCCCTGCGGGCGCTTCTCGAAATAAATCTTGAATTCCTTCGCCACTCGCTGGGTCGCCGCAAGGTCGCCGCGAAGAGCGAGGAAACGCGGGTCAAACGCCGTCACGTAATCGGCCAGGAGCTTCGGCGTATCGCGCTCCGGATCCACCGTCACCAAGAGCACCTGGACGCGGTCGGCGTCGGGCCCGAGCTGCTTCAAGGCGCCGGCAATCTCGGCCAGCGTGGTGGGGCAGATGTCCGGGCATTGCGTGAAGCCGAAAAACAGTACTACCGCCTTGCCGCGGAAATCCTCGAGGCGGCGCGGCTTGCCCGTGTGGTCGGTCAGGTCGAGCACCTTGCCGTACTCGGCCCCGGTGATGTCGGTGCTCTTGAACTGCGGCCGGCTGTCGCAACCGGCGAGCAGCGCAAGGCTACAGGTAATGATCGACCAGAAGCGAAGCAAAGAGGGCGGCAAGGTAGACGATCGAATAGCGGAAGGCCTTCTGGGCGAGTTCGTCGCTGTAGTCGCGATAGATGCGGACCGCGTACGCGACGTAGATTCCCCCCAGCACGAGCGCGGCCAGCAGATACACCGCGCCGCTCATGCGCACGACATAGGGCAGCAGGCTCACGGCGAAGAGGATCAGCGTGTACAGCAGCACCTGCAGCCGCGTGTAGGGTTTGCCATGCGTGACCGGTAGCATCGGCACGCCTGCGCGCGCGTACTCCTCGGTGCGGTAGAGCGCGAGCGACCAGAAATGCGGCGGCGTCCAGGCGAAGATGATCAGGAACAACAGGAGTGCCTCGGTGGTGACCTCGCCGGTGACCGCCGCCCAGCCGAGCACCGGCGGCATCGCCCCGGAGGCGCCGCCGATGACGATGTTCTGCGGCGTGGCGGGCTTCAGGATCACGGTATAGACGACGGCATAGCCGACGAAGGTGGCGACCGTCAGCCACATGGTGAGGAAGTTGACGTAGGCGCCAAGGATCCACAACCCGGCCCCGCCGAGCACGCTGGCAAACACCATCGTCTGCGCGGCGGAGAGCTCGCCCTGCGGTAGCGGCCGCCAGCTGGTGCGCTGCATGACGGCGTCGATCTTGCGTTCCACCAGGCAATTGATCGCCGCGGCGGCGCCGGCGACCAGCCAGATGCCGAGGGCGCCCGCGACCAGCACCTGGAGCGGCACCATGCCCGGCGTCGCGAGCAGCATGCCGATGACCGCGGTGAACACGATCAGCGAAACGACGCGGGGCTTGGTGAGCGCGAGGAAGGCGCGCGCCTGCTGGAGAATTCCGTGCGGGAGAACCTGCGTATCCAAGCAAAAAATTCTAGCATGCGCGCATCAGCCGATCCGCGACGCCTTCAGCAGGCGCTGCAGGTCCTTGATCACCATCGAGGGCTCCGGATCGCGCGGAAAGCGCATCATCAGGTTGCCCAGCGGATCGATCACGTAGATGTGATCCGGCGAGAAATTCGCGTCCTTGAACGCCGCCACCCGCGAGCCTTCGATCGCCGCGAGCACTTCCGGCCGCGGCGCGCCGCCGTCGGCGAGCAGCCACAGGCGCTCGACGCGGTTCATGTCCTTGCCCTGGGCGCGCCGCACCTGGCGGACGAAATAGAGCTTCTTTTCGCAATACGCGTCGCACGCCGCGCCGTCCGTGGTGACCAGCACCCATTTGCCGCGCAGCGCCTCGAACGGCGGCCCAGATAGCGTGCGCGGCGCGACCAGTTCCCCGTAGTTGGAGGTGGTTCCCGCCGCCCAGCCGAACAGGTACGCCATCCAGGCGAGCACGAACGGCGCCGCGCAGACGAGGAACAGTCCGGCAAGCTTAAGGCGCGCCACGGCGGAACGAGAACACGATGGCCAGCACCGCGGCGAGCGCGGCGAGCGAATACCACTGCAGCGAGTAGCTGTCGCTTTTCTCCGCGCCGGCCTCGGCGCGCGGCCAGTCGCGCGACAGGCCGTCGTCCGCCGGGGAGTGCTGCTCGATCACCCTTGGCTGGAGGCGCAAACCGGTTTGTGCGGCGAACTCGTCGATGTCGAGGTTCTGCCGCACTTTTCCAGCGGACGACTTTTCCATGCTCAACACCCGCGGCAAGCGCTTGAGTTCCACGCCCTCGATGCGGATTTCGCCGGCAGGCGTGCGCACCTGCGGCAGCACGTCGCGCGAAGGTCCCGCCGCAATCCAGCCGCGATTCACCAGGACATGGTCCTGCGAGATTCTCAGCGGCGTAATGACCTCATAGCCGGCGCGGTGTTCGCGCACCTTGTTGTCCAGGTACACCGTCTGCTCGGGAACGAATACGCCGCGCACTTCGACACGCTGCTGGGTTGCGCCGAGCGCGCGCTTTTCGTCGGCGCGGCGCGCCTGCCAGTTGCCGAGCAGGATGCCGGCGACGCAGGCCGCGGCGCCGAGCGCGAGGCCCCAGCCGCGGGGTCGGAAAGAGTATCCTGCCGGCATGCGCTACGTGGTGATCGCGATGTTGGTGCTGATCGTGGCGAGCCTCGCCTCGGCGCTGGTGTTCATCCTGAAAGGGCGCGACGACCCCCGGAAGATGGCGAGGGCGCTGACGATCCGGGTCGGCCTCTCGGTCGCCCTGTTCGTGGTGCTGATGGCCGCCTACTACTTCGGCCTGGTCCCCGCGCGGCTATAGCCAGTAGACGAAGATGAAGAGGCCGAGCCAGACCACGTCGACGAAGTGCCAGTACCAGGCCACGCCCTCGAACGCGAAGTGATGCTCGGGCTTGAAGTGCCCCTTGAGGATGCGGAACCAGATCACCGTCAGCATGATCGCGCCGAGCGTGACGTGGAAACCGTGGAAGCCGGTCAGCATGAAGAACGTCGAACCGTAGGCGCCGGTGCTGAGCTTCAGGTTCAGCTCCGAATACGCATGGCCGTACTCCACCGCCTGGCAGATCAGGAAAGCCACGCCCAGCAGGATGGTGAGCCCCTGCCACAACAGCAGCTTGCCGCGGTTGTTGGCGATCAGGTTCCAGTGCGCGAACGTGATGGTGACGCCCGAGGACAGCAGCAGCGCCGTATTGACCGCCGGCAGTCCCCACGCGCCCATCGGCGTGAACGTCTCGGCGAACCCCGGCCCGGCCGAGGGCCAGTGCGCGGTGAATCCCGGCCACAGCAGGGCATTGTGCTCGATGCTCGAGAGGTCCGGCACCGAGATGATCCGCGCCCAGAACAGCGCGCCGAAGAAGCTGGCGAAGAACATCACCTCGGAGAAGATGAACCAGCTCATGCCCCAGCGGAACGACAGGTCCTCCCAGCGGCCGTATTTGCCGCCCTCGGATTCGGCGATCACGTCGCCAAACCAGCGCACCATCATGTAGATCAACAGCATGAAGCCCGCGGCGATCGACACCCAGCCGCCGCTCTGTCCGTTGATGGCGAACACCGTGCCGAGCGCCATGCAGAACAGCGAGATCGAGCCCATGATCGGCCAGGGCATGGGTTGCGGTACCGCGTAGTGCTGCTGACGGCCGCCGGTGGGTGCGCTGTGCGCCATGTCGTTCTTCTCCCTTAGCTGGTGACGACGCGAACGATGGTGAGAATCGTCGCGATGAACAGGATGACAAACAGCACCGCGATCACGATCACGTGAACCGGGTTGAGCGGCACGGCCTCATGGTCGGCCTTGCGCCGCACGCCGAGGAAACCGAACAGCACGGCCTTGACGGTATCCATCACGACTTGCCGTCCCGTCCGGCGACTTCGAAGAAGGTGTAGGACAGCGCGATGTTGCTCACGCCGCGCGGCAGCTTCGGGTCCACCACGAAGCTGACCGGCAGGCGGCGCGTCTCGCCCGCCGCCAGCGTCTGGTGCGTGAAGCAGAAGCACTCGATCTTCTTGAAATATTCCCCGGCGAACTGCGGCCCGTAGCTGGCCACCGCCTGCCCGGTCACCTGCACGTTGCGGTCGTTGACGATCTCGTACTCCACCGTGGTCAGCGCGCCCGGATGCACCTTGATCTCCCCGACCAGCGGCCGGAAGCGCCACGGCAGGTTGCGCGAGGTGTTGGAATCGAGCTCGATGGTGACGGTGCGCGTGAGGTCCACCTGGCTGTTCGCCGGCAGCTCGCTGCGCTCCTCGAGCGAGTTGATGCCCAACGCGGCGCAGATCTGGTTGTAGAACGGCACCAGGGCGTAGCCGAAACCGAACATGCCGAGCGCGACGATGCCCAGGCGCAGGGACAGGCGGCGGTTTTCGCTCTGCCGGCTCATTTCAACAGCCAGTACTTCGCGATGATGCCGAAGAAGGTGGTCAGGGAGATCAGGCTGAGCAACAGGGCGGTCTTTAGATTCCGGCTCACGAGGGTGTGCAATAACCCTACTTCAGCACGGGCGGGGTTTCGAACGTGTGGTACGGCGCCGGCGTGGGCAGGTGCGTCCATTCGAGCGAATCGGCGCCTTCCCAGGGCAGCTGGGGCGCGGTCTCGCCGCTACGGATGCACTTGAGCACGATGTACAGCAGCAGCAGTTGCGACAGGCCGAAACCAAACGCGCCGATCGAGGAAATCTTGTTCCAGGTCTCGAATTGCAGCGGGTAGTCCGGGATGCGCCGCGGCATGCCCGCGAGGCCGAGGAAATGCTGCACGAAGAAGATCATGTTGAAGAAGATCATCGTCAGCCAGAAGTGCCACTTGCCGAGCGTCTCGTCGTACATCTTGCCGGTCCACTTCGGCAGCCAGAAGTAGATGCCGGCAAAGGCGGCGAACAGCGCGCCCGCCACCATCACGTAGTGGAAGTGCGCCACCACGTAGTAGGTGTCGTGCAGCTGGATGTCGATCGGCACCAGCGACAGCACGAGTCCCGTGAGGCCGCCGAGCGTGAACAGGAACAGGAACCCGATGGCGAACAGCATCGGCGTCTCGAAGGTGAGCGAGCCCTTCCACATCGTCGCCACCCAGTTGAATACCTTGACGCCGGTCGGCACCGCGATGAGCGTGGTGGCGTACATGAAGAAGAGCTGCCCGGTCACCGGCATGCCCACCGTGTACATGTGGTGCGCCCAGACGATGAACGACAGGATGGCGATGGCGGAGGTCGCGTACACCATCGAGGCGTAGCCGAAGAGGGGCTTGCGCGAGAACGCCGGGATCACCTGCGACACCACGCCGAACGCCGGCAGCGCGATGATGTAGACCTCGGGGTGGCCGAAGAACCAGAAGATGTGCTGGTAGAGCACGGGGTCGCCGCCGCCCGCGGCATTGAAGAAGGTGGTGCCGAAATGCCGGTCGGTGAGCGTCATGGTCACCGCGCCCGCGAGCACCGGCATCGCCGCCACCAGCAGGTAGGCGGTGATCAGCCAGGTCCAGACGAAGAGCGGCATGCGCATCAGCGTCATGCCGGGCGCGCGCATGTTGAGGATGGTGGTGATGATGTTGATCGAGCCGAGGATCGAGCTCATGCCGAGGATGTGCACGGCGAAGATGGTCAGGTCCATGCCGACGCCCATCTGCACCGTGAGCGGCGCGTAGAGCGTCCAGCCCACGCCCGGGGCGCCGCCCGGCGTGAAGAACGACAGCACCAGCAGCGCGGCGGCGAACGGCAGCAGCCAGAACGACCAGTTGTTGAGGCGCGCGAACGCCATGTCGGGCGCGCCGATCATCATCGGGATCTGCCAGTTCGCGAAGCCGACGAACGCCGGCATGATCGCGCCGAACACCATGATCAGGCCGTGCATGGTGGTGAACTGGTTGAACAGGTCCGGGTTGAAGAACTGCAGTCCCGGCGAGAACAGTTCCAGGCGGATCGCCATCGCCATCGCGCCGCCGGTCATGAACATGATGAAACTGAACCACAGGTACAGCGTGCCGATGTCCTTGTGGTTGGTGGTGGTGATCCAGCGCATGATGCCGCCGTAGCCGCCTCCGTGGCCGTGGTCGTGCCCGTGCGAGTGATCGTGGCCGTGACTGTCGACGACTGCGCTCATGTGGTTCCGCTCCCTATTTCCGCCGTGCCTTCACTTCGGCCGGCTGTACCGCGCCCGACTTGTTGCCCCAGCTCGCGCGCGTGAAGCTGATCACCGCCGCGAGCTCCGTGTCCGTGAGCTGCTTGCCGAACGCCGCCATCGCCGTGTTCGGCTTGCCGTTCAGCACCAGGTCGACCTGCGCATTCTTCGGGCCGTTGACCACCTTCGAACCCGCGAGCGGCGGGAATGCCGGCGGCAGGCCCTTGCCCGTGGGCTGGTGGCAGGCGACGCAGTTCGCCGCGTAGAGCTTCTCGCCGCGCGCGACCAGCTCGGGCGCGGTCCAGGTCTTGTTCACATCCTCGGCGGAGGCGGCGGCGAGCTTGTGCTGCTCGCCCACCCACTTGCTGTAGTCCTCGGCGCTGACCACGCGCACCACGATCGGCATGAAGCCGTGCTCCTTGCCGCAGAGCTCGACGCACTGGCTGCGGAAGGTGCCGGTCTTGTCGGCGCGGAACCACAGGTCGCGGATGAAGCCGGGAACGGCGTCCTGCTTCGCGCCAAAGGCCGGCACCCACCACGAGTGCACCACGTCGGCCGCGGTGGTCAGCACGCGGACTTTCTTGCCGACCGGCACCACCATTTCGTTGTCGACTTCCAGCAGGTAGTGCTCGCCTTTGGGCGCCTTGCCCTCGATCTGGTCGCGCGGCGTGGACAGCGTGGAGATGAAGCTGATGCCCTCGCCCTCGCCCTTGAGGTATTCGTAGCCCCACTTCCACTGGTAGCCGGTGACCTTCACCGTGAGCTCGGGGCTGGAGGTGTCCTTCTGCGAAATCACCACCTTGGTGACCGGCCAGGCGATGACCACGAGGATGATCGCCGGCACGATCGTCCAGATGATTTCGACCGTGGTGTTTTCGTGGAACTGGGCGGCCTGGTGGCCCTTGGACTTGCGGTGCGCGTAGCACGCGTAAAACATGAAGGCGAACACGCCGACGAAGATCACCGTCACCAATACCATCACGGCTTCGTGCAGCCAGTGGATGTCGGCGGCCATCTTCGACGCAGCGGGCTGGAAATTCCATTCCAGCGCGTACGCCAGCCCGGTGGCCGCGAGCATCGCGAGGCCCGCCAGCGCCGAAAAAAGTCTTGGTCCCCTCATCGTGTCGTTCCCCGAATCAGATTTCGTTATTTTCCAGCAAGACGCCCAAAAACGCGAATCGTTTTTGTCCCGGTTTCACTGCGCGCAGCGCCTTTCCAGGCGTGGCCGTAGACCACTTCGAAGCTGGCCCGCGACGCACCCGCCTGCAGGCGCGGCAGCAGCGACGGGTGCGAGAGGCCCCGCCGGCGGTCGAGCCGGGCGTTGGTCTGGCCGCTCGCGCGCAGGTCCTGCACGAGCTGCGCCGCGTTCGCGTACTCGAGCGTCAGCATCTCCATGTCCATCACGGGCGCGGAAAATCCCGCCGCCAGCAGCATGTCGCCCAGGTCGTGCATGTCGATGAACGCGTGCACGCGCGCGCTGCCTGCCGCCGCGCGCAGCTCCTTGAGGGTGTCCGGGCCGAGCGTGCTGAACATCAGCAGGCCCCCGGGCGCGAGCACGCGCCCGAACTCGCGCAGCGCCGCGAGAGGCTCGCGCACCCAGTGCAGCGCCATGTTCGACCACGCCAGGTCGATCGCGCCCGTCGCCAGCGGAAGCCTTTCGAGATCACCGCAGATCGCCCTGGGAGGTTTTCTTTCCAGGAACTTCTTTTTCGCGGACCGCAGCATCCCGATCGAGAAATCGAGCGCCACCACCTCGGCTTTCGGATAGCGCTTGCCGAGGGCACGCTGCGGCGGGCCGCTGCCGGCATCGAGGATGCGCCGCGGCGCCACCTTCACGTAGTCCAGGCGCTCGAGCATGCGCGCGCCGACCTCGGCCTCCAGGCGCGAGGCGCCCGCGTAGGTTGCCGCGGCCCGCTCGAAATTGCGGCGCGCGGCGCGCCGGTCAATCGCGGGAAAGGACTCGCTCAACGGCGGCGGCGGCGGCGAGGATGCGGCGGTCGGTGCCCGCCGCGCCACAAATCGACAAGCCTACCGGCGCGGTGCCGGGCGCGTGGCAGGGCAGCGTCACGGCGCAGCCGTCGAGGAAATTGACCAGCCCCACGTTGCGCACGATGCGCATCGTCCAGCGGAAAAACGCCTCGTCATCCGCATCGACCTGCGCGATGGCCGGTGCGATGCAGGGCGTGGTCGGCAGGAGGAACGCGTCGAAGGGCGCCAGCAAGGCGCCGACCTCGCGCTGATAGGCGGCGCGCAACTGGAGCAGCGCCACGTAGTCGGCCGCCGGCATGTCCTTGCCCATCAGGAGGCGCTTGACGACGCGCTGGTCGTACTGCGCGAAGCGATCGGCATAGGGGCGATGGATCTGGAACGCCTCCGCGCCGGGGAAACCGCCCCCTTTGAAATATTCGCCTTGCCGGTCGAAAGCGGGAACCGGCTGCTCGGTGATCAGCGCCCCCGCCTTGGACAGTGTTCGCACGGCGTCCCCGATGGCCGCATCGACTTCCTTGTCGAGTTCGTCGAACGCCGAGCAGCGCGGCAGCAGCAACCGCAGGCCCTTGATCGGCATGACGGGAAGCGGCGCCGGCGTCTCTGCGGCGAGAAGCGCATCGTAGGTGGCGCAGCAGTCGACGCTGTTCGCGAGCGGGCCAACGGAATCGAGCGTGTAGGACAGCGGAAATGCGCCTTCGCGCGGCACGCGGTACGCCGTGGGCTTGAATCCGACGATGCCGCACAGCGCCGATGGCTGGCGGATCGAGCCGCGCGTATCGGAGCCCAATGCCATCACGCACATGCCGTCGGCCTGCGCCACCGCCGCGCCCGAAGACGAGCCGCCGGGCACCCGGCCGACCGCGCGGTCCCAGGGGTTGCGGGGCGTGCCGTAGTGAGGATTCAGGCCGGTGGTGCCGAAGGCGAACTCCACCATGTTGGTGCGCCCGACGAGCACCGCGCCCGCCGCGCGCAAGCGTGCGACCGCGGGCGCATCCGCCGCCGCGGGGGGATTTCCCTCGAAAATTCTTGATCCGGCACGGGTGACGTCGCCCGCCACGTCGAACAGGTCCTTGATCGACACCGGCAGGCCGTCCACCGGCGAGCGCCGGGCGCCGGCCTTGCGCAGCTTGTCAGCGTAGTCGGCGTCGGCCCTGGCGCGCTCGGCATAGACCTTGAGGAAAGCCCGCGCGCCCTCGCCCGCCGGGTCGGCAATGCGCGCGAGCGCCTGCTCGGTGAGCTCGCGGCTGGAAGTCCTGCCCGCGGCCAGATCGGCGCCGAGCTGCGCTACAGTCCACATGGGGGAAACGATAGCATGCGCAGCTTCTCGTTCTTGTTCGGCGGCAGCTGTTTCCTGTGCCGGGGCGCGGCGCGCGGCGTGCTGTGCGGGGACTGCGATGCCGAGCTGCCGCGGCTCGCGCCGCCGCGGTGCCCGCGCTGCGCGCTCGCCTCTCCCCGCGGCGAACCCTGCGGGCGCTGCCTCGCCGAGCCGCCGCCCTACGACGCCACCGTGGCCGCGCTGGCCTATGCGTTTCCGGCGGATGTCCTCATCCAAGCGCTCAAGTTCAGGGGCGAGCTCGCCCTGGCGCCCTTCCTCGGCGCCCTGCTGTTCCGGAACCGGACGAGCGCCGATGTCATCGTTCCGGTGCCGATGTCGAACCAGGGCCTGCGCGAACGCGGCTACAACCAGGCGGTCGAGATCGCCCGGGCTGCGGGCAGGCCCATCGAGCTCGGCCTTTGCACGAAGCAGCGCGACACGGCGCAGCAGACCGGCCTGCCGTGGTCCGAGCGCCGGCGTAACGTGCGCGGCGCGTTTTCCTGCACGCGCCGCCTCGACGGAAAATCGGTCGCCGTGGTGGACGATGTCATGACGACGGGGGCGACGCTTGCGGAAATAGCGACAACTCTCAAGGCTGCTGGTGCAGCCCACGTGGAGAATTGGGTTGTCGCGAGAACCTTTCCACCTGATGCTTGATATCGTCCTCGTCGAACCCGAGATCCCGCCGAACGCGGGCAACGTCATCCGGCTCGCCGCCAATACCGGCGCGCGCCTGCACCTGGTCGAGCCGCTCGGCTTCTCGCTCGAGGACCGGCAGCTCAAGCGCGCCGGCCTCGACTACCATGCCCTGGCCGAGGTGAAGATCCACCGCGACTGGCAAGCCTGCCGCGAGGCGCTCGACGGGCGGCGGCTGTTCGCGCTCACCACGAAAGGCGGGCGCCACTTCGCCGAGGTCGCCTATCGCGCGGGCGACGTGTTCGTGTTCGGCGCGGAGACCCGCGGCCTGCCCGCGGCGATCCTCGAGGCCTTTCCCGCGCAGGCGCGCCTGCGCCTGCCGATGCGCGCCGGCAATCGCAGCCTCAACCTCTCCAACGCCGTCGCGGTGACGGTGTTCGAGGCCTGGCGGCAGCTCGGCTACCCGGGAGGCGGGTGAGCGGCGCCGTGCCGCGGGGCCGGATTCCCGGGATACCGGCCGCCATGCCGCGCCGGGGCAACGCTTTCTCCTCCGGCCTGGCGCGCGCGCTCTTCTGGCTGAGCGGCTGGCGCATCGCGGGCGAGTTCCCGCCGCTGCCGAAGATGGTGGTCATCGTCGCCCCGCACACCAGCAACTGGGACTTCCCCATCGGCATCACCGCGGTGTGGGCGCTCGGCATCCGCGTGCGCTTCCTCGGCAAGCACACGCTGTTCAACCCGCCGCTCGGCTGGCTGATGCGCTGGTTCGGCGGCTGGCCGGTGAACCGCGAGGCGCCGCAGGGGTTGGTGCCGCAGGTGGTCGAGGCGATCAACCGCGATGCGCAGGTGTTCCTCGCCATCACCCCGGCGGGCACGCGCTCGAGCACCAAGCCCTGGAAGAGCGGCTTCTACCGCATCGCGCACGAGGCGCGGCTGCCGATCCTGCCGATCGCCTTCGACGGCGAGCACCGCACCATCCGCCTGTTCGCGCCGATCGAGCCGAGCGGCGACTATGAGCGCGACCTGCCGCGCCTGCAGGCGCCGTTCCAGGGAATCCGCGGCGTGCGGCCCTAAGCCTCGGCCTTCGGATCGCGCGTCAAGAGCTGCTCCACCGCTTGCGCGGGCTTCAGCCGGCCGTCGAGCACGGCGTTGACCGCCGCGGTGACCGGCATGTCGACGCCTTTCGCCTGCGCCAGCTTGTGCACTTCCTTCGCTGATCGCACGCCTTCGGCGACATGCCCGAGGTCGGCGAGGATCTTCGCCAGCGTTTCACCGCGCGCGAGCGCAAGGCCGACCTGCCGGTTGCGCGACAGGTCGCCGGTGGCGGTGAGGATGAGGTCGCCGGCGCCCGCGAGGCCCATGAAAGTCTCCGCCTGGCCGCCGAGTGCGGCGCCGAGGCGCGTGATTTCGGCCAAGCCACGTGTGATGAGCGCCGCGCGCGCATTCTGCCCGAGGCCGAGGCCGTCGCTGATGCCGACCGCGATGGCCATCACGTTTTTCGTCGCGCCGCCGATCTCCACGCCCACCAGGTCCGCGCTGGTGTAGACGCGCAGGCGGCCGCCGTGCAGCAGCGCCGCGCTTTCGCGCGCGAATACGGCGTCGCGCGATGCGAGCGTCAGCGCGCAAGGCAGCCGACGCGCCACCTCGGCGGCGAACGACGGCCCCGACAACGCACCGCAGCGCGTCTGCTTGACCATCTGGTGCGGCAGTTCGCCGCTGCCTTCCTCGAATCCCTTGCACAACCAGATCAGGGGCGCCGTCGCGGGAAGCCGCGCCGCCAGCTCGCGCAGGCCGGCGACCGGGGTGGCGGCAAGAAACAGGTCGGCGTTCTCTGGAAGCGCGCCGGCCAGCCTGACCGCGGCGGGAATCTCGATCCCCGGCAGGTAGCGCTCGTTGCGGCGCGACGCGCCGATGGCTTTCGCCTGCGCGGCGTCCCTCGCCCACAGCGTGACGTCGTGGCGCGGCGCGAGCGCGCAGGCGATCGCGGTGCCCCAGGCGCCCGCGCCGAGCACCGCGAGGCGCGCCATCAGCGCGCCACTTCGATGCGGGGAGCGTCTCCGGCGGGGTTGCCCTGCAGGCGCTGCAGGTAGAGCTGCTCGAAGGAAATCGGGCTGAGCAGCACCGGAGGAAATCCGCCGCGCGTGACGAGCGCGGAGATCGCCTCGCGCACGTAGGGAAACAGGATCGTCGGGCAGGCGATGCCGAGCAGCGGGCCGAGCTCCGCCTCAGGCACGTTGCGCAGGCCGAAGATGCCCGCCTGGACCACCTCGGCGAGGAACAGCGTGCGCTCGCCGGCGCGCGCCGTGACCGTCACGCTGACCGTCACCTCGCAGTGGCCGTCGGCGAACGGCGCGGCGCCCGTGTCGATCCGCACCACGATCTCGGGCTGGTTCTGCTCCATGAACACCTGCGGCGCGTTCGGGATCTCGAGCGACATGTCCTTGACGTAGACCTTCTCGATCTGGAAGGTCGCGGCTTGCGGTTCGCTCATGGGGAGGCCTTGAGAAGGGTGTCGAGGCCGCCGGCGCGGTCCAGGGCATACAGGTCGTCGCAGCCGCCGACATGGCGGCTGCCGACCCAGATCTGCGGCACCGTGCTGCGGCCGCTCCTTTGCCGCATCTCCGCGCGGCGCGACGGCTCGAGGTCGACGCGCACCTTGTCGATCGCCGCGCCCTTCTCGACCAGCAGCCGTTCCGCCGATTGGCAGAAGGGGCAGGCGGCGGTGCAGTACATCAGGACCTTCAGGCTACTTCTCCACCGGCAACCCGGCGCTGCGCCAGGCGCCGAGCCCGCCCGAGAGGCTGACGACGCGCGCAAAGCCCTGCTTGGCGAGCGCCGCGACGGCCTTCGTCGAGCGCTCGCCGCCGTCGCAATAGACCACCAGCGGGCGGTCCTTGCGCTTCGCGAGATCGTTCGCGCCGTCGTCGATGCGGGCGAGCGGCACGTTGCGCGCGCCGATGACGTGCTCGGCCGCGAACTCCGCCGCATCGCGCACGTCGAGCATCAGCGCGTCCTCGCGGTTGATCATCAGGGTGGCCTGCGCCGAGTTGACGCGCGGCCCGCCGGCCCGCATGCGCACCAGGGGCCAAAGCAGCATCGCGCCCGAGATGAACGCAACGGCGACCAGCAGCAGGTTATTCCGGATGAAATCCATGGGAGGCGAACATTATAATTCAGCGCGATGACGAAGCCTCCACTGCGACTCGTTCTCCTTCGCCACGGGGAGTCGGATTGGAACCGCGAGAACCGGTTCACCGGGTGGACTGACGTCGACTTGTCGCAGAAGGGCGTCGAGGAGGCGCGCGCCGCGGGTCGCCTGCTCGGCGCCGCCGGCACCCGCTTCGACCTGGCATTCACCTCGCTGCTCAAGCGCGCCGTGCGCACGCTGTGGCTCTCGCTGGACGAGCTTGACCAGATGTGGCTGCCGGTGGAGAAGAGCTGGCGGCTGAACGAACGCCACTACGGCGCGCTGCAGGGCCTGAACAAGGCCGAGACGGCCGCCAAGTTCGGCGAACCGCAGGTGCTCGCGTGGCGGCGCAGCTACGACCTGCCGCCGCCGGCGCTGGAAGCGAGCGATCCCCGGTACGAAGGAAAGGATCCGCGCTATGCCGGCGTGGACGTGCCGCGCGCCGAATGCCTCAAGGACACGGTGGCGCGCGTAATCCCGTACTGGCTGAGCGCCATCGCGCCGGCGGTGGGCGCCGGGCGCCGCGTGCTGATCGTCGCGCACGGCAATTCGCTGCGGGCGCTGGTCAAGCATCTCGACGGCATGTCCGACGAGGCGGTGGTCGCGCTCAACATTCCGACCGGAATTCCGCTGGTCTACGAACTCGATCGCGACCTCAAGCCCCTGAAGCACTACTACCTGGGCGATCCGGAGGAAGCGGCGCGGCGCATCGCCGCGGTCTCCGCGCAGGGGAAGGCCAAAACCTGATTCGCGGGCTCTTCCTGCTGCTGCTGTTGGCTGCGCCGGCAGAGGCACAGGACGCAAAGCTGCAGGCGCTGCGCAGCCGCATCGACCAGCTCTCGAAGGACGTGCAGAAATCCGAGGCGGCGAGGCAGGAGGCGCGCGACGGGCTGCGCGAATCGGAGCGCGCCATCTCGGAGGCGAACCGCACGCTCGCCGCGCTGCAGGCCGAAGGCGCCCAGTTGCGCCGCGAGGCGGCGCGCATTGCGGAGCGCCGGCGCGCCGTGGAGCGCTCGCTGGCCGAGCGCCAGGCCGCGGTGGAACAGATGCTGCGGGCGCGCCAGGCCGGCGGCGTGCCCGACACGCTGCGCGTCGCGCTTTCGGGCGACGACCCGGGTTCGCTGGGACGCACGCTCTACTACCTCGAGCAGGTGTCGCGCGCAGCCGCCGCGGTGCTGGAGGCCTACCGCGCGGGACTGAACGAGCTCGAGGGCCTGGCGCGCGAAGCACGGGCAAAGCGCGAACGCCTCGGTTCGGTCGAACGGGCCAGCCGCGCCGACCGGGACCGGATCCTCAAGGAGCGGGCCGAGCGGCGCCGCGTGTACGAGCGCCTGGGCGGCGAGATCCGCAAGAGTCGCAGGGAAATCAACGTGCTGCGCGCGGACGAACTGCGCCTGGGCCGGCTGGTCGAGGAAATCGGCAAGGTGCTCGCCCGCGTCGAGCTGGTGCCGGAAGCCGATTCCGGCAAGGATCCGTTTTCCCGGCAGCGCGGCAAGCTGCGGCTTCCCGTGCGCGGGGAACTAAGCGGACGCTTCGGCGCTCCAAGAGGAGCAGCGGGAACCGAAGCCAAGGGCGTGTTCATCCGCGCCCCGGAGGGTCAGCCGGTTCGGGCCGTGGGCCGCGGCCAGGTGGTCTATTCGGACTGGATGCGCGGCTTCGGCAACCTCATGATCGTGGACCACGGCGAGAACTACCTCTCGATCTACGCCAACAACGAATCGCTGCTGAAACAGGTGGGGGAAGCGGTGGCGGCGGGCGATCAGGTGGCGACCACCGGATCGAGCGGTGGCAACGAGGAAACGGGCTTATACTTTGAATTGCGGCATCTGGGACGCGCCTTCGACCCTTTGCGCTGGGTCAGACTGAGATAACCATGCAAAGCAAGCTACGCAACATCGGCTTCATCCTCGTCGGGGCGGTCGCCGGCATCCTGATCAGCCTGAACTTCCAGGCGATCGCCCAGCGCTCCGGGCTCTCGTCGCTGCCGATCGAGGAGTTGCGCGCGTTCACCGATGTCTTCGGTGCCATCAAGACCAACTACGTTGAGCCGGTCGAGGACAAGAAGCTCATCACCGAGGCCATCAACGGCATGTTGAACGGCCTCGATCCGCACTCCGCCTACCTCGATGCCTCGGCATTCAAGGACCTGCAGGAAGGCACGCAGGGCCAGTTCGGCGGCCTGGGCATCGAAGTCGGCATGGAAGACGGCTACGTCAAGGTCGTCTCGCCGATCGAGGACACGCCGGCGTTCAAGGCCGGCATCAAGCCGAACGACCTCATCGTCAAGCTCGACGACACGCCGGTGAAAGGCATGTCGCTGAGCGACGCCGTGAAGAAGATGCGCGGCAAGCCCAACACGCAGATCACGCTCACCATCTCGCGCAAGGGCGAGGCGGCGCCGATCGTGGTGACGCTCACGCGCGCCGTCATTCGCGTGCAGAGCGTCAAGTCCAAGATGATCGAGCCGGGATACGCCTGGATCCGCGTGTCGCAATTCCAGGAAGCCACCGCCGACAACCTGGTCAAGCACGTCGACACGCTGTTCAAGCAGGGCCCGGTCAAGGGCCTGGTGCTCGACCTGCGCAACGATCCGGGCGGCCTGCTGCACGGCGCGGTGGCGATTTCGGCCGCCTTCCTGCCGCAGAAGTCGCTGATCGTGTCCACCGACGGGCGCGCCGAAGACGCGAAGAAGAAATTCTTCGCCACGCCCGACGACTACGCGCGGCGCGGCGACGACATCCTGCGCAGCCTGCCCGCCGCCGCCAAGACGGTGCCGATGGTGGTGCTGGTGAACGGCGGTTCCGCCTCCGCCTCCGAGATCGTCGCCGGCGCGCTGCAGGACCACAATCGCGCGAAGGTGATGGGCACGCAGACCTTCGGCAAGGGTTCGGTGCAGACCATCATGCCGCTCAGCAAGAACACCGCCATCAAGCTCACCACGGCGCGCTACTTCACGCCGAACGGGCGCTCGATCCAGGCGCTCGGCATCACCCCCGACGTGATCGTCGAGGATCCGACCGACACCGCGACGCGCGTGCGCGAGGCCGACCTGCAGCGCCACCTCGAGAACAGCAAGGCCGCCGAGGGCAAGGGCGAAACGCCGCGCGCGAAACCCGCGCCGAGCGCCGCGCCCGGCGAACAGCCCAAGCCGACCGAGCTCGGCTCGAAGGACGATTTCCAGCTCTCGCAGGCGATCGCGTTCCTCAAGGGCGAGCCGGTGAAATCGCAGGCGACGGTGGCGCAGTCCAAGCCCGCCACCAAGACCGACTAACTGAAGGACGAGCAGCTTCTTCGCTATAGCAGGCACATCCTCCTGCCCGAAATCGGGGTGGAGGGACAGGAGAAGCTTCGCTCGGCAAAAGTGCTCATCGTGGGTGCAGGCGGCCTCGGCTGCCCCGCGGCGCTCTACCTCGCCGCGGCCGGCGTCGGCCACCTGACGCTCGCCGACGCCGACAAGGTCGACCTCACCAACCTGCAGCGCCAGATCCTCTACGGCACGGATGCCGTCGGCGCGGTGAAAGTCGAGGTTGCGCGCGCGACGCTGAAGGCGATGAATCCCGATGTCGAAGTGGTGGGGCTCGCTTCCCGGATCACCGCCGAAAAGGCCTTTTCCCTGGTGGAGAAAGCCGATGTCGTCCTCGACTGCTCCGACAATTTCGCCACGCGCCACGCGCTCAACCGCGCCTGCGTGAAGCACCGCAAGCCGCTGGTTTCGGGCGCGGCCATTCGCTTCGACGCGCAATTGACAATGTTTGACCTTCGCAAGCCGAACGCCCCCTGCTACGCCTGCCTGTTCCCGGAAGACGGCGAGGTGGAGGAAGTGCAGTGCTCGACCATGGGCGTATTCGCGCCGCTCACCGGCGTGATCGGCGCGATGCAGGCGATGGAGGCCATCAAGGTCATCGCCAGGGTCGGCGAGCTGCTCAACGGGCGGCTGCTGATCTTCGATGCCAGGACCGCCGACTGGCGCTCGGTGAAGGTGGCCAAGGATCCCGCCTGCCCCGCCTGCGGGGTTGAAGGCAAAAAAGAAATATCGTAATTTCCGTCTCTCACTGGGAGGGGAGACGAGTGAAAATCCACGAAACCGCGTGCGCCGCGCTGGTGGCGCTGGTTCTGCCCGCATGCACCACCGCCAGCGGCGAAAGCCCGGGATTCATGCAGTCCATGCAGCAGGTCATCGGCGCCGCGAGCATGGCGGTCGGCCTGCGTGCCGGCGACAGCAGCATGGCGCAGAAAGGCGCCGACATGTTCGGCCAGGGGCTCGGCGCCTCGCCCTCCGGCGCCATGACCAATTCCCAGCCCGGCTCGACCGAACCGCCGACGCACGTGGCGCAAGGCGGCGGGCAGGACCGCCAGGCGATCGCGAACCAGTGCTCGCAGCGCGCGCAGAGCCGCTACAACCGCCAGGCGCAGAACGTGCTCCTGCAGCAGTCGGCGTGCATCTACCATTGCGCGTGGGTGGCGACCAGCGATCCGCAGTATCAGCGGCTGTACGTGCAGAGCCAGCAGAACGCAAATTCGCTGTGCTCGATGAGCGTAGGCAACAGCTGCAACAACATCGACACCGGCTACTGCCGGCCCTGATTCAGCCGAGCAGGTAGCGCCGCTGCGCCGAGAAGCTCTCGAGCGGCTTCTTCGCGAAGCCGCTGCGCGCGAATTGGTGCAGGCAGCCGATCGCATAGCGCACCAGCACCGCCGCGCGGCCCGCGGCGTCCGCATCGGAGGCCTGGCGCAGCGACTGCTTGAGCGTCGCCTCGAGCCGGTCGAAGAACTGGTTGATGCGCGCCTGCAGGCGCTCGTGCTCGCCGACCAGCGCCTCGCCGGTCATGACGCGCACCATGCCGGGATTCTTCTCGCCGAAGGCAAGCAGCATCTCGACGAGCTTCGCCGCCTGCTCGCGGCCATCGGCTTCGTCCTGGGAAATCTTGTTCGCCAGCGTGAACACCGAGCTCTCGATGAACTCGATGAGGCCCTCGTACATCTGCGCCTTGGAGGCGAAGTGGCGGTAGAGCGCGGCCTCGGAGACGTCGAGCTTCGCCGCGAGCGCGGCGGTCGTGATGCGTTCGCACTTCGGCGCCTCGAGCATCTGCGCGAGCGCCTTGAGGATTTCGAGCTTGCGTTCGCCTTTGGCCCGGGGCATCAGGGCGTAATTCTACGCGGCAGTTCCGTGACCGAGGCAACACGCACGTCGACGAAGGAAACGCGGCGCCGCGTCGGGCTCACCCAGACGGTGGACATGCCCAGGCGGTGCGCGGTGCGCAGGTTTTCGAGCATGTCGTCGATCAGCGCGCAGCGGTGGGGGTCGAGGTGGTGGTTGCGCAGCAGCATGTGGTAGCCGTGCGCCGAGGGCTTGCCGCGGTAGCGCATGTCCTCGATGCTGTAGACGGCGTCGAAGTAGCGCGCGAGGCCGATCGCCCGCAGCACCTCCTTGACGTAGCGGCGCGGCGCATTGGAGAACACCAGTTTGGTGCCGCCCAGGCGCTCGAGCGCGTGCTTCAGCGCGTTCTCGTGCACCACCATGTCCGCGAGTTCGGGAAAGACATGCGTTTCGGCGAGGAATTGCCTCGGGTGGTCGCCATGGTGGCGCATCAGGCCGTCCAGCGTGGTGCCGTAAGTGCGCCACAGCCTTTCGCGCAAGGCGCCGGCGGCGGCCTCGTCGATGCCGAAGCGGCGCCGCAGGTAGGCGTTGATCTGCCCGTGCATCGCGGGAAAGATTTGCGCGCGCGCATCGTGCAGCGTGTTGTCGAGGTCGAATATCCACACGCGCCGCGAACGCGGCAGCCCGGCGATTTTCACGTCATTTGCTGCGGATGAGGGTGCCGACGCCCTGGTCGGTCAGCACTTCGAGCAACAGTGCGTGCGGCACGCGGCCGTCGATGATGTGCACGCTCTTCACGCCGTTCCTCGCGGCGTCCAGCGCCGAGCCGATCTTCGGCAGCATGCCGCCGGAGATCACGCCCTTCCTCACCAGCTCGTCGATCTTCTTCGGCGTGAGCCCGCTGAGCAGCTTGCCGTCCTTGTCGAGCACGCCCGGCGTATTGGTGAGCACCACCAGCTTCTCGGCCGAGAGGATCTCGGCGAGCTTGCCGGCGACGAGGTCGGCGTTGATGTTGTAGGTGGTGCCGTCGGCGCCGGTGCCGATCGGCGCCACCACCGGGACGAAGCCGCCGGCCTCGAGCGTGCGGATCACCGACGGGTCGATCGACTCCACCTCGCCGACCTGGCCGATGTCCACGGGGCCGTTTTCCCCGGAGCTCAGCAGCATCTTGCGCGCGCGGATGAAGGCGCCGTCCTGCCCGGTGAGGCCGACGGCCTTGCCGCCCGCCTGGTTGATGAGTTCGACGACTTCCTTGTTCACCTGGCCGCCGAGCACCATCTCGACGACATCCATGGTCTCGGCATCGGTCACGCGCATGCCCTGGACGAACTCGCCCTTCTTGCCGAGCTTCGCGAGCATCTGCTCGATCTGCGGCCCGCCGCCGTGCACCACCACCGGGTTCATGCCGACGAGCTTGAGCAGCACCACGTCGTGCGCGAAGCCGGCTTTCAGCTCGTCGTCGGCCATGGCGTTGCCGCCGAACTTGACCACGATCGTCTTGCCGTGGAAGCGCTGGATGTAGGGCAGCGCCTCCGCGAGGATGCGGGCCTTCTCGGTCGCCTGCGGGCTGTGGTTGAACGGGGCATTCATCTAGTCCCCGATACTACAGAAAAACTCCCCCTGTAGAATTTTCGGCCGATGAACGATTTCCGTTCCCAGGTGGAAGCCCAGCGTCCGTACCTGCTGCGCTACGCCTCGCTGCAGCTGCGCGACCGCCAGGCGGCGGAGGACGCGGTGCAGGACACGCTGGTCGCCGCACTTGCCGGCGAGTCCGGCTTCGCCGGGCGCTCGAACCTGCGCACCTGGCTCACCGGCATCCTCAAGCACAAGATCGTCGATGCGATCCGTCGCAGCGCGCGCGAGGCCGCGCAGCTGCCGCCCGAGCCGGACACCGCGGAGTTCGACGCGCTCTTCAACGAGAGCGGCCACTGGTCGGTGATGCCGGCGGATTGGGGCGATCCCGGGGCGACGCTCGGGCAGAAGCAGTTCTTCGCCGCGCTGGAGGACTGCCTCGCGCGCCTGCCCGCGAAAACCGCGGAAGCCTTCCTGCTGCGCGAGCATATGGGTTTCGAAACCGCGGAAATCTGTAAGGAACTCGGCGTCACGTCGACGCACTGCTGGGTGCTACTCTATCGCGCGCGTATGGCACTGCGCGAATGCTTGGAAACGAACTGGTTCAAGAAATGATTTTGACCTGCAAGGAAGTATCGCGCCTGGTGTCCCAGGGCCTCGACCGCCGCCTCGGCTTCGGCGAGCGTATTTCATTGCGCGTGCACCTCGCGATCTGCGAGGGCTGCACCAATTTCAGCAAGCAGGTCGCGTTCCTGCGCGCCGCGGCGGCGCGCCTCGGCGGATCGA
>Ga0315912_10000716_pt1 | contig 51559 bp, 46 predicted proteins | sample VfabasoilMG_FD_204469 | JGI IMG/M metagenome (GOLD analysis project Ga0315912, IMG submission 204469) | Garden soil microbial communities collected in Santa Monica, California, United States - V. faba soil | ecosystem: Environmental > Terrestrial > Soil > Garden | place: USA: California...
GCCGGCCCTCGTCCGGGACGAGCAGAACCCCTACGGCACCTACCGGCGCGCGGGGCTGCCTCCGGGACCGATCGGAAACCCCGGTGAAGCAGCCCTGGTCGCAGTGCTGCGTCCGGCACCGGGCGAGGAGCTCTATTTCGTGGCCGACGGTCAGGGGAATCACCACTTTAGTCGGACGTTTGCCGAGCACCGCCAAGCGGTCGAGCGCTTGAAAGCGCTACGCCGTGCGGGGGCTTTTCCGTCCACGGCCGAGGCGGCCGTTCCCTGATCCCTTCGCCGCCACTCCGTGGTAGACCGCGGCCGCCCTCGGGACCGCCCATTTTTCCGCGGGGGCCAATCTCCCATGCAAGCTCCGTCTGCCAAAACTCCTTCCTCTTCCCTCTCCGCCACCGACGCCGTTGCTCAGAAGGCCATCGCCTGCCTGGCGATGGATGCCGTCGAAAAAGCAGGAAGCGGGCATCCCGGAGCCCCTATGGGGCAGGCCGCCATCGCGACCGAGCTCTTCGCCCATCACCTCGTCTATTGCCCGGAAGAGCCGAACTGGCCGAACCGCGATCGCTTCGTGCTGTCCTGCGGCCACTCTTCGATGCTGCTCTACTCGATCCTGCATCTGTCGGGCTTCGACGTCACCATCGATGACCTGAAGAACTTCCGTCAGCTCGGCTCCAAGACCGCGGGGCACCCCGAGCACGGCGACGCGCCCGGCATCGAGACTACGACGGGCCCGCTCGGCCAGGGCGTCGGCAACGCCGTCGGTATGGCTTTAGCCGGAAAAATGGCAGCGGCCCGCGTGCCCACGCCCGGTGTCTTCGACTATCGCGTCTATGCCCTCTGCTCCGACGGCGATCTGATGGAAGGCATCTCCTACGAGGCCATGAGCCTGGCGGGGCATCTCGGTCTGGACAACCTCGTCCTCATCTACGACGACAATCGCATCACCATCGACGGCTCGACGGATCTCGCCTTCGGCGAGGACGTTGCCGGTCGCGCCCGGGCGCTCGGCTGGGACGTGCAGAGCGTGGATGGTCATGACGGCGTGGCCATCGGCCAGGCGCTGGAGCGGGCCAAAGTCGCCGGTCGTCCGGCCCTGATCGCGGCTCGCACCCACATCGGCTACGGATCGCCCGGCAAGCAGGGTAAGTCGGCTGCCCACGGCGCACCGCTCGGCGCCGCAGAGATCGCGGCCACCAAGACGGCCTGGGGCTGGCCCCTCGAGCCGGCATTTCACGTGCCGGACGAGGCGTACGCGGCGTTTCGCCCCCAGCGCGAGAAGAACCGCGCGGCGCTGGAAGCCTGGCGCGCGCGGGTGGCCGATCTGCCCGAAGGCGAGCGGCAGACGCTCAGCCAGCTGCTCGAAAAGCAGGTCCCGACCGACCTCTTCGCGCGCCTGCAGGCGGCCGTGAAGCCAACCACAGACGCCACGCGCAACCTGTCCTCGGCGCTCGAGCAGATCGTGGCCGCAGCGTGCCCCTGGCTGATCGGTGGAAGCGCCGACCTCCAGGCCAGCGTCAAGACGACGATCAAGGGCAGCCCCGCGGTCTCGCGCGGCGAATTCTCCGGCCGGAACATCCACTTCGGCATTCGCGAGCACGCAATGGGCTCCATCTTGAATGGCCTTGGCCTGAGTGGGACGTTCACGCCCCTCGGCTCGACCTTCCTCATCTTCGGTGACTACATGCGGCCCCCGATGCGGCTGGCCGCCCTCATGCACCAGCAGGTCATCTACGTGCTCACTCACGATTCGGTGTACCTCGGCGAGGACGGACCCACGCACCAGCCGGTGGAGCAGCTCTGGACCATGCGCATGGTCCCGAATCTCCACGTTTTTCGGCCGGCGGATGCACTCGAGTGCGCGGCGGCCTGGGCGTACGCCATGGGCCGCACCGATGGACCGACCGTGCTCGCCCTGACCCGCCACGAGGTGCCGGCGCTGGAGCGCCCGGCCGGCTTCCAGCCGGAAGCGATGCTCAGCGGGGCCTACACGGTCTCCGACGAGGCCAAGCCTGACATCGTCCTGATCGCGACGGGCTCCGAGGTGAGCGTTGCCGTGGAGGCCAAGGGCCTGCTCGCCGCCAAGAACGTGCGGGTGCGGGTCGTGTCCATGCCCTGTGTGCAAGCGTTCCTCGCCTGGTCGCCGGAAAAACAGGCGGCACTTCTGCCCCCCGGGGTGCGCCGCGCGTCATTCGAGCTCGGCGTGACGCTGCCGTGGCGGGCGATCACCGGACCGGACGGCATTTGCATCGGTGTGGATCGCTTTGGCATGTCCGCGCCCTACGAGGTGATCCGGACCGAGCTCGGGCTCGATGCGGAGGCGGTCGCCAGCAAGATCCTGCGTGAAATGGGGCGCTGAGCGCCTTGCGGGCCGGCGGGGCCAGCGTTTCCGCAACTTCTTTCACTCGTGAGGGCTTGTCGAGGTAAGGCGACAGGGTCACCATGTCATTGGCCCTCGCCGTGTCCACGCTGCCTATCGTTCTCGTCCCGCACCCGCACATCCGCGTCGACAAGAAGATCCTCGGCGGCAGCCCACACGTGTCGGGTTCGCGGGTGCCGGTTCGGCGCCTGTACGCGTTTTATCGGAGTGGGACGCCGATCGAGAAGATCCTCAAGCGCTACCCTCAGCTCTCACCAGCCAAGGTGTTCGATGCCCTGGCCTTTGCGCTCGACAATCCGGAGGTCATGGATGCCGACATGGAGCGCGAGGTGGAGCTGATCGAGGGCCGTGACATGCGGCGAGCCAAGCGCCTTCCGGGCCTACGCCAGGTCGACCTGCCCTTCATGGGTGGGGGTGACGACGGCAGCGACCCACCTCGCCGCTGACCTGTCAGGTAAGCGGCTCCAGCTGGGTGTCCGCAGCGCCGCGCTCCCTGGGCGTCAGGGACGCCGTGCGTCCTTGCGCGCGAGATCCCCGAGCTCGCCGACCATCCGCTTGAGCACGGCTTCATCGGGTCCTTCGGCCATGATCCGCAATTTCGGCTCGGTTCCGCTCCAACGGACCAAGATCCGTCCCGACTTCTTCAGTCGCTTCTCCAGGCGGGCGATGCCGAGGCTGAGCTCTGGCATCGACTCGATGGGGAGTCGCCGCGGGAGCAGGATGCTCTCCAGGACTTGGGGCATGCGCTGCATGACCGTGCACAGCTCGCTCATGGGTTGCCCGCTGCGGGCCATGATGGCGAGGATCTGCAGGGCGGCGACGCAGCCGTCCCCGGTCGTGGCGTGATCCAGGAAGATGAGGTGTCCGGACTGTTCGCCGCCGAGGGTGAGCTTGTGCTTGCGCATGGCCTCCACCACGTAACGGTCGCCCACTGCCGTGCGAAGCAACTTGCCGCCCGCGGCTTCCAGCGCGCGCTCCAGGCCGATGTTGCTCATCACGGTCGCTACCAGCGTGTTCTTGCGCAGGCGCTTCTCGGCGATCATGCGCGTGGCGCAGAGAGCCATGACCGCGTCGCCGTCGACGATGGCGCCCGCTTCATCCACCAGGATCACTCGATCGGCATCTCCGTCGAGCGCGATACCGAGCTGCGCCTTGCGCCGGATCACCTCTTTTTGCACGTGCTCGGGGTGCAGAGCGCCGCAATCGCGATTGATGTTCTGGCCGTTTGGGTGCACGCCCAGGGCCACCACGTCGGCGCCGAGCTCGGCAAAGACAGCGGGGGCAACCTTGTAAGCGGCCCCATGGGCAGCATCGACGACCACGCGCAGCCCGTCCAGACGTAGGTCGGCGGGAAATGTGCTTTTGACGTGGACGATGTAGCGCCCACCCGCATCCTCCATGCGATAGGCGGTGCCGACGGCGGCCCCCGTTGGTCCCTGGCTCGGCTCGTCGCTTTCGAGCAGCTGCTCGAGCAAGAGCTCCTCCTCGTCCGGAAGCTTGAAGCCGTCAGGGCCGAACAGCTTGATGCCGTTGTCGCCAAAGGGATTGTGGCTTGCGCTGATCACCACCCCGGCATCGGCGCGCATGGAGTGGGTGAGGTTCGCGATGGCGGGCGTCGGAATCGGGCCCGAGAGCAGCGCTCGGCCCCCCATGGCCGTGATGCCAGCGACGAGCGCCGGTTCGAGCATGTAGCCCGAGCGCCGGGTGTCCTTGCCGATCAGGATCCTCGGCGATTTTCTGCCGCGCTTTCGGGCGACCAGGGTGACGGCCCGACCCAGGCGTAGGGCGAGCTCGGGCGTCATCGGGTGGACGTTGGCGCGCCCGCGGATGCCGTCGGTCCCGAAGAGTTTGCGCCGATCCGTCATGTGCCGGGGGGATCAGAGGGCGACGCTCGGATCGCGCGGCAGGTCGAGCAGGATGGCGCGTGCAGCTCCGACCAGGAAGGTCGAGCCGGTTACCACGACGACTCCACGCTCGCCCACCTTTGCCCGTGCACGCTTGAGGGCAGTTTCGACGTCGGGTGCCACGTCGCCTGCGAGCACGGCGGTGTACTTCGCTGGATCCTCGGCTCGATCGACGGGGGGCGCCACGTAGATGCGATGCCCCGCGACCGGCTCGAGCCGTCGCAACATCGCCCGGTAGTTCTTTCCAATCAGGGTGCCGAAGACGAGCGCGATGTCGCGGCGGGAGTCCACGTCGAGCAGCGACGGGTCCAAGCTGTGCGAGAGCGTGACCGCGCCGTCCGGATTGTGGGCACAATCGAGGAGGGTGAGCTCTTTGCGATTGCGGTGCAGAAGCTCGTTGCGGCCCGGCCAGTCGAGCGTCTCCACCCCGCGGGCCAGCTGCTCGGGCAAGAAGCCGAGCGCGCGACCGGCCGTGACTGCCACGGCCAGGTTCGTGCCGATCATGGACAGGCGGGGATAGGCCAGGGGTGCACCCGGAATGGGCTCGGGGCTGCCCAGGGGCACGAGCTCCGCCCCCACTTCGGCAATGCGCTCCCGCACCGCGGCCAGAGCATCTGGGTGCAGCCGGCCCACGATCACCTTGCTGCCTGCTTTGATGATCGCGGCTTTTTCGCGCGCGATGGCCGAGAGAGTGTTGCCGAGCTCGGCAACGTGGTCGTAGGCCACGCGCGTGATCACGGCGAGGTCTGGCGGCGGGATGACGTTGGTGGCGTCGAGCCGCCCGCCCAACCCCACCTCGAGCACTGCCCGTTCCACCTTGGCCTCGGCGAAGGCGATGAAGGCGATGAGCGTCGTCGTTTCGAAGAAGGTCAGATCGGGCGCGTCGTCCATGACGCGGTTGATCAGCTCCGTGAGGCGCTCGTCGGAGAGCGGTTCGCCGTCGATGCGAATGCGCTCGGCGTAGCGAATCAGGTGAGGAGAGGTGTAGAGGCCGACCTTCTGGCCAGCCGCGCGGTGCATCGAGCTCAGAAAGGCCGCTACGGTGCCCTTGCCGTTGGTGCCCCCGACGTGAACCGCGCGGAAGGTGCGCTCCGGATTGCCGAACTTCGCGCAGGCGGCCTGCATCGGCGCGAGGTCGAGGCGCGCGCCCCGGCTGATGAGCCCATAGAGGCGGGTGAGGGCTGCCTGGAAGGCGTCTTTGCCCTCAGCCATGCCCGCGCCTCGTCTCGGCCGCGGACCGGGCAGCGCGACCCGAGCAGAGGTGATTCAAAATGGTGGAAAGGCGCCCCTTCATCTCCGCCCTCGGAGCAATGGTGTCGATCATCCCGTGCTCGAGCAAGAATTCGGAGCGCTGAAAGCCTTCGGGCAGCTTTTGGCGAATGGTCCCCTCGATCACCCGTGGCCCGGCGAAGCCGATCAGGGCATTGGGTTCGACGAGGTTGATGTCGCCCAGAAAGGCCGTGCTGGCGGCGACGCCACCGGTGGTTGGGTGCAGGCAAATACTGATGAAGGGCATCCTCACCTCGCGGAAGCGACGCAAGGCGGACACCGTCTTGGCCATCTGCATGAGGCTCAAAATGCCTTCCTGCATGCGTGCGCCCCCCGACGCATGCAGGAGTAAGACCGGAAGCTCCTCGGCCGTGCAACGCTCGAAAAGCCGGGTGATGCGCTCGCCGACCACGGAGCCCATGCTGCCCCCCATGAAGGAGAACAGGAACAGCCCGTAACCCACCGGCCTCCCGGCCAGGCGAGCCCGTCCGATCTCGATGCCTTCCCCCCGGCGTGTCTTCTCGCGAGCAACGCGCACGCGCTCCGGGTAGCTCTGGCCATCGTTGAAGCGCAGCGGATCCGCTGGGCCGATGTGCTCGTCCCACAGGTCGAGGATGCCGTCGTCGAGCAGCAAGCGCCGCCAGCCATCGGGAGGCAGCGGATGGTGGTAGCCACAGGTCGGGCAGACCTGGAAGTTTTCCTTGAGATCTTCCGCCGTCACCACGGCCGCGCATCCGGCGCACTTGGTGAAGACGCCCCGCCCGACGGACTTCTTTTCGCTCTCGTGGGCCTGCGCCGGTGTCTTGGAGGGAAGCGCCAAGTCGTTTGCCTGGAATGAATCGTGGACTGCGGGGAGCAGGCCCCACCAAGGGTCGCCTGGATCCATCCAGTGCGGGGCAAACGTAATTAGCGCAGGCAACCGGCTTTCGGAAAGGGGAGAACCCCTCTGGCCCGGACGACCTCCCGAATTTCGGTGGCAGCGAAATCCTCGCTTGTGCGGGTCGGGAGATTGGGGCCAAACTGGCGGCCCGCATGGTCGAGACGGACTTCAACCCGACGGCGTCTCTTTCGGACTTTGGGCCGTTCGTGGGTCGGGAGGACAAACTGCTCCGCCTGCGGGCGGCCTACGATCGGGTGGAGCGCACCTCCGAGCCGATGGCCGTCATCGTGGTGGGTGCCCCCGGGGCGGGCAAGACCAGGCTCGTGCAGGAGCTCTTGGGTGGCTTGCCGCCGAGCAGCGCCGGCGGGCCTCGCGTGTACTTCGCCACCGCGCGGCGTCAGGGGCTGAGCTACGGCGTGTTCGCCCGGCTGCTGCGCACCCGCTTCGGCATTACCGAGGACCTGCCGGAGCACCTGGCGCAAAAGCAGGTCACGGCCGAGGTGGCGCGTGTCCTCGGCCACCAGAGGGTAGAGGAAGTGTGCTTCTTCTTGGGCCAGCTCATGGGGCTGCCCTTTCCGACTAGCCCACTCACGGAAGCGGCCCTGGACGATCTGGCCCAGGCGCAGGCGCTACGGCGCGCCATCGTGCGCCGCTTCATGGAAGCCGACGCTGCCCATGGACCCGTGTGTCTGGTGTTCGAAGATCTGCAGCTCGCGGATGCGGACTCGCTGGACCTGCTCGACTCGCTGATCCAGCACCTGAACGCGCGCATTCTCTTCCTGTGCACCACGGGTCGCGAGCTGCTCGGGCAGCGCGAAGATTGGGGGCAAAAACGCGCCGGTCGCAGCGAAATCGTCGAAATGGAGTCGCTGAGCCAGCGTGCAGCGTCCGACCTGATCCGCGGCATGCTGCATCGCTGCGAGGGTGGTGTGCCCGATGCGCTCGTGGAAGCGGCGGTGCGCGCGGCCGGTGGCAACCCGGGTCAGCTGCGGCAGATGGTGAGGAGCTACTTCGACGCCGGAGTGCTCGAGGAATCTCCAGAGGCCGGACATTGGCACGTCAACCTCGAGCGGCTGAGCACGGTGCGCCTGCCCATGAGCGTCGACGACGCGGTCGCCCTGCGTGTGGCCGCCCTGTCCCCCGGTGAAGCCCGCGTCATGGAACATGCTGCGGCGATGGGCGCGGTGTTCTGGCTGGGTGGCCTCATCGCGCTGGGTCGCATGGATCGCCCGGTACCGGAGCTGTGGGCGGCGACGGAAACGTCCGACGTGGAGCAGCTGAACGAGTGCTTGGACCGGCTCGTCGAGCGCGACTACCTGATTCGCCTCGAAGACGCCGTTTTTCCGGACGAGCGCGAGTACGTGTTCAAGCACAACTTCGAACGCGAGAAGGTAGCCGCTCTGACCAGCACCGCCTCGGCGCGGCGCTACCACCAGACCATCGCCGATTGGCTGGCCCAGAAGACCAGTGCTCGTTCGCGCGAGGAGTACGTGGCCATGCTGGCGTCGCATTTGGAGCGGGCCGGATCGCTCACGCGCTCGGCGTTCACCTACCTGGACGCGGGCGACATTGCGCGCAAGGGCTTCGCGCTGCGCAAGGCTGGCGAGTACTACTCCAAGGGCCTCACCTTGCTGGGCGAGGACGACGCGCGCCGTCGCATCGATGCCCTGCACAACTATGGCGACGTCCTGGTCTTGCTCGGCAAGACGGACGAGGCACTGGCGGCTTTCCGGCAGATGCTTGCCATCGCCTATCGACTGGACCTTTTGGGCAAAGGCGGCGCGGCGCACAACCGCATTGGACGCCTCCACCGTGAGACGGGGTTCTTGAGCGAAGCGGCCCGCCACTTGGAGGCGGGTCGCGATCTGTTCCGCTTGGTGGGCGATCGTCGGGGTCTGGCTGCCAGTGACGACGACATCGGCAAGCTGCTTTGGGTGCGTGGTGAGTACGATCTGGCGCTGAAGGAGCTGAAGAAGGGCCTCGACATGCGCAAAGAGCTCGGCGACCGTCGCTCGATCGCGCTCAGCCTGAACAACATCGGCCTGGTTTGGATGGATCACGGGCGCCCGCTCAACGCCAAGGAGGCGCTGGAAGCCGCGCTGGCCATCCGGCGTGAGATCCAGGACCCGGTCGGCGTGGCGGAAAGCTTGACCACGCTCGGAGCGCTCAGCATCGACCAGAATCAGTTCGACAGCGCACTCGCCTATTTCCGGGAGGCGCATCAGGTTTCGGTCGAGATTGGCGAGCGCACTCGCATCGCGGAGTGTCTTACCCACATCGGGGAGACGCTGCAGCGGCTCGGTAAGGGCGACGAGGCCGTGGCGACCTTGGAGCAGGCCGTCCACTCGTGCGAGGAGCTCGGCGACAAGCTGCAGCTGGCGGAAGCCAAGCGGGGCCTGGCCAAGAGCTATCTTCTGCGCGGCGATCTGAAGAAGGCACGCCAGCACATTCGGGCCGCCGTCGACCTGTTCGGCCAGGTGCGGAGCAAGGTCCACCTGGCCATCGCGCTCAGGACTCTGGGCGAGGTAACCGGAGCAGGCGCGTGGGGCCTGCAGTACGAGGAACGAGCGGTCGAGTACTTCATGCGCTCCATCTCGCTGGCCAAGGAGATTGGCAACGAGATCGAGGTCGCGCGGAGCTACCTGGCCTTCTCCAACTACGTCACCAACTCGGGCGCTTACTTGGAGAACATCGAGATCCGGCGCGAAGCCGAGAAGCTGCGGGGCATGGCGGACGAGATCTTCACCCGGCACCGCATCTTCGCCATGGAGGCCTGATGCACGACCTGCCGAGCGTGCTCACCTTGCCGGTGGAGATCGAAGAGCTCCGCATCGGGTACTTCGCCGGCGTCATCGCTGGAGGCGCCGCGCTCGGCCAGATTGGCGCCGGCGACCTACCCCGTTGGGCACGCGAGCTCTTGGTGAAGGCCAAGCTCGATCTGCCGCCTTGGGCGCACCGACCCGACTTGGACCTGCTCGCCCAGGAGACTGCCTTCCGCAGCGCGTTCGTGCGCGGCTACTTCGATCGCGCTGCCGTGGTGCCAGAACCCGGCGAGGCAGACCTGCGCGTCCGCTTGCGCCGCCCTCGTGCGGCTTGGTTCGAGGAAGCCTTGCTCGACGCTCTCGGTGGCTCCGCGCTCTCTTCGGCGCGTTGGCTCTCCTGGCAGGGCCCTTCGGCGCTCGATCTGCTCGGTCGGCTCTACGAGGAGCTGCGCCAGAGCAGCGAGCAGCCCTTGCTCGTAAGGCCCAAGCACTTGCGCTTGTACGGCGCCTGGTGTGGGGCGATTTCGGGGATCCAGGCTACGGGCGAGCATGCGGCCGCAATTCGGGTCAGTCGCCTCGAGCCCGACGCGCGCCTCCCGGTCAAGGTGCGGGTGTCGGACTCCGGCTACGACCTCTGGCTGATTGCAGAGCGCAGGCGTGTGGGGCAGGTCGTGCTCTACGGCACCGGCCTCAGCATCGAGCCACCGTCCGGCTGGTACTGCGACGTCGTGGCTCGATCCTCCCTGATCAAGACGGGGTACTTGGTGGCCAACAGTGTGGGCGTGATCGACCGGGCCTACCGGGGAGAGATCCTGGTACCTCTGGTCAAGCTCGACCCGAAGGCCCCCGATCTCGAGCTGCCGGCCCGCGCCGTGCAGCTCATTCCCCGGCCCGTCGTCCACTTTCCGGTCGTGGACGCCGACGTGCTCTCGAGCACCGATCGTGGCGCTCTAGGCTTCGGCAGCTCGGGCTGACTCGCGCTTGGCTGACTCGCGAGTCGTTGCGCTGCCTTTTGGCACTGCGCTGCCTTTCGGCGCCGCCGATTTCCCGATCGGCTGCCGCCGATTGTACCAGTCCTTGACCGCTTGCAGCGAGAAGCGTCGCGAATAACCCCAGAGCATGAGCAAGCCGAACAGGAAGAACAGGTAGCTCTGCGCGGTGAAGTTGTCGTCGACGTAATAGAAGCCGGAAAATCCGAGATCGGCGTAGCCGATGCTCTTACCCAGGAGCACCACGCTCCCGGCGCCAGTTGCAAGCAGCGCGATGCCGATCGGGCGGCGAGCGGCGAAGAGCACCGCTGCCAGGATGTACACGGAGTAGTAGTAACAAGTCAGATCGGTCAGGGCCATCACCAGCGGCAGGCTCAGCGCCGGACCAATCCAGGTGCGGAAGCTGCCGCGCACAGCCCAGGCAATCCACAGCCAGAGGCCCAGGAAGATGCCGATCTGGACCGGACGCATGGTGGCCTTGCGATCGTTGCGACCCTTCTTCCAGAGCTCGAACGCGTCGTCGAGGTTCTCGTTGCGCGTGAAGCGCATGCGACCTTCCCAAGTGTGCGTCAGGATGGTGGGCAGGCCCATGTGGTTGGTGAGCGGAGTTTCGTTGTGCACCTTGATGTGCGCGACGAACTCCTTGTAGGCGGTGACGCCTTCGGTGGCGGCCATGCTGGCCGGCACGAGCAGTGCGATGGCGGCGAGGGAGCCAGCGATCAGTCGCCTGTGGCTCGGGTGCAGGTAGCTGAGCAGGCCCGGCTTGTCGCCGTCGGCGGGCGGACGCCCGCGCATGCGCTCGATGACGTAGAGCACCACCATCGCCGCCCAGCCGCCGTAGAGGGCCGCTGGAAACACGCGCAAGAGGGCCGACCACATCAGCGCGAAGCCAGCCCAGAAGAAATAGCGTTTGCGCGCCAGGCACACGCTGGCCACGGCCAAGAAGACCCAGTCTTGGCGCAGGAACGCGCCGCCAGTCCAGTAGAAGTTGGCGGCGGCGTTGCAGCCCCAAAATACGGCGCCCGTGAGACCCACGCGCCAGCCGAAGGCCCAGAACAGCAGGACCAGCATGCCCGCCTGCAGGAACACGTCGATCGAGGCGAGCAGCTTGAAGTAGCCGTCGTCGGCGGGGCTGAGCTCCGCCAGGATCTTGCCGGTCATGGTCCAGACGGGCGGTGGATTGTAGCCGTGGTCCTGCTGCATGCGCTCCCAATAGGAGCCGGCGGCCGAACGATAGAACCAATCGATGTCCTTCTTGAACGCGGTCCAGCGCTCGGGGCTCTTGAAATGCTTGGTGCACTCCTCGGGCCTGTCCAAGACATAGGTGTCCTTCGCCTGCCGGATCAGGTTCACCCGCAGGTCACGAAACTCGCGGTCGGCGACCTGGCTACGCCGACCGTTTTCCACCTCGGCCACGAGGGTGCAGTCGTAGAGCCGCGTGTAACCGAGCTCCTTCGAGTACTTCGACCCCAGGTAGTAGTGGTAGAATTCGTGACGGTGGTAGTACTCCTTGTAGCGGACCTTCTCGTTTCCGAAGTCGAAATAGGTCGCGAAAGCGAGCACCGTCATCACCAGCGCGATGCGCTTCTTCGTGCGCTCCCGCACGTAGACGTTCATGCGCCAGGCGCGGACCTCACCCAAGAGGAACAGGGCCGCGCCCAGGCACAGCGCCACGCGCAGGCCGAACATGACGTTGACCCAAACGTCCTTGTCGAACAGCCGTGAGGAATAGACCGAGTCCGCCAGGAGGGAGGCCGCCGTGCTCGCCAGGGCGTGCGCGCTGCTGCCGATGAACCAAGGAATGCTTTCGAGTGCCAACATGCTGCTCCAGGCGGCCGCCTCGCGTGCTCGCCCTCTCGCCGGCCAGGCTAGCGGGCAGCGGAAAGAAAAGCATCAGGTGCCAGGGGGCGCCCTGTCGTCAGGCCGGTCTCATCGGGCGCGGCGAACCATGCGCCAGCGAGCGGCGCTCGGGACCCGAAGCGCGGGTGCTCGCGTGGACGCGGCGTGGGACCCGCCGCGGGGGACACGCGCCGCGGGGGACACAGTTGAGCGCTCGGGCGCTGGTTCAGCTGCTCGCGCCGTCGGCCGGCGGATTCTTCCGGTCGAGGGCTTCCTGCAGACCGACGCGCGCCCGCTTGCGGCGGGACAAGCGCTTGGGCTTCTGCGGCTTGGACAGCCATTCGTGGCGCTTGCGGATGTTCCAGAGTGCGTAGTTCGACATGGGGGGCTCGTGATGGGCCGCTTCCCGTAGCAAATGGCCGCGTTGCCTGCAACTGCGCCCGGTCCGGGGGCCTTTCCCGCGCTCCTTCCCCTAAAATGGGGGCTCAGGTGAGCGCTGGCACTTCCGATGGCGCGCCCGAAATGCTTGCGTGCTCCGGCGAATGACGGGGCTAGTGCTTTGGTTCACGGGGCTGAGTGGCTCGGGCAAGAGCACGCTGGCGGCGCGCTTGGCGGACCGTCTGGTCCGGGAGGGCCGACACGTCGAAGCGCTCGACGGTGACGAAGTGCGCAAGTACCTGTCGTACGGCCTAGGGTTCAGTCGCGAGGACCGCGATCAGAACGTGCGCCGTATCGGCTTCGTCGCGCGCGTGGCCGCGCGCTCCGGCGCCTTCGCCATCACCGCCGCGATCAGTCCCTACCGCGCCATCCGCGACGAGGTGCGCTCGCTCAGTCCACACTTCTGCGAAGTGTACTGCGAGTGCCCGCTCGAGGTACTGGCCGAGCGCGATCCGAAGGGCCTGTACAAGAAGGCGCTCGCCGGCGAGATCAAGAATTTCACCGGCGTCGACGATCCCTACGAGGCGCCTCTGGCGCCGGAGGTTCACCTGCGGACCGATCGCCAGTCGCCCGAGGAATGCGAGGAGCTCATCGTGGCGCGCTTGCGCGAGCTCGGTTACCTGGGCCAGGAGCGCAGCGGCGCCCGGCTGCCGGCTGCGTACGGGGGTGAGCTGGTGACGGTGCCCGTGCGCACTCTGGATCCGAGCCTGCCGCGGCTGGACATCGACGGCGAAACGGCTGCTGCCTGCGTGGCCATTGCGCTTGGCTACTTGAGTCCAGTCGGCGGCTTCATGCCGGAGCGCGAGGCCGAGAAGGTCCTCAAGGTCGGCCATCTGGAGCGCGGGTTCCCGTGGCCGAGCCCCCAAGTGCTGCGCGTCGGCGCCGAGTATCAGACGCTCGCCGTCGGATCGGCGATCGTCCTGCGGGGGCCGGAAGGGGATCTCGCGGAGCTCGGCGTGCACGAGGTGCTCACGCGCGGCGATGCCGCGGTGCTCGCGGGCAATCTGCAGGCAGTGGAAGCCCGAGACCTCGGATCTCCGCCGGTCTCCGAGGTTCGCCGGCAGGCAAGCACCCTCGGCTTCGAGGACCCGGTCGTGGTCGTCGAGCTCGACGCCCCGAGCGGCGAGCGAGCCGTGGCCGCCCGCGCCATGACGCGGGCCGCGCGTGGCCTCATCCTCCTGACCTCCCGGAGTCATGCGCAGGCCTGGCGGAGCGCACTCGGCGAGGCGGCTGGGCTGCTCGTCGTTCCGGCTCCTGCCTACCTCGAGAGTCGCCCGGAGTTTTTGGCCATCGCAGCGCAGAACCTGGGCGGGGCGCGTCGGATTGACTCGCTGCTCGGGAAAAGCCCTTGATTAGACCTTCCGCTATGGTACTAGACGGCTCCCCACGAGCCGGGTGAAAAAATCCCGGAAATTCGAGGGATTTCGGTGTGTTCCGCGGGCCTCAACTCCCAGGGGACACGGCGAAATCGAGGGCGGCCCCGCCGTCGCCCGTGGAGCGGTAGTTAAGTTGGTTATAACGCCGGCCTGTCACGCCGGAGGCCGCGGGTTCGAGTCCCGTCCGCTCCGCCAACTCGGAAAGTGCCAACTCGGAAAGTGCCAACCCTGAATCCCTGAGCCAGCCCCAAAGGGCTGGCTCTCTGCATTTGGTAGCCTGTCTCTGCCCGCCAGCAGCTGACGAAAGCCGTGAGCGCAGCGGTGCCGAGCGGATCCTGTCGGTCGGCCAGCGCCTGGAGGGACGCCCGGAGGGACAGCCGAGGGCGGGCATTGCCTGGCCCACTCCGCCTGCCCCGCGTTCGGATCAGCGCCAGCTCGTCGCCGTGTCAGCGGGAGGTCGATGCGGGCCGCGACGAGGTGCATGAAGTGAGTCGCGAGGTGCTGCACGACTTCGCCGCGCCGATTCGCCGCCACGCTCCGAATCAGCGTACCGATTTTCGCAGAAGCTTTTCCGAGGAAGCCTTTTCCGAGGAAGCCTTTTCCGAGGAAGCCTTTTCCGAGAAAGCCCCTTCCGAGAAAGCACAGCCTAGAAGTCCCGCCTCCGTGCCCTGTCGAGTCGCGCTGGATAGCCACGTTTGGGTCACGAAGAATTCCCATTTGGGTGCACAGATCGCGTGCAGGTGCCTACCATGCATGTCAAGGTAAGGTGGTCGGGACAAGCAGCGTGACGGAAGTTTTCGGGGACGGTTTGGCGGAGTGGATGGCAGCACACCCGACTCTGCTTTTTTGGGGTGCAACCATTTCGCTCCTCACCGTCGTCGTGCCTCTTACGGTGGGCCCGCTCGTGCTCTCGCGCTTGCCGGCGGACTACTTCGGGCCGCACCGGGACGCCGAGCGCGCGGTGTCGCGTCACCCCTACCTGCGGCTGGCGCTTCGGCTCGTGCGCAACACGCTCGGTGCCACGCTGGTCCTGTTCGGCCTGCTGCTCACGGTGCTGCCGGGGCAGGGTGTGATCACGATCCTGGCCGGCCTCACGCTCATGGACTTTCGCGCCAAGCGACGCTGGATGCGCCGTCTGCTCCGTCGCAGGCCCGTGCGCAGCTCGATTGACTGGATGCGGCGAAAAATGGGCAGCGAACCCTTCCTCATCGAGGAAGAGCCGCGCTCGGCCGCATGAGCGGCTCCTGCCGTGTGGAAAGCAGCACGGTCGTCTGACCGTGAGCAGCGCGGAGCTCGACGATCAGGTCCTCGGTCCGACCTTGATCGGCGCAGGCACGAACCCAGGCCAGGTGCGCGCCGCGCGCGAAGTCCACGAAGCGTGCGCTCGCCATGTCCACCAAGCCGAGCTCGAGTCCGACGCCCGAACGCTGGGCTCCAGCGAGCACGGTCAAGCAGCGCTCAGCTGGCACGAGCAAGGGAATGCGCACGAGCTCGTCGGGTGACGCCTCGTGCTCCGAAACCTGACCGATGTCGGCCACCTCGTCGAGGAACCCCATGTCGGCGGCGAGCCCGAGCAGGCGGCTCGCTGCTAGTGGCGCCTTCGCCAGGGTGGCTTCGGCGGGAGCGCCCTCGGCCAGCGACTGGATGTCGAGCGGCCCTCCGCGCAGGGTAGCCCGGAGCTGCAATTGACCCGGCGAGCCAGGAGACCGCGGTAGGCAGAGGTAGAGCGTCGTCCGGCCGGTGCCCTCGTGCTCGGCCACGACCTGTCCTCGTCCGTCGTAGGCGAGCAAGCGATAGCCGAAGAGCGGAAAGCGGGGCTCGATTTCCACCCGCTGGCATCCCGTCCACGACAGGGGGTGGACGACGAGGCTCGACGTCGAGAGCTCGAGTCGGGTGGCCGCCGGTGCCAGCGGCGGAGGTCGCTCGGGGGGTGGTGAGAGGTCGAAATGAGGGCAATCTGGGTGCAAGTCGCGCCGGGCCCCAACATGAGTGGTTTGAGACAACGCGACCAAGACCGTCCCCCGCCCGGCATGCGGGCGGAGGCGGAGCGTGACTCGCGCGGCTTCGGCGCCCGCGCACAAGAGCAGGGTTCGCTCGCTGCCACGTTCCTCGGCCCGAGCCAAGGTGCGGCCGCGTTCGTCGAGTGCCTCGAGCGAAAGGTCGAGCGCCTCGCTGCCCGGCAAGGCAAGGACGTCCACGCAATGCTCCGCGGAGACGGATGCGTCGAGCTGCGTCGGCAGCCGATGGTCCACGGGCACGAGCACTCGGCGCAGGTCCCTGAAGCTGCCGCCGCGCTCGTCCTGACGCGTGGCGAGCGCACTGGTGAGACCGGGAAAGTCCTCACTCGCCGTCTCCAACTCTGGTGCATCGGGCAGGAAGCGCCGCCTGAGCTCGGCTTCCTTCGTGCCAGGCGCGTCGACCAAGGCGAGCGCATAGGGACCTCGTCCTGCCGCGATGCGCGCCACGACCAAGATGCGCTCGGCTTTGGACGCGCAATGGACGAGCGTGGCTGGGTGGACGACGTCGTCCGCCTTTGCGATCTCGTCACCGTCGTCACCGTATAGGTAGAGGTCCAGATCGCCCACCTGCTCCGCTCCGCGCGCAGCAAGAAGGGCGCAGCGCCCGGCCGGGATGGCCACGAACGCAGTCAAGGAGTCCCCTGGAATCCCGGCACCGGAGGCGAGCACCTCGAGCGCCGAGCCGCCAGCGCGAGCCGCCTGTCGTCCCAGGTCGCCGAGGTAGGCTGAGCCGGCCGCGGGCTCGGTCTGACCCTTAGCTACGGAGGCCGGCGCTGGAGTGGCGCGGTGCCCGCAGGCGGGCAAGAGGACCAAGGCGAGGACCCGCGCGGCACGAAGCGTCGCCCTCATGGAGTGCCCGGGCTCTCGACTTCCCACAAGCCCAAGATCCAGCTGGCGCCCGCTCCCAGGCTGTCGACTTCGACCGTCAGCACGGGTCCACTCGCGCAGGCGCTGACGACGGCGCTCGAGCGGCCCTTGCGGCTTCGGGACTGATGGGTGCGGCCGCCCGCTCGCAGCCCGAGCCCTAAGCGTTCTGGCATGCGGTCGAGTGCAGCCACTGCGGCGACGTAGCAGGAGCCTGGCTGGACCGCAGCCGTCAGGCGCGTGCTGCCTTGCACGCCCAGGCTCTTGGCGATGGGGTGAGCTGACAGGGCGCTGTGCCCCGCAGCGTGCAGGGCCTCGGCCAAGCGACCGCGAGCACGCGGCCCCCAGTCGACGGGGAGGCCCTCGGGCAGCGGCCAGCTCGAGCGGACCCAAGCGACTGGGCCCTCGGCAGACACGCCGCGCACGTCGAGTGTCAGCGTGCTGGGTTCACCGAGGCAGAAGCTCAGGGCAGCGTCGGGCGAGACGGAAGCGTCGAGGGCCAAGGTTTCGCCGTCCGCCTGCACGAGGCGCGCGTCGACGTCGGGGTGACCGGCCTCGCTTCCTACGTCGAGCACGTCGAGCGTGTGGCAGCCGGGGGCCAAGGTGATTCGGGCTGTCGCATTGCCGGCGCTATCGGCCGATAGGACGCCGTCCGTGAGCTCGCTCGGCTGCTCGAGCGCGCGCAGGCGCCGCTTGTCCGCTTTGCGGTCCCCGTGCAGGGAGGCCATGGGCCGCGGGCCCAGCTGCGGCGCCTCGGCCGTGTCCCCCGCTTGGCGCCCTAGGAGCAGGCTGGCGCTGCTGGGCGCGGGCGCGTCGCCGAGCACGAGCAAGAGCGAGATCACCGCACGCGGGGAGCCAGTCTCGATCGAGATGCCAGAAAGGGCGGCCTTGCGCGGACCGCAGCGGCTGAGCTCGATTAGGCCCAGGCTGCTCGAAAGTGGGAAGTCACGGCGAGCGTCCGCTCCTCGTTCAGCGAAGGTCAGCGAAAAAACGGCATTCTTGGCGGCGAGCACGAGCAGAGTTGCACAGCTCGGCGTTCCCACGGCTAGGGCCTCGGCCGGCAGCGCGACAGGCACGCTCGCGCCGCGCACGACCAATCGGCTGCGCAAGACCGACACTCGTCCGCTCTCTCTCCAAGCGCGCTCGACGCGCGCCAGATCCGCTCCCACCTCTCCCGCGAAGACGGCCCCTCGGCCGTGAGCGCGCGCCGGCTGCTCTGCCATCAGGGGCTGGCTCAACGCGAGAAGGAGGAGGACCAGGAGCGTCGACCTCCCCGCCCACGTCCGCCTCCGCTCCGCGCGTCCCCCTCGCACGGTCAATCGCCCTGGACGGAGAAGCTCGACTCTTGGAAGGTCCTCGTGGCTTCGTCGAAGACGAACAGCTTGTGCGCGGTCACCTTGCCGAGGTCCACCGCAGTCACCAAGTAGGCGAGCGCGTAGGTCGGGCTCGCTTGCCCGTCCATCGTCATGCTGGCCGCGTCTTCCTTTGAGAAATAGGCGCCGCAGTCCAAGTGCGAGTGGAAGAACACCTTCACCGCGCGTCCCTTGGCCTGTGCTTCCGCAATCGCCCGCTCGAACTTCACGCCGTTGATCTTGAAGTACTCTCGACCGGTGCGTGGATGCCCCTCGGGATCGGCCGCGTGGTACTTGTTGGCCAGATTGTCGAGCTCCACCGCGCGGTCGCAGGTGAGCGGCTCGGCGAGCGGCCCCTCGAGATATCCGCAGGCTTCCTCACCCCGCTGATAGGCGCTCTTGGCAGCCGATTCTACGGCATTCAGGGCTTCGCGCGCGATCGAGAGTCCGCCCTTGATCCAGCTTGCTCCGGTCACCATACGTACTTCTTCTCCCATTTCATGGGCGCGAAATAGCGATCCCCGCGGTCGCAAGCCACCGTCACCACGCAGCCGCCGCCGAGCTCGCGCTGTGCACGCTCGGCGAGCTTCACTGCCGCGGCCACGTTGGCCCCTGCGGAATGGCCAATGTAGAGCCCTTCGAGCTCAGCGCATTTGTCGGCCATGTCCCAACCTTCGTCGGTCGTGATGGGGAGGATCTCGTCGGGAATGCTGGGATCGTAGATGGGCGGCACGATGGAGGAGGCCATGTGCTTGAGGCCCTCCAGGCCATGCATGGCTTCGGCGGGTTCCGCGGCGACACAGTGGATCTTGCGCGGATGCTCGTGCAGGCGTCGCGTGGTGCCCATGGCCGTTCCGCTGGTGCCGAGCGCCGCCACGAAGTGCGTGATGCGATCGCCCACCGCATCCAAGATCTCCTGACCGGTGCCGTGATAGTGGGCGAGGGGGTTGGACGGGTTCGAGTACTGGTCGGAGTAGAAGAAACGGTCGGGCTCCTCGGCCACCAGCTTGCGCACCAAGCGAATGGCCCCATCCGAGCCTTCCATGGGCGAGCTGAAGACGAGCTCCGTGCCGTACGCCTGCGTGATGTCCTTGCGCGCTTGGGTCACGTTCTTCGGCATCACGAGCTGCACCCGGTAGCCCATGGCCGCGCCGATCATCGAGTAGGCCACGCCCGTGTTACCGCTGGTGGCGTCGACCAGGATCTTGTCTCGAGTCAGGCGCCCGTCCCGGATGGCATCCTGAATCATGCGCAGGGCGGGCCTGTCCTTCACCGAGCCGCCCGGATTCATGAACTCGAGCTTCACGTAGACCTCGACGCCGGGCACGTGAGCCGCGACCTTCTTCAGGCGCAGGAGCGGCGTCTGCCCGATGCCATCGATCACCGACGAGAGCCGGCGACTGCGCACCAAACGCAGGGCCTGGTTCACGACGCCAGCGCCTCCACGATCGTGCTCAGCGCTGCCAGGGCGCCAGCTGCCACGCTCCGGGACGTCGGATGGCGAAAGACCGAAAGCGCTGGCGGCGCCGCGATGTTCGGATCCTCGCGCTCGCCACCGATGCCGGCTCCCAGCGCGTAGCTTCTCGCCACGCGCTGGGCCAGGGGGTCCAGATGCGGACCGAGCCGTAAGACCGCGGACTCGATGCACGCCTGCCCGCGCTGTCCGATCTCGGCGAGGCGCATCTGCCGCTGGAAGCGCTGGCTCGCGGCAGGCATGGCTCTTAACGCCCGCCCGCGATGGCGGGGACGATGCTCAGTTCTTCCCCGTCGCGGATCTCGGTCTCGAGACCGTCGAGGAAGCGGATGTCCTCGTCCCCGACGTAGAGGTTGACGAAACGGCGCACTCCCTTGTCGTCCATCAAGCGGTCCTTCATGCCCGGATGCTTTGCTTCCAGGTCATCGATCAGGTCGCGGACGGTCGGGCCGCTGGCGAGGACGGACTCTGCCCCGCCGGTGAGCGTACGCAGGGGAGTGGGAATTCTGACGGTGATTGCCATGTAGTTTCTCTTTATCTTGCTTCTCGGATCCGAGGATCCCGGAGTCTTTGGGGGTGCCGGCTGGTAAGGGCAGGCGAGGGAAGGGCCGAGGGTCAGGCCGGAGCCGCGCCGAGTGTGGCACAGGTCGGCGGCCAATAGCGCTCGGCGCGGATCGAGCGAATGGAAGGGTCATTTCCGCACAGATCGCAGCCGGGACGCGCGCCGACGGGGGCCCCGCGCAGCTGGCCTGACTTTCCGTCGAAGCTGAAGACCGTGCCGGAGCGCGAGAGATCGCCGGTCAGGACGTCCAGAGCGAGGTCAGCCATGAGGGCGCCCACGACGCCAACGGCCGGTCCGACGACGCCCGCCGTCTCGCAGCTCGGTGCTCGATCCGTGGGCAGCAAGTCCTCGAACAGACAGCGATAGCAGGGTGCTCCGCTCGGGTCCGACAAGAGGGCGGTGCCGTGCCAGCGCACCGCGGCCCCGTGCACGACTGGGATGCCGCCGAGGTGTGCCGCATCCGCCGCCAGGAACTTGGTGGCGAAGTTGTCGGCGCCTTCGACCACCAGCGCGGCGCCCTCGAGCAGGTCTTGGGCCGTCTCCGGGAGGAGCCGCGTGCGAGCGAGCTCGACCTCGGGGGCGCCCGCTTCCAAAAGACGCGCTCGGGCCACGTCCAGCTTGTCCTTCCCGACGTCCTGCTCCGAAAACAGGATCTGGCGGTGCAGGTTGGAGAGCTCGACCTGGTCGTCGTCGCAGAGACGCAGCCGAGCACCGGCCTTTGCCAGCGCGAGCGCCGCCGGGCAGCCGAGCCCACCCACACCCACGACCAGGACGACGAGCTCGGCTTCAGGCTTCGGCACGGAAGTACTCGTCCAGGCTGAAATACCGCTCACCCGTGTCACAAAGAACGGTCACGACGGTGGCGCTCGGGCCGAGCTCGCGGGCGACGTCCAGCGCCACGCGCACGTTGGCCCCCGCCGACAGGCCGACCAGGCAGCCCTCGAGCCGCCCCAGCGCGCGCTTGGTCTCGAAAGCCTGCCGATCGGTCACGGTCCGGATCTCGTCCACGACCGACCCGTCGTAGTTCTTCGGCACGAAGCCAGCGGCGATGCCTTGGATCTTCGACGGACCGCGCTGACCGCGAGAGATGGTGGCCGAGGTCTCGGCCTCGACGCCGATGACGCGGCAGCCAGGGGCGACCTCCCGCAGCCGCTTGCCCACGCCGCTGATCGTGCCGCCGGTCCCAATCGCCGCCACGAACGCGCTGACGGCGGTGTCACCGAGAGCTGCCAAGATCTCCTCGGCCGTGTGCTCGTAGTGGGTGCGAGGGTTCTCGGGGTTGTCGAACTGATGCGGCAGGAACGCTCCTGGGGTGCTCTGTCCGAGCTCTTCCGCCCGGGCGACTGCGCCCTGCATTTGTTCCTCCTCCGGGGTGAGGACGAGCTCGGCGCCGTAGGCCGAAAGAAGCGCGCGGCGCTCGAGGCTCATGCTCTCGGGCATGGTCAGGATGCAGCGGTAGCCCCGTTGGCGACACACCAGCGCCAGGCCGATGCCGGTGTTGCCGCTGGTCGGCTCGATCACGGCCGCGCCCGGCGTGAGCAGACCCCGACGCTCGGCCTCCTCGATCATGCCGAGGGCGATGCGGTCCTTGACCGAACCGCCCGGGCTCTGGGCCTCCCACTTGCCCAGCACGCGTCCGCGCGGCTCATCGGACTCCAAGCGACCGAGCTCGAGCAGCGGCGTGTCGTGCACGAGCTCGAGGATGTCCTCGTAGATCAGGTTCTGGGCGCTGTGGGGCAGGAGCATGGGTCCTCAGATGAAGTACATGTACCCCTCGGCGCCGGGGCGCCGCACGCCCAGCTGGTCGGCCTTCTTGCAGACGTCGGCCAAGGTGACGCCGTTCAGGCAGGCCGCAATGCGCTCGGAAAGCTCCTCGAACACGGCGTCGGTCACGCGTTGGCCTTCGCTGGCTGCCCCGTCGAGCCGGCGCACGCGCGGGCCGGCCTTGGCTGCCGATTCGCTGAGGAGCACCTTGCCCTCGATGGTCTGTACCACGTCGCCGAGGGCGATCTGGCTGGCTGGGCGGGCCAGGAGGTAGCCCCCCTGGGGGCCCCGCTTGGAGCCCACGATGCCCGCGCGCTTCAGGTCCTGGAAGATCTGCTCGAGGAAACGGGGCGGGATACCCTGCCGCTCGGCGATGTCCTTCACCTGGGTGGGCTGGCCGTCATTGTAGAACGCGATGTCGAACAAGGCGCGGACCGCGTAGCGACCTTTGCTGGACAGCTTCACGGAGCGCAATCTGCATTCTTACATCGGAATTGTCAAGAATGGGCAGGGCCTCTGCCCCTGCCCCGCGTGGCCCGGGGGACGTGTCTCTGCCTAGCGGGGTGGGGGCGAGCGGTAGAGCGCCTGAAGAGCCTCGCCGTAGCGCTTCAAGACGAGCCTCCGTTTTACTTTCAAGCTGGGCGTCAAGAGCCCGTTTTCCTGAGTGAAGTCTTCGAGCGTGATCAAGAGATCGCGCGGCTTCTCGTAGCTCTTGAAGGTCTGCCCCTGGCGAGCGAGCTCATCCAGGAGCAGCTCCTTGACGGCCGGGTCCGTCAGCGGATCACCGAGCGCTCGGCCGCGCTTCTCCGCATGAGCTGCGAGCGCGGTGCGGTCCGGCACCACTAGGGCGACGTTGTACGGCTTGTTCTCGCCGTAGAGCATGACGTTCTGGACGTAGAGGGAGAGCTTGAGCTGCTCCTCGAGTGGCGAGGGGACCACGTACTTGCCGTTCTCGAGCTTGTACTGCTCCTTGATGCGGCCGGTGATGAAGAGAAAGCCGTCCGCATCGAGGTAGCCCAGGTCGCCGGTGCGCAGCGCTCCGCCCTGGGTCAAAACTGCCGCTGTTTCCTGAGGCCGCTGGTGGTAGCCGAGCATGACGTTCGGGCCACTGACGACGATCTCGCCGCTCGCCTGCCCGTCCTCGCCCCCGCCCGTGGCCGCGTGGTCGATGGTCACCGAAATGCCGGGGAACGGAGGTCCGACACTGCCGATCTTGTGGTGGCCGGGATAGTTGCACGAGATGACCGGGCTCGCCTCGGTCAGGCCGTAGCCCTCGAACACGTCGATGCCGAGGGCGTCGACGAAGGTTGCGACCTTGGGGCTGAGTGCCGCGCTGCCACTGACAACGAAGCGCAAGCGCCCACCCATGCGCTCTCGCACCTTCCTGAACACCAGCCGATCGGAGAGAGCGCGCGCGCCTCGCTCGGGAGGGCTCAGCAGGGCCCCTCGCCGCGCCTTGGCCGCCGCCTCGATGCCGAGCTCGATCAGCTTGCGCACCGGCCAGGGTCGCGCCTCGAGCTGCTTCTGCACCCCCTCGTAGACGCGATTGAGCACACGGGGCACCGCGATGAGCACCGTGGGGCGCACGCGGGCGAGCAGGCTCACGATCTGCGAGGTATCGTCGCAAATGGCCATCGAAGCGCCGAAGTAGAGCAGGCTGTACAGCTCCGCGGTCTGCCCGAAAGCATGCGCCCAGGGCAGGAAGGCAAGCGAGCGGTCGTTCGGCCCGAAGTCGAAGCGCGCGCCCGCGCCGAGCACGTTGCTGGTGATGTTCCGGTGGCTGAGCATGACCCCTTTGGGGGCGCCCGTCGTGCCCGAGGTATAGATCAGCGTGGCGAGGTCGCCGGCGCCGGGTGGCGAGTCCGGGCCCTCGCTGCGGGCGGCGGCACCGGCCGCCATGAGCTCGGCGTACGAGTCATCGCCACCGACATCGAGCGCAAGAACGGCCTCGAGCTTGGGGAGGTTGGGGCGCAAGGTCCGCAGGCTGGTCGTGGCAGCGCTCTTGGCTGCGAAGACCAGCTTGACCTCCGCGTCGGCGAGGATGAACTCCCATTCGCTGGTGGCCTGTGCCTCGTACATGGGCACGTACACTGCGCCCAGGGCGTGGGTCGCAAACCCGAGCACCGCCCATTCGACCCGGTTGTTTGCCACGATGGCGACGCGGTCGCCGCGCCTGACGCCCCGAGCCTGAAGACCCCGCCGTGCCTGTTCGACCAAGGCGCCGAGGTCTTTGTAGTGCACCCAGTCGAACCGCTTGCCGCTTCGCGTCCCCAGCACCTCGCGTGGCCCGAATAGCCGTACGGAGCGGGCCAGGAGCTCGGGCAGAGTTTGGGGGGCGCCTTCCATCTTGCCCCCGAGACTGGCCAAGAGCGGCGGGCCAGGCCAGGGGAGGCGCGAAACGGGGAGTTTTGCTAGCGTCCCCGCCCCAGCCAAGGGCGCTCGGGAACCGACTTTCGCCATGCCCCGGTACTCCGTCGTAACTTTTGGCTGCCAGATGAACGTGCACGACTCCCAGCGCATGGAGCAAGTGCTCCTGGGCGCTGGCTACGAGCGGGCGGATGAGCTGGGTCTCTCCGACGTGATCGTGCTCAACACCTGCAGCATTCGCGAGAAAGCCGAGCAGAAGCTGAAGAGCGAGGTGGGCCGGCTGCGCCTGCTCAAGGCCGAGCGACCCTCGCTCTTGATCGCGGTGGCGGGCTGCGTTGCCCAGCAAGAGGGCGATCGGCTTCGCCAGGCGATGCCCGAAGTCGACGTGGTGCTCGGACCCGACAACATCGCAGAGCTGCCGTCGCTTTTGAGTGAGGTGGAGATGGGCGGCGGACCACGCGTGCGCACCGTGTTCGACCTCGATCGCCCGGCGTTCCTGCCTTTCGACCCTGCCGCTGGCTCCATGGTCACTGCTTATGTGACCGTGATGAAGGGCTGCAACGAGCGCTGTAGCTACTGCATCGTCCCGCACACCCGTGGCGCGGAGCGCTATCGGGCCTCACCGGACATCCTCGACGAATGCAGGCGCCTGGTCGAGAGCGGCGTGCGCGAAATCACGCTGCTTGGCCAAACGGTCAACAGCTACCTCGATCCGACGGGGCTCCTCGCTCCCGCTGCCCAAAAGCTCCACGATCCCTGGGCCAAGAGCCGAGGGTCCCTGTCCCGGGCGGACGAGACCGAGTTTCCGGCGCTCCTCCACGCCATCGCGCGCGAGGTGCCGGGGCTCGTGCGCCTGCGCTACACGAGCCCCCACCCGCGGCACCTGACCCCCGCCCTGATCCGTGCACACCAGGAGCTCGACGTGCTGTGTCGGCACGTGCACATGCCCGTGCAGTCCGGTAGCGACGCGGTCTTGCGGCGCATGCTCCGGCGCTACTCGGCCGCCGAGTACGTCGAGCGCACCGATGCGCTCCGGGCCGAGAATCCTGGTTTGACGCTGTCCACCGACGTGATCGTTGGTTTCCCCGGTGAGACGGAGGAGGATGTCGAGGCCACGCTTGCCCTCGTCCGGCGCGTGGGCTTCGTGGCTGCTTTTGGCTTCAAGTACTCGGTCAGGCCCTACACCCCGGCGCAGCGTCTGGTGGATGACATCAGCGAGGAAGAAAAGAGTCACAGGCTCGCCCGGCTCTTCGCCGAGGTCGATCGGCACAAGGAGCGGCATTTGACCTCCCTGGTTGGCACCGTGGCCACCGTTCTCGTCGAAGGGCCGAACAAGCGAGGAGGTCTGTCCGGCCGTACGGAGCGGAACGAGATCGTGCACCTCGGCGCTGTAGAGCTCGGGCCGGTAGACCTCGGCCCTGGAGACCTCGTCCGTGTGGAAATCGAACGGGCGTACAAGAACTCGCTCTCGGCTAGGGCGCTCGAGGTCTTGTCTGCGGCGCCTCCGCTCGCAGCCGCGTCGGAGGGCGGCGCCCTGCCTGGCGGAGCCCTGCCCGGGGTTGCACCGCCCGGTGGAGCACTGCCCCGGCGCCTCTTGCCCGTCGTCGGCCAAGGCGCCGGCCTCGGCCCGAGCTAGCTCCTCTTCATGGCCCTGGTCAAACGCTACAAGGAGATTGCACCGCGCCTCGGCGTCGGCGTTTGGCTGGCCGAAAATGCCGCAGTGATCGGCGACGTGGTGCTCGGTGACGACACCAACGTTTGGTATGGAAGTGTGATTCGCGGTGACGTGGGTGCCGTGCGCATCGGCTGCCGAGTGAACGTGCAGGACCTCTCTTGCATTCACATGACCGAAGATCTCTCCAGCGCGGTCATCGAGGACGACGTCAGCCTGGGGCATGGCGTGATCGTTCACGGCGCCCGCATCGAGGGCGGAGCGCTGATCGGGATGGGCTCGATCTTGATGGACAATGCCGTGATCGGAGAGTGCTCGATCATCGGCGCCGGCTCGCTGGTCACGGCGGACACCGTGATCCCCAAGCGCGTCCTGGCGCTCGGGCGCCCCGCGCGCGTCGTGCGCGGCCTGCGGGAAGACGAGCTCGAGGCGGGACGAAGGACGGCCCGGAAGTACGTGCGGCTGGCGCGGGATCAGGACGGGACTGTGCTCGACCCGGCTTGAGGGCGTAGCCGAAAGGCACGAAACCGGCTCAGGAATCGTGTGGGCTGGGGTCGATCGGGCCGTCCAACCGGCGGATCCTCAGGTGAAGAGCAGATGGCGCCCTACAGCTTGGAGAAAATTCCATGTTGGTTGAGCCAGGCTGGAAAATCGACGCGCAATTTGAGCGCATTTCTCCCCAAACAGGGGCAGCTTGGGGCATGGTTCCGCACATGAAGCGACGGGAAATGATCTTTGCGACCTCCGGCCTTGCAGGCGCCTTCGCCCTGGGCTGCTCCGATCCAGTGGCCCCTGTCGGGACCGGCGGGACGACGGGTTCGGGCGGCGGTGTGGGCGTTGGCGGCACGACGGGCTCGGGTGGCGCCGTGGGCAGTGGTGGCGTGACGGGCTCAGGCGGCGCCGTGGGCAGTGGTGGCATCGTCGGCACGGGCGGCGGCACCGGCGGCACGGGCGCAACGGCTGGCACGGGCGCAACGGCTGGCACGGGCGCAACCGGCTCGGGAGGTGCGACCAACACCGGTGGCGCGACCAGCTCCGGTGGTGCCAACGGCACGGGCGGTGGCGGTGGCGGTGTCACCTGCGAGACCGAGGACTCGAACACCTTCCACCAGCATTCCCTCGAGGTGACGTCGGAGATCATCGACGCCATGCAGGAAACGACGATCATGGCCGGCATGGCCGGCAGTCCGGCACATCCGCATCCCGTCACGCTCACCGTGGCCATCCTGCAGATGCTCCAATCGACCGGAATGGCGGAAGTGGACGCCGACGACAACACGGCGCAGCACAGCCACACGTTCACCATCACCTGCGCCTGAGGGCGAAATCGCCCCAAGCGAGGGACCGCCGTCAGCGCCTGCTCTACAGGTGATCCGCCTAGCGGCGGATGTGCACGGCGGTTGGCTCGCCCATGTCCGCGCCGATGTTCAGGCCGTGCCAGCCGGGGGGGACTGGCGGGTCGGTCCAGTTGAACACGATGCGCGCGTCGATAGGCGCTAGGTTGATGCAGCCGTGGCTTCGCGGGATGCCGAACACGTCGTGCCAGTAGGCGCCGTGCAGGGCGAAGCCGCGGCTGAAGTACTGGATCCAAGGCACGTCGCGCAGCTCGAACGAGCCGCCGCCGCGACGCTGCGTCACGCCGTACTCGGGATGCCGGCCTTTCTCCACGTTCTTGTAGCGTCGGGCGTCCTCCTCGGACAGCTTCTGGCCCGCGGCGACCGCCTTCTTCAGGCGCTCCACCGTGGCCAGGGCTTCGGCGTCGAGGCCGACCGCGCGCGTCTTCTGGCCGCCGGCCACGCTCGAATTCTCGTTCGAGTCCATCGCTGCCGCGATGTGCTTGCTCTGCAGCGTGAAGTCCCCCTGCGGCGTGGCGAGGTCCTTCTCCGGGTCCCCGAAGCGATCTCGCCCCGTGGACACGAGCGTCGCGTAGCGCGGCGTCTTGCCTTCGTAGAGCACGAGCGTCTGTTGGCCGAGCGAGATGTCGATCCACTTCTTGCCCTGTTCGGCGGCGGCCGGCCACACCTCGGGCAGGTGCACGATGCCGATGTCGCTTCCGAGGAGCCAGCGCGTGCCGTCGGCCAGCGTCTGGTAGTAGCGCTGGCCCGCCTTGATCCGCGCCGCTCCCGAGAGCAAGACCAGCGCGCGCCGCGGAGCTGGCTCGGCTGCCACGACCTTGTCCTGGCCCTTGATCAGCTTGAACAGCGTCACATCGCGCTTGAGCACCCAAGCGAAGGGCAAATGCATCCCCGGCCGTACCTCGATGCCGTGGAAGTCCGAGCCGCTGTCTGGCTTCACCTTGCTGGTTGGGATCAGACGCAGGTCGACGGTGATGCCGAAGCGACGGCGCAGACCGTCGCTTTCTGCTTCGAACGAGCCGACGAACGACAGCCCCGTGTGGCGACTGACTCGATCGGCAAACCATGCGTACTCGGGGACCTTGAAGTCGGAGACGTTGGGGATCGAACGCTGGTTACCGACGAGCCAGAATGGCGCCAATTCGTCCGGCGTTCTTGCCCCGAAGAGCTCCGCCAAGCTGAGCTCGGGTGAGCGCTTGAAGCCTGCCGGAAGCTCGAGCCCTGGCGCTGCCACGCCGCGCGCGTCGAGCGGGATGTCGTTGGCGCCGAGGCTCGCCGTCTGCACTTCGGCCTTGTTGTCGGCGTACCAAGTGAGGTGTTCCTCGAGGCCGAACTCGGCTTCGAGCTGGGCACGCTTGCTCGGAACGCGCAGGTACTGGGGCGCCGTAGCCCGAACGAAGCCGTACTGATACGGCAGGGGCCGGCTGAGGTCGGGACCGACTGCGCTCGCGCGCACGATGGGCGACTCGAGGTCCGTAGTTGCCTCGTCGGTACACATGAAGCCGAGTGGGTAGATCCGGTACCATTCTCCCTTGCAGCCTCGTCCTTCGCTCGGCCCCGGATCGCGCGCGACCTTCTGTCCGAGTCGCACGTAGCCGAGACGACGCCCCTCGGTGTTGGGGACCGCGTAGACGGTGGCCGCAATCGTGGTGCTCGCCAGGAGCGGCGAGCCAGGCGGAGCGGCCAGGTCTAGGTCGCCGTGGCTAACCAGGACGCTCGACAGGGAGGTTTTGGGGGCGCCGGCGCCGGAAGCGTCGGACTCGAGCCTGGCCGGCGCGGGACCACCGGCTGCCTGCTTGCCGTCTGCTTTGCGCTCGCCGCTGGTGCAGGCCACGGTCAGGGACAGCGCGCAGCAAAGAGCGCAGGTTTTGAGGACCGGGACGCGAAGCTCGAAAGAGGACATTCCGCACGGCACGCCCGGGGAGCGCGCTAGGCCCTGCTAGCGGGCCGTGGTCTGCTTTTCAACAAAGGGCCAGAGGGGGCCGGTCAGCCGCGGGCGGGAGCTTCACGAGCGAGGCCGTCGGCCTCGTCGAGCGAGGGCACGGATTCCTCGGGCGGCGCCCCGCTGGTCGGCGCTGCCCCAGCCACTTCCTCGCCGTCGATGGTGAGGCCTTGGGCGCCCTCGGGCATGGGCGGCAGGGTGGAGACTTGGGTTCCGGGGCCGGCGTGGAACACCTGAGGCACTGGGTAGTACTTCGAGAAGTAGGTCCGCCGCTCCGTCTGCCCGTCGGGAGTCGTGATGCGAAGCACACTGGTCACATCCATCCCCTGCGAGCCGTCCTGCTTGCTCTCGAAAAACCCAGGCGAGAGCCCTTCCTTGAACCAGACGCGCCGCCCGAAGGGTTCGGTGTGGGTGACCACGGCGGCGTGTTCCACCTTCACGCTCGGATCGCGCCCCAAGAGCTCGACCCTCAGCTTGTAGCGGCTGGGGAAGGTCGTGTGCACGAGGATGGGCTCGTCGTAGGGGTTCCGGATCAAGAGATCGACCTTGCCGTCGATGACCGTGGCATCCAGACCGATGGGCGCGTAGCCGCTGGGGCGGCTGTGACTGCGGCGGTTGACCATCACCAGGTTGGCGTAGACGGCGGCCGCATGAAGCGTGGTCGCCACCTGGCAAACGCCGCCGCCAACGTCCTGCTCCATCTCGTCGTTGACGATGACCGGCGCATCCACGAAGCCACGCCCGGGGACTCGATTGCCGACTCGAGCGTTGAAGCTGAGCGTTTCCCCCGGCAGGATCACGGCGCCGTCGAGCAGCTTGGCGGCCTGGCGGATGTTGACGGCGCGCGGCCCCGCTTTGTTCGCGAAGCTGGTTTCGTAGGTCGAAAGCACGCGCGTCACGTCGACCGGAAGGAGGTCGTCCTCCATCACCTCCGGGGCGAGAACGTCCACTACCGCTTCGAAACGCACGTCGGCTCGGGGTTCGTAGCGCTCGAGCCGCACCAGCGTCGCGTCGATCGACAGCTCTGCACCGGGGCGGCTCGGCAGGATGCGATGCTCGTCGATCAGGAGGCGGGCGTCCTGGGCCCGGCGATTGACGAGGTTGGCGATGCGCTCGAGGCTCTGGCGAGCTGCCACTTCATCGAAGCGCAGGGGAAGGGTCGCGCGCAGGCTGGGCGCCTGGCCGAGGAGGCGCCGGGAGAGCCAGCGGGTCGGATGAGCGTCGTGCTCGCTGTCGGCCGCCGCGATCCGACGCGTCAGATCGACTGTCGCGGCTTCGACGTCGGGCGCCAGGCCGAGCGCGGCGATGGGGAGCTCGAGCGCCTGCTCCGGGGCGACGAGCGTCACCCGGAGCGCGGAAACTCGCGCGGCGCGCAGCTGGAGCACGGCCCGGACCTCGGCCCGGCTCGTGGGGTCGATTCGGTAAGTGCGACCGTCCAGCTGGACCACGAGCGGCGGCGGCGCCGTGAGCGCCAGGCCGAGCGCCACCCCGAGCACCGTGGTGCCGAGGAAGGCCCCGATCCGGACCAGCCAGGGGATCATGGCCTCAATGTAGCGCTCTTCGCCGGCAGCAGAAAAAAACCTTCCTGCGGCGGCGGGCCGGCCCCGACACTTTGCCTAGGTTCCGGGGCGGTGCGGGGCGGGTAGGACAGTTTCGTTGTAAGGTCCGGGCGGCATGCAGCTTTGGGTGAACGGCGAGAGGACCAGCGTTCCCGACGGCCTCAGCGTCGCAGGGCTGGTCCGGCACCTCGGTATCGACGGGCCCGTCGCCGTGGAGCGCAACGTGGAGGTCGTGCCGCGAGCCGAGCACGAGGGGACGACCTTGGCCGAGGGCGACCGTATCGAAATCGTGCACTTCGTGGGCGGCGGCTGAGCGCCCGCCGGCTCAGAGCCAGGGGCCGCAGCGGTCCGTGTTGTTGTGGCAGGTGTACTCGTCGGTGCCGTTCGGATCGGGGCAATCGGCCGCTGACGCGCACTTGCACTGCTCGATCGGCACGCAGTCGCCGTAGCACTCGCTTTCCACGGCGTACGTCTCACCTGGCGGGCACGGCTCCGGCGCGACGATCGGCAGGCACACGATGTGATCCAGATTGCAGTCGTAGCCGTCGACGGGGGGCTCGCACTCGCCGAGATGGTCGTAACCCATGGTGGGGCAAGCGCTCGGCAAGGTGAAGGTCTGGCCGTCGCAACCGCACACCGTCGTTTGCACCCCAGCACAGATGATGTCGGACTCGGTATTGCAGACGAAGCCCTCTTCGCAGCTGCCCTCGCAGGCGCCCGCGCAAGGCTCGTCGTAGCATGGGCCGGTCTCAGCCGAGCCGCCGGAGCCGTCGCCGCCGGAGCCGTCGCCGCCGCTGCCCGCATCACCACCGCTGCTGGAGCCGCCGCCGCTCGAGCTGCCGCCGGTGAACTCAGGCGCATCGGTGGGCATCGTTCCCCCCGAGCCAGGGCTGCCGCCCGTCTCTCCGTCGCTCGAATCGGAAGGACCATCCGAGGTCGTGCCCCCGCTCTCCGATCCGTCGGTGTCCGTCGCCCCGCCCCCGGTTCCGTCCGCGGAGTCGGCCGACATGAAGGTGGTGCCACAGCCCAGGGCCGCCAGCATCGGCAGCAGACAGAGGAGCAGGCCTGTTTTCCGCAGGGAACGGGCGGGGCGAGCGAAGACAAGTGCCATACGCTCAAGGATGCACCCTCAGGAAAGGGCCGCAAGCTCCGTTTCGATGGCTTCCCACTCGGCCAGGGCCTCTGCGAGGCGGCTCTCCAGCCGGGCAGCCTCCTGGCCGAGCGCGTCTTGCTCGGCCAGCGTAGTGGTGGTGTAAAATTCCGGGTCGGCGTACCGCGCATGAATCCCGCGCTTGGCCGTCTCCAGCTCCTCGATCTGGGCCAGGACGTCATCGCGCTTCTTCGGCAGCGCCTTCTTGCGATTGGCCAAGCGCCGGCGCTCCTTGGCATCGAGGGGAAGGGCCCCGCTCTCGTCCGCCAAGGCTCCTTCGCTCTCGGTTTGCACTGCGCTGGCTCGCTCGTTGCTTGCTCGCTCCTTGCCCGATCGTTCCTTGCGCTGTGCGGACAAGAGCGTGGCGGCATCGAGGTGGTCCGCGCCATCACGTTCGAGGTACTCCGCGAACGTGCCCGGAAAGTCGCGGTAGCCGCTGGGCAGGAGCTCGATGATCCGGGTTGCCACCCTCGAGACGAACCAGCGGTCGTGGGAGACGAAGACCACGGTCCCTTCGTAGCGCTCGAGCGCGGCGGCCAGCGCGTCGATCGATTCCAAGTCGAGGTGGTTGGTTGGCTCGTCCAGAATCAAGAAATTCGGACGTGTCGCAGCCAAGCGGGCGAACACGAGCCGCGCGGCCTCGCCGCCCGACAGCGCAGTCACCTTCTTCTCCACCTCGTCGCCGGAGAGGAGCAGGCGGCCAAGCTGTCCGCGCACACTGGCCGAGGTCTCCCCCGGTACCGCATTCCACACGAAATCGAGGGGCGTCAGCTGCGGATCGTCGAGGAGCTCCTTGTGGTCCTGGGCGAAGTAGCCGATGCGCACGTTGGCGCCGAGCGAGGTTTCGCCGCGGTCGGCGCTCAAGCGCTCGGTGACGATCTTGAGCAGTGTCGACTTGCCGATGCCATTCGGCCCGATGACGGCGACGCGCTCGCCGCGGCGCACCGACAACGAGACGTTTCGCAGCACTGGCTTCTGACCGTAGGCCTTGTCCACCTCGCGTACGCGAAGCACGTCGAGCCCAGTTTTCTGCTCGATCTCGAAGCGGAAGTGGGGCGCTTGTCGGGAGGTTCTCTTCACTTCCTCGACTTCGATCTTCTCGATCTGCTTGGCGCGGCTCTGGGCTTGCCTGGCCTTGGTCGCCTTGGCGCGAAAGCGCTCGACGAAGGCACGCTTCTCGGCAATCAGCTTCTCGGCGCGCTCGATCTCGACCTGCTTCTGCTCGGCGCGCTCTGCCTTCGCCCTGACGAAGGCGCTGTAGTTGCCCGGGTAGTCGACCACCGTCTCATAGTCCACGTCCAAGATGCGAGTGCTCACGGCATCGAGGAAGCGGCGGTCGTGCGAGATGATGACGGCGGTACCGGCGTAGTCGGCCAGGAACCTCTCCAGGAAGCGGATGCTGATGATGTCCAAGTGGTTGGTGGGCTCGTCGAGCAACAGCACGTCGGGACGCCCGGTGAGGACCTGGGCCAGCAGCACGCGCAGCTTGTATCCGCCCGAGAGCGTGCCGAGTGGGCGGTCGAGCACCTCCGCCGCGAGGCCCACGCCGACCAGGATCTCTCGAGCCCGGGCCTCCAGGGTGTAGCCGTCGCGAGCCGCCACGAGCTCGGCGCTTTCGGCTACGCGTTCGGCCCCGAGCTCGCGAGCCTCGGCATGCGAGAGCTCGTGCAGGGCGTCGTAGACCTCCGGGTCGCCACGCATCGCCACCTCCACGATCTTGGCGCTGTCCTCCGAGAACTGGTCTTGCCGCAGGAAGCCCAGGCGCAGCTTCTGACCGAAGGCCACCTCGCCCTCATCGGCCCCCTCATCCCCGGTCAAGATCTTCAGGAACGTCGTCTTGCCGCTCCCATTGGCTCCCACCAAGCCATACCTCTGCCCCGGATTCAGCTGCAGAGACACGCCGCTGAACAGGACCTTGGGGCCGAAGCGTTTTCCGAGCTTTCGCAGTTGAATCATCGGGACAATCGAGCCGAACGCGGCCCGTCTGCTAGATCAGCCCATCGCCGTAGTCCACCGGCAGGGTCCACCGGCAGAGTCCACAGCCAAGGTTCCCCACGGGCGACACGACTGGATTCCGCCGGCAGGCGGGTTTCCTGCGGCTGGCCGTCGGCTGTACCCTCGCTAGATGCTGACCTTCAGTAGCGACGGGGACGAAGCCGAGCGGCAGATGCGTGCGGTCATCTTTTACCTGACGACGTTCGGGTACATCGACGGTGACTTCGACAGCAGCGAAAAGGAGTTCGTCCGCGACTACATCCGCAAGCTGGTCGGGCACCGCGTCGAGGGCGCGGGGGTCGAGGCGCACCTCGTGGGCGAGCTCACGCGCAAGTACGCCGAGCACTTTCTGGAGGTGTTCGAAGAGGTCGACCGGCAAGTGAAGGACCTGTTCACCGAGGCGGTGGCCGAGGGTGAGGACCAGGATACCTTCGTGCACGCCAAGCTGAAATTGCGCTGCTTCGAGATCTTCAAGTCGTTCGACGAGAGCAACCAGGAGCAGCTCATGGAAACCATCGACGAGCTGATCGGAGCCGATGGCGTCGTGCATCCGGCGGAAGCCAAGTTTCGTGGCGAGCTGGCGGACTTGCTCAATTCCGACCTCGGCATCGAGCTCGAGGAGGATCACGGAGAAAAGCCGCTGGCCGTCTCCAGCCCCGCCCGCCTCAAGTCCTCCGAACGCGACAACCCATTTTTCGACCAGTTCGAGCAGCACTATTCGGCCAATCCAGCAGCGCTCACGCAGCAGGTCGAGCGTGACCGCCAGCTGATGGATCGGGTGAAAGCGGTGCTCGAGCAGGAGCGTGTCTTCGGCCGCAACAAGCTGGCCGGCAAGAAGACGGTCGACGAGTTCGCGCCTGGTACGCAGTTTCTCGACGGCCACGTGTGCCTGTTGTCACCCGAGGAGGGCAAGGAGTACGAGCTCACCGTCATCGGCGACCTGCACGGATGCTACAGCTGCCTCAAGGCCGTCGTGCATCAGACCAACTTCTTCGAGAAGGTGGCCGCGTACGACAAGAACCCCAGCCAGAACGTGTGCCCGAAGCTGGTCCTGCTCGGCGACTACATCGATCGTGGCATGTTCAGCTACCAAGGGGTCTTGCGCTCGGTGCTGCAGCTCTATCTGAAGGCTCCCGAGCACGTGTACGTGCTGCGCGGCAACCACGAGTACTACATCGAGCACCAGGGCAAAGTGTTCGGCGCCGTACGGCCCTCCGAGGCGATGGCGACGCTCCGGCCCCACCTGTCGGAGGACGTTTTCCACCACTACGTGCAGCTGTTCGACGCCCTGCCGACGTCATTCCTGTTCGAGAAGTTCCTGTTCGTTCACGGCGGCATCCCGAAGGACCTGACGATCAAGGAGAAGTTCAAGGACCTGTCGGCGCTGAACGATTGGGACGTGCGCTTCCAGATGATGTGGAGCGACCCCTCCACGGCAGACGTCATTCCGGCGGCCTTGCAGGACCAGTCGTCGCGCTTTCCGTTCGGCCGCCTGCAAGCGCAGGCGTTCCTGCAGAGGATTGGCTGCCACACGATCTTCCGCGGTCACGAGAAGGTCGAGGAAGGCTTTCGCGTCGTCTACGATCAGCCGCAGCTGACGCTGTTTACCGTGTTCTCCTCGGGCGGAATGGACAACCACGACCTGCCGCTCGACAGCAGCTACCGCTCGGTGGTGCCGATGGCAGCGACCCTTCGCTACAAGGACGGCAAGAGCGAGGTCACGCCCCTCTTCATCGACTACAAGAGCTTCAACGACCCGGCTCGCAACAAGTTCTATCAGTCGGCGCCGGAGATCGCGCACCAGGCCTAGCCGCGTGCTTGCACAGCCTGCACTCGAGAGTCGCCTTGCGGAGCATGCCGCAACCGATTTGCTGCCGGATAGTGCCGGGCTGACCGCTAGGGCGGCTTCCCCCCGGCTGGAGCGCGCAATCGAGTTCCTGTGCGCGGGGGGCATCACGCTGCTCCTCTTGCCGCTCTTTTGGCTCGCGCGGAGGACCCTTGGCGCCGACGCAGCGGAATGGACCGTGGGCTTCCTGGCCTTTCACGCCGCCTACGTGATCAACGATCCGCACTTCTCGGTGACCTACCTGCTCTTCTACCGCCGCGTCCGCGAGCGTCTGCTCGGCCCCGATGTGCCGCTGGCTCAGCGACTGCGCTACCTGTGGGCCGGGGCAGGCGTGCCCGTCGTGCTGCTCGGTTGGATCGTGCTCGCCCTGAGCCGACGCTCGGCGGAAGGCCTCGGTCTGCTCTTTCAGCTGATGTTCTTCTTGGTGTCGTGGCACTACGTGAAGCAGGCATTCGGCGTGCTCTTGGTGCTCTGCGCGCGGCGGGGTGTGCGATTTTCTTTGCTCGAACGCAGGATTTTTCTGCTGCACTGCCTGTCCGCTTGGCTGTACGCGCGCGCTACCCCGTTCGATCCAGGCGCCCCGCAGATCGAGCAGGGTGTCTTCTACCACTCGCTGCGTCATCCCGGCTGGCTCGAGACGGCCACCCTGGTCCCGTTCGCCGCTAGTGCCGCGGCCCTAGTTTGGGCCCTGGTGTCGGTGGCGATCCGCGAGCGCTCGAGCGCTCCGGTCGGACCGGTCACGGTGTTTCTGGTGACGACCTGGCTTTGGGTGGTCTACGCGGGGATCGATCCGCTCCTGTTCTACGTGATCCCCGCGCTGCACTCGCTGCAGTATCTGTACTTCGTCTACCTGGAGCGCTCTGGAGCAGCGCGGAAGTTGGAAGGACCTCCCGCCTTCGGTCGGCCGGTGCGGACCGCGCTCGGCCTGCTTGCCGCAGCGGCTCTTGTACTGGGTTTCTTGCTCTTTCATGGGCTGCCCGGCGGCCTGGACGAGCTCCTCACGTCCGCAGATCCGGCCGAGCAGGGGGCGCTGGGCCCGACTCCCTTTCTGGCCGCGTTCGTCGCCTTCGTGAACGTGCATCACTACTTCATGGACTCGGTGATCTGGCGCCGTGAGGTCGCCGAAGCGCGCGAGCTCTTTCGGCCCGCCGTGTGAGCTCGGCCGCTGGCGCGACAGTGGCGCGATCAGCGGGCGAGGTAAGCGAGGACCTCGCCCATCACTCGACGTCCGTCGGGACCGAAGCTGCCATGACCAGCGCGCGGCAACGTAAAGAACTCCGCGTCGAGCCCGAGCGCGTAGAGCGCCAGATACCCTTCCACCATGTGCGAGGTGTCCTCGAGCTCGCCCCCGAGGATGGCGACCCGGCGCGAGTGGCGCAGGCGCTCCGGGCTGGCGGCGGTCGGCGGGCCGCCCAACACGAGCGTCCGGTAGCGGTGCGGGTAGGCTGCTGCCAAGCGCTCGGCGCGGTGGGCGCCCTGGGAGTAGCCGATGAGCCAGATCTCGTCCTCGCGCTGGGCTGTCTCGGGCCGGGCTCGCACCACCTCGAGCGCGCGCTGGATGCGCAGCTCGATCAGAGCCGGATCCTTGGGCCACTTGTAGCCGGGGCGGTCTCCGCAGGGGACGTCGGCCCGCACGGTGACGAGCGTGCCGTAGGCCGTGGCAACCTTGGCCCAGGCGTCGGCGCCCTCCTCGGCACCGCACATGCCGTGCAGGTACACGATCGTTCGGCGCTGGCCCGGCGCCCCGGGGACGAGGCGCAGCGGGCGATCCCCGGGCACCGCCACGTCCACCGGCCGCGCCTGCGCTGCTGCTTGCGCAGCCCGCGCCGCGGGCACGAAAGGCTCCGGCGGCAGCCCGCTCGCCAGCGGGCGCTCCGCAGCGATCACCAGCCAGGCCACGACCAGACCCACCGCGTTCGCGCGGAGCCAGTGGCCCCTTTGCGGGCTAGCTCCCCTGCGCGCCATGGGCTTCGGCCCGGGGAGCTTTCGGCGCGGGACGCTGGAGCTCGACCCCCGTGGCGATGATTTGGACCTCGAGCGCCGACCCGTCTGCCGCTTTGGCGCCAAAGCGGGCGCCTTCCGACTCCAGGTGCTCGACGTGGGAGGCCTTGATGCGGGACGTCACGACCTTGCCTTCGAGCCGGGCGCGGGCGCCGGGCGAGTCTTTGGGCACGAAGAACGAATAGTTCTCGAACGTCACGCGGCAGCTCGGCGCCGATTCCGCGTTGGTTTCGGCAATCTCCATCCAGCAGCCCTTGCGCGTGCACGCCCGAGCGACGTGGCCTTCGACGGTGACGGTTCGGTCCGCGTAGCGGTCAGGGTGGGCCAAGATGTCCGCCAGCGGCGTCGGCTGCGCTCCGCCCAAGGGTTTGCCGTAGAGAGTGGAGGGTGGCGAAGGTCGAGCGACGCCGCCGCCTTCCTCTGGCCGACAGCCGAGGCCGCAGAGGCCGAGAACCAGGGCAATCAGGGCGACGCGCTGCATGCGTCCCGAACGCTAGCAGGAGCTAGCGCGCAACGCTTCCCAAGCGCCACTCGAGCCCGAGGCTCGTGCTCACCGAGCGGTCAGTGGCGCCACCTGCCACCCGCTCTGCGGGCCGACCGACCTCGGGGTTCAGCGTCAGGCCGTACTGGACGAACTCCACGCGGAGGCGCAGCGCCCAAGCCGGGTGAAAGTTCCAGCCGGCGCTGGCTCCGGTCGTCACGCCGTAGAAGGTGGTGTTCGGAAACCACTCCGCGCTCTCGATCCCACCCGCCGACAGGCCCGGGCGCACACCGAGATCGCCTTCCAGGCTGAGCGTCTCGACCGTGCCGCGCAGGCGCACGCCGAGCTCCAAGAACGAGTAGGTGAGGTCCGGGAACGGCGGCGTCGATCCGTCGTCGAGCGCGAGGTACCAGCCGTGAAGACCCCAAGCCACCCGCGGCACGATCTCGAGCGCCGCCCAGTGGAACTGCGCCTGTCCGCCGAGCAAGAGCTGGCCCTGCGTCTGAGACCCCTGACTCGGCTGGTCTGGTGCCCCGCGCACGTTCGTGGGCAAGCCGCCGGAGAGGTCGACGTGCAGGCCAAGCCGCGCGGGCCAAGCCCGGGTGAGAGCCGCCAGCGGAAACGACTCGACGCGCAGGCGGAGCATCGGTGTGGCCGGGGAGACGTTGTCGGCGGGGCGCCGATTGGCAAGGTCGACGCGCTTGTCGGCGAGCAGGTCGGTGTAGTGGAACGCCCGTCCCACGACCCCAGCCTCCAAGCGAGCCTCGAGCGCCAGGAGCTTCGGCGCGGGCATGGACTCGGCAGGCCCAGCTAGAGGCTCCTCGCCGGAGAAGCCGAAGTCGTCTTCCTCTGCGCATGCAACGAGCGGGCTCAGCTCCGTGAGCGAAAAGGCGAGCAAGGAGGCGAGCGCGAACAGGCGGCTCATGGGGGGCCTCCAGCGCTGCCAGCAGCCCCGGCGGCGCCGCCCACCCCGCCGGCGGACTCTGCGAGCTCGATGGTCCAGCTGCGGATGCAGTCCTTGTCGGCGTCCGAGATCTGGTCGTACTCCGGCGGCGGCATGGGAAGCCCGCAGGCATGATCCCCGGTCGTCTTGGTGATGAGCAGACTCGCCAACGGATCCGCGGTGTCGACGATGAGCTCGGTGCCGGGTGCGGGGCAGGTGCTGTCGTCGTCGACCGCTGAATAGTCGCTCGGTTTGTCGATGAGCGCAGCCTCGAAGCCCGGTGTGACCAAGTCGATGACGCCGGTCACGTTGCCGCTCGGCCCCGGCGTGTGACAGAGGACACCGGAGCAACTCGTCTGGAAGATCTGCGGCGTGTCGCAGGTCTGCGCCGCCAGATGCTCGTCCACATCGGTCAGCCGACCGCCGCTCGGGCACGCCTGCAACCAAAGGGGGAAGAGCACGAGCCAAAGCCCGCGAGGAATCGATCGAGCACGTGCCGCGAGCACCCTTTTTCGCATGGCGGGCCGGCGCACGGTGGCAGTGAGGTCGACGTCGCGCAAGAGTCTGGTTAGCCTCGAGCGCCGTCATGAAGCTCATCGACCGCAAGCAGCTCTTCGAAGCGGGGTCGCCGGTGTTCCAGATTCCGGTGGACGTCCGATTTCAGGACATCGACGCCGCCGGGATCGTATTTTTTGCGCGAATTTTCGACTACGCCCATTTCGCCTACGAGCGCTTCCTGGCCACGGTTGGCTTCCCCTTACCGACGGTCTTGCGCGAGGGCCAGTTTGCAGCCCCCCTGCGGCACGCAGAGGCCGACTACCGCGCCCCGATCCGGTACGGGGACGAGATCAGAATCGAGCTGGTGCTCGCCCTCGTGACCGACTCGGAAGTCACGCTCGGCTTTCGCGTCGTGCGCGGCGACGGGAAGGTGTGCGCCGTGGCGCAGACGGTTCACACGTTCGTGTCGCCGACCGACTTCCAGCGCCGCGCCGTGCCGCGCGGGATCCTCGAGGCACTTCAGCCGATCATTTTGTTTTGAGCTCTTCTTCGCGCGCGAGGAGGAAGGAAAGCGCCGCTCGATCGACCTTACCCGAGGCGAGCGTCGGGAGTTCCGCCAGGAAACGGTAGCGCTTCGGGCGCGCAAAGGCGGGCAGGAGCGCATGGGCGGCGGCCGCTAGACGTTCCGCGAGCAGGGCATCGCTCCTCGCGCCCCCTTCGGGGACGACAGCCGCAACGATTTCTCGTCCCCACGTCTCGCTTGGCAGGCCGACGGCGCAGGCCTGACGCACGCCCGAGGCGGTGAGTAAGGCCCGTTCGACCAGCCCCGGAGCGACGTTCTCTCCGCCGGTGATGATTATGTCGTCCATGCGCCCGAGCACGACGAGCTCCCCGCTCGGTGTGAGCTGACCTAGGTCCCCCGTTCTGAAGAGTCCGTCCTCGATGGGGGAGGGCTCTCCGAGATAGCCTCGCATCAGCATGGGCCCACCGACCCGCAGACGTCCGTCTTCGTCCAAGGCGAGGGCCGCGCCGGGGAGAGCACCCCCCACGCTGGCGAGCTCGGCGGCGTCCCTCGACCGAGGCCTGCCAGGCACTTCGGTCGCCACCTGCGAGCCCATCTCGGTCAGGCCATAAGTGCAGCAGATCGGGATCCCACGGGCGGCTGCGAGGTGGCGGAGGGCCTGTGACGCTTCGGCTCCACCGAGCAGCACGCACTCGACCGTGGTCGGCAAGGTGAAGCGCGGGCTCTCCAGCAGGCGGTGAAGCTGGGTGGGGACCAAGGACAGGTGGGTCACTCTGCGCTCGGCCAGAAAGCGGGCGGCGGCTTCTGGGTCCTTTGGGAGCGGCCCCACCACGACGCAGGCGCCGGCGGCCAGGCAGCGCAGCAGGATCGAAAGGCCACCCACGTGCGCGAAGGGGAGGGACAGGAGCCAGCGGCTGCTCTCGGTGGGGCCGCCGAGGCGCGGAGCGCTGGCCGACACCGCAGCCAGAAGCGAGCGGCGCGTGTGCACGACGAGGTGGGGCTCACCGGTCGAGCCGGAGGTCGGTACGATCAGGGCATCCTCGGCACCGAGCTCGGCGGCATGGACCTCGCAACGCTGGACGAGGGCTTCACGATCCGCTGCTGGAACGCTCGGATGCAGGAGCAGGGCGATCGTGCCGCGGTCGAGCGCGGCCAAGAGCTCGCCCACGGCCGCCCAGGTTGGCTCAGCCAGCACGGGGTGGAACGGCACGCCCTCCGGCAGGGAGACAGCTCGGGTGCGAGCCGGCAGCTCGGCGAAGGAGATCGTCTCGACGCCAAAATCGAGGAACGGCCTGTCGCCGTAGCAGGCGGCGGCGCGGGCCAGCGACAGTGTGCCCTGCCCGAGCACGCGCCCGAGATGGCCCCCATCCACGAGGACCTGCTGGCGCAGCTGCGACTGCGAAGGCGGTGCTCCACGCAAGATCTCGGCGCTCGAGGGATCGAGAGCCTGCCAGGGCGGAAGGGCGGCGTGGTCACCGAGGCCGGCAGCCAGGGCAGGCGTCTGCACGGCGCAGGCGAGCTCGAAGGCGGCGCTGAGCGCTAGCGGACCGTCGAAGGCGTGCGACACCACGAGCCGTCGGCCCTGGCGCTTGCCCAGGAGCGCGAGGTCGAGCAAGCGGCCGATGCCGAGCACCATCGGCTTGAGGACCCAGGTTGCCGCATGCTCGAGCTTGGCCGGGGCACCATCCGCAGATAGGACCTCATCGGCCGCGAGTGGCGCGAGCTCGGCCAGCGGCCCCCATTCACCTGGGGTGGGGGTCGGATCCTCTACGTACTCGAGGACGAGGCGCGAGCTCTCGCAGGCGAGGCGCGCCCCGCGGATGAGCTCGATCGCTTCCGGGAGGGTCCACGCGGCGCCCGGATCGAGGCGCACGAAGGCAGGGAGCCCGAGCCCGCCGAGCGCCCGGAGCGCGCGCTGCTCCCCTTCGGCGTCGCGTCCACACTTGAGCTTCCAGGTGACGACCCCGCGCCCGTGGAGCAGGGTCGCTCGCCTCGTGAGCTCTGGATCCAGGAGATCGAGCACGGCGCTGGCATCGAGCACCTGCCGCGGCCCCGGCCAGGCTGCGGGCGACGAGTGGTGGCGGAGCCATGCGAGCACGAGCTCGGCTGGGCCGGTGGAGCTCAGGTGTGCGAGCGCCTGGATCCCCAGCCACTCGGCTGCGTGACGGGCCGCTCCCGAGCGCAGCGTCCGGGTATCGGCAAAGACTCGATCCAAGGCAGAAAAGCCAGGCTGCTCGAGCCAGGCACCAACCGTCCCGCCGTCGAGCGACGCGAGCTCACTCTGGGCGAGGGCGAGATCATCCGCTGCGCCGAAGCCCGGCAAGGGACATGCTTCGGCCCAGACCTGTCGAGCCGCGGCCGCCCCGATGCCCTCGAGCCCCAGCAGCAAGCTGGGTCGCCCCGAGTGGACACCGCGACTGGTCGCGAGCGGGTCGTGGGTCACGTCGACCCGGCAAAGGTGCAAGGTCGGGGCACCCGATCGTGCAGCAGCGCCGAAGGGCGTCATCGCCCGGGCCCGTCCAACCAGAGGCCCACCGCGGCGGTCGCCCCGAACAGGAACACCACCCGGGCCGAACCCGCCAGGGAAGCGTTCAGGGCTGCCCCGTCCGCACCGAGCACTCCGCGCGCGACGTGCGCTGCCGGCACGAGCGTGAGTAGGGGCAACAAGGCCCAGGGTCCCAGCTCTCGACTGAGCGGCGGCCAGGCAGCCAGGGCGTAGGTCGCTAGGAGGGCGAGCACGTAGTGGACGCGCCCGAAGCGGGGGCCGAAACGCACGACCAGCGTGCGCTTGCCGACGCGCCGGTCCGTGGCGTGGTCGCGCAGGTTGTTCACCACCAGGATGTTGGTGCACAAGAGCCCGAGCGGCACGGAGTACCAGAGCGCAAGCTCGGGCACGCGCCCGAGCTGCACCGCCACCGTCCCACAGACTGCCACGGGCCCGAAGAACAGAAAGACGAACAGGTCCCCGAGGCCATGATAGCCGAGCGGGTACGGGCCGCCGGTGTACGCGACCGCGCACAGGATCGAAGCCAGGCCCACGCCGACGATCCAGGGCCCGCAAACCAGCGCCAGGTACGCGCCCACGAGCAGGGCAAGCAGGAGCACGAGCCCGAGACCGCGCTTCATTTCGGCTGGTGTCAGAAGGCCGGCTTGAACCGCACGCATCGGGCCAACGCGCTCCTCCGTGTCGGCTCCCTTCTCGAAATCGAACACGTCGTTGGCGAAATTGCTCGCGATCTGAAGCAGGAGCGCGCCCAGGAGCACCGCCACGGCCGGCCCTGGCTCGAGGGCGGCGTAGCGGGACGCCAGGGCCGTACCCAAGAGCACCGGTGCCACGGCGGCCGTGAGCGTCTTGGGACGCGCGGCGAGGATCCAGGCGCCGATTTTCATGGGCAGAGCCACGCCTGGACAGCCGCGCGGGCAGCGTTGGGATCGTCCATGATTGGATTGTGATAGGCCCCTTCGAACGTGCGCACGTGGGCAGCCGGCATCAGGTCCCGCATCTGCTGGGCGATCCGAGAAAACTTCTGGTCCAGACTGCCGACCCAGAGCTCGACCGGGCAGTCGATGGTCGAAAGGGCGGGCCAAAAGTTCGGCATCTGTGACGTCCCCAGCACGAGCAGGGCGGAAACGAGCCCAGCCTGGGTGTGCTCCCAGCGCCCTGGTTGCCTCTGCAGGAGCTCAGCGGCCGGGCGCGGGGGACCGAAGAGCGAGAGCGCCGAGAAGCGGTCGATGAAGGCCCTGACCCCGTGATCTTCGATGTCTGCGATCCAGGCGTCTTCCAGCGCTCGACGCTCGCTTCGCTCTGCCTCCGTGGCGCAGCCCGGCTGCGCCGCGACGAGGAGCGCTTGCTGAAACAAGCCGGGGCGCCGCAGCAGGAGACCGAGCCCAAGGCGCGCGCCCTGCGAGTAGCCGAGCAGGCGCCGGGGGTGTGGGAGGGTCTCGGCAAGGGCCAGCAGGCGCTCCACTTCGGCATCGAAGCTCGGGGAAGGGGGCTCGGGCTGGGGTCCGTGGCCGAGCAGGAGCGGGCACGCGGAGGCCTCGACCAGTCGGTCGAGCTCGAGGCTGGACAGAGCCTCGGCGTGCCCCAGAAATCCGTGGAGCGACAGCACGGAGCCGGGGCTCAATTCAAGCCTCCCTCCTGACGGACGACGGGACCGAGCGCCCGCAGGAGGTCCTTGGAGCTATCGGAGTCGGTGCGTAGGCAGAGGAGGGTCGCCCCTGCCGTGCCAAGAGCGCTCCGGACGGCTTGCTCCACACGGTCGAGGTGGGTGGGCGCTTGGTAGGGGATGCCGAAAGCCTCGGCGGCGAGCTGCCAATCGATGCGAGGGGGTGTGCGCCAGAAGTCGAACTCGGGCCGCTTGCCAATCTCCGCTGCAAGCGGCAAGTGGTCGAAAATGCGCCCACCGTCGTTGTCGAGCACGCAGATGCAAAGGGGGTACTTGGCCTGACGCGCGAGGGCCAGGCTCGATAGGTCGTGCGCGGCGCTGACGTCGCCGATCAAGAGCAGCGTCGGGCGCCCTGCCGCAAACGACGTGCCCGCCGCCCCCGCAATCAAGCCGTCGATGCCGGCAGCTCCACGCTGCGTGTGCACGCGTACGCTGGACCTGTTCACGGTCGGGGCGACCCAGCTGGCCAAACGCACTGGGAGGCTGTTGCCCAGGCAGAGCTCGCCGCCCGAGGGCAAGGCGGAAAGGACGTGCGCAACCGCTGCCGGTTCGGAGAGCAGCGGGACTCCGCTCGGGGAATTCGCTGGGGGCTTGTAGCCGGCGAGCGTCGTCTCGCGCACGATCCGCTCGACCACGGTGAGTGCTTCGCGCTCGTAGCGGCGGGTGAACTGGGCCCGTCCGTCTGGCGGAGTGAGCCCAGCCAGATCTTGCTCCAAGAGCTGGAGCAGCTCCGGAATGTCCTGCTTGAGCACCAGGCTCGCACGGCCGCCCGCGTCGGGGTACTCGCCTGCGGCCACGACGACGAGCGGAACGTCGAGATCCTTGAGGCGGGCCTGCCACGAGGCTGAAAGTGGCGGGGGACCGAAGTGGAGGATCGTCTTGGGGCGCGGCAACTGTTCGTCCTTGCCGAGGAGGCGCGCCATGCCCTCCACAGGCGTGGCCAGGCCAGGCGTCTCGCAAAAGAGGAACAGGTCGTGCGCGCGGGCGAGGCTGGAAAGGCGCTCCAAGCACGCCTTCGGCAGTGGGCCGGCCGACAGCACGAGCTCCGGCTCCTCCTTGATGCGAATCGCGAGCTCCTGACGGGCAGCAGCTGGGATCGAGAGGATCGATGGCGGCATGCGCACGACCCGCGTCAGCACCCGGTCGACCCGCTCCGAGAGCGCGCGTTGCTCGGGAGTGAGGGCGTCGGCTGGCTCCAGGGGCTTTCGCATCGGCACGTTCATGTGCACCGGCCCAGCTGGACTGGAGCGCGCCGTGTGCACCGCCTGCGCCACCTTGCGTGCAACGGCGAAGAGGTTGTCGTCGTCGGCGCGCGCGTCACCCAAGTCGATGAAGATCTTGGCGTATCGGCCGTAGAGCTCGGCCTGATGGATAGTCTGCGGAGCGCTCGTGTGCTCGAGCTCCTGGGGACGGTCCGCGCTCAGGACGATGATGGGGAGCTCGGCGTGGTGGGCTTCGATCAGGGCAGGCAGGTAGTGGGCGAGCGCCGAACCGGACGTGCAGAGCAAAGCGACCGGACGCCCCGTCACCCGCGTGATGCCGAGTGCGAAGAAGGCCGCGCTGCGCTCGTCGATCACGCTGACCTGCACCAGGTCGGGTCGGGCCAGAGCGGCGAGCGTGAGCGGTCCGTTGCGCGAGCCGGGGCTGACCACGATGTGCTCGACGCCCGAAAGGGCGAGCGCGCCGACGGTCAGTCGGGCCCACTGGGTGAGAAGGTTCTGCGGCGCGTACATGCGCTCAAGCGGGGGAGGCGGAGCGGAGCGCCCGCTCGCCGAGGCCCAGCGCGGAGCGAATGCTCTCGAGCTTGAGCTCCGTTTCGTCGTATTCACGCCTGGGGTCCGACGCGCGGACGATGCCGGCGCCCGCGTAGAGGTGGACGTTCTTCCCATGCAGCAAGGCAGAGCGCAGTCCGACCACGAAATGCCCGTCCCCACGCGCATCCATCCAGCCGAAGGGAGCTGCGTACCAGCCCCTGGGCGCCGCCTCGTGCTCGGCGATGAAGCGGTAGGCCTCGTGGGTGGGGGTGCCACAGACGGCGGGCGTCGGGTGGAGGCGCCCGACCAGGTCGAGCACGTGGAGCGGTCGGGCGAGCTCGCCGCGGATGGGCGTGCACAGGTGCAAGAGCCGCGGCAGCTCTTTGAGCACGGGGCCCTCTGCCACCTCGAGCCGACTGCACAGGGGCCTGAGGGCGCCTTCGAGAGCGCGCACCACATAGGCGTGTTCCTCGCGATCCTTCTCGCTGGTCAAGAGCTCCACGTCGGCCCGAGGCGTGGACTTGGCCACGGTGCCGGCCAAGGCCTCGGTTTCCACTGCGAGCCCGGCGCGCCGGATCAGGCTTTCAGGCGTCGCACCCACGAAGGTGCGCTCGCCGATGCGAAACGCGAAACGGGTGGCGCCCGCTGCCGTTTGTTGCAGGCGGTCCAGGAGCCCGGCCACACGGGGGGCCACGCTGAGCGTGAGCGTTACTCGCCGCGCCAAGGCAATCTTGTCCACGCGACCCGCCGAGATCTCGCCCTTCGCGCGCTCGACCAACTGCTCGAACTCGAGCTGTCCAGCGCTGTCCTTGGCCGTCAGCACCTCGGGCCGCAATGACGTGGCGTGGCTCGAGCTCTCGATTACGCGCTGGGCCGCCTCCAGGAGCAGAGTGGTCCGTTCGCTGCCGCCGACCGCACCCGGGAGGTCCAGCGCCAAGAGTTCGGCGCCTTCTGGGCGGTCGACGTAGATCACGCGTGGCAGGAGGAAGGTGGAATCGCCGAAATCCTCCCAGCAACCCGAGCCGTCTCGTCCCGTACCGAAGGCGGAGCCCCCAAAGCAGCGAATCCAAGGTCCGAGTTCGGGACCGAACGCCCCGAACAACGTCGCCGAGAGCTCGATCATGGAAGGCAGACGCTCCGGTCCACTGGCGCGCAGGAGTGCCGCGGCGTCGACGCCGACCATGGTCAGGCGCCCGCCTGCGGCGCTCTCGTCCTCTTCCCAAAAGACGCCGGCCTGGCCGAGCTCGGCGTCCACGAGCGCGAGCGCCCGACCGGGCGCCGCTGGGCGGCGGAGCACGCGGGCCGTGCCGGCCTTCAGTTGCTCACGTACGAGCGCCACATTGCTGTCCCGGGCCCCCATGGTCAACTCGGCCGGTCGGAAGTGGCGACGTACAGGTGCGCTACGCCGAAGGTGAGCGGGATCACCTCGAGCACCTGCAGACCAGCGCTTTCCATGAGCTTCGCGAAATCGGAAGCGGGGGGAAAGGCCGCGATCGATGCTTGTAGGTAGCGGTATTGCTTGGCGCCGCTGAGCAGGCTGCCGAGCCAGGGCACTACGGTATGAACGTGAAAGCGGGCCAGAGGACCAAGGAGGCCGCCGCGCGGCTCGGACAGCTCGAGCACGGCCACGCGCCCACCGCGCCGGGTGACGCGGGCTAGCTCGCGTAGTCCCGCCAAGCGGTCGGGCACGTTGCGAATACCGAACGCGATCGTTGCCGCGTCGAACGTGCCGTCGGCAAACGGGAGTGCCTGGGCGTCGCCCTCGCTGAGCGTGATGCGAGCCGAAAGTCCGAGGCGCTCGACCTTCTGGCGTCCGATGGCGAGCATGCCAGGTGACGGATCGACCCCGGTGACTTCGGCCGCGAGTGACTCGCGAGCGATGAGGATGGCCAGATCGGCGGTCCCCGTCGCCAAGTCGAGCACCTTGCCCCGAGCTGTTTCGCCGAGCGCGCGGACCGTACGCTTGCGCCAGCGCTGATCGATGCCGAGGGACAGCAGCCGATTCAAGAGGTCGTACCGCTGCGCGATGGCGTCGAACATGGCGCCACTGCCGAACGCAGTGCCGCTCTGCGCCGCACCCCCCGGCTGGACCGACGGATCTGCATTCGAGAGCTGGTTCATGATGCGGGCTTACTTCTGCCGTGAGGTGCGGTTCGGGTCTCGGGGCGATTGGCTGGGTGCACGAGGAACGTCGGGTCCACGGCGTGGCCTTGCACGAGTGCAGTGAGCAGCGTTTCCCCCACGGCTGCCAGGTGGGCAAGGCGGGCCAGGCGCTCCAGCTTGAAGCCCTCCGCGTCCCCTTCCGACACCGCCGAAACCGGTGCTTTCTGTACCATCGTGCGGCGCGCTCGCTCGAGTGTCTCGCCGAACTCGCGCACGAGACCGAGCTCCCTTTGCGCAATCACGCGCTGCACCATCTTCCAGATGTCGGGCTCTGCACGGAAGTACTCGCGCCTCTCGCCGGGCACCCAAACCCGCTCCACGCAGCCCCACTTCTCGAGTGCGCTCAAGGTCATGCTGATGCCCCCGGCGCTCATCGACAGGCGCTCGCCGAGGTCGGCAGCGCTGAGCGGTTGCGGGGAAAGGTACAAGATGGTCCAGGCGCGACCCATGGGGCGCTTGAAGCCCCAGAAGTGCATCAGCCGGCCGATCGTCTCGGCGACCCCGAGCTCGGTCGCCAGCTGCCCGTCGGGCGCCGGTCCCTGGACGCTCTCGTCTTTCAAAACATTGTGAAAGTTAGAGCCGCGACGTAGGCACGTCAAAGCCCCGGCGGAGCCCCCTTCTGGGTCCCGGGCGCCAGCCATTTCACCGATAGTGGATGAACCGGGGCCGATCCAGGTAGGCTGTTCTCGGTGGCAGGGCGGAACTGGCGGGTAGCGGTGGTGGGAGCGGGACCCGCCGGGCTCTACGGCGCCGAGGCGTTGGTCAAACGCGGGGCCGAGGTGCACGTGTTCGAGCGCCTGTTCGCGCCACACGGGCTCGTTCGCTACGGCGTGGCCCCGGACCACCAGAAGATCAAGAAGACCGCTGCCGTCTTCGATCGCATCCTGGCTCTGCCCGAGGTTCGGCTCTGGGGCAACGTCCGCATCGGCGCGGATCTATCCGTGGAGGAGCTCACCCAGCACTACGATCAGGTGCTGATCTCAATGGGGAGCTCCGGTGCGCGCGAGCTCGGTGTCCCCGGCGAGGATCTCCGGGGCAGCTTGGCCGCGCCCGATTTCGTCGGCTGGTACAATGGGCACCCTGATTTCAGAGACATTGCGCCACCGCTCGACGATCCCGTGGCCGTGGTGGTGGGGGTCGGGAACGTCGCCATCGATGTCGCGCGCATTCTGCTGCGCGATCCGGCCGCGCTAGCGGAGACGGACATCGCGCCCGCGGCACTCAGGCACCTAGAGGCCAGTCGCGTGCGCGAGGTGATCCTCTTGGCCCGGCGGGGGCCGGACCAGGCAGCGTTCGACGTCAAGGAGGTGCGCGAACTCTTGTCCGTGGCGGCGGTCGAAGTTCGACATCTCGGCCTCCGAAGCGAGGCCCACACGGACAAAGGTGACTTCATCGCCAGCTTGCCGCACTCGGACCTGCATGGCGTCGGGCGACGCATCGTGTTCCGCTTCTGCACCTCCCCACGCGAGATCGTGGGGGATGAAAACGGGCGCGTGGCGCATGTGCGCGTCGAGGAAAACGACATCATGGAGTCCGCCTCTCGCCTGCGGGCCGTCGGCAGTGGGCGCACGGAAACCCTGGATGCCGGCTTGGTCATTCGTGCGATTGGCTACCGTGGGACCCCTCTGCCCGGCGTGCCGTTCGAGGCAGGCTCCGGCACCGTTCCCAACGACCACGGCGCAGTGCTCACCCACCCCGGTGGGGAGCGTGTGCGGCAGCTCTACGTCGCCGGCTGGATCAAGCGCGGTCCGACCGGGCTGATTGGGACCAACAAGGCAGACGCCGTCGAAACGGTGCAGACGATGGAAGGCTCCCTTCGTCACATGGGGCCCGAGCGAGACGCCAGCGAGATCTCGGACCTCCTGCGCGAGCGAGGTGTCCAAGTGATCGACTTTCCTGCTTGGCAAGTGCTCGACGCCTGGGAACGAGAGCGCGGCAGCCAGGAGGGCGCGGTGCGGCGCAAGATCGCCACCGTCGACGAAGCCCTCGAAGTGCTCCGCGGGCAGCGCCGGGAGCGCTAGGAGCGCGGCTTGTCGACGCGAAACAGCGCGTCGCGGCGTCCGTCGTAGTGGTAGAGGATCTGTCCGTCGGAGTAGCGATGGCTGTGGCCGATGGGGCAGGCGTCCCGCACGCCCAGCCAGCGCTTCTGCCGAGCCGAGAGGGATGCGGGGGCTCGCGGCGCACCCTGGGCAGGCGGGTCGCGATCGCGAGCGAGGAGCGCCCCCGACAGTGCTTGCCGGCAGGGCGCAGGACAGGTCTCGCACGGATGCGTGCCGCTGGGCTCTGCCTCGACGCTCGCCCCAACGCCCGCTGCCACATCGAGTGCCACGAGAGCCCGCAGCGCAAACCACGGACCGTACTTGGCGTGCACCGAGAGGTGGGCTGGACCGATGCGGGCTAGGCCAGCGATTTCGGCCACGCGCTGGATGGGAATGGGCGTGGGCACGAGCTCGTGAGAGAAGACCGCCGCACCGCGTAGCGCGAAGGCGTCGGCGAGCTCCGCCAGGGCTCCGTGGACCAGCTCCTCGACGTAGATGTCGAGCGGATCCGGACCGAGCTCGTCGGCCGAGCGCACGCCCAGGCCGCGCAAATGGCGCTGAAAAGCCGGCCAGAGCGCCCGGGTGTTGCCGACCACCAATCCGAGTTGGGTCGGCCGATAGGACGAAAGTCGTGGGTGGTCCGCCCGGATCTCGCGCAGGTCTCCGAGTGCCAGCGGCTGGAGCAGGTCCAGACCGCCCTGGCGCAGCGTGGCCTGGAGCTGGCGGATGCCCTGCACCTCTTGGTCCCCTTCGCGCACCCGGGGATAGGCCGACGTTCGATCGGGCGCGAGCATTGGCGGGAGGGACCGGCTCACTTTTGCATTGGTATCACCCCTGGCGATGGATCTCGACCGGCACGCGCCGGTAGGTCGCACCATGTAGGGGGCCGTGCACCTGCCGGGCGTCGTGCGTCCTCGCGCCTTCTCGGAGGCCCCGCCTGCATGACGAAGGCAAGGAGAGCCGGTAAGCTAAGTGACCCGATGAGCGAAGAGACGACCGTGCTGTTGGTGAAGGGCGAGCCCCTTCCCGACGGACTCCAGGCTCTGCTCGAGACGAAAGGGGTGTTCGTCGAGGAGGCGTCCCCGTCGCACCTCGAGGCATCCTTGATCGCCGTTGCTCCGGACCTAATCCTGGTCTTCGGCACCGATCCGCTGGACGCGATCGTGCCCAAGCTCGCGGCCGAATCGAATGAGGTCCCGGTCGTGGTGGTGGCCGACCGTCAGCTGCACCGCGACCTGCG
>Ga0315912_10000717_pt1 | contig 51441 bp, 40 predicted proteins | sample VfabasoilMG_FD_204469 | JGI IMG/M metagenome (GOLD analysis project Ga0315912, IMG submission 204469) | Garden soil microbial communities collected in Santa Monica, California, United States - V. faba soil | ecosystem: Environmental > Terrestrial > Soil > Garden | place: USA: California...
AAGTCCTCTTCGAGGCCGACCGCCAGCGCGAGCGGCAGGTCGGCACGTTCGCCGGCGAACGTCGCCATCGACTCGGGCGGCACCGCATCGAGCGACGTCGCCTTGATGCCCTTACCCGTCACGCCTTCTTCAGACAAGGCCCGATAGTTGGCGCGCTCGCTCGCGAGTCCTTCGATCGAATGGCTCGATCGCGTGGCATCCACCAGGTAACTCGCGACCAGCGTGTCGAAGAGCGGCCCTTCGATCCGAACCCCCTCGCGGGCCAGCGCGATTGAAATCAGTTTGAGGTCGTGTCCCGCCTTGGCGATCGCGGCATTCTCGAGCACCGGCCGCAGCCGCGCGATGACCTCACGGGCCGGCAAGTTCGGCGTGTCCGTCAGGCCTGAATGCGCCACCGGCACATACGACGCGGATCCCGGAGCGGCGGCGAACGCCCATCCCACGACATCCGCGCGCACGCCGGACGTTTCGCCGGCAACGGCCGCGATGCCGATCCGTGTGGCTGATTTCAACCGGTCGACCACGCGATCCACGTCGTCCAGCGATCGCGCCACGTCGTAATGCCGGGGCAGGCTCTGCACGGTTGGTGCGAATTCAGAGGTGAGCGTCCGGAACCCCAGCGACGAAAACAGCGCGAAGCAACGTTCGGCGGACGGCCCTGTGAATCGAAACGCGTCCGGATCAAACGTCACGGGCACGTCGGTGCGAATCTGCGCCAGCTGTCGGGACATGCGTGCGTCCGCCGCATGTGCCAGCAAACCTTCTCGATACCGCTTTTGCTGAATCGTCGGCGCCGCTTCGAGCAACGCCTCGAGCGTGCCGTGCGTCGAGATCAACTCGCGGGCGCCCTTTTCGCCAATCCCGGGCACGCCTTTAATGTTGTCCACGCTGTCGCCCATGAGCGCCAGCACGTCCACGACCTGATCAGGCCGCACGCCGAACTTCACGACAACGCCCGCGGCGTCGTACCACGTGCCTTCATCGCGCGGATTGAACACGCGCACGCCGTCGCCGACCAACTGGAAGAAATCTTTGTCGCCCGTCACGATCGCCACGTCGTAGCCGGCCGCTTTGGCCTGCATCGCCAGCGTGCCAATCACATCGTCGGCCTCGAATCGATCGAACGTCAGCACCGGCACGCCCAGCGCCTCACAGGCTTCGCGCACGAGCGGCACCTGTTCGGCGAGGTCCGACGGCATGGGCGCCCGGTTGGCTTTGTAGTTGTCCACAAGATCGTCGCGAAACGTCTTGCCGGGCAAGTCGAATGACGCGGCAATGTATTCCGGAGACCAGTCCGCGATGAGCTTGCGCAGCATGGTCGCGAACCCATACACCGCGTTGGTGGACCGGCCGTCCGGACCCGTGAGTCCACGGATCGCGTGGTAGGCGCGATACATCTGGGAGCTGCCGTCGATCAGGAACAGGCGGGGCATTGCGGAAGGCGCGCAGTATATCATTCGCCCGATGATCGTCCGGCTTGCGGCGCTCGCGGTGTGTCTCGCCGGCGCGCTGACCGCGGCGTGCACGAATCCGTTCGTGCCGCAGTACGAATACGAAGAACAGGTGTACCTGTCAGTCGATGGCCACGCGACGGTCGTGATTGACGCGTCCCTGCCTGCGCTCGTCGCCCTGCGCGGCGTGAAGATCAACCCGTCGGGTGCCGGCGTCGATCGTACGTCCGTCCGGAAGGTGCTCGAAGCGGCAGGCTGTCGCGTCGACAGCGTCAGCCGCCTGTGGGAACGGCAGGGCCGGCAGTTCGTGCAGATTCAGGTCAGCGCCGATGCCTTACAGCGGTTATCCGACTGCGGCTTGCTTGCGTGGTCGAAATACTCATTGGCACCGATCGAAGACGATGGACTGGGTTATCTGCAGAGCATCGGCCCGCCGACGCCGGGCGATCCGGGGAACGTGGTCTGGCAAGGCACCGAACTCGTCGCGTTCAAGATGCACTTGCCGAGCCGGATCCGTTTCCAGAACGTGAAGCGCCTCGATGGTTCGAACGGCACCACCGAGCGCGGCAACATCCTGACCTGGGAACAACGGCTCTCCGACCGCCGCGCCGGCGTCCCGGTCGCCATCGTCGTGAAAATGGACGGCACGTCCATCCTGAATACGACGCTGCTGATCTTCGCCGGCGCTTTCGTCGCCGCCGTGCTGGTGCTGGTATCGATCATCTGGTGGGTGGTCAGGAAGGGAAAAGCACGGAAACTGGCTAACTGGAAACCTCGATAGTCAGTTCACACGGGGGCACGGAGGAACGCGGAGGCACAGAGTAATTTTTTGGAGTGACCGCGTGACAAGAGCCTTACCCAAAAAGTCTCCGTGTCTCCGTCGTCCTCCGTGCCTCCGTGTGGACTGACAATCGGTTACTTGGCAATCCTCATGTCTTGCACTTTCTTCTCGCCCTTGGCCACCGAAATCTTGATGCTGGCCGGCACCAGTTGTTCCTTGAAGGCGGCGTCGTTCCAGTCGTTGGGGTCCAGGTCAGTGAGCACGGCGAGGTAGTACTCGCCGGGCAGTGTTGCGGTGAAGCGGTATTCGCCTTCGGTTGATACGCGTATCGTCCGGCTCACGCGTGTGCTGGTCATGGCCCAGAGGTTGCGATCGGTCGGGAAGATGGCCACGGTCATGCCGGTGACCGGCTTGCCCTGTGCGTCAATCAGCTTTCCGGAGACTTCTGCCGGATTGGCGGTCACGGTCACAACCGCGTCGGTGACCTGCCGATCGGCGTTCATTTCGAACGGCACGATTAGCGTGTCCTGACCGCCGATCGTTGACGACAGCACGGACCAGGCCGGGCCGCCGGACGCGGCGTTCGTATTGACTGAGGTCGTCAGGCGATACTTGCCGGGGATCACGTTGTTCAGCGTGAACGCACCGGACGCATCTGCCGTGACTGACGGTGTGCTCCGAGACACCGGCTGGACGCCGGCCGTTTCGAGGCGCACCTGCACGAAGCGCATGTCGGGCGGCGGCGCGCCATCAAAGATCACGCGGCCGGAAATCTTCATCGGCGGACCGAGCGCGAGCGTGAGGTTCAGCATGTCCTCGCCGTTCACATCGATTTCCTGCTGCGCCCAGTACGTGATGGGGGGCGGCTGCGGGCCCTGCGCCGCGCCGGGTACGGCTGGCGGCCGCGGCTGCGGCTGATCCAGAAAGGCCGTCAGGAAATAGTGGCCAGCGGCAACGCCCACCGCTTGAAACGTATCCTCCATCCTCCGCATCGATGTTGATATCGATGAAGTCCCTGTGAGCCTCGCGAGCGACATGCCCACATTCGAGAGCGTCAATCCATTCGGCACGATGATGCGGCCTTCGAGTCGGGCAGTGGGCACGAGCACCAACTGCAGGTTGACGCCGTTCAGTTCCTGTCCGGCGGTCACGCTGAGTTCTCCCGCGTCGGACTCCCGCGTCGAACCCGGATAGAACACCGGAGACAGCGCAATCGATCGACCGCCCGTTTGCGGTACTGAGACGTCGACCGCCGACGCCATCGCAATGCGTCGTGGCGTATCGACCACCGAGAGCGGCGTTGGTGTCCGCGATGCTTCGGCAATAGCGGCGCGCATCTCGCTATCGGACAGTTGTCGCAGATCCTGATTCGACACCAATGGCGGTGTAGCGCGGATTACGTAACTGCCCGGGCGCATCCCGTAGAAGCGATACTCACCCAGGTCGTTCGTCACTGACGACCCAGTGGCCGGTGCGCTGGTCAGCACGCGATCGCCGTCGCGCTTCGTGAAGACCATGATTTGGACGCTCACACCGGGCGCTGGTTGACCAAGCGGATCGAGCACCATGCCTGCGATGACCGCGCCGCGCTGAAGCGTCACGTCAATGCGGCTGACGGCCTGGCCGGCGTTCACGTGCACCGGCGTGCCCGGACCAAACGTCGGCCTTCGTCCACCGTAGTACATCAGCAGGTACGCCGGCTTGGTCACGACGACTTGATAGTCCCCGGGTGGCAGCCATGGAACGGAGTAGCGTCCCTCGTCGTCTGTCAGCGCCACGCGTTCGCCGGAGATCCCTCCGCCGGTTACTCGGACGCGCGCCAACCTCGCCGGCCGTGCTCCGTCTTCGAGTGTGACGACGCCGGAGATTGTGCCGGTGCCGACGGGCTCAGGTGCTCGTGCGTCCCGAACTTGCTGAGGCGCGCCGTCGTCAACGAACGGTCCATGGTCCGGAGCCGGCGTCGCGCGAAACTCCGGAGTTGGCACCGCCCAATCAACCGGGAGGTTCGGCGCTGGTGCAGGCTGCCGCCGGATCGCCGGTGGCTTCGCATCCGTCACGGTCAAATCGATCGCGCGCTTTTCGCCGGCGCCGAGCGAGAATCTTTCGGCCGTGCGCGACAGCACCTCGAGAAACGCCGGGTCTTGCCACTCGCCGCTGACGTCGTCCCTGATCGCAATCGCGTAATAGTCGCCTCTGATCAGACTGCCGAAACTGAAGGCGCCGCTCGCGCCGGCGCGCGTCATCCGCATGCGTTGCGGATTGATCCCGAAGTCCTTCCAGCTGGTGGAGTCAGCCGGAAACAGCACGACGGCGGGCGGATCGGCGCCGGGCGCGTTGCCGCGCACCGTACCGTTGACCGACGCGATCAGGTCCGTAAACGTGATGACGACGTTGTTGAGGCTTTGCGTGAGATCGATCGGTACCTCGGTGGCGTCCACGCCGTTCGCTGTGATCGACTGCACGATAAATCCACTCGGCACGCCGCCGACGCGAAGGAAATACTTTCCGGGCAGCCGCGGTGTGGTGGTGAAACGGCCGTCCTGAGTAACGCGCGAGGGCGCGCCGTTCTGTGGCAGGTTGTCACGCCCATCTACTGGCTCGACGATGACAGGGACCTGGGTTAGCCGTTGGGCATCTGGTTTGGGTCGTGAACCCGTGAACTCGAGTCGACCGCTGATCGTGAGTCCTTCCTGCAGCGTGAGTCCGATGCCCGCGACGTCCGTGTCGCCGACCGTAACCGGCGTCTGCGCCCACAGCAATGGTTCCGTCTGCCCGCCGTTTGGTCCCGAGGCGGCGCTGATGAAATTCCCGCCTGCGCCGCCGTCGAAGGCCACGACCTGAGGACCCTCGCGCGGTACGCGCACCGTCTGGATCACGTACTGCCCGGCGGGCACGGCGAAGAATGTGAACGCGCCGCTGGCATCGGTCGACGTGGCGGCGGTCTCCGGCTCACCGCTGATCTCGCCCGCATCTGATGAGATCAATCGCAGCGCGTAGTTGGCGGCGGGTCCGTTCGGCCCAATCACAATGCCCGAGACGTTGCTGACCGGCACGTACCGCATTCCGAGATCGACGCCGGACCGATCATCGCCAGAGGCGAGCACGATCGGTTCGGCCGCCGCAATCGAGTGACTCGAGGGGTAGTACTGCGTGGCGTAGCCGCGCCATCGGCCCGATCCATCCGGAACAACACTCTGGGCCGGCGTGCCGCCCTGCAACGTGAACCGGGCGTCGGCTGAGAGCAGGCGTCCGCCGTTACCGAGCGCCGGCGGGGCGTTGAGGTTGTACGCCGTCGCCGAAAAATTCTGATTGGCCGCGCCCGTGGGCATCGAGATCGGCGCCGATGTCGTGGACATCGGCACCGATACGACGTATTCGCCCGGGGTGAGATTGAAAATGCGATACATACCGCGGTCGTCTGTCTGCGCCAACGGCCCCTCGGCCAAGCGCCGCCGTCCGGCTATGAGCCTGCGTCGAAACGCGCGTACGCTGGCGCCGACGATCGGCTCGCCGGCTTCGTCCATGACCCGGCCGCTGATCGATGCGAACTTGAAGATTCGAATCGCGACGTCGACCAGATGTTCGTTGTCGTCGAGTTGCAGCGATCGGGATGGGCCGTCAGGTCGCGATCGTCCGTACGATCCGGCGGCGTAGCCCGACTTGCTGACGTTCAAGAGGTAGCTGCCGCGCGTGAGGTTGCGAAACGCGAATCGTCCCTCGCCGTCCGTGAGGATTCGGGGTGGCGGCAGCGCCGGCATAGGCGTGCCGGCGCCTCGAGCAGGCGGCGTCGGCGGCGCGATTCGGGTTGGGCCGCCGCTGATCGTCACCGTCGCACCAGACACAGGTTTGCCGGTCGCAGCATCAATGACGCGCCCGACAATAATTCCGGTGCTGACGAGTGGGGGAGCGGGTGGTTGATTCGCGCCCGCCTGGCCCGGCGGCGGCGTGGCGCCTCGGCCTTGCGGCGTCCCGACTTGCGGCGCAATCGAACTCTGGGGCGTGGATGCGGACAGCGAGGCGATCACCGCACCCGCGCCCACAAACGCGACAAACCCCGCCAATTTCATGCTGAATCTCGTCTGAACCCGACTATAGCTCAGACGTTCGCGCGGGACGGGGAGTTGGCTAGCCTCCCGCCACCTTCATGTCTTGCGTCTTCTTCTCGCCTTCCTTCAGGTTCACCGCGATGGACGCGCTCACCAACTGTTCGAGGAACGCCGGATCGAACCACTCGCCGGGTTCGACGTCCGTGACGGCCGTCAGCCGGTAGTCGCCCACGGGCAGGTTGCTGAACGAGAACTTGCCATCGGTGCCCGGCCGGACCGACTGGATGCGTCGCGCCTGCGGTACCCAATAACCTTCGTCCGCCGCGAACAGGATGATCGTGTAGTCCGACGTCGGATTGCCGAGCGTGTCTTGAATCGTGCCGGTGAGTCCCTGCGTCTTGTCGCCAAACGTGATGGTCGCGGTGACATCCTGATTCGGCTCGATCACCAGTCCGAAGTCGAGCGCGTCTTTGCCGCCAGCCGCAACCGACTTGAGGATCCACTGCGTCGTGGCGCCACCAGTCGCACCGGTTGCCGCGGGAGCCGCTCCACCGCCGCCGCGTCCGCCGCCACCACGCCCGCCCGCCGCTGCGGCACCGCCTGCCGCGCCACCAGCGGCCGCACCACCGGCGCCGGCCGCTCGCGCGCCACCGCCACCGCCGATTCCGGCATTCAAGGAATACTTGCCCGGCAGTACGCCTTTGATCGTGAAGTTACCCTGCGCATCGACCGTGGCTTGGGGAACGAAGCCAATATCGCCGGTCTGCTGCGCACCGCGCGGCGAAAGATTGATGCGCGTCGTCGACAGGTCAGTCGGCAACAGAGCCGAGGAACCATCAAACAGGATGCGCCCCTTGATCGTCATGCCTTCCTGCAATGCAATCGCCACTTCGCCGACGTCCTGACCGTTGACGTCGATGTCCGCCGATCCCCACAACACCTGCGAGACCTGACCCGGACCGCCGCGTCCACCGGGACCCTGGCCCCCGGGGCCGCCGCGCCCGCCGCGACCATTGGGATCGACCGGCGCGTTCGGATCGCGGACGGCGCCGCGCGCCATCGCACGATAGCGGCCGGGCGGGATGTCACGGAACGTGAACTTGCCGTCCTGGCCGAGCCGCGTCGTGTTGGTGTTCATGCCGGGCACCGGCGGCGTGTTTGCCTGATCCAGCGGTACCAGAGAAATCTGCGTGCCTTGAGGCACCTGTCCGTCCGGGCTCGTGACGCTGCCGGTGACCTTTGCCGTTGGCACGAGCATCAGCCGAAAATCCACGCCATTGCGTTCTTCAGCGACTGCAAGCGTGACCGGAGATGCCGCCGATGGCGTCGGCGTGCCCGGGTAATACACGGGCGCGTACGCGACGGGCTGCGCACCCTCTTGCTGCGCGAGTTGTTCCTGCAGTTGCTGCGCCTGCGCGAGGAAGGCGCCGCCTTGCCCGCCACCGCGTCCGCCCATGATCGCCTGAAGGTCGATGCCAGCCGCACCCGCGGCGCCGCCGCGACCACCGCCGCCGCCCGCACCGCGTCCGCCACCACCGCCTGCGCCACCGCCGGCCAGCGCGCCAAGCCCACCCGCCTGCGCTTGCTGCAACAGTGACTCGACTTCAGCCATCACGGTCTGCCGCAGATCGCCGATGTTCTGATTCTGTGGAATCGCACTCACGAGGTAATCGCCGGGCAGCAAGCCATAGACGCGGTAGATGCCGCGGTCGTCGGTCATGTCCGTGCCGGATTGCTGCAGCGTTTTCTCTCCGGTGCGCATCACATATTTCATGACGCGAATCTGCGCGCGCGGCGTGGGCTCGCCGTTGTCATCGACGACGACGCCGGTGATGACGCCGCCTTTGGGGATCGCGATGTTCGCCTTCTCCATCTTCTGGCCGGCGGCCAGCTGAATGGGCGTGCCGGGGCGTCCGGCTTTCTTCGCGCCGTAGGGGATGTCGATGTAGCCGGCCTTGGATGCCGTGATCGTGAACCGCCCGGCCGGAAGCGCCGTGAGCGAGAACTTGCCCTGATCGTCCGTGATGGTCGATCGGCCGCCGCGCAGTTCAGGCGCGTTGGCGGTGACGCGCGCGCGCCGCACCGGCGTACCCGCGCCGTCGACGGTCACGACGCCGGCGATGACGCCGGTGGCCGGCACCTGAGCCTGAGCCTGCGTGTCGCGCGTCGGCTGCTGCGCCTGGCCGCCGCCGGCGCCGCCAGCGCGACCCTGCTGACCGCCGGTCTGCGTGGTGCCCTGCGCGAGCGCGCTGAGTCCCAGTCCCGCGACCAGTGCGATCGCCGCCGCTCCAGTTGCCACCCGGGAGTTACTCGTCAATGTCAGGGTCATGGTGTTCATCCTTAAAGTCGCGAAAGTCGCGCGACCCGGTGCCGCGCCTGGTGCGCCGCTCAGCGCCGCGGCTACTGCCCGCCGCTCAGCGCTGCGGCTACTGCATGTAGACCTGCCTGATTATCGCTTGGTTACGTTGCTGGACTGGCCGTTTGGACCAGTGAAACTTCCGTGGCAGCTGGCCGCAATTTGGTCGCAAGAAGGTCAATTTTTCAGCGGCGGATGCCGGTGGCCATTTTCACCTGCAAGGTCTTCGCTTCGCCGTCGCGCAGTGTCATGCGGGTCGCCTGCGTCCGAAGCACCGCAATTATCGCGGGATCCTGCCAGCCCTCCGCCACGGCGTCGTCAATCGCGGCGACCAGGTATTCGCCGGGCGGCAGTCCGGCAACGGAGAAGACGCCGTAACTGGAAGTGCGCGTTTCACGGGTGCGGTTCGGCGTCCAGACGGCGGCGCCACCCGGGTTCACCGGCAGAATGATCACCGTCGCTCCCGCGACGGCTTGCATGCGCGCGTCGCGCACCGATCCGCTGATCGACGTGCCCGCTGTCGTCAACGTCACGACGATCGAGGAGAGGCCGTCCGCGCCGACCTCGATCGCGGTGTCCATGCCATCCTGGACTCCAGCCGTCACGGATTTCAGAAACCAGCCCTGCGGGAGCGTGCCGACACGAACAAAGTAGTGGCCCGGCACGACGTTGTTAGCCGCGAAATCGCCGCTGGCTTCGGGCCGCACCGCGGCGCCGGCGGGCAAAGCCGGGCCGGCCGGACTGATGCTGATCGCAATTCGTTCGAACGCAGGATCGCCGATCGGTGATGGGCTGGGACGCTCGAATTCGATGCGGCCCGACACTGTCACCGTCGGCAGCATGAGCACGTCCGGCGTCGCCACGTCTTCGTCGGACACCGACACATCGGTTCGACCCCAGAACGTCGGCGGTGCGGTCGTCTCCTCGCCGGGCCTGACCGGCAGCGCGTTCCAGATCATCGCGCCAAGGTTGCCGGCTTCAAGTCGATAGCGGCCCGCCGGTACTCGGCGAAACGAAAATGTCCCGTCCGGTTGCGACACCGTGGCGGCACCGTCCGTGGCCGCGGAATCCATGCCGTCGGGGATGAGTCTCACGAGTTGATTCGCGTACGTGCCGTCTTCGCCGATCAGTCTGCCGCTCACTCGCTTCGCCGGGACGAGCGGCAAGTGGAAGTTGACGCCGTATCGCACATCGCCGGGCGTGAGTGTGATCGGCAACGCGAGGATCTGATACCCAGTCGCCGGATAAAACTGACTCGAATACACGCCACTTCGCCCGTCATCGTCCGGCGGTGCCGCGGTGTTGGTCCAGACCATGTCGCGGCCGTCAGACGTCACGCGCGCGCGCTCCACGAGCGACGCCCCTTTCCCGTTGCCCGTGTCTGGCGCGCCGCCGATCAACAGCGCGGCGATTCCGCCGCCGGGCGAACTGCCGCTCGTGCCGATCGATTCGATCATCTTGACCGGCGCCGAATACGACGTGGCCGGTGTCGAAACGATGTACTCACCGGGCGGCAGTCCGAAGATGCGATAGAAACCCTCGTCGTCCGTCAGTTCGCTTTCGACTGCGGCGTATTGCCATTGGCCCTCGACAAACTTGCGCCGCAAGGCGACGACGCGCGCGCCGATGATCGGTTCGCCCCCGTCGTCCACGACCATCCCCGTGATGACCCCACTGCGGAAGACCTCGATTCGCATGTCGCTGATGAACTGGCCGATCGAGAGTGTGAAGGGCAGTGGCTGACCGCCCGCACGCCGTTTGCCGAACGCGCCATCGAGGTAACCGAATTTCTGGGCGGTCACGATCGCCTCGCCGGGCGGAATGCTCTTGAAGAAGAACCGGCCTTTGGGATCCGTCAGCACAGTTTCAACGACGCTCTCGGCGATAAGCCGGACGGCCGCGTTCGGCACGCCGCGACCCGAACTGTCCACGACTTGTCCAACGATCACGGCCGACGTCGATCGCAGCGGCGTCCCCGCAGGGTTGAGTCCGACGCCGCGCGCCGGCCCGACCGGCGAGGTTGTGGGTTGCGAGGTCGTGGGTGGGGTTGTGGTCGGCGGAGTCGGCGGGGGCACGGTTGGCGGCGGCGTCTGTTGAGCCACCGCCGTGGCAACAGTCAGCGCCACCGCGCCAATCGTCGCCATCAGCCTGGATCGCATGGAGGTTAAGACGATGATACGAGAGAATAGTCCGCGAAGCCCGCGACTTACAGGACCACGATCGTTGCGACGCCTAAGCCAATCAAGATGAGCTGTCGAACAGCGTTGCGATCGAGCGTGCCTCGATGGAGTGTGGGAATCAGGTCGGCCATGGCGACGTAGAGGAAATTTCCCGCGGCGAACGCGAGCACGTACGGCAGGATTTCCGGAGCGTTGCCTCCGAAGAGCAGCATTGCGGCGGCGCCGGCGACGCCGCCCGCTGCGGACGACAGATTCAAGAGCAGCGCCCGCGATCGCGAGTATCCCGACGCGAGGAGGATCGCGAAGTCGCCGGCTTCCTGCGGGATTTCGTGCGCCGCGACGGCCAGTGCGGTGGTCATGCCGAGCGGCACGGAGACCAGGACGGCGGCGGCAATCACCACGCCATCAACGAAAGTATGAACGGCGTCGCCGAGGATCACGAGCGTCGCTGTGGATTTGTGCACGTCGCACTCGTGATCGTCGTGCGAATGGCGCCAGAGCACGAGCTTCTCGAGGACAAAGAACGTCATGATGCCGGCGAGCAGCGCCCCTAGCGCCGGCGTCGGCGCGAGCGATGACAGGGCCTCGGGCGTGAGCTTCAGCAGCGCGGCGCCGAGCAACGTGCCGACGGCGTACGACACCAGCCACGGCACCACGCGATCGCGCGTCGCCTTGCCGACAAACAACAGTATCGATGCGGTAATGAGGCCGCCCACGCTGCCGGCGACGGCCAGCGCGAGCGCCGAAATCCAGACCGGCACGGCGACAAGTATAGGTGCTTGTCCTGCCGAAGCCGCGAGCGTAGCGAGCGATGGCGAAGGCGGACCTATACTCCCCGCATGGAACGAGCGGCTATCGTCACAGGGGCATCATCGGGAATCGGGCGTGCGACAGCGCTGCGGCTGGCGCGGGATGGATTTGGCGTGCTGGCGGTCGCGCGCGATCCGGCCGCGCTGACCGCGGTTCGCGCCGAGATCGAAGGCGCGGGTGGCCGCGCGGCCACGCTTGTCGCCGATGTGACTGCCGCGGACGCGCCGGGCGCGATCGTGGCGCAGGCGCGCGCCGCGTTTGGCGGTGTGGACGCGCTCGTGAACGCGGCCGGCGTGATTGCGTCGGGCAGCGTAATGGACACGACCGACGCCGGGTGGGACGCGATGATGGACGTTAACGTTCGCGCGCCGTTCCGGCTCATGCGCGAAGCGATCGATGCGCTGGCTGAGCGGCGCGGCGCCGTCGTCAATCTGTCGAGCGTGGCCGGTCTGCGATCGTTTCCAGGTCTTGTGTCCTACGCCGTGAGCAAGGCGGCCGTCGATCAACTGACGCGGTGCGCAGCGCTCGACTTCGCGCCGAAGGGCGTGCGGGTCAACGCCGTCAATCCCGGCGTGGTCGTCACTAACCTTCATCGGCGCGGCGGTATGGACACGACGAAGTACGCGGAGTTTCTGGATCGATCGAAGTCCACGCATCCGCTGGGCCGGCCCGGCCAGCCCGAAGAAATCGCCGACCTCATCGCGTTTCTCGTTTCACCCGCCTCAGGTTGGATCACGGGCGACACGATCGCGATCGACGGCGGCAGGCATCTGACATGCCTGAGATAAGACGCTGTCGGTCCAAGGGTCCAAAGGTCCGTGGGTCCAAGGGTCCGAATGAGCCGCACGCTGACGCCCAGGACCTTTGGACCTTTGGACTCATTGGACCTTTGGACCAACTAAGCCCGCGCTTTTCTCGCCTCGTAGTACGCCACGCCCTCCGCTTCGGCGAGGCGCCGCGCCGCCAGGAGGTTGGAGGTCGACAGCAGGCCCAGCACCAGTTCTGACGAGAGCGTGGGGCGATCTTTGGCGAGGGCGAGCCGGCTGCGTCGAGGTTTCCCAGTCAGCACGACAATCCGACCGCCTGGCTGCAGCACGCGAATCGCCTCGGTCAGGCGAGGCGCGCAGAGGTCTCGAGGCCAATCCGTCAGATCCGCCACCACCACGATGTGAAACGTCGCGTCTCCAAAGGGCAGCGGGACCAGTGGCGCATCGATAAATTCGAGCAGGGCGCCTGCTTTTTCCGCCGCGCGGGTCGTCGCCGTCTCCTGGGATCGGCCTTCGCCAATGACGACCGTCCGGCCGTTCAACCGCGTGATTGCGCCTATTTCGGCCGCGAGCGATGGGTCCTCGGCGCCCAGCACCAGAACCTCGTCGCTCGAGCGCGGCCCCACCATGGCCAGCGCCGTGTCCGGCAGCGCGGGGCTACGCTTCATCCATCCAAACATGGCCCGAATGATATAGTTTTGCGCCGTGACTAAGGTTTCTTCTGTCAGATCCGCCGAAGGCAAACTCGGCATACTTCTCGTCGGCCTCGGAGCCGTCAGCACCACCACGATTGCCGGCATCATCGCCGTCCGAAAGGGCTTGGCGAAACCCATTGGCTCGCTCACCGAAATGGGCACGATTCGGCTCGGAAAGCGCACCGAGGGGCGGACGCCGACGATCCGCGACTTTGTCCCGCTGGCGCGCTATGACCAGCTGGTTTTTGGCGCCTGGGACCTGTTCAACGAGAACTGTTACGAGGCGGCGAAGACCGCCGGCGTCCTCGAGCCCGCACTGCTGGACCAGATCAAGGATGAGCTGTCGGCCATCAAGCCGATGCCGGCCGTGTTCGACCGTCAGTACGTCAAACGGCTCGACGGTCCGAACGTCAAGAAGGGCAAGAACAAGAAAGATCTCGCCAATCAGCTGATTGCCGACATCCGGAAGTTCAAGGCCGAAAATGGCTGTGATCGGTTGGTCATGCTCTGGTGTGGCAGCACCGAGGTCTTCCTCGTGGAATCGGACGTGCACAAGTCCATGGCCGCGTTTGAAAAGGGCCTCGAAGCGTCGGACCCAGCGATTCCGTCGAGCATGATCTACGCCTACGCCGCCATTTCCGAAGGCATCCCGTACGCGAACGCCGCACCGAACCTGAGCGCGGACGTGCCCGCGTTGATGGAACTCGCGCAGAAGACCGGCTCACCGCTCGTGGGCAAGGATCTCAAGACGGGCCAGACGCTGATGAAGACGATCATCGCGCCGGGCCTGAAGGCGCGCCTGCTGGGCATTGACGGGTGGTACTCCACGAACATCCTCGGCAACCGCGACGGCGAGGTGCTTGACGATCCGGAATCCTTCAAGACGAAGGAAGAGAGCAAGAAATCCGTGCTGGATTACATCCTCCAGCCGAATCTTTACCCGGATCTCTACAAAGACCTGCACCACGTCGTCCGCATCAACTACTACAAGCCGCGCGGTGATGCGAAAGAAGGCTGGGACAACATCGATCTCGTGGGCTGGCTCGGTTACAAGATGCAGCTCAAGATCAACTTCCTGTGCCGCGACAGTATTCTCGCCGCGCCGATCGTGGCGGACGTGGCGCTGTTCCTGGACCTGGCGCACCGCGCCGGCATGTCCGGCATCCAGGAGTGGCTGTCGTTCTACTTCAAGAGCCCGATGCACGCGCCGGGCCTCTATCCAGAGCACGACCTGTTCATTCAGTTGATGAAGTTGAAGAATACGCTGCGCTACATGCAGGGTGAAGAACTCATCACGCATCTGGGCCGCGAATACTACGACTGAGGTCCTATGGGAAAACACCAGCCTGCACTACTCGGCGGTTTGTTTATCGGCGTCCTGTCGGTGCTGCCGATCGTCAGTGCCGCCAATTGTTGTTGTTTGTGGGTCATCGTCGGCGGCGTGCTCGTCGTCTACTTGCAACAACAGAAGAAGCCGACGCCGGTGGAGACGGGCGAAGCGGTCGTGGGCGGGCTCATCGCCGGTGCCATTGGCGCCGTCATCATGTCGATCGGCCTCATGGCGATGTCGGGCCTCGCCGGTCCGCTGGCGGCCGATAGCGTGCGTCAGGCGCTCGAACAGAACAGCCAGGTTCCGCCGGAGATGCGCGACAACATCATGAAGTGGGTGAACGGTCCGAATCTCGGCATCCTCGTCATGTGCATGTCGTTGCCGGTCTACGCCGTCTTCGCAATGCTGGGATCGCTGCTCGGTCTGGCCTTCTTCCGGAAGAAGACGCCGCCGGCGCCCGCAGTGCAAGGCTAAGAAGAAGTCAGAAGTTAGAAGTCAGAAGTAAGTAGTTCAAAAACGGCCGCAGTGAGATCGCGAGTGAGCGAAGCGAAACGAGTCCGCGCGAACGGCGCGGGGCTCCGGGCCCCCCGAAAGTGAGCGCGCAAGGGGGGAGCGGCGGGGGCGAAGCCCCCCCGCACGAAATTGACGCGCTTCTGAATGAAGTGCGTGTACTTCCGCCGACTGCCGCGTGGCGTGAGCACGCGCGCATCACGGACGAGGGCGTCTACGATCGCGCGGCCGCCGATCCCGAAGCCTTCTGGGCAACCTTTGCCAGCGAACTCGACTGGATGCAGCCGTGGACGAAGGTCCTCGACTGGCAACCGCCGCACGCGCGCTGGTTTGTCGGCGGCCGCCTCAACGTCAGCGCGAACTGCCTCGACCGACACGTGCGAACGCCCCGCCGCAACAAGGCCGCGCTGATCTGGGAAGGCGAGCCCGGAGATCGCCGCACGCTGACCTACTTCGATTTGCATCGCCAGGTCTGCCAGTTCGCCAACGTTCTCAAGAAACTCGGGGTGAGCAAGGGCGATCGCGTCGCGCTCTACATGCCGCTGATTCCCGAACTGGCGATTGCGATGCTGGCGTGCGCCCGCATCGGTGCGGTCCACAGCGTCGTGTTCGGCGGATTCAGTTCCGACGCGCTCCGCGATCGCATCAACGATGCCCAGGCGTCCGTGCTCGTCACCGCGGACGGCGGCTACCGTCGCGGTCAGATCGTGCCGCTCAAGCAGATGGCCGACGAGGCGCTGCGCGACACGCCGTCCATTCGTCACGTGGTGATCGTCAAGCGCCAGGACGGCGAGCCGTTTCCGGTGCACGTGCAGGAAGGCCGCGACCACTGGTACCACCGCCTGATGCAGGACGCCGCGGCGCACTGCGAACCCGAGTCGATGGACGCGGAGGACATGCTCTACATCCTTTACACGTCCGGCACCACCGGGAAACCGAAGGGCATTGTTCACACGACCGGCGGCTATCTCGTGGGCGCCTACGCGACCACACGCTGGGTCTTCGATGTGCAAGACGACGATGTGTATTGGTGCACGGCGGACATCGGCTGGGTCACCGGGCACAGCTATGTCGTGTACGGACCGCTCGCGAACGGCGCGACGGTGTTGATGTACGAAGGCGCGCCGGACTGGCCGCAGAAGGATCGCTTCTGGAGTCTGATCGAACGCTACGGCGTGACGATCTTCTATACGGCGCCGACCGCGATTCGCGCGTTCATGAAATGGGGCCCGGAGTGGCCGGCCAATCGGGATCTCAGCTCGCTACGCTGGCTCGGATCGGTCGGCGAGCCGATCAACCCCGAAGCGTGGATGTGGTACCACGAGCACATCGGCCACAAGAACTGTCCTGTGATCGATACCTGGTGGCAGACCGAGACCGGCCACATTTTGATTACACCGCTGCCCGGGATCACGCCGCTCAAGCCCGGATCGGCGACGAAACCGTTTCCGGGCATCGCCGCGGAAGTGCGAACCGCCGCGGGCGATCGCGTCAAGGAAGGCGGCGGGTTGCTCGCCATCACGAAGCCGTGGCCGGGCATGCTGCGCGGTATCTACGGCGATCCCGAACGGTACGCGTCGCAGTACTTCAGCAAATGGAAGGATGGCATCTACTTCACCGGCGACGGCGCGCGCGTGGACAAGGACGGCTACTACTGGCTGCTCGGCCGCGTTGACGACGTCCTGAACGTGGCCGGCCACCGGATCGGCACGATGGAAGTGGAGAGCGCCCTGGTCGATCACCCGAAGGTGGCGGAAGCCGCGGTCGTGGGCAAATCGCACGAAATCAAAGGCCAGGCGGTCGCCGCGTTCGTCACAGTCAAGGAAGGTGTGACGGCCAATCAGGCGCTCATCGACGAACTCAAAGAGCACGTCGTCCGCAAGATTGGAGCGCTCGCGCGACCCGACCAGATTCTGTTTGCCGCCGACCTGCCGAAGACGCGATCGGGCAAGATCATGCGGCGGTTACTGCGGGATATCGCCGAAGGCAAGACGCTCGGCGACACGACGACGCTGGCCGACCCGAACGTGGTGGCGAAGCTAAAAGACGAGTACGAAGCATTGGAGTAGTTCGTTCAGCCGGGGACAGGGCTGTGCCCTGTCCCCGCCATTGTGATTGAGGGAACCTCTCGCAGAGAGGCCCTTGACTGAACCGAGCCCTGTCCCGGCGCGTATACGAAGAACGGTCCTTATGCCTTTGATTGAAACGCGCGAACTCTGGAAGACTTACGTCATGGGCACCGAAGAGGTGCACGCGCTGAGCGGGGTGTCCATCACCATCGAGCGCGGGGAATACGTGGCGATCATGGGCCCGTCAGGGTCCGGCAAGTCCACGCTGATGAACCTGATCGGCTGCCTCGATACGCCGACCAAGGGTTCCTACCTGCTGAATGACAAGCAGGTGAGTCAGATGAATGACGATGAGCTGGCGCGCATCCGGAACGAGGAAATCGGGTTCGTTTTCCAGACGTTCAATCTGCTACCGCGCGCGTCGGCGCTTCACAACGTCGAACTGCCGTTGATCTACGCGGGCGTGCCCGCGAAGACCCGGCATGAACGCGCCAACAAAGCGCTCGACAAGGTCGAGCTGGCGGATCGCAAGAACCATCGTCCCAACGAACTGTCAGGCGGTCAGCGCCAGCGTGTCGCGATCGCGCGTGCGCTGGTCAACAATCCGTCGATCCTGCTCGCTGACGAGCCGACCGGCAACCTGGATTCGAAGACGGGCGTCGAAATCATGAGCCTGTTCGCCCGTCTGCACGAAGCCGGTAACACGATCATCCTCGTTACCCACGAACCGGATGTCGCGGCCCACGCCCATCGCGTGATCCACATCCGCGACGGGAAGGTCGAAAAGGACGTCGTCAACGCCCATCCCGAGGCTGTCGCGCACTAGTGGTCCTGTCCATGCATCTGTCACGAAACTAAACCGTGAAGCAGTGAAGGAAACCAAGGTTTTTGGTTTCCCCCCCAGGAACTTCACTGCTTCATGGTTTATCTGATCGTGACTAGATCGCCGCGTGATGATCGGGAGCGATTTCCTTTAGAGGACGCGGCGTAAAGGCAGTCGCGTCAAAGGGGATCCTTTCCAGCCTGTCGCCGGGTTTCATCGACGGAATCGCGGAGAGCAGCGCCTGTGTGTAGGGGTGCGCGGGCGACGTAAAGATCGCCTCGGCTCGCGCCACTTCGACCAGCCGGCCCCGGTACATCACCGCCACGCGATCGCAGATCTGGCGCACGAGCCGGAGATCGTGCGCAATGAAGAGATACGTCAAGCCGAGCCGCTTCTGGAGATCGAGCAGCAGGTTGACCACCTGCGCCTGCACGGACACATCCAGCGCCGACACGGGCTCGTCGCAGACGATGAGCGACGGCTCGAGCGCCAAGGCGCGAGCGACGCCGATGCGCTGGCGTTGGCCGCCGCTGAATTCGTGCGGGTACTTCGGGCCGGCGTCCGGATCGAGACCGACCAGTTCGAACAGGTGCCGGACGCGCGCACGCCGCTCCTCCTTCGTGCCGATGCGATGAATGATGAGTGGCTCCTCGACAATGGCGCCCACGCGCATGCGGGGATTCAGTGACGAGTACGGATCCTGGAACACGATCTGGAAGTGCCGGCGCGCCTTTCGCAGCTCGCTCGCCGACAGCGCGCGCACGTCAAGGTCCCTGAACCGGATCTCACCTGACGTCGGCTCCACCAACCGAAGCAGGCAACGGCCCGTGGTCGTTTTGCCGGACCCCGACTCGCCGACGAGCCCCAGCGTTTCGCCGCTGTGAATCGTGAAACTGACGTCGTCGACCGCGCGCACCGGGGCCGATCGTCGAAACCACCCGCCGCGCGTCGAGAATTCCTTCACGAGGTTGCGGACCTCGACCAGTGGCGTGCTCATCGGCCGCCTCCCGGAGTCGTGGGTGACGGCGAATACAGATAGCAACGGACGTCGCGCCCAGGGCCGAGCGGGGTAAGGTCAGGCACAGCGGTCGTGCACGGGTCGAATCGATCACTACAGCGGGGCGCGAACGCACAGCCCGTGCCCACGCGGCCCAACGCCGGTACGGTGCCCGGAATCGCCACGAGTCGCGTGCCCGACCGGCCATCAGGAACCGACGCCAGCAGCCCGCGGGTGTAGGGGTGCGCGGGCGACGCCAGGACCTCGGCCACGGGACCTTGCTCGACGATGCGCCCGCAGTACATCACCGCGACGCGATCCGCCATTTCCGCGACCACGCCGAGATCGTGCGTGATCAGAAGTAGCGACAAGCCGAACATCTTGCGCAGATCTCGGAGCAGATCGAGCACCTCCGCTTGCACCGTGACATCGAGCGCCGTCGTCGGTTCATCGGCGATGAGGAGTGACGGTTCCGCGGCCAGTGCCAGTGCGAGCATCGCCCGCTGGCGGAGGCCGCCGCTCAGTTGATGCGGGTATTCCCGGGCGCGTCTCGCGGGATCGGGAATGCGTACGGCCTCGAGTAATTCGACGGCGCGCTTCATGCCGGCGGCGCCACGCGCAAGGTCGTGCACCAGCAGTGTCTCCGCAATCTGCGAACCGATCGTGTAGACCGGATTCAGCGCAACCATCGGTTCCTGGAAGACGAACCCGATGCGGCGGCCGCGGACGCGACGCATGTCCTCTTCGCCCAGCGTCATCAAATCGCGGCCATCGAACAGGAGGCGGCCGCCGGTGATACGGCCCGGCGGCTGGACAAGCCGGATGATCGAGAGCGCCGTGACCGACTTGCCGCTGCCGGATTCGCCGACCAGCCCGAGCGTTTCGCCCTTCCGGATGTGAAAGCTGACGTCGTCCACGGCGGCGGCATCGCGGCCGTCCGCCAAACGGAAGACGGTCCGGAGGTGGTCGACGGCGAGCAGTGGCGCGTCAGAGGTTGTTGTCACGGTATTCGCCGAAGACACGCCGGAGCGCGTCGGCAATTTCTCCAAGAGTTGATCGCGCTTCCACGGCCGCCAGGACGCGCGGCATGAGGTTCGATCCGTCGCGCGCGGCCGATTCGACGGCGTCAATCGCGGCGCGCCAGGCCGTCGCGTCGCGCGACGATCGAACCGCCGCGACCGCGGCGGCCTGACGGCGCTCGCCCTCGGGATCGATCCGCAGCAATTCAATCGAATGGAGCCCCGGGTCTTTAGACCCGGGGTCCGTCTGATACTGATTGACGCCGACGATGATCTGATCGCCGCGGTCGATAGCCTGCTGCGTCTGATAGGCCGCGTCCTGCACTTGTCGCTGGATGCGTCCGGACTCGATGGCCGCCAGGGTACCGCCGGTGGCGTCAATGGACTCGATGAGCTCGCGCGCCGCCGCTTCAATGTCCGCGGTGCGTTGTTCAATCGCCCAGGCGCCGCCGACGGGATCAACGGTATTGGCCACGCCCGACTCGGACGCGATGATCTGCTGCGTGCGCAGGGCAATGGTGGCCGCTTCTTCGGTCGGTAGCGCCATCGCTTCGTCGCGGCCATTGCAGTGCAGCGACTGCACGCCGCCCAGCACCGCGGCCAGCGCCTGCAGGGTGACCCGCACGATGTTGTTGTCCGGTTGCTGGGCTGCGAGCGTGCTGCCGGCTGTCTGCGCGTGAAAACGCAATTGCATCGCACGCGGGTTCGTCATGCCGAAGCGATCGCGGCAAATGTGGGCCCAGAGCCGGCGGGCCGCACGGAACTTGGCGATCTCTTCGAGAAAATCGTTGTGCGCGTTGAAGAAGAACGAGAGCCGCTGTCCCAGCCGGTTGAGATCCAGGCCCACGGCCTTCGCGGCTTCGACGTACGCAATCGCATTGGCCAGCGTGAACGCGACTTCCTGCACAGCCGTCGACCCGGCCTCGCGGATGTGGTACCCACTGATGGAAATCGTGTTCCAGTTCGGCAGTTCGGAATCGCACCACGCGAAGATGTCGGTGACGATGCGGAGGGAGTGCCGCGGCGGATAGATGTAGGTGCCGCGGGCGATGTACTCCTTGAGGATGTCGTTCTGGATCGTGCCGGACAGCGCCGAGGCGGCCACGCCCTGGCGCCGCGCCACCGCGACGTAAAGCGCCAGCAGGATGATCGCGGTGGAGTTGATCGTCATCGACGTGGACACGCGGTCCAGCGGGATGCCGTCGAGGAGTTGCGCCATGTCCTCGATCGAGTCGATGGCCACGCCCACGCGGCCCACTTCGCCGGCCGACATGGAGTGGTCCGAGTCGTAGCCCATTTGCGTCGGCAGGTCGAAGGCCACGCTGAGGCCGCTGACCCCCTGGGCCAGGAGAAACCGGTAGCGTGCGTTCGATTCGGCCGCCGTACCAAAACCGGCATATTGGCGCATCGTCCATGGCCGGCCGCGGTACATGGTGGGCTGAATGCCCCGGGTGTACGGAAATTCGCCGGGAAACTCGGCTGCGATGCCGGTCGGAAAGGCGTCGGGCCTCACAAAAGCGTCAGGCAACCGGGGTCCGGTCTTCATGCGCGGCATTAGTCTGCCATGTTCGGTGTCAGTCCACACGGAGGCACTGAGAAAGCGGAGACACGGAAGTCATTTTTGGGTGCACGCGGGTCTTGTCTCCCCAAGAGCCGAAATCCGTGCCTCCGTGTTCCTCCGTGACCCCGTGTGAACTGACGCCGAATACAGTTTCGAGTTTGACACTCCTCGGTACGGTGTCTACAATGCCCCCAACTTTTCGAACGCGCGCGGTCCGGGTATTGGAGGACTGAATGGACTCAACGATGAAGCAGCTGGCGCGGGAACTTTCGGATGCGGTCGCTGCTGCCGTCTCGAAGGATGCGCGCGTCGAAGCCTGTCGCGAAAAAGCACGCGCGGCCGGATTGGACATGCGCGTGTCGCTCGAAGCGGTTGTGACGTTCGCGAGCCGCGAAGCCGTCGCCGGTGCGAAGGGCAGCGGCGCGCGGAAGGCGGCGGGTCGCACCGGTCTCGAGATGAGCGCCAACGACCGTCGCTTTCTCAAGTCCCTCCGGATCTCTGCCGACGAAACGACTGAGAAAGAAGTCGAGTAGTCCCCTCTAACGGCCGGTCGTGAGCGCGCTCTCGGTGGCTCGCGACGTCTTCTGTTGTCCCCCTTTGTCTTCAATGGGTTAGCGGCCACTCCTGCCGCGGCCGCCCTGGCCGGACTCTTGCGAGGGCTGTGCTATCTTGGTCGGGTTCTTCTAAAAGGAGTCAATTGGTTATGAGAATCGTGAAGTCCGTCATTCTCGGAGCGGCCCTGCTGGCCAGCATTCCGGGAGTTGCGCAGGCCCAGGACCGCCGTTTTCACTTCAACGTCTCGTTCGGGCCCACCTTCATCGCCGGCGAGCTCGGCAATCGCTTCAGCACGGGTCTCGGTCCCGCGGTTGGCGTTACTTATGACATTAACGATCGGATCGGGATTCAGGCCGAGTACGCGTTCCGCCGGTTCCACGCCGAGAAGTATGTCGACACCGTGTTCGGGCAGTTCACGGCGTACCACGACACTCACCAGATTGACGCGAACCTGATCTTCAACCTGACGCCGCGTGACAGTTCGGTTCGCGCCTACCTGGTTGCTGGCGGCGGCGCGTACTATCGCCGGTTGACGATCACGGAGTACATCGGCACCGGTATCGTTTGTGATCCCTACTGGTACATTTGCGGAACGGTTCCGATTACGGACGTCAAGGGCGCACGCGGCGGCTGGGATGGCGGCGTGACGTTTGGTGGCGGTGTGGGGTTCCGGATGGGCGAGGACGGCGAGTTCTTCGTCGAGTCCAAGTATCACCATGTATTCGGGCCGACCTTTAACGGCACCAAGGTCGATGGCCAGTACATTCCGTTGTCGTTCGGTTTCCGATTCTAAGTTGGGTCATCGCACTGTGGGCGTTCGCTGGTGCGGGCGCCCGCAGCGTTTCCTTCGATTACACGAGAGGACGACACACATGAAACGCATGACGTTGCCCGTCGCCATCGCGGCGTTCGGCCTGATCGTACCGGCAGTGCTGCTGGCGCAGAAGACGAGTTTCGACTACGACAAGACCGCGAACTTCGCGGCGTTCAAGACCTACGCACAAAAGCCCGGCACGGCCGTGGGTGATGTGTTCGTCGACAAGCGTATCGCCGATTCCATCGATGCCGAAATGGCGGCCAAGGGCCTGACCAAGAACGACGCGAAGCCGGACGTCACGGTGATCTATCACGTGGCATTCGACAAGAAGCAGGACATCAGCACGTACAGCACGGGCATGGCGTACGGCCCGTACGGCTACGGCTGGGGCGGCGGCTGGGGCGGGACGGAAGTCCGCGTGACCGAGATTCTCCAGGGCACGCTGATCATCGATATCGCCGATGCCAACAAGAAGTCGCTGGTGTTCCGCGGCATGGGCGTCAAGGAAGTGGACGTGCAGGCGAAAGCGGAGAAACGCGACAAGAACATCGCCTCAGCGGTGAAGAAAATCCTCAAGGACTTCCCGCCGAAGCCCAAGAAGTAGATCTCTTGCGCGAATTGGCGATCTTCAAACGGGCAGCGTCGCTGACGCTGCCCGTCGTGTTTTGTCTGGCCGGTGCGGCCGGCGCCCAGGACTTGGTGCCGGGTGCCTACACGCCCGCGCCTGTCGGCTTCAACCTCATCACGACGTCCGGCAGCTTCAGCACAGGCGCCCTGTCCTTCGATCCCACGCTGCCTGTCGAAGACGCGCGCGCCAAACTCGGGGTCGGCACGGTGGGATACGGCCGTACGTTTCGCCTGGCCGGACGATTTGCCAACGTCGTTTTCGTTCTGCCCTACGTCTACGGCCATGCCCAGGGTATCTTTCTCGGCCAGCAAGCGGACCGGTGGCTGAACGGCATCGGCGATCCGGTTGTTCGTGTCGCCATTAACCTGGTCGGCGCACCCGCGATGACGCCCAAAGAATTCGCCGGCTACAGTCCCGGATTCCTCGTTGGTCTCAGCCTCACGATGTCCATGCCGCTTGGCGACTACGAGGCGGACCGGTTCATCAACATTGGCCGGAATCGGTGGTCGTTCAAGCCGGAAATCGGCATCTCCTCGACGCACGGGCGATGGACCGTGGAAGGGGACTTCAGCACAGGTTTCTTTACGGACAACACCAACTACGTCGGGCAGACGCTCGCCCAGGCCCCGATCGTCTCGGTGCAGGGACATCTCATTTATACGATTCGCCGGGGGTACTGGGTCGCCGGTGACGCGAACTACTTTTATGGCGGCCGGCTGACGAACAATTCGGTGGAGGCCGCGTCGAAGATTTCCAATTCTCGAATCGGCGTAACGGTCGCCGTTCCGATTCCGGTCATCAAGCGGCAGATTCGCATCGCCTACAGTGATGGTCTGCGCACGGCGCTCGGCGGGGATTTTCGTACTATCGGCGTGTCGTACAACTACGCTTGGAAGTAAGACGGTCGCCGGCAGCTATTTGCCGAAACTCCATCCCACTGAGGTCACCAGGCCGACGTCCGTGCGTCTGGCGCCCTCCTGGGGCGGCTTGCTGTCGAACGTGTAGTACAGACTCAGCGAAACGGAAAAGTCGCTGAACAGTTCGTGCTTGAGCGCCGCATCGGACTGGACGCGCTGGCGGCCCCACTGACTCAGGCTCGGGTAGTACAGGAACGAAGCATCGATCGTCGTCTTCGGTTTGTCGTACGAATAAAAGGACGTTCGGACACCGAGTGTCCCTTCCACGTTTTGGGTCGCCGGCGTATCGACGCCTTGCTCGTTGTTGACCACGACTCCGCCACCCGCATCGAACTGAGCCCGGTTCGTGTTGATCAGGCGCTGGCCGATAAACGCGCCACCCTGCGACCGCAGAACGAGTCCGAGGCTCTTGTTGTTCTCGAGCCTCCCTGCCATTGAGAGAAACCAGCGTGGGCCTCGATATTTCACATAGGAAAAGCTCGCGGCAGCCCGGTCGTCGTCGTCCGACCCATCGCGGTTTTCGGTCAGCGTCGCCGATCCATCCATGCGAAATTCTGAACTAGGTTTGCGAAACAGGGCCGCGGAGTTCAGCGTGGCCTGGGCGATGCCACTCGAGTGCGTGTAGGAGAACCCCGCATCGATTGAGCCCTCGAACTTCGACCAGAAGCTCGCGCCTATTGGCGTGATTCGCGTCACCTCGTCCATGAGCAGCGGGACCACCTCAGCCTGCGTGGACACGATCAACGTGCGAACCGTCGTGCCCGAGAGGCTGCCCAATAGCCGGCGGCCCGCCGAGGTCTCGACCTCGAATAAGCGCCCGGCTTCCACCTGCGCGACCTTGTCCCACTCGATATCGATCGTGCCGGCATCATCGGTCTTGAGCTGCAGCCGGCCGCGTTTGACGCTGACGACTTCGCCCGTGATCCGATCGCCGTTGCGAAGCGTGACGATATCCGTCTTGGCCTGAGCCCACGCGGGTGTAGCGATGCTCCCGATGATCAGGACGATGAGGATGAAGTGCTTTGCCGTACGCGCCAGCATCGGCCTCATTGTGGCAAGGATCGCGCCAGCGATGTTAATGAACCGGCGTTGCGCCGGCCTGTCCTGTGTCCGTGCTGCGCGAGCCGGCAGTCACGACGGGCTGTGACTTCGGCACTTGATTTTTCACGCCTGACGTGGAGCATGGTGCCGTGGTACGTTGGAGCGATGATGCTCAACACCACATTCCGAACCTCCCTGTGGCGCGTCGCACTGATTTTCCTGATCGCGATGGGCTTGACCTTAACCCAAGCTGTACCGGCGTTCGCCCAAATCAAGGGCGTCCGGTTGAGCGGCGTGCACTTCGCGCCGACAGCCGGCCACGCGCAAAACACCCTGACCGTCCAGGACTGGGTGAAGCGGCCAGAGATGTTGGGTGACTGGGGTGGCTTCCGGACGAAGATGGGCGAGCGCGGACTCAAGATTCGCGCGAGCTGGACGCAGTTCTTCCAGTCGTCGCCTCGGTCACAAGACACGCGTGGATGGGACTACGGCGGCAAGCTCGACGTGCAGGCGACCCAGGATTTCGCCAACATGGGCCTCGAAGGCGTGTCCGCGACTACGCACATCGAATTCCGGTACGGCGACACGCCACTGTTCGCCGGTGGCACGCTTGTCCCGACCAACACGGCCTTGCTGTTTCCCGAATCCGAGGGGTCGAAGGCGCAGATCAGCAGCCTGTATGTCTCGAAGATGTTCGGCGCCGACTACGGGTTTGAAGCCGGCCGCTTCAACATGGTGGACATGTACGAGAAGCCTTTCTCCGGCGGCCAGGGCCTCGACAACTTCACCAACATGGCATTTGTGAAGCCACCGCTCCTCTCGCGGACGACGCCGGCGGTTGCCGAGGGTGTGTTCTTCAAAACGATGAAGAATGCCGAGCCGTTCGTGACGGTCGGCTTGTACGAATCCACCGAAGAAGGCTTCTTCAAGAACGGCGCGACGTTTCTCGCCTCCGTCGCTCTGCCGCTCAAAATCTGGGAAACACCGTCGCACTACGTGTTCACAGCTACGGCGAGTTCCGTTTCCGCGAACTCCTTCGATCAGTCGGATTTCGTGTTGATTCCAGGCGTGCCGCCGAGCCAGTCGCTCGTGCAGGAATCCAATGCCTGGACGTTCGACTTCACATTCGACCAGTACCTGTGGTGGGACCCGGCGACCAAGACGGGGTTTGGTCTGTTCGGCATGATTGGCGCCTCGGATTCCAATCCAAGTCCGATCGACATTTTCGGGCACATCGGGATCGGCGGCAACAGCCCGATTCCGAATCGCAGCCAGGACAATTTCGGCGCCGGCTACTACTTTGCCGGCGTGAGCAATACGCTGATAGACACCGTGCTGCCCCTTCGCCTGCGCGACGAGAACGGATTTGAGGGCTTCTACAACGTGGCGATCACGGGTTGGAGCAAGGTGTCCGCTCACTTCCAGTTCGTGGATCCATTCGTCGTCGGTTCCAAAACGCGCGGGTTCTTCTCCGTGCGATGGAAACTCACATTCTAGGTGCGTGCGGCTTGCTCGTCGAAGCCTTGGCGAAGGCGGGCTACTTCTTCTTCGGGACTTTCGGAAACTTTTCGACGAGCTTCGAGATGAATTCCGTCACGCGTTTGGCGCGCTGTTCGTCTGTGATCGCCATCTCGACCTTGGCTTCGGAAATTCCGCGCCAGACCATCTTGCCGCCGACCGTGACGTCGAGCACCATCGCGCCCGTGGGATAGATGGCGAGTGCGGTCGTGTTCGGCGACCAGAGCGGGATGCCCCACTGCGCGTTGGTCGGCAGAAACTGGCCCATGTGCTGCGACGTGCTGCCCGTGGTGATCAACACGTAGTAGATCATTTCGAAATCCGGGGCGGCCCCGGCGGCCTTGGCGTATCCGAGCTTCGTCATGGCGGCCTCGGCGGCTTGCATCAGCACCGGTTCGAACTTCTGCTTCGTCGGTTCGGCTCTCTTGCTGGATTCCTGAGTGACCCAGATCTTGACTTCGCCGGGTACAGCGTTCCAGCCAAACGTCTTCAGTTTGGTGAAATCGAAATTCGGATCCTTGTCGACCCGGATGTCCCCCCTCGCCCCTACCGAGACCGAGAGGGTGGCGGCCGCGACGATGAGGAGGAGTGTCAGAGCGGGGTGGACGCGTTTCATCTTGATTCGCATGCTATCTCAGTTGGACGCGCTCGACGGATGCTGGCCTGCGTAGCAAAAAGGGGCCAACGGTGAGTAGTCGGCTGGCTGACGGCCGGTTGTCACCATGCCGCGCGCCACTTGAAGATTTCGGCAAAACAGGCCCAAAAACACGCAATATTGGGGCTCGCGCACGGTCGTACCCGGCATCCTTCTTGCTGATCAGGCGGGCTGTGAACAATAGTTTTCAAAAACCCGTCTGCATCTTCGCATTGACCCTAGGCATTTGGCTTGTGGGAACGGCCTTGGCCTTCGGGGCGACCCCGGCGCAGGAGCCCGTGTCGGCGCGAGTCGCGTGCTCATCCGAGATCGGTACCCGTACGGAGTGCGTAGCGAAGACCTCCGGTGGTGTGGCCCTCGAAAAAGAGAGTGGCCCCGGCGTGTGCCTGCTCGGCAAAACGTGGGGTTACGACGACAAGGGCGTTTGGGTTAGCAACGGTTGCGGCGGCCTATTCGTGTTGGGCCAGGTGACACCGGTGGCGGTACCTCCCCCCGCCACCGGTGCTCAGCCGACACCGACACGCAAGCCAGCCGAGCGCGTCGAGACGTGGGGCGAGTTCGATCCAGGCGAAGGCGTGCTGGTCGGCCGCAGCGGCGTCGGTCAACTTGAGATCAGCGCGTACGCGTTGATTCGCTACATCAACCAGATGCCCGGCACGCAGACCTACACCGATCATCTGGGCGTCGATCACGTGACGGATGGACGCAACGACCTGTACCCGCACCGCATCATGGTGTTCCTCAAGGGCTGGGTCGGCAATCCCAAACTCGTTTACAACATTTTCTTCTGGACCGTGAATCCGACGGACCAGAAAAACATTTTCGCGAGCATGGGATACCAGTTCTCGCGCAAATTCAGTTTGTATGCCGGCCTGAACGGCCTGCCAGGCACGCGGTCGCTGCAGGGCTCACATCCATACTGGCTCGGCCATGACCGTGTGATGGCGGACGAGTTCTTCCGGCCGTACTTCTCGAACGGCGTCTGGGCGCAGGGCGAAATCACGCCCGGCCTCTGGTACAACGCCATGGTCGCCAACAACCTCAGCGCCCTCGGTATCAAAGGCACGCAGCTCGATCGCACGTGGGGCTCGGGCGGTTCGGTCTGGTGGATGCCGACGACGAAGGAATTCGGTCCGCGTGGCGCCTACGGCGACTGGGAGTATCACGACAAGCTGGCGACCCGGGTCGGCGTGTCATCGACGTTCAGCCCTGAGGAACGCTATACGGATGGCGTGACCGGCGCCACGGGCAGCACGCTGATTAAACTCGCGGACAGCCTGAACGTGTTCGACTTGGGGGCGCTCGCGCCGGGCATCACCGTGCAGAATGTGGACTACCGGCTGCTCTCGTTCGATGCGGGCCTGAAATACAAGGGCTTCTTCCTGCAGACCGAGTTCTACAACCGCTGGCTGGACGACTTCAAAGCCGATGGCCCCCTGGCGGTCAGCGCGATTCATGACTGGGGCTATTACGTGCAGGGGGCGTTTTACCCGATCAAGAAGAAGTTGGAAGTTTACGGCGCCACGTCACAGATCTTCGGCGACACGTCCGTCGGGTTCACCAAGAGCAGCGAATACATCGGTGGCGGGAATTACTATCCGTTCGATACGCGGAACCACCGGTTGAACGTGCAAATCCAGCAGGTCAATCATTCGCCGGTTGGCAGCACGTTCGGGTACTACACCGCCGGCCAGAAGGGCACGACATTCTCGACGGCGTTCTCGATCTTCTTCTGATGGCGCGGAAAAGAGGCACGATCATGACCCGCACGTTCATCGTCGGCATCGCTTCGATCGCGATCGTCTTCGCGGTCGCCGGCTCGCGGATGATCGCCAAGCCGTTCGCCCAGCAGGCGCCCGCTGCGGCCAGCCAGGCGTACGAGGTCAACGACTCCCATTTCCATCTGACCAACTACGTGCAGGAAGGCACGAACATCCACGACTTCCTGAAGATCATGGGCAACCGCGTGGGCCGCGTGGCGCTGTTCGGCATCCCGCTTCAGCAGATGTGGGACAAGAACAACAGCGGAGACTTTGCGCCTACGTACTACCTGCAGAGCGACTCGCCGCTCTACTACTACTCCTTCACCGACGCCTTCATCGCGATGGCGTACAAGTCGCTGACGCCCGCGGAGCAGGCGCGCTTCGATCCGATGATCACGGGCTTCAACCCGGCGGACATGTACGCGGCCGATCACATCAAGCGCGTGCTGCTGACGTTCCCCGGCGTGTTCTCCGGCATCGGCGAATTTTCGATCCACAAGGAATTCGTCTCGTCGAAAGTAGCGGGGAAGACCGCGAGCCTCACGGATGCGGCGCTCGATCGCATCCTGGATTTCACGGCGGAAACCGGTCTGATCTCGATTCTTCACAACGACATCGACATGCCGTTTCCGAAACCGGGGCAGGAGCCGTACATCGTGCCGCAGTTCCGGGAGCTGATGCTCCGGCACCCGCAGTCGGTGGTCATCTGGGCGCATGCCGGCGTCGGCCGGATTGTCCATCCCGTGAAGGATCACCTGGCGATGATGGAAAAGGGCCTCGCCAATCCGCAGCTGAAGAATTTCTACGTCGACATCTCCTGGAATGAGGTGGCGAAGTACGTCGTGTCCACGCCGGAATCAACGGCAGCGACGGCCGACCTCATCAACAAATACCCGGATCGTTTTTTGTTCGGCACCGACGAGGTGGCGCCGACCGATCAGGCTGGCTACCTGAAAATCCTCGATCAGTATCAGCCGATGTTTGCGCGGTTGACACCCGACGCGAAGCAGAAGCTGCTCAAGGGCAACTATGAGCGGTTGTTCGACCAGGCGCGCCGCCGGGTGCGGGCGTGGGAAGCCGCGAATCTCAAGCGATAGAAAGACTGTTCAGTTCGACGACGACCGGAATAGAGTGCATGAATGCATAGAGGAGCGAGATCAATGAGTGACGAGAGAAACCCCGCGTACGTGAGCGTCCGGGCCGGAATGTTTGCCCTGGCGTTATTCGTGGGCGCATCGAGCGCCTGGGCGCAGACCAACAGCACCACGACAACGACGCCGCCGGCGTCCCAGCCCGTGGCCGCGCAGCCGCCCCAGGACACGAAGCCGAGCATGACGATTTACGGCTTTGCCATGCTGGATATGGGAACGAACTTCAAAACCATCAACCCGAACTGGTCCGACACCATGCGCGTAACCAAGCTGCCGTCCTTTAACGGCCAGTATGGTGAGGACGTCAACACGTTCGCCGGGGTTCGTCAGAGCCGGCTCGGCGTCAAGGCGTCGACGCCAACCGCGTTCGGCGAGCTGAAGACGACATTCGAATTCGAATTGTTCGGCACGGGCGTGGACGAGGGACAGACCACGTTCCGGCTGCGTCACGCGTACGGCGAACTGGGCCACTTCGGCGCCGGCCAGACGTGGAGCGTGTTCATGGATCCGGACGTGTTCCCGAACTCACTCGAATACTGGGGACCGACGGGCATGGTGTTTTTCCGCAACGTGCAGTTCCGGTATATGCCGATCATGACCGACAAGCAGAGCCTGACGCTCGCGCTCGAACGGCCGGGCGCCAGCGGTGACGGCGGCCTGCTGTCCGATCGTATCGAGGTTCAGAACATCCAGGGCCGCAGCCCGGTTCCGGACTTCACGGCTCAGTACACCCGCAACTTTGATCGGGGTTACGTGCGTGTGGCCGGCGCCGTCCGCCGCATCGCGTGGGATGACATGCTCGCCGACGCGTTCGAATTGAGCGGCAAGGCCACCGGCTGGGGCCTGAACTTCAGCTCGAACCTCAAGCCCACCAAGAGCGACGTCATTCGCATTCAGGTGGTCTACGGCGAGGGCATCCAGAACTACATGAATGACTCGCCCGTGGACATCGGTATCGTCGCCAATCCGGGCAACGCGGTCACGCCGATCAAGGGCGAGCTGATTCCGATCCTCGGCACGGTGTTCTTCCTCGATCACACCTGGAACGACAAGTGGACCAGCGCCGTCGGGTTCTCGCACCAGGACAACGACAACACCGCGGGCCAGTCGCCGGATGCCTTCAAGCGCGGTATGTACGCGCTCGGCAACCTGCTCTACACGCCCGCGCCCAACGTCATGGTGGGTGGCGAGTTCCAGTGGGGCCGCCGCGAGAACTTCTCTGATGGCTGGAAGTACGACGGCTACAAGCTCCAGTTCTCGTTCAAATACAACTTCTCCCACAAAATCGGAGGTTAGTGATGCGAGCGTTCACACAGTCCATTCGCGGCGGCGCCCTGCTGGTTGCAGCGGCGTTGCTCGTGTTCTCCACTCCTGCGCTGCGTGCGCAGGCGCCTGCTGACATCCAGAAGGCGGTCGATGCGGCGTTCGCCAAGTACCAGAACCTGGCGGAAGGCAAGAACGCCGACTATATTCCGGCGTTGGCCAAGGTCGATCCGAAACTGTTCGGCATCGTTCTCGTGACGCCGGACGGCAAGGTCTACTCGGCCGGCAACGTGACGACCGAGGTGTCCATCCAGTCGATCTCGAAGGTCTTCACGGCCGCGCAGGTCATTCAGGAACAGGGTCTCGATTCGATCGAAAAGCGAATTGGTGTGGACGCGACCGGCGCCCGCTTCAATTCGATCATCGCGATCGAAGGCGTCAAGGTGGTGGCGGGGACTGGTGCGCCAGAGATGAACCCGTTGGTCAACCCGGGCGCGATCTCAGCCACGAGCATGGTGACCGGCGCCAACGCCGCCGCCGTGTGGGCGAAGATCATCGGCATCCACAACGACATGGCCGGCCGTCCGCTGACCGTGCTGCAGGATGTCTACAAGTCCGAGTCCGACTCCAATCAGCGCAACCAGGCGATTGGCGCCCTGATGCTGGCCTACGGCTACATCAAGACCAACTGGCAGCAGGCGGTCGACCTCTACACCCGTCAGTGTTCGATTGGCGTAAACGCGAAGGACCTGGGCATGATGGCGGCGACGCTGGCGAACGGCGGCAAGAACCCGGTGACCGGCAAGCAGGTCATTGACGCGGCGAAGGTGCCGGGCGTGCTCGCCATCATGGCGACGGCCGGTCTCTACGACGACTCCGGCAAGTGGCTGTATCACACCGGCCTGCCCGCCAAGAGCGGCGTGGGCGGCGGCATCATCGCCGTCTCTCCCGGCAAGTTCGGCATCGCGGTGATTTCGCCGCCGCTGGATGACGCCGGTAACAGTGTCCGCGCGCAGAAGGCGATCGCCGACATCTCCAACGCGCTCGGCGGCAATCCGTACGCACCCAAGAAGTAACACGACCCTCATCGCCAGGGCGTCCCTCCGGGCGCCCTGGCTCTCTGCCTTCGTCCCGTTCCACCGACCGAACCCCATCGAAAGGGGGCGCGTCATGAAAACCGCCGAACATCTCCGACTCGAAGACACCCGCAATCACAAAGCACCCTGGAAGACCTGGGGGCCTTACCTCAGCGAGCGTCAGTGGGGCACCGTCCGCGAGGACTACAGTCCGAATGGCGACGCCTGGAATTTCTTCACGCACGATCACGCGCGATCGCGTGCCTATCGCTGGGGTGAAGACGGCATCGCCGGGATTTCGGACGACAAGCAACGGCTCTGTTTTGCGCTGGCCCTGTGGAACGGGAAAGACCCGATTCTCAAGGAGCGGCTGTTCGGCCTCACGAACAGCGAGGGCAATCACGGCGAGGACGTGAAGGAGTACTACTTCTACCTCGACAGCACGCCCACGCACTCCTACATGAAGTACCTCTACAAGTACCCGCAGGCGGCGTTTCCGTATGCGGATCTCCTGGCGACCAACGGTCGCCGAACGCGCGAGGAGTTCGAGTACGAACTGCTCGACACGGGCGTCTTCAAGGACAACCGGTACTTCGACGTGTTTGTGGAATATGCCAAGGAAGGGCCCGACGACATCCTGGTGAAGATCACGGCGTGCAATCGCGGACCGGATGCGGCCGAACTGCATCTGTTGCCGACGCTGTGGTTCCGCAACGACTGGGCGTCATGGATCGCCTCGTCCAACCGCGCGCCAGGGCCGCCGGAGATCAGGCAGATCCAGACGGCTTCGGGATCCTCCGCAGCCCTCGCGACGCATCGTCTGCTGGGAGAGTTCACCCTTTCGTGCGAAGGCCACGATGTGCCGCTGCTGTTCACCGAGAACACCACGAACCACGCGCGGCTCTTTCCCGGCCAACCGAACGAGAGTCCGTACGTCAAGGACGGCATCAATGACCACGTGGTGCAGGGTCGCCAGAACACCGTGAATCCGGACAAGCGCGGCACGAAGGTGGCCGCGCATTACCGGCACATGGTCGGCGGCGGCCAGTCTGCGACCGTGCGCCTGCGGCTGACCGGCGGCACGCAGGCAGCGGGCCGCAAGATCTCGATCGAGCCGGCGGCGTTCGACCAGATCGTGGCGGCGCGATTGCGCGAAGCCGACGAGTTCTATCGCGCGGTGACTCCGAAGTCCGTGTCAGCCGACCAGGCCAACGTGATGCGGCAGGCTCTTGCCGGCATGCTCTGGAGCAAGCAGTTCTTCTTCTTCGACGGCGATAACTGGCTCGACGAGCACAATTCGAATCCACTGCATTCCGGGTATCACGCGTCGAGGAACTCGGAGTGGTACCACATGTTGAACGAGGACATCATTTCGATGCCCGACAAGTGGGAGTATCCCTGGTACGCGGCCTGGGATCTGGCGTTCCACACGCTGCCGCTCGCGATCGTGGATCCGGACTTCGCCAAGCACCAGATGGAACTGATGCTCCGCGGCTCCTATCTGCATCCCAACGGCCAGATGCCCGCCTACGAGTGGAACTTCAGCGACGTGAACCCACCGGTGCACGCGTTTGCCACGCTCTTTCTGTATCGCACCGAGCAGGCCCTCCGCAGCGAGACAGACTTCGAGTTTCTGAGGAAGACGTTCACGAAACTACTGCTGAATTTCACCTGGTGGGTCAACCGCAAGGACCGATTCGGCAGGAACGTGTTCGAGGGAGGATTCCTCGGCCTCGACAATATCGGCGTGTTCGACCGCAGCGCGCCGCTTCCGACCGGCGGCCACCTGGAGCAGGCGGACGGCACGGCGTGGATGGCTCTTTTCAGTCAGAACATGCTGGAACTCGCCATCGAACTTGCCGCGCACGATCCCAGTTATCAGGACATGGTGTTCAAGTTCGCGGAACACTTCTACTACATCGCGGCGGCCATGAACAAAGCCGGCGCCGACGGAATGTGGGACGAGGAGGATGGGTTCTACTACGACATCCTGCGCCTGCCCGATGGCACCGCCACGCGGCTGAAAGTGCGATCGCTCGTGGGTCTCCTCCCGATCTGCGCGACGACCGTCATCGAGAAGTCGCAGCGGGAGAGGATTCCGGGGGCGCTGCGCTCCGTCCAGGAGCGCCTCCGTCGGATTCCCGAGCTCGCCGCGACCATCCATCCCACAGGTGAAGGGCATCTCGGCGTGGCCGATCGAGGGATCATGGCTCTGGTCAACCCGGAGCGCCTGCGCCGGATCCTGCGACGGATGCTGGACGAGAACGAGTTCCTCGGTCCGCACGGCATTCGATCGATTTCAAAATTCCACGCGCAGCACCCGTACGTGTTCCATGCAAACGGCCAGGAGTACAAGGTGGACTACCTGCCGGCAGAATCGAACACGGGCATGTTCGGCGGCAACTCCAACTGGCGGGGTCCGGTGTGGATGCCGGTGAACGCGCTCATCATCCGTGCGCTCCAGAATTTCTATCTGTACTACGGCGACACCTTCAAGATCGAATGCCCCACGGGCTCCGGCAAGATGATGAATCTTTTCGAGGTCAGCAAGGAGATTTCCGATCGCCTGATCGGAACGTTCACCCGCGACGCACAGGGCCGGCGGCCGGTCTATGGCGGCAGCGAGACGTTTCAGAACGATCCGCACTGGCGCGATTACATCCTGTTCTACGAGTACTTCCACGCGGATAACGGCGCGGGCCTGGGTGCGAGTCATCAAACCGGCTGGACTGGTCTGGTCGCGAAGCTCATCGAACTGTACGGGTCCCTTGACGCCGAACGACTGCTGCGGGAGGGCAAGCAGGGCGCCTTCAACCCTGGTTCCGAACAAGTCGGAATCGGAGGATAAGGCGATGAAGCCCTGGCCCAGGCATCCGGTCATCTACGAAATCAACACGTGGACATGGCTGACGGATCTGGGCCGCAAATATCGGGGCCGCCTCGATCTCGCGTCGGTGCCGGCGGAGGAGTGGGATCGCCTCGCTGCGGGCGGCTTTGACGCCATCTGGTTCATGGGCGTGTGGGAGCGAAGCCCGGCCGGTATTGCGATCGCCATGCGCAATGCGGGACTGCTCCAGGACTTCAAACGAGCCCTGCCCGACTTCGCCGCGCCCGACAACGTCGGCTCGCCCTACTGCGTCCGCCGCTACCTCGTCGACGAACATCTCGGCGGTCCGCAGGGTCTCAGAGCCGCACGGCGCCAGCTTGCGGACCGTGGAATCCGGCTGGTGCTCGACTTTGTTCCCAACCATGTCGCGCCGGATCATCCGTGGATCACCGATCACCCCGAGTACTTCGTGCACGGAGATGGCGGCGACGTCGAACGCGATCCTGCGTCGTTCGTACGCGTGGGCGATACGGTGTTCGCGCTCGGCCGGGATCCATATTTTCCAGCCTGGGCTGATGTGGTGCAGGTCAACGCGTTTCAGCCCGGCCTCCGCCAGGCGACGATCGACACGATCGCGGCCATCGCCGGCCAGTGCGACGGTATTCGCTGCGACATGGCGATGCTGATGCTCAACAACATCTTCGAGCGCACGTGGGGTGCCAGGGCCGGCGCCAGGCCGGCGGAGGACTACTGGCGCACGATCATTCCCGCCGCCAAAGCCGCGTCACCGGACTTCAAGTTCATCGCGGAGGCGTACTGGGACCTCGAGTGGGAATTGCAGCAACAGGGGTTCGACTTCTGTTACGACAAGAAACTCTACGATCGGATGGAGCACCAGGGCGCCGAACTCGTCCGCCTCCATCTGCTGGCCGACGATGTTTATCAGCAGAAGATGGTGCGATTCATCGAGAATCACGACGAGCCGAGAGCGGCTGCCGCCTTCGGGAACGGGAAGGGCCGAGCCGCAGCCGTGGTGATACTCACGCTACCGGGCGCAAGACTCTTGCATGAGGGCCAATTCGACGGCCGGAAAATCCGATTGCCGGTCTTTCTCGCCCGCCGCCCGCATGAACCCGTCGATCAGGATCTGTCGCGGTTCTATGCACGCCTTCTCCAGGCGACCAGCCGCGACGTGTTCCGAACCGGCGACTGGCGCCTCTGCGATCGGCGCGGCTGGCCCGACAATCAGAGTTATCTGAACGTGCTGGCCTGGTGCTGGATTAAGGATGCGGAGCGGTATCTCGTGGTGATCAATTTTTCGGAACGCCCTGCGCAAGCCCATGTGCAGGTGCCGTGGGATGACCTGCGCGGCCACGCCTGGCGGCTGGTCGACAAGCTCTCCGATGAGACCTACGAGCGGGCCGGCACGGATATGCGGGACGCCGGCTTGTACGTTGATCTGGCGCCATGGAAGGCCAACATCTTTCACATGAGTTCGCAACGCGCGTGAGTGTTACTTAAGGAGACTTTGCAAATGATTTGGAGAACCGTTTTCGCCAGCACCGTCATCGTGGCTTTCGTGATGGCAGGCGCTAGCGCGCAGACACCGGCCGCCCCACAGACACCTGATCAGCGCGTCGCCGCGTTGAAGAAATCACTGGCGGAGAGTCAGGCCAACCTGCGAAAGTTTGAGTGGATCGAAACAACCGTCATCAGTCTCAAGGGCGAGGAAAAATCGCGCAAGCAGTTGCGGTGCTACTACGGCGCCGACGGCAAGATTCAAAAGCTTCCCATCGCAGGTGCGGCACCGGCGCCCGCTGCCCAGAGTGGCGGTCGGCGCGGCGGCCGTGCGGCGCAGGCGATCGTGGAGAAGAAGAAGGATGAGATGCAGGACTACATGGAAAGCGCCGTCGCGCTGGTCCATCAGTATCTGCCGCCGTCTCCGGAACGGATCCAGAAATCAAAAGACGCAGGCAAGCTGGCGGTCGTGCCCCAGGACCAGGGCCGCGTGCGCCTCGACTTCAGCGATTACTTGCTGCCCGGTGATCGCATGTCCCTCATCGCCAATGCCGCGACGAACTCACTCGCAGCTCTTACGGTGGCGACCTATCTCGAGAAGAAGGACGATGTTGTGGGGCTGGACGTGCAGTTCGCCACGCTCACGGACGGCACGAGCTATACCGCGAAGACGACCCTCGACGCGAAAGCCAAGAACGTGCGTGTGGTGGTGACGAACACCGGCCACAAGCCTCTTGCGCCCGGTCACGAAGCTGCTTTCACGGCGTTCCGTCAGTCACGCCGGTGAAAGCGATCCTGATCCCGGTGATCACCATCGCCGCGCCGCTTGCCGTGGCGCTCGTGGTGTTCACGCAGGGTCTCGGTATCGCGTCTGGTAGTGTTCTGGCCTATTTCAGGAAGCAGCCGGCGCTGATTCTGCAGTCGCTGGTGGCGACTGTCGTGGTCGTTCCCGTCGCGGCGCTGGCGCTCATCCTGATGCTGAAACCATCGCCGGGCCTCGCCATCGGCCTGGCGGTCCTCGTCTCCTGTCCGCCGGCACCGCTGATGGTCGCCACCGCAGCCACCAAGGGGGGCGCGAATGCCGCGTTCATGGCGATCCTGCACCTGACTCTGGCCACGTTGGCATTTGCGACCGTGCCCGCCGTGCTGTTCCTGCTGTCGACGTCGCTCGGCTTCAGCGCCGATGTCGAGCTCGGGCCCATGATCTGGATTCTCGCCCGCACGATTCTTCTGCCCATCGGCCTGGGTCTTGCGGCGCGCGCGGCCTACCCGTCGCTGGCGGATCGTCTGGGCCCCGGCCTCGCCAAGGCCGGGGAAGCGGCGACGGCCGTCCTTTTGCTCCTCTTGATCGCGGCGTTTTATCCCGTTCTGCTGAACATGGATCGATGGTCGTATCTGGTCATTGTTGCCGTGAGCGTGGTTGCGCTGGCCATCGGTCATCTGGCCGGACCGGCCGATCCCCACGAGAGGACGGCCCTTGCCGTCGAGTGCGGCAGTCGCCACCCGGTGCTTGCGATGGCGATCGGCGGCGCGAATTTCGGCGCCGATCGCGCGCTGCCGATCCTGGTGCCCTGCATCCTGACGTCCTCCGCGGTGGCCTTTCTCTACCTGGCGTGGCGGCGGGTCCGCACGAGGTAAACCTCCATTGCCGACCAAGTGTCAGAGGGTCACGGCCCGTCGTCACTGTGGTGTTCCGTTTGGAACGGGTCCCTCGGGTCTCAGCCGTTTGCGGCCTGAAAACACGCGGCCGGGCGAGGGCAGCCGCCGGGTACGCTGGCAGCGTTTTTGCGAAGCTAGTGGGCAGGAAAGAGGACTGACACCATGAATGTTCATCGTTACATCGCCGCGTTGGTTGCCTTGCTCGTGACGTCCGCCGTGGTCTATGCCCAGACGCCGCAAGCGCCGAAGACGTACGGAAAAGCACAACTGGTGTCGGTCACCGCCAAGGTTGAGGCCATCAATCAGACGACGCGCGAAGTGACGCTGAAGGGACCGCTGGGGAATGTGGTCACGTTCACCGTGGACAAGCGTGTCGCGCGGCTCAACGAGATCAAGGTGGGCGACGAAGTGATCGCCGACTACTACGTGTCCTGGGCGGCCGAATTCCGGGCGCCCACAGAGGCGGAACGCGCCAAGCCTGTGTCCGTGCAAACGGAGATGGCCAAGGCGCCGGCCGGCACGGAGCCTGCAGCGGGTGCGCTGCGCATCATCAAGTCCGTCGTCACGGTCGAGGGCCTTGATCGGCCGACCAAGTCGTTGACGGTGTCTGGCCAGGCTGGTCTGGTGACGGTGGAAGTGGAAGACGTGGCCGCCTTGTCCAAGCTGCGCCTGGGCGACACGATTGTCGTCACCTATACCGAGGCGCTTGCGGTTTCGCTGCAGAAGCGCGCCGCGAAATAGATCGGTCCGCCAGGCTTCCGCGGGGGCTGTCGTGGATTGTTGGATCGGCATCGATCGCGAGGGTAACCGGCGCATCGTGCGTCTGGCTGGGCGTCTGACCGACGCGCAGGTGCCGGAACTGCTGCGCGCCTGCGCCGAGACCGGCGGCCTCGACCTCGATCTCACTGAGCTGGTCTCGGCCGATGCGGCCGGCATCGATGCGATCCGCCGCATCCGCGTGGCCGGGGCAGCGCTGGTCGGCACCCACGGCTACATCCAGATCAAACTCGACACGCCGTCGCACAGCGCGGGGCAATCGTAGCCGGCGGGCTTCAGCCCGCCGGAACCTTGCGATCAGGCAGTCGGCCGTCGGACGCCGAGTTTCTTCATGCGGAATCGCAGCGTGTTCGGGTGAATCCCCAGCCGCTCAGCCGCGTTATTCGCGCCGTTGATGCGCCAGCCGCAGCCTTCGAGTACTGATTCGATGTGGAGCCGTTGAACCGCGTCCAGACTGCCGCCATCGGCGTCGGCCGTCGGCAGCTTCGTAGCCGCGAGCGAGTCATCTAGCTGCAGCACGTTACCGCTCGACGCGATCATCGCGCGTTCGACCACGTTCTCGAGCTCCCGTACGTTGCCGGGCCAGCTGTGCTGCTGCAGAGCTTGCATCACGGACGGAGGCACCTCGGTGATCCGTCGCGACAGTTCGCGCTGGTGCCGGTTGATGAAAAACCAGACCAGCCGGGGAATGTCATCCGCGCGCTCTTTGAGCGAGGGGAGACGGATCGGGTAGACGTTCAACCGGTAGTAGAGGTCCGATCGGAAACGGCCCTCGGCCACAGCCGCTTCGAGATCCTGGTGTGTGGCCGCAATGACGCGCACGTCCACGCGTTGTGTCCGCGATGAGCCCACGCGCTCGAATTCGCCTTCCTGCAACACGCGCAGGAATTTCACCTGGACGTCCAGCGACAAATCGCCAATCTCATCGAGGAAGATCGTGCCGCCATCGGCCAACTCGAAGCGGCCCTGCCGCACGCCGACCGCGCCCGTGAACGCGCCCTTCTCGTGGCCGAACAGCTCGCTCTCGACCAGCGTGGGCGGCAGCGCCGCGCAGTTCACACGCACCAGCGGGCGTGCATGCCGGCGGCTGCGTTCGTGCAGCGCACGTGCAAAAAGCTCTTTTCCAGTTCCCGTCGGACCGATTAGCAACACGCTGGAATTGGTCGGGGCGACCAGGCCGACGCGCGTCAACGCAACCCGCAGCGGGGCGCTTTCGCCGACGATGTCGTCAAAGTCGTGGTAGTTCTTGATTTCTTCCTTCAAATACACGTTGTCGGCCCGGAGCCGGGCGTTCAGTTCCTGAATGACCGCCAGGCTCGACCGCAGCGCGCTTTCATGACGGCGGCCCTGCAAGGCCGCGCCCAGAATTTCCGCCAGTAACTGAAGCCGATCGATGAGCGGCTGCGGCCATGGGTGCGATGACCCGCTGGCCTGACTGACGTGAATCACCAGCGCGCCAATCACTTGTCCGCCCGCTGACGCCGGCACGCCCAGAAGGCAATTGTCCGGCGGCGTGGTCGACACCGTCTCTCCGCCGGCGAGCCGATCCGTGATCCACTCTTCGAGCACGGCGCCATCGTCGCTCGGCACCGGTGCGTTGTCGTGCTTCGCCGAACGGTAGATCTCGGCCACGGCTCCCGATTGGGAAAATTCGATCAATTGACAGGCGTCCGCTCGGGTGGCGTCGGCAATCTCGTCAAGAGCGTCAACGATCGCCGGGACGACTTCCAGATCCCGAGCGCGTGTGAGGCGGGCCGACAACGCGACCACCAGGCGAACGATGGGATCGGTCTCGGTTTCAGACACGGAAAAGATCGACGGCATGTTGAGATCTTGCACGGGGCACCACCCTCTAAAGACGACGCAACCGCTATAGTAGCCGGACAAGTCACCGCCGGCGGAGAGTGTTAATCCGTAATTGGCTCAGTAAAAATACTGAGTCATATCCGTACTATTACTGGTTTGGCCTGGTGGTGACTGTCGGTCGTCAGTCTGTGATGAGCCGATGCTCAATTGCGTAGCGCACGAGTTCCGGCGTGGAGTGGACGCCGAGGACGTCCATCATTTCGTATTTATGGGTTTCGACCGTTCGCGGCGATAAGTCGAGCGTCGCCGCAATTTCTTTCATCCGCTGCCCCAGAAGAATCAGCCGGAGCACTTCAAGTTGCCGAGGGCTGAGTTGCGGTTTCGCTTGGCCAGTTACCGCGGCCATCCGATTGACGACGTCCCTGGTCACGGCAGGCGTCAGGTACAGCCGGCCCTGCATGACCTGCTTGATGGCGGCAATCAATTCGTCGGCCGCCGACTCCTTCAGCAGGAATCCGGCCGCGCCGGCCTTGACCGCCCGAGCCGCCAGGTCCGCGTCGTTATGCATCGTCAGCATGATGACTTTGCACGGCAATTGCTGAGCGGTGATTCGAGCCAGCGCCTCGAGTCCGCTCAATTTCGGCATCGAGATATCCGTGACGATCACGTCAGGCCGCAGGCGGCCAGCTGCCTCAATCAACGCGAAGCCGTCACTCACGGCGCCGACCACGTTGAAGTCGTGTTCCCTTAATAGACTGACGATGCCCTCTTTGACGATGGCGTGGTCGTCAGCGACAAGGACAGTAGTTTGGGGCATGGCTTCTAGCGGCGACGAGCCGGCACGGACACGCTGACCTTCGTGCCAGCTCCTGATGCCGTTTGAATGTTCGATGTGCCGCCGAGCAGATGGGCGCGCTCTTCGATGCTGACAAGCCCGAGGCCACGTGATTGGCGTCCATTGACCAGGTCGAATCCTTTGCCGTCATCCGCGACCATGAGCGCCACGGCGTCGCCGACGAGGCGCAATTGGACCTCGGCGCACTGTGCGGCGGCATGCGTGACGGTGTTGCGGAGGGCTTCTTGCGCGATGCGGTACAGGCAGAGCGCGACGTACGCGTCGATGGACTCGACGTCACCCGTGGTCGAGCAGGTGACCGCGAGCTTATGCTGACGGCCCATCTCGCTGCAGAGCCGGGTCAGGGCCCCCATCAGACCGCTGTGCTGCAACACGACCGGATGCAGATCGTAGGCAATACGTCGGACGTCCTCGGTCAGCGTGAACGTCCGTTGCTGGAGGGCGGCGATGTCATTCGCCAGCTGGCGGCCGTCCGCCAACCCGTCAGCCTGCCGTTTCAGGCCGTTGAGGCTCATCGACAGCGCGGCCAGTTGCTGGCTCACGTCGTCGTGCAGGTCACGCGCGACTCGGGCACGTTCGGTGTCGCGGGCGACGATCAAGTCCTGGGTGACGCCCTGCAACTGGGCGAGTAATGTCTCGCGTTCGGCGACCAGGCGCTCCGTGAATTCTGACTGGTCAGGCGACTCACTGCCGGCTGTGATTGGCGTCATAATGGCCAAGGCCGCGATCATATCGCGTCGGCCGTGTCTGGGTGCGTCCATGGCGCGGATTATGCGATGATCACCGGCCAACGAATTGTCGGCCCGGACAGCCTGTGAGGCTGTCCGGCACACACCTAGGAGAGCTGTATGACGCGTCAGTTTCTGTCCCTTTCGGTCCGCACCGTGATGGCGGCCGGTCTCTTCGTCGCACTGACTGGCAATCCCCAGGCGCAGCAGGCCTCGCCGAAGCCCACGCCGAAGATTCCACAGTCGGGCGTCTCGCAAATCATGACCCTCGAAGGCGAGTTCATCCGCATCGCCTATAACAACGAGGGCTACGTTACGATGGGTTACCGCGTTGCCAACGATGCGGTGGGCCAGGACTGGATGCTGCTGCAGATCGGGACCACGGTCCGCCGAGGGACCCAGAATTACAAGCTCGCGCGAACGGCGATCACCGTCGACACGCCGGACGGCAAGAAGATCCCGATGGCGACGCAACAGCAGTACCTCGACGTGGACCTCCGCAGCCTGGAAATGCAGGCCAAGAATGTGCCGGAATCGATCAACTATTTCCCGCCTGAAGCGACGCAGGCTTGCCGGATCGGTCTGTTTGCCGCGTCAGGCAGCGGCGTGCGGGCGTTCGAGGACGTCGAGCTGAGCTCGAATCGCGCTTGTGTCGGTCAGATTTATTTCAAGATTCCTGGCGGCATCAAGTACGGCCAGCACTGGCTGAACGTGCAGTTCCAGAACAGCCTGGTGCGCGTGCCGTTCAAGGTCATGACCAAGGACGAAGTGAAGTCCCTGTCGAAGAGCTGGAAAGACATCAAGAAGCAGGTTGACGAGGCGTTCAAGAAGGGTGGCGGTTTGTGATGAAGAAGCGTCTCGCACTCGTCGGTCTCGCGCTGCTCGTGTGTGTTCTGCCGATTGCCGGCCAGCCGAAGTACGGCGTGACCGCGGTCGCGGACAAGGGGACCGATTTCGCAACGATCAAGACGTACACCTGGCAGTCCGGTTGGGATGCCAATGACAAAAAGGTGCACGCCCAGATCGTCAGCGCCGTCGATCGTGAACTGAAGGCGCTAGGGCTCACGCTCAAGGCCACCGGACCGAGCGACGCGATGGTGAAATACGCCGCGCTCCGCCGCGTGGATGTGGAAGTGTCCATGCTGGCGAATCCGGACGCGGCTCGCCGTCAGTACGATGTCGGTTCGCTACTGATCGTGATGACGAAGCCGGGCACCAGCACCGAACTGTGGCGCGCGCGGATCGACAAACCGATTGAGGTCGATCCCGCCGCGGTCGAAGCGGCTGTCAACTCAGCCGTCATCGACATCTTCGCGAAGTACCCGACGCGCAAGAAGTAACGACCGTTGCCGGCGGGCTTCAGCCCGCCGGCACAATCCTTTACTCCGGGGACTTCGTCCCTGGACCCCTGACTCGCTCTCTCGTGCGACTCGTCTCCCGTGAAAAACGCTCAGACAAGTCGCACTCCGGTCGCGAGGCTCACTCGCTGCCCGCTCGTTCGCGTGATCGGGGGAACGGTCCTAGAACGAGACGCCGGTGGTGACCGACAGGACGTGATTCATCCTGTCCAGGCCGCCGTGCCCGGGAATGTACTGGTTGAGGTACCCGATCTCCAGGCGGAACGTCGGCGACAGCGTATCCATGATCCCGGCGAACGCGCGATTGTGATCAATACCTTGTTTGTACCGGTTCGATCCGTTGAGGTGGACGAACAGTTCGTCGTAGCCGACGATGGCGATTCGGCTTCCCGATCGGATGGGATGGCTGAAGCGCACCTGCTGACGGAGGCGCGCGACGGGGTTGGTGTCGTCCACGATGAAGCGCCCCTCCATTCGCGTCCGGAGCGTGAGCGTGCCGCCCGCGACCGGTCCGCGCCACATGTATTGCACATGAATACGATTCTCGATCACGTTCGGACCCACCGCAGGGTCTGACCGGCCGATCAGGTAGCCGCCGCCCATGCTGGATGTCGCGGTGAAGTTGTAAATCAGCGTCGGCCGGAACGCGACCTGGTCCAACTCTTCCACGCCGTCGCGGCTTCTCAGGATTGTCTCGAACGTCCAATGCCAGGGTGACGAGGCTTTGGCTTTGTCTTGCAGCGTCAGATTGAACCAGACGCGGTTGTCGGTGATGGTCTGAGCTGAGACGTCCGCGGCGAGGCCGGCAAGGCACAGCATCAGCGCCGCGATTCGAAGAGTCCACGCGTGTGTCATGGTTATGTCTGGGCTATTTCTGGCTGGCTTGTTGTGCGACGGCGTCGGCGGCGCGGCGCGCGGCTTCGGGATCGCCGAGATAGTAGTGGGTGAGTGGCTTCAGTTCGGCGTCGAGTTCGTACACCAGTGGAATGCCGGTCGGGATGTTGAGTTCGACGATGTCCTGATCGGAGACGCGATCGAGATACTTCACCAGTGCCCGGAGGCTGTTGCCGTGCGCCGTGATCAGCACGCGCCGGCCGGTGCGGATGGCCGGGGCAATCGTGCCCTGCCAGTACGGTACGAAGCGCTCGACCGTCTGCTTCAGCGCCTCGGTCGCGGGCAATTCCGCCGCCGTGAGCTGCGCGTATCGCGGATCGTGCCGCGGATGGCGGGGGTCATTGACATCGAGCGGAGGCGGCGGGATGTCGTAGCTCCGGCGCCAGATTTTGGTTTGGGCCTCGCCGTGCTGCGCCGCAATCTCGGCTTTGTTCAGACCCTGGAGGGCGCCGTAGTGGCGCTCGTTCAGGCGCCAGCTGCGCTCCATCGGAATCCACAACTGGTCCAGCTCGTCCAGCGCCATCCAGCAGGTGCGAATCGCGCGCTTGAGGACGGACGTGTAGGCCTGATCAAAGAGAAACCCGGCCTCTTTGAGCTGTCGCCCCGCCGTCGCCGCCTCTTCGCGGCCCTTCGGGCTCAAATCCACATCGGTCCATCCCGTGAACCGGTTTTCCTTGTTCCAGGTGCTTTCGCCGTGACGAAGCAAGACGACCCGATGCACTTACCCCTCCTACGAATGATCGCTAGTCAGTTCACACGGAGGCACGGAGAACGGACGGAGGCACGGAGTAATTCTTGGGAGTGACCGCGTGACAAGAGCCTTACCCAAAAGTCTCCGTGTCTCCGTCCAGCTCCGTGTCTCCGTGTGAGCTGACAATCAAGTGCCTTGTTTGACGGCCGCCCGGCCGGCGAACGTACCCTTCGCACCGAGCGCCTCTTCGATGCGCAGTAATTGGTTGTATTTGGCCGTTCGATCGGCGCGGCTTGCGGAGCCGGTCTTGATTTGGCCTGCGCAGGTGGCGACCGCCAGATCCGCGATCGTCGTGTCCTCGGTTTCGCCGGAGCGATGCGAGATCACGCTGGCGTAGCCGGCCAATCGCGCCATCTCGACGGCGTCGAGCGTTTGCGTCACGGTGCCAATCTGATTCAGCTTGACCAGCAGCGCATTGCCGATCTTTTCGTCGATGCCGCGACGCAGAATCTCGGGATTTGTGACGAACACATCGTCGCCCACCAATTGTACGCGCGAGCCGAGGGCGGCGGTCAGCCGCTTCCAGCCGGGCCAGTCGCCCTCCGCCAGGCCGTCTTCTATCGAGATGATCGGATACTGGCGAACCCAGTCCTCGTAGAGCGCGATCATGTCGTCGGATGATCTGGTGCCCTCGCCGGATTTCTTGAGCTGGTACGTTTTCGACGCGTCGTCCCAGAATTCGCTCGACGCGACGTCCAGTGCGACAAACACATCGCGGCCCGCGTGATAGCCGGCCGTCGTCACGGCTTCGAGGACGAGTTCAACGGCCTCACGGTTGGACTTGAGACTCGGGGCGAATCCGCCTTCGTCGCCGACGCCCGTCGCGAGGCCGCGCTTTTTCAGCAGGCCGCGCAGGGCATGGAAGATCTCCGCGCCGCACCGGAGGGCCTCCGAAAACGACGGTAGCCCGAGCGGCATCACCATGAACTCCTGGAAGTCCACGTTGGTGTCCGCGTGTGCGCCGCCGTTGAGGATGTTCATCATCGGGACGGGCAACAGCGGTCCGCGCGAGCGCGCGGCGGCCGGCACCAGCGTCGCCAGATATTCATGGAGCGGCAGCCCTCGATCAGCGGCGGAGGCGTGCGCGGCCGCCATCGACACGCCCAAGGCCGCGTTGGCGCCCAGTCGCGAGAAATTCGCGGTTCCGTCAAGCGCAATCAGGCGCGCGTCGAGCGCGCGCTGGTCCGCGCTCGTGCCGGCCAGCGCCGCCGCAATCTCGTGCGTGACATGGCCGACGGCCTTGCGCACGCCCTTGCCGCCGTAGCGGGTCTTGTCGCCATCGCGCAGTTCGAGCGCTTCGCGCGTGCCAGTCGAGGCGCCAGATGGGACGGCCGCCCGCCCGCGCGCACCGGAACCCAGCACCACTTCCACTTCCACCGTGGGGTTCCCGCGCGAGTCGAGGATTTCGCGTGCGTGGAGGCGTGTAATGTTCACTGGATGCGTCAACTCCGTGAAAACCGGCGGCGTTGGACCGGGATGATACCACGCACGATTCTGCTACCATTCAAAGGACCTCGGGAGTCGATTTCCAGTCAGGATGGTTGAAGTGGAAATCGACTCTCGAGGTCTTCTGTCTCGCAGGCTATCCACGCCGGGAGGATGTATGCGTCACCACATTCCGGTCATCACAATCTGCATCGTGAGCGCGGGGTTCGCCACCGGTCTGTCGGCTCAGTCGCCAGGTCCGGAGCGGCTGCTGGCGAAAGCCGCGCTGGAATCGGGCCATGTGAGCGGTCTGGTGAGCGACGCGGTCGGCCGAGGCGTGGCCGACGCCAGCGTCCTCGCGCTCGGCCAGACGCTGGTGTCGGCGCGGAGTGACGCGCGTGGTCACTTCCAACTCTCGCTGCCACCGGGCGACTACGTGCTGAGAGCCACCCGCAGCGGATACATCTCGACCTACCGCGAACCGGTGCGCGTGCGCAGCAGCGTGGTGCTCTTGCGCAACATCACCATGACCCGGCAAGGCGAGGCGATTTCGGAACTGGTGACTGACGAAAGCCACGCCCACACCGACTTGGCCTGGTGGCTTCGGCACCTCTCGCGATCGGTCCTGCGCGATGGGATGGCTGAACCTGGCGATGCCGCAACCAGCCCGCCCGATATGTCACCGAGTCGCGCGGCCGATGGCGCTTCCCGATGGGCGGCCGCTCTGGTCGACGCCGATTTCCGCGGACAGCTGAATTTCATGACGACCGCTGTCGCGGGGCCGATCTCTGATTTGTCGGAGGCCGCCTGGCCGCGCGGCGTCGCGTTCATGGCGCTGGGTGCCCCCGTCGTCGGGTACGGCGCCTGGCAGCTTCGCGCGGCAGTCGCATCGGGAGACCGATCGTCCTGGAATGTCCTGGGCGAATACGTGTCAAATCCGACTCGCACGCACGTCTGGAATCTCCGGCTCTCCTATAGCGCGCAGGGCTACACGCTCTCGACCGAACAGCTGTCCGCCGCCACGGGAATCGCGCGCAGCGCCGCCGGTGTGTCAGGGCAGGATCGCTGGCGGCTGACGCCGGCCCTCGAGATTGAATACGGACTCCGCGCCGAGCGCTTTGACTATCTGTCCGATCCTCAGTTGTTCAGCGGTCACGCCGGCGTTCGCATGCTCGTGCTGCCGCGCACCTATGTCCGCGTGCAGAGCGGACAGAACATGATTGCCCCCGGCGCCGACGAGTTTCTGCCGCCGGCCGGCGGGCCATGGCTGCCGGTGGAACGGTTCTTCGTTCCACTGTCCGGACGAGGCACGCTCTCGGCCGAGACGGTGCGGTATGCCGACCTTTCCGTGAGCCATCACCTCGGCGAATCTGATGCCTGGCCCACGCTTCGGTTTCGCGGGTTCCGCCAACACGCCCTGAACCAGATGACGACGCTCTTCGGCGTCGCCGACCAGGTGGATCGCGGTCAGTATTTTGTGGCGCCCGTCGGCGCCGTCAGCTTGCAGGGTTGGAGCGCCGCCGCCGCCGGCCATCTGGGCCGGTTCGTGCGCGGACAAGTGGAGTACTCGCACGTCTCCTCGATCTGGGATGCCGGAAATCGGCTGCGAGCCGTCAGGCGCGTGGCGCCCTCGGTCATCCGCGAGGATTTCGAGCGCGTCCACGACCTCACGGCGACCGTCGAAGCGGACCTGGCTCGCACCGCCACGCACGTGAATCTGATCTATCGCGCCAGCACCGGCTTCAGCGGCACCGATGGCGCGGGGATGCCGGCGGTCGGACATCGTTTTGATCTTCAGGTGCGGCAGGCCCTGCCGTATCAGCCGACGCGCAGCGGGCGGCTCGAGCTTGTGTTCGCGATTCGTAATCTGTTCCGCGACGCGCGCGGCGAAGCGTCCTGGTATGACGAGCTCCTGACCGTGGGACCGCCGTTGCGTTTGATGGGCGGGATTCAGGTGCGGTTCTAGCGGGCAGCCGCACCAACTCCGTGACCACACTGCATCGCCTGCGCTCACTCTTTCATGTCGTGCTGCCCGTCGCGGTGGCCTCCGTCCTCGTGTTCCTGGCGGTGGTCAACATGGCGTTGGTCAAGGCGTGGAAAGGTGAGCTGGAAGACGGCGTGTTGTGGGTGAAGTCGGGCGCCAACGTCGTCGCGAGCACGGTTGATCGTGAGAGCGCCGGAGCCGGCGTCGGCATCCAGGCGGGCGACGTGCTGGTCATGATTGACGGCCGCGAAGTCACGGCCATTGCCGACGTGCGGAACGCACTCGAGCACGCGACGGCCGGAGCGCGGCTGCACTACGTGCTGCTGCGTCAGGCCGATGCGCTGCCTATCGAGGTGCCGCTGCAGCCAATGCCGCTGGTTCGTCCCGGGCTCTATTTCTCCGTTGCCCTGGTCGGCATCCTCGCGATCGGCGTCGGCACGTCCGTCCGCCTGCGGCGGCCCAACGATCGAGCCACTCTGCATTTCTTCTGGCTGACCGTGTCGTTTTTCGGTCTGCTGGCGTTCACCCCCAGCGGGTCGTACAACCGGCTGGACTATTTCTTTGACTGGGCCGATCTCGTGGCGAGGCTGGCTCTGCCGCCGCTGTTCCTGCACTTCGCGTTCGTGTTTCCCGAACGCTCCGAGCCGTGGGCGAGTACGGGGCTGCGCCGCAGCCTCCTCGCGATGGCCTATGTGCCGGCGTTCGCGCTCGGCATTGTTCGCGTGCTGTTGATGACGGGCCGGCTCGGATCGGTCGGCGCGTTCACGGGTCTCGAGATGGTCGAGACGTTGTCGCTGGTGTATCTGGCGCTGTGTCTGCTGGGTGGCCTCACCGTGATGGTCCGTGCGCTGACGCGGTTGCGATCGGTAACCGCTCGGCGTCAGCTCCGCTGGATCGTCTGGGGTTCGTCGCTGGGCGCCCTGCCGTTCCTCGTGATTTATCTGCTGCCGTTTCTATTCGGCCGTGTGCCCCGCGGCGCCGAATACACCGCCGTGCTGCTCGGATGCATTCCGCTGGCGTTTGCGTCCGCGATCGTGCGCTACCGGTTGATGGACATCGAAGTCATCATCAAGAAGGTGCTCGTGGCCACCGTGGCGGTCGTGGCGCTCGCATTGATGTACTTCGGGATCTTCCAGCTGATTGACGCGCTGCCACGCGCACGCGAGACGCAGAATCAGAGCAATTTCCTCGCGCTCCTGGCCACGCTGATGGTGGCGCTCGTGGCGCCCTGGATGTGGCGTGCGATTCAGGCCGGCCTCGACCGTTTGTACTATCGGGACCGCTACGACTACCGCCGCGCCCTGCTCAGTTTCACGCGAGACCTCAACAGCGATCTCGACCTGACGCGCCTCAGTCAGCGCCTCGTCGATCGCATTGCCGAGACGCTGGGTATCGATCGCATCGCCCTGTTTCTGCCGGTGCCGCGTGGCGAAAGCGGGCAGTTTGCCGCGGGCGCGTCCGGCGGCCTGCCGCCGGGCCGCGTCATGCCGATCGTGTCCGGGTCCGCGTTGGCCAGCCGGTTGATGGACGGACAAACGGTAGTGGTGGACGATCCGATCGCGGCGCGGCGACTGGGCGGGGAAGAGGGCGCGGCCTGGCGCGAGGCGGGGTTCACGAGCTTCGTGCCGTGCGTGTCGACCGACCTGACGATTGCCGTGATGGCCGTCGGCCGGCGCGCACACGGCGAGCCGCTCAGCAGCGAAGACATGAGCCTGCTGACGGCGGTCGCGGGCCAGGCCGCCACGGCGATCGAGAACGCGCGACTGTATAGCCAGCTGCAGGAAAAGGCGAACGAGATTGAGAGCGTCCGCCAGTTCAACGCCAACGTCGTGGAGTCGCTGACCGACGCGCTTGTCGTCGTCGACCTGCAGGATCGCGTGTTGCTCTGGAACCGGCGGGCGGAGACGCTGGCCGGCGTGACCCGGCACGACGCGATCGGTCGGCCGATCTCGGCGCTGTTCGAGCGCGCGTTCTACGACACCGTCGTAGCGGCGCGGCGCGACACGCCGGCAGGCACGACGCTGTTCCGCGTGCAGTTGTCGCCAGCGGCCGACAGCCGGCGCGAGCTGTTGGTCAATC
>Ga0315912_10000718_pt1 | contig 51304 bp, 36 predicted proteins | sample VfabasoilMG_FD_204469 | JGI IMG/M metagenome (GOLD analysis project Ga0315912, IMG submission 204469) | Garden soil microbial communities collected in Santa Monica, California, United States - V. faba soil | ecosystem: Environmental > Terrestrial > Soil > Garden | place: USA: California...
ACTCTGCGAACTAGCCCCCCGATGTGGCGTAGCCACGAGGCGTCGAGCACCGCCGCGAGCATTTCGCGAGCGCCGGAGCGCAGAGGGTAGTTAGGGTTGAAGCGCGCCTGCGGTGTTCTCACCCGGCTAGCGACCAAGTCCACCCAACCTCTGCGAGCAAGCCCCCCGATGTGGCGTAGCCACGAGGCGTCGAGCACCGCCGCGAGCATTTCGCGAGCGCCGGAGCGCAGAGGGTAGTTAGGGGTGAGCTTTTGGAATTCACTTCCAAAAGCGAGGGGGGCTGGAAGCCCCCCTACTAATACAGCCCATACCCGCGCCCCAAGACCGCGGCAAACACGTTGCACTGGGCATGCAAGACGACGGACGCCCCGATCCCTCCGGTCTTGTCGCGCAGGATCCCAAAGAGCAGCGACGGGAAGAATACGGCCAGGCGTCCCGGATCGGGCGCCGTGGTCAAATGCCCGACCGCAAACAGCGCACTGGCGAGCAGCAGCCCGGACGTCACACGCACACCCAGTTTGCTTTTGGACCAGGGATGCCGATCGTCGAGAGATGTCTGCAAATAACCGCGGAAGAACGCTTCCTCGGGGAGCGCGACGACGAGCAGGTGTGCGATGAACAAGTTGAACATCCCAGCAAGCGGAGTAGCTCCGTACTCCTTCCACACGCGCGCCGCCTGAAAGGGTGCATGCACGTCGTACCAAATTTGATACCCCAGCCAGAAGAAAGGAAGGATGAGCAGGGCGAGCGCGCTGGCGATCAAAATGGCGCGGGTCGTGTCCCTGAGGAGCCGGCCGTAGTCGACAGGCGCCGGCAATAACAGGCCGCCAAAATCCAGACCATAGTGGCTCGGCGAGGGCGTGTGATGCGGCCGCAAGCAGCCCCAATACGTCGCGACCAAAAACACCATCCCCACCATTTCCGCGGCGTGATCCGCTGGAGCCCAATGACTGGCTGCGGTCGCCAGGCCTGAGGTGACGAGACCGACGATGAGCGGGTGGGCAGAGTGAAAACTTTTACTCAGTTTGGTCGTCGGCGACACGTCAAAGCACCTTGAGGATGAGGAACTTATGCTGGCTTTTCGCCCCCGGCCAAAGTTGCTTTGAAAGCAGCCAACAGGCCTCTAATGTGCGGGCTCTCAAAATCACTTCATGGCCCCTGGACCAGCACCCCGTGCGACCCCAGGGGTTGTGGCTGAACCTACGACGAACTCAAGGACTACTATGGCCAAATTTCCTCCTGATGATCTTCCTGGCGGGCCCCTCGGTGCCAGTCCCTACGACATGAGCGCAGCTGGTGACGGCAACTTCCAGAAGGGTAACAAGGGGAAGTTGATTGCAGTGGTCGCAGTGGTCGCTGCCCTGGGCGGTGGTGCGTACTTCGCCATGAACTCGGGTGATGCCGTGAAGGATCTCACAGTGGAGCAGGCCGCCACGCAGATGAAGGACATCTTCATCATGCCCAAGGAGCAACAGCTGGTGGAGTGGCGCAAATGGGCTGCCCAACCCGGTGAAGAAGGCGGCGTCACTGAAATCAAGCAGGAAGCCATCAAGCAATTGGCGTGGGCCAAGGATCCTGAGGGCGTGACCTTGATCGCCAATTTGCTCAAATCCCCGACGCCCAAGCTGCAGAGCATGGCCGCGACGGCGCTCGCTCACTACGGGCCTGAGCTCGCGGGCGCTGCCAAGCCGGCACTACTCGAGGCGTTCAAGACCGCTGGTCCCGGCAGCCAGCCGCAGATCGCTTGGGCACTGGTTGTGCTCGGTGAGTCGTCGGCGTTTGACCCCATCTTGGCGCTTTACCGTCAAGGACACCTGGCCACGGTCCAACGTTTGGGGGGCGGCAACGCGTTTGACCCAAGCAAACTCGTAGCCATGGTTCCGATCGAAAAGATCCAGGGCCTTGCGGGCGATGAGAGTGATGCCGTTCGACAGTTGGTGGCCACAGTGCTCTCGCGCAATGCGGAGCCGCGCTTCACCGACACCTTGATCCAACTGCTCGGCGACAAGAACGATGACGTGGCCCGCATGGCCGCTCCGGGCTTGGGACGCATCGGTGACAAGAAGGCCCGCGATCCGCTGATTGCGCGGCTCAAAGACGCCGACAAAGAGAGCCGCAAAAAGTACCTGGACGCGCTGCGTCAAGGCGTGGGTGGGGTGGGCTTGGTGCTGTCGCTCTATGCCTTCGTCAACGAAGAGGACGTGGAGAAGAAATGGTACTTCAAAAAGCAGGTGTTTGGCCTCATCGACGAGCTGAACGACCCGCGCGCAGCCGATGCGCTTTTTGAGTACCTTCAGGTAGAAGACCACATCTACTGGCAGTTTCGCACCGCGATGGCCTTGGGCAACATCGGGGATGTGCGCGGCGTTCCGACCTTTGCCAAGCGCCTGCGCATGGACGCCAACAAGATCTACAGCGACGACTACGACTGGGAAATGTTGCTCAAGCGCGACGGCAAGGAGCCCGTCGAGGCCGCGCGCATGATCTCGGATTTGGCACGCTTGCACCCCGACCAAGTACAGAACATGAGCAAGCAAGTCGAAGACGCGCTCATCTTCTGGAACCACGAGCGCACACAACCGCACGCCAACGGTTTGCGCGCCATGGTGTCGCTCGGGGCAACCAAAGACATCGAACAGTTGCGCAAATGGGCCTTCCCGGAGGAGCCGCTGCCCAAAGAAGGACAGCAGCCCCCGATGCCTGAGGCCTTCGTGGTCGCGCAAAGTGCGCTCCGCTACATCGGCGTGCTGAAGGACGAGTCGTCCTTCAGCAAACTCCTGGAGCAGCTCAAGAAGAAGCCTGACAACCTGAGCATCGCCAATGAGTCGATGTACCAGGGCGGCTTGGCCATCTTGGGTATGTCGCTCAACGCCATCGGCAAGGGCGCCGCGGATGGTCTGAGCGAGTGGGGCGACGCAAAAGCGTTTGAGCCGCTGATGGAGTTCATTGTCGACACCAAGCAAAACGAGAACGCGCGCGAGGCGGCCTGCACGGCTCTAGCGTGGACCAGCGATAACGAAACCATCATGAAGGTGGCGGAAAAGATCGCTGAGTTCAAAGAGCAGACCCCAGAGGACGCGTTCCGTCGCAGGTGTCTGCTCGAGACCTTGGTGCAGCGTCCGGTCCCCGGCACCGCACCGGCGTTGCTCAGCTTGATGACCGCCGATCAGGCGATCGAAACGCGCACCAACTTGGCGCGCGCCATCGCCAAGGCAGGCATCGACCAGGCTACGCAGGATAAGCTGTTTGAGCTGATCAAAGACCCGGCTCTGACCAATGACGCTGCCCTGGCGCTCGCGCTGGGTGGCACGCCAGACGCTGCGGCACGCGCTGTGGCTTCGTTCGCCGACAAGGACAAGGTAGCGATCGAAGGGTTGAAGGACATGTGGTACAAGTCCTTTGGTTTCTGGTCGACCGCAGACTTGGATGCAGGCGTTCTGTTCCGCTACGTGGACAACGCGCAGGCGATCTCACGAGTCATCATGAGCGCCACGCCACAAATCTGGGCCACGGAGAAGTTGACGCAGCAGTTCGACAACCTCATCTTCGACAACGGGCCGCACTCATTCACGCGCGTGGAGTTGCGTAACCGGCTGTACCGCATGGCCCAGGGGACGGACGCAGACAAGGCGGCGGGCGCGGTGCGCACCCTGGCCTTCATGCGTGAAATCGGCACGCTGATGGCACTCCGCGATGGTCAAGGTCCCATCGCCAAGTTGGCCGACACTGCGGTGTTTGAGCTGGAGAACCCCAACTTTGCCGCCGGCGTGAAAGCTGCGCCGAGCGAGGCCGCGGAGTGAGCCAAGCCATGGCGTGAGCTCAGCATTGCGCAGGCGACCTTGTGGGTCGATAAAAGACGGCGAAGTCCTCGGGGCTTCGCCGTTTTCTTATGTCGGATGGACCGTCAACGAACAGGACACGCGCGCCCGTACCATTCTGCGCCGTCTTGCGCTCCAGTGCAGCGTGGCTGTGGCTGATTGTGCTTGTTGCCTGTACCCCTACCTCGACCAAGGCCCCGGTGGCTGTGCGTGGGCAATCACAGGCTGCGCGCGCAGAGCTCGTGCAGCCTCCGTTCCTGGGAGTGGAGCAGTGCTACAACGCTTGGGACGACAACGACAACGGCCTCATGGATGAAGGCTGCTCAGTTCCGCAGGCGGCGGTGCTTGTGATGTTGGCTTGGTCCAATCAAGACGCGGATCTCGACTTGGTCGTGGCTGACCCGCAAGGCGAAGTGGCGACCCCACAAGCGCCGACCAAGTCAGGCTTGGCCACCTTGGTCGATTGTCCAGAGGATGACGAGTGCGGAGCGCAACCCTACGAAATAGCTTTGGTAGAAGACGACACCTACGTGGGAGGCCACTACCGGGTGCAGGTCCTAGCACGTCATTTTGCTCGCGAAGCGTTGCCCATGGTGGCTCAGCTGGGGATCGTTACTCCCGAAGGCACGAGCGCGTATCGGCTAGAGTTCTTCGATTTGGGTCAAACGGTGAGCATGGATTTTGTCGTGGCCGAGCCCACACAAATTGAATAGCTTTCCGGGGTGAACCAGCTGGGTAAGGTGACAAGAGAACTCGATGTGGCACGTGGGCCCGACGTGCAGATGCGCATCACCGTTGCTAGCGACTGGTTTGGACAGCGTATCGCGCTGCGTCTGCCGCGCAACCTCAACTGCGCCGCGTGCGGCGGGGGTGGATGCGACCGCTGCGGGCGTGCCGGTGCCCTCAGCATGTTTGAGCGCGGCGGCACGCCGCGCAGCGTTGAGCTCGCGTTGCCTCAATTGACTCAAAGCGTTCGTGAGATCTGCATTCGTGTACCCCATGAAGGGGCGCTGGATGAGCGCAATTCCGAAGAGGGCCGGGGCCACTTGCTGCTCACAGTGTGCAGCGGGACGGACAGTGACGAGGGGGTGGTGTTGTGCGGTACGAGCGCCGTCGACGCGCAGCGCGCGCAGCTCATGCGGCGCAGCCTGATCATGGCGGCAGTGCTCATCGCCCTATTTTTCGGCATGTTGAAGCTCTCGGGCTGGCTGTAGGTCGCCGCCCCTCCCGGTCAGGGGGCACTCTGCTAGGCTCCGACCATGAGTTCTTTGGCCATGGCCTTGTTGCTGGTCTCGCTGTGCGGCCTGTTCGCGTGGAGCGCGCAGCGGCGCTTTGCGTTGCTCACCATCGGGGCCCCCACGTGGGAGAGCCGCACGGATCGTTTGTTCGATCGCCTGCGCGCGGTTTGGGTGTTTGCGTTGGTTCAGAAGAAGATGCGTTACTACCTGCTCGCGGGTTTGGCGCACAACCTGATCTTCGTTGGGTTCTCTGTGCTCACGCTGCGCACGCTGATGCTGTGGGGTCGCGGGTTTGATCCGAGCTTCAACCTGTGGGTGCTCGGTTTGGATGCGCCGCTGGGGCAAGTGTATGCCTTCCTCAAGGACTGTTTTGCGATCTTGGTTCTGCTGGGGATAGCCGTTTTCGTATATTACCGGGTGATCAATCCCCAAAAACGCATGACGCTGAGCGGCGAAGGGCTGCTCATCTTGGCCCTCATCGCGACCATGATGGTGAGCGATTTGCTGTATGACGGAGCGTCACAGGTCATCAACGTGCGCTACGCGGAGTTTTGTGCCGCGACCCCGGGGGCGGATTTGTGCCGTGCAGCGCGCACCATCGTGGCTCCTCTGCCCGCACCGGCTAAGAGCTTAGAGTATCATTTTTTTCCGGAGCCGGGTGGAGGGCTCGTGGCAGCGCTGCTTTCGGGCGTGTCGCTCAAGCCCTTGGTCGCGCTCTCCCATGCGGGCTACTGGTGCCATTCCAGTTTGGTGCTCGTATTGCTCAATATTCTGCCGTACTCGAAGCACTTTCACATCATTACGGCCATCCCCAACATTTTTCTCAGTGACTTGACCCCGCCCGGTCGGTTGCGCCCCTTGGCGCCCAGTACCGAAAAATTGCTCGAACAGGTGGAAAAAGCCACCGATAACGAAGCAGAGATGGGCAAGGCCCGCATCGGCTACAGTCGCATCGAGCACTTCACGTGGAAAGACCTGGTGGACTTCTACACCTGCACCGAGTGCGGTCGCTGCAGCGACAACTGCCCTGCGGCGCTCACGGGCAAGAAGCTCAGCCCCAAACATCTCACGCTCGACCTGCGCAATGAACTGTATTCATTGCAGGGCGCGGTGAGCCAAGGCGCGCGACCTGGTCCCGCACAGGAGGGCGCACAAGCGCTACAGACGCGCCCGCTGTTGCCTGACATCGTTGATCCCGATGTCGTGTGGGCATGCACCACTTGCCGTGCATGTGAAGAGCAGTGCCCCGTGGGGATCACCTACGTGGACAAGATCGTACAGATGCGTCGCAGTCAGGTGACGATATTTGGTGAGTTTCCGGCCCAACTGAGCAAGCCCTTCGAAGGCATGGAGACCAACGGAAACCCATGGAATTTGTCGCGTCTGGATCGCAGCAAGTGGACCGAGGGGCTGGACATCCCCACCTGCGCTGAGCACCCCAGCGCGCCCGTTTTGTATTGGGTGGGTTGCGCAGCCAGTTACGACGACCGCGCCAAAAAAATTGCCCGAGCCACTGCGCAATTGCTCAAACAAGCACAGGTGGACTTTGCCATCTTGGGCGAAGAGGAGACGTGCACAGGGGACCCAGCGCGCAGAGCAGGCAATGAATACTTGTTCTCAATGCTGGCCGAAGCCAATGTCGAAACCCTCAAGGGCTACCGCGAGCAAGGTGGGGTACAGACCATCATTACTACCTGTCCGCACTGCTTCAACACGCTCAAGAACGAATACCCCGACTTTGGTCAGCGCTTTTCCGTAGTCCATCACACTGACTACTTGCTGGGCCTGCTCGCCGAAGGGCGACTGGTCCCCACGGAGCCCGTGCAAGCCAAGGTGGCCTATCATGATTCCTGCTACTTGGGGCGCTACAACGGCATTTATGAGCCGCCTCGTGACATCCTGCAGCGCATTTCTGGTGTAACCCTCGTGGAAGTAGAGGGCGCGTCGCGCAGTAAGGGGCTGTGTTGTGGAGCGGGCGGCGCGCAGATGTTCATGGAAGAGCAGAACAGTGATCGCATCAACGTGCGACGCACCAAACAGCTGCTCACGACGGGCGCAGATACATTGGTGAGCGCGTGTCCGTTTTGCATGACCATGCTCAGCGATGGGGTCAAGGCAGAGTCGAAGGACGAGGAGATCAAGACGCTGGACGTGGTGGAGCTTTTGGCTCGCGCCTGCGCCACCCCGGACACGGCTCGCGCCTAGTGAAGTCCGTCCAGCTGAACGTCACTCTGCAGTGGCGGAAGCCGTACGTAGAGCTCGTGCGCCACTGCACGCAAAGTCGCGCCAATCGTGGTCGTCTGATAGATGAGGCGTAAATCCTCGCGCGGACAGGTGGCCACGAAGGGCAGCGCTATGCCGTGAGGTGTCCCTGGGTTCAAGATCAGGCACAGCCGCACCCGTTTGCGCAAGATCCAGCGCGACGCATCCAGCAGCGCCTCCAGTGTGGGGCCATGCGCTGGCCTACGGGTCACCATGACGACCAGGTCATCTTCGGTCAAACCCCCGGCTTGCAGGAGTTGCGCAATCACTTGCGGATGAGGGTCAGCGAGCAAGCGTTCCAGTTGGGCGCGCGTGGGGCGACGCGCCAGGCTCTTGCGTTCGCCCAGCGAGAGCGTCCGGCCTTGACCAAAGTCCGGAACTGCTGGCTCTGTCGGTAAAAGGGAGGCGGGTGCGGTGGGCGCCGGTCTGAGCACGCGCTCGAGATGCGTCAGGTGTTTTTGCTTGGCCACCTGATACAGCGCCCACAACCAAGAGCTGTCGTGGCGCTTGGCCAAGAGCAGCGCAAGGGCCAACATGGCTTCGCGCGCTTGATCATGGGGCAGCTGTGAGCACCGGACGAGCTCATCGAGTTGTTGTGCGGTGTGTTCGTCGGTCTTGCCTTCGAGACGCTCGGCCAGCCAGTGCACGCGCATCGCGAGCTCAGGCAGAGCCGTGAGTGTGCCGATGAGCTGGCGTACGGCTGCCTGTACGTCTGGGGATGCTGAGGCAGGATGCGCGTCGGCCATGGGCAGCTGTCTTTGTGGTATCAAAAAGCCAGCAGATCGCCAGGGACGGCGCACAGGGGTGCAGTGCGAGCCTGTTCAGGTTGGACTATTTGTGCTCCGCTCAAGCCAATCAAACCTCAAGTTAGGGCATGACCGATCCCACGAGCCCCCAACAAAAGGTCGCTGCGATTGCGGATACCTTTTTCAATCCTCAGCGTCTTGCCCGGGGCCTGCTCAGGGTCGGCGTTGTCATCGCCGTGACACTCGGGAGCGTTGTGCTTGCTCGTGTGGGTACGGGCTCAGCGCGGGTATCCGCCGGGGCCATCGCGCTTTTCACGTTGGGCATCACGTTGTGGACGGCGCTGCGTGAACGTCGCGCTCTTCAAAAGCCCGACTATTGGTTCGAGCGCACGTTGGACCGTTTGGACGCGGAGCTTGCTGGCAGGGTCCGACGTGCTTACCGGCTATTTTTGGCAACGCCTGGCCGACCGCTACAGCCCGGGGCATCTGGTGAGCGGCCGTCGTTCGAGTTGGCGCAGCTTCACGTGGGCCGGGCACTTGACCAGGTGAGCCTCAAGCATGTGGCCCATTTGGCGCAGCTTCGGCGCAGGCGTGCGCTGCGGGTCGCCTGGTTCGTCCTGTTGGTATCCGGTGTCGCGGTCTTGGTATGGCCACTGGTCATTGTGGAGGGTCTGGATGTGTTGCTTGCTCGGCGTGGCGTGGGTCCCGTTGCGCTGTCCTATGTCGAGGACCTGCAGCTGACCGCCGAATGGCCAGCGTATTTGGATGGGACAGGTGAACGCAAGCGGCTCGGAAGCGGGCTCTTGGGGATCCCTGAGGGCTCGGAGATTGAGGTGCGGGTCGTGCCCAGCGTCACGGGGCGTGAGCTCTTGCTCACCGATGGCATCAAGCGTGTACCGCTCGTGAGTGACGGACAGGGGGCATTGGTGGCGCGCTGGGTGGCCGATGATCCAGCTGGGCTCAAGGTGGCGGCGCGCTTTGGGGATGTGCTCCTTTACGATGTGCGCAGTACGCGCCTGGAACCTCACAGTGACCTTGCGCCGGTGGTGCGCTTGGCCGGAGCGCCGCGCACGCTGCAGTTGGCCGAGGTGGAACGCCTGGAGCTCACGTTCATGGCGAGTGATGATCATGGGCTCTCACAGGTGGACCTGGTGCTCAGCAGTGGGCAACGCCAGGTGCGTACCGAGCTGGTGCGTTTGGACGGGCAGGCGCGATTTTATCGAGGGGGTCACGCCTTGACGAGCGAGCACGAGCTGCTGCGGCGTGCCTTTTTGCCCGTGCATGTGCGCATTGAAGCGCGCGACGGCAATACCGCTACCGGACCCCTGTGGGGGCAAAGTCAGGAATACGTCTTGTTGCCGGAGCCGCTCGGCAATGCCGTCGCTCAGCGTCACATCGCTCTTCGGCAATTTCGACGCGCTGTGTCGGCGTACGTGGCGCGTGAGCATGAGGCTGGCTACTTGGCCCTTGCCAAGCAAAAAGACGCCGAAGGTCTCGCAGCTGAAGCGCTCGGCAGCGCGCTTGGGGTCTTGCAGCAAGAATGGTCAAAAGACGCCTCGGCTCCGCGTCGATCACTTTCGTTCTTGGTGGCACAGGTGGAGGCCCTGTCGCGTGCTCAAGATCGCGCGACTCCTGAAGCAGTGTTACTTGCCGTCGACGCGCTCTTGCACCAGCTTGGACAGCGCGAGGCTAGGCAGCTTGCCCAAGATTTAGGGCAATCCGTGGAGGAAATTGCGGTACAGTCGCGGCAGCTGCGCTTCGACCCGGCGTCCCTGACCCAGCAGGGCGTGCTTGATTTGTTAGCTGGCAATGAGCTGGGCGCCAAACAGCTTGCAGAGGTGGGTCAACTGGGTCTCGATTTGGGTTCAGTGGCGCTAGCGGATTTGGCGCGCATTAGTCGTTTGGTAAAAGAGCGCTCCTTCGATCGGGCCGAAGCCGCGGCGTTGCACCTAGCCGAGCGGCTCAAGCGGGCGACTCCCTCGTTCTCCTCCAGCGGAGGGAGCGCGGCGGGGGTTGAGTCCGGCGCAGCTCGAGGGGGCCCTTCTGGCGGGCAGCCAGGTCCGGGGCAGCCCGCGTCCTCGGCGCCGCAAGACTTTGAACACACCGCCTCGGAGGTGAATCAGTTGGCCCAGGAAGGCGCCGCCGAGTTGTCTGAGCTAGAGCGCCTGCTGGAGGAAGCGCTCCAGGCGCTCGAGAGCGACTTCAACAAGAGCCCAGCGCTCGATGAGGCACTCGCCGAGCTCCGCCAGGCCATCCAAGGTCTCCCCGAAATGGGCCGTGGGGCGGGCAGCGCGTCGAGCGAAGCAGCGAGCGCGCGGAGTCAGGCAGAGGCCATGGCCGAGGCGCTGGAGGTGAGCGAACTGGAAGAAGGCATCGAGCGTGGCCGCGACGCCGAACAAGCGCTCAAGCGCGCGCGTGGGCTTTTGGAACAAGGCTTTGGGTACCTCGACGAAGGTCGACTCGAGCGCGCTGAACAAGCTGTGCAAAAAGCGATCGAAGAATCCAAGCGGAGTCTTGCTGAACAAAAGACACGCACCGCGCAACTGGGCCAAGGCCAAAAGCGTGAGCGAGCCGCCCGACAGCGAGAGCTGGCCGAGCGCGCGCGTGAACTGGCCACCCGAGGTGGCCGAGCTGAAGCCGCGCTACCTACCGAGAATGTGGAACATCTTGAGCGTGCCGCCACAATGCTGGACGACGCGGCGCGCGCGCTCGAAGAGGGAGACGGCAAGAAGAGCGTGGAGCTCGCTGAAGGTGCGCAAGAACACCTGGAGCACGCAAGTTTTGAGTCCAAAGACGACGCCCCCGAGGACGATGCCGGCGCTGACGGCGACGAGCTCGCGTTCAGTGGTCGCGTGCCCGGTCAAGATGAGGATCGAGCGAAGGAGTTTCGGCAGCGCGTCGAGCAGGGCTTGGGTCGCGGAAGCGGCCGGCTTTCGCCGGCCGTGCGTCGCTACGCGGAGGATCTCAAGTGAGGCAGCGCGCGCCCTGGGCACTTGGCCTTTCATTTTTAGTCGCTTGCCAGTCGCCCTCCACGACCTCTGGCCCCAGCCGCACGCAGCGGACGTCTCCAGCGCTCCCGAGCGGCGCACCACCCGCCGGAGCGGTGACCAAGTCCCGCCCAGTGAGCGCCGAGTCGAGCTTCGTTGCTCCGCAGATTTATGAGGCCAACTATCAGATCCTCAAGCTGAACTATGCGCGTGCCGAAGAATTGTTGAAAAATGAGGTGGGGCTCCACGCGGCCGTCAGCCGTGCGCGGCTCGCGCTGTATCGTGCGGACTGTGAGGAAGCCCGCGCGCAGCTGTCGTCATCGCTAGTGCAGAACGAGAAAGGTGCGCAAGACCTCATCAGTTTGGCCAAGAGCTGTTTTGGCGCTACCGCGGGCAGCAGCGTGGTCGAGGACAAGGTCCGTGGCGTGTGGATCCGCCTGCAGGACCAGAGCGATCGCGTGCTGGTCCCGCTGCTCACTGAGGTCGCGGATCGCGCGCGCGCGACACTCGAGCGCGACTTGGGTGAATCGTTGCCTCGACCTTTGCGCATCGACCTGGTGAGGGATTTGTTCTCACTGTCGGCGGTGTCGGGTCTGCCTGTGGACGCAGCGGAGACGACGGGCACCGTCGCTGTTGCCCGCTGGGGAAGAGTGACGATGGTTTCCCCTCGCGCGATGGCTTACGGGTTTCCTTGGGCGGACACTTTAGCGCATGAAATCACGCACCTGTTGATCTCGCGTGCCACGGCTGAGCGTGCCCCCTTGTGGTTGCAAGAGGGTATAGCCAAGCGGCAGGAGCGTCGCTGGCGGCAGGCGCAGCTCTTTGACGACAGTTTGAGCCACGAGCGCCGCGCCTATGAGGCTCAGGTGCACGGGCGCTCGGTGGGCGTAAACAAGATCGGCCCGTCCATTGCCATGTTGCCCAGTGCAGACGCCGCGTCCATCGCGTTCGCTGAAGTGACGAGCTTCATGGAGTACTGGATTGGAAGAAATGGTTCCCACGCGCTGCCGCTGTTGTTGCGCGAGCTGGAGGTCTCTTCCGATCCTGACTCGGCTTTGCAGAGTGTGAGCGGTTTCAATGTGGATGACTGGGAGTTGCTTTGGCGTGAGGATCTGCGCAAGCGCATGTCTGAAGTTGACAGCCAGCCCCCAGCTCTTGCCCAGGAGCGGCTTGGCCCGCTCTCGCTTGCGCGCAGCCTGCGTATCGTCGAGCTCTTGACCGTGGACGGACAACCGAACATGGCCGAGTGGCGTGGGGCCGTCGATCTGGATCGCGCACCGCATGTTGCTGCGCTCAGATTCTTGACGGCACGCGCGGCGCTGCTCGAACAAGGGGATGATGGGCAAGAGTCTCTAGGAGGTCTGGATGACGTGGACGAGGCCAACGCGGGGTGGCTTGCTCTGCAAGCCGCCGAGCAGGCCGTGGGGGAAGACGACGCAGAGTCGCGCTCGCTGCTGGAGCAGGCCCACGCCCTCGATCCGCTACTTCCTGAAGTAGCCTGTGGTGGCATTCCCTGGGTGGGATTGGGAACGACATTGGAGTTGAGCGGCGACAGTCCCCTGCCTTTTGACCCCAAGTTGTGCGAAGCCGCGAGAAAATTGCCGGTTCGCGGGTCGCGCTGACTCATTGTGGCCAGGCGATTGTTTGGCGGGGCCGGCGCCGCTGTGCAAAATTCAGCTCAATCCCGGTCACTTACGCCACTCGGCGTTTGACCGGGTCTTTGGGCATTGATTAACATGCTTTTCGTTCCGCTCCATCGAGGAGCACCTGGAAGTCAATCAGTGAGTATTACGTCTTTTGCAGCCGCTCGGCTCATCCGCGCACTTCCTCGGGTTACGCTCAGCCGAGCGGTGGGACGTCTGTGTGATCAGACGCTTCCAGCGCCGGTTTCTGGCTTGGTGCAGAAGTTGTATTGCACCGCCTACGACGTGCAGCTCGAAGAAGCGGAGTTTGAAGGGCCCTATCCTAGCTTCGACGCTTTTTTCACACGCGCTCTCAAGCCGGGGATGCGACCGATTTCGGAAGCGCCAGTGGTGTCACCCGCCGATGGCAAACTTTCCGCACGCGGTCCTGTGGATGGTGGCGCACGCATCCTCGTAAAAAAGCAAAACTACGACGTTGCGGAGCTCGTGGGCGACCCCGAGGATGCCCGGCGCTATCGTGGTGGAGAATTTGCGGTCGTCTATCTTGCCCCCAGCGACTATCATCGCGTCCACGCACCGGTTGATGGGCAGATCAGTGAAGTGCGCGGTATCACCGGCGATCTCTATCCCGTCAATGCGATCGGCGAGGAGCACATTGATGGATTGTTCGTGCGCAACAACCGCGTATGTATCTGCATCGACACTGAGCGCCTGGGCCGAGTGAGCGTGGTGATGGTCGGGGCGACCATTGTCGGGCGCATCAGCGTGACGGTCATTCCAGAGCCGGCCGTTCCGCCCGGTGTGACGCAGTTGCGCCCTGCACGCGCGGTGGCGCGCGGTGACGAAATTGGCATGTTTCACTTGGGCTCGACCGCGGTCGTGCTGTTTGAACCTGGTCTGCGTTTAGAGCGCGAATCAGGTACCATCCGCATGGGTCAATCACTATTGGGGAGAGCATGAGCGAGGGGTCCATGGAAGGTAAGGTCGATCCACTCGCGTCGCCACCCGGCGGTGCAGGTGCCTCCTCGCCCGATCCGAGCACGGCTCAACAGCAAAGCGCGCCGTCGACGGCGGATACGGCTCAAGTCCCCGAGGCTCCGCCGCCTTCGCGCCCGTCGAGCCCCGCGCCACTTCGTGCGCATCGGGTCATCAAGTTGGGACAGAGTTCCCCGCCTTCTGCTCCGCGGCATGATCTTCCACTCTCGCCAGTGCCGGAGCCATCGAGCGCTATTGTTCTGCAGGGTGATGAGTTGGTGATGCGCGGAGGCATTCCTCCGCAGAGTGCCGTACCATTGGACGCGGCGGCGCCTTTGGCGCCACCAGTGCAGCATGTAAGCTCACGTCCACCACCGCCACCGGTGCGTCCGTCGCGCAGCTCGGAACCGACGCTGTCCGTTGCTTATGATGAAGCGCCCATTTCCGTGGATGAACTTGAGTCTACCACCGAGCACGAAGAGTTAGACGATAATGAGTTGACCGAGGAACAAGGCGAGGTGCCCCGTGCGGTCGCGCCAGCGCCACAATTCGCAGCGGAGCCTGCCTTTCCTGCACCGCGACCAGGGTTGGTCGACACGGGTCAGACTGCTTCAGCTGCGCCCGGGCGCAGCGGTGAGTCCAAGGGGCCTGTCGTACCGCCAGCGCCGACCGCGGGGCCGCAATGGTCTGCACCTGCTGCGCAGCCGCCGCGGCGCATGCCGGTCCCGCCTTCGCGCGTTCAGACGGAGCCCGACCAAGACTCCGACGAGGCGAGCGCCGTAGAAGACGTCGACTTCGCCGCTGAAGCGGCCGCAGCTTCAGGTGAAATCTCGGCCGGTGATTTTGAGGTGCCGCCCGCTGATCGCAAGCCTCCCCCACCCCGACGTTCGGGCAAGCCGCTGTTGCCGCAGGCAAAAAAGCCGCGCAACAAGCCGTGGTGGGAGACTTTGTTTGGGGATGATTTTCAGCGGGCTTACCGCCCGATGACGGCGGTCCAGCTCAAGCGCGAGGGTGACTTCGTGGTCGACTCGCTGCAGTTGCCGCGCGGGAGCGTGCTGCTCGATCTGGGATGTGGCCAGGGTGAATTGAGCATCGAGCTGACCCTGCGCGGCTACTCGGTCGTTGGCTATGATCTGTCTGTGTACCAGCTCGCTATGGCGGGCGACAACGCGCAGACCGCCGGGCAGAAGATCAACTTCTTGCAGGGTGACATGCGCGAGATGGCCTTCGACAACATGTTTGACGGAGTGCTCTGTTGGGACACCACCTTCGGATACTTCGAAGAGGAGAAGAACGTCGAGATCCTGCATCGTATCAAGAAGGCACTGAAGCCTGGCGGGCGTTTGCTCCTGGACATCCTCAATCGTGATTTTGTGGGGCAACAGGCCCCTTACAATCATTGGTTTGAAGGTGATGGCTGCGTGTGCATGGACGATATGAACATGGATTGGATCACCAATCGCTTGCGTGTGAAGCGCTCGATCATCTTGGACGATGGTCGTAGCAAGGAGCAGCAGTATTCCATTCGCGTCTACTCCTTGTCCGACATCGGGCGCCTGCTGCACGAGGTGGGCTTCCGTGTGGCGGCGGTGAGCGGCGGGATCGCCACCCGTGGGGCCTTCTTTGGTCCGGCCAGCCGTCGCATCATCATCGAAGCGATCAAGCCCGCCTGATTTGCGGCTCAGCCGACGCAGCTTCAAAAGCGTTGACGATACGCTTCGGCAACCAATTGCGCGCCTGATTCCAGCGAAAAAGTGCCGGTGTTGATCAGCAAGTCATAACCGAGCGGATCGCTGATATCGACATCAAAGCGCGTGCGGAAGAAGTCCCGGCGCTCTTCATCAATGCGCGCAATCTTGACCCGCGCCTCCACGCTGGACATCCCCTCGCGCTGCGCGACGTACTCAACCCGCCGCTCGAGCGCCGCAAACACGCGCACCCGCAGCGTACGCGTGGGGTCGAGAATCAAGTGTCCCCCGCGCCCCACGAGCACACCCGAGCGATGGCGTGCAATGGCGAGCACGGTCTCGCTGAGAGCACGCATGTAGTCGGTGGCGGCGAAGCGGCGCAGCTGGACCAGCTGATCGATCCAGAGCAGGATCTTGTTCTGGCTGCGCTCATCCAGCGCCTCGACCAGTTGTCGGCGTACGTCGGCTCGGGCGGCCACTGCGTGGACGAGCTCCTGGGCGTGGAAATCGATGTTCAGCTCGCGGGCCACAATGCGGCCCATTTCCCCACCATAGGCGCCATATTGGCGCGAAATGGTGATCATGGGGTGCTGACTGGGCTGGAGTTTGGACCCAGGTGCAGAATCCCCCATGGTACTGCGTTCGTCGCTGCGTTTGAGCTCCTGCAACCAACGCAACACCTGCTGATTGGCCAACTGTTCAACGCTGTTCGCCACGCTTTTCTACTCCTTGTCCGGTCCACGCGTACCGCGCGGAAGGTAACTTCAGCTCAGTATGCACCCAATGAGAACGGTCTGAAAACAGTTTAGATCAGGCAGAAAATCTTCAGCCTCAACCCAACCCGGAGATTTCCGGCCGGCACTTTGGTCTTGCCCTAACCCAGGCGAGCGCGCGTTTGTTCCCCGCCAGGTGCTCAGCGAAAAAGAGCGCGACCTACGGCGCGCAGGTTACGCTTGGACCGTTGGCGCTCTCACAAGTGCAACGGGCACCCAGGACACGCTGGATGCAGCTGCAGCTTGGCTGACCTGGGCACTCCGCCAGCCAAGCACAGGCTGGCCCGGCTGTGCCCTCGCGATCGCAATACGCCCCCTGGGGACATTCTCCCTCGCCACAAGGGAAACACGTGCCGTCGCTGCAATCGGCGCGCGCGACCGCAGGGCTGACTGTTGAGTCCAGCGGGGCCTCACTGACCGCGGCGTCCTCGGCGGGGTCGGGTGAGGGTGCGCTGGCCTGCTCCGCGGGTTGTTGCGCGTGGGATGAACCGCAGCCCAAGAGCAGGGAGCACAGGACCAGACCAAACCAGTTCCCGGAGTGCGTCGGGGAGTGGACGGCACCATAGGTACGTGCCGACAAGTCGAGACGCATCATGCGGGGCTTGGCTCCACGGCGTCAGGTCGGACAGCATGGTTGCCTGGCTCCGGACTGTTCAATGGCTCTGCGCTGGTGACCGAGGGTGAGCTGGTGATGGACGGTGCACTGGTGATGGACGGTGCACTGGTGATGGACGGTGCCAGATGACGGAGTGCGGCTTCCACGGTGGCGCGGTCGGGTTCACTCAAAGGCATGCGACCGGCGCGATGCAGACCATAACGTAGGGCTGCTGCCTCGACGCGGGTCAATCGAACGTGGCGGCGGTAACCGAGATCGGGCACGGAGAACTGCAAATGCAACTCGCCCCCCAGCATGACGTCTTGTTCGATGACCGCCGGAGCTCGAGCCGGCACTTGTCCCGCAACGGGCCACGGCTCGGTCAGCTCCTTGATCAAACTGCGGACCATTTGCGCGCGACGGCGCGCGGACCAAATCTTGCGGTCCTCGTAAAAGCGAAAGAACTTGTTCCGAGAGAATGTGTCGGGCGCCAGGATCAGCGCGACCATGAGGGCGTCGGCGTGGGGCAAGTGTGTGCCATCGGTCCCTGCGGCATCGTGTTCCCCGGTCATGCTGGCTCCAGCTGCCATGCTGGCCCCCACTGGCAGGCTGGCCGCACACGACTGGTCCGCACCGCACACAGCGGCGGCGGGTGGGGTGCTGTTGATTGCGCCGGGGGCCATACTGCTATGGTGAGAGCACGGCGCTGCTCTATCAAGTCTTGAAATCTCGGTGGGTCGTGCTTGTGCTTGTCACCGGGGCGGCCCCCCCCCCCCGTGCTTTAGCGCACGGGCCCCTGCATGGCGGCCAACAATTGCGCCTGGTGGTAGCTGACGACCGCGTCCACGAGTTCTTGCAGATCACCCTCGATCACCCGGTCCAACTGGTACAGGGTGAGGCCGATGCGGTGATCGGTGAGGCGATTCTGAGGAAAGTTGTAGGTGCGGATCTTCTCTGAACGGTCGCCCGCCTTGACCTGACTGCGGCGCTCGTCGCGAATGGCCTCCTCCTGCTTGGTGCGCTCGATGTCGAGCAGGCGGCTCCGCAAGATCTTCAGGGCCTTGGACTTGTTCTTCAACTGGCTGCGTTCGTCCATGCAGCGCACCGAGATGCCCGACGGTAAGTGCGTGACCTGCACCGCGCTGTTGGTCGTGTTCACGGCCTGCCCACCGGGGCCGCTGGCGGCAGCGATGTCGAAGCGCAAGTCCTTGTCGTGCAGCTCGATGTCCACCTCATCTGCCTCGGGTAGGACGGCAACGGTTGCTGTCGAGGTGTGTACACGACCCTGGGCCTCGGTGGCGGGGACACGCTGGACGCGATGCACGCCGCTTTCAAATTTGAGTCGCGAATAAACGTTGTCGCCGCTCACCAATGCGATCACTTCCTTGAGTCCGCCCGCGCTGGCGTCACTTTGGCTCAAGATCTCGACTTTCCAGCGCACTGATTCTGCGTAGCGGATGTACATGCGCAGCAGGTCCGCGGCGAACAGCGCAGCTTCTTCACCACCGGTTCCGGCGCGAATTTCCAGTACGGTATTTTTGTGATCGTCCGGATCGCGCGGTAAAAGCAGGATCTGGATCTCCTTCTCCAAAGCGACGAGATCAGCCTCGAGCCCGGGCAGCTCCTCGCGCGCGAGGGGACCCAGATCGGGATCGGACAACGCGTCCTTGTCCTCGGCGATTTGGGTCGTCAACTTTTGCCAACGCAGGTATGCGCCCGCGACGGGACCAATTCGCGATCTTTCGCGATTTAGGTCATTGAGCTTCTGGGGATTGGCGAGCACATTGGGGTCACACAAAAGGTCGTTCACCTCATCGAGGCGGCGACAAAATTGGCGAAGTTGATCGGTCGGGATCATGGGTGAGGGCTAGGCTGGACGTTCGGAAAGCAGCGCTACCTTCCCAGAAGGACCGTGGGCAGGCAACCAGGACAGACATGGTATCTGACAACGACGATCAGGCTGAAATGCCCCCGTCGCGCGGGGCCCCCGCGGACCTCCATGGGCGCCGGGAGATGCTGCTGCGCCTGACGCAGCTCGGGTTGGTGTCGGCTGGGGCGCTGTGGGCTGCCCGTGGTCTGCATGTTCCAGCCGGGTTCGCTGGCTATGCCCCCAGCGGAGCGCGTCAGGTGCGCGATTTTAGATCGCCCGAGGGCATTGTGCCCGCGCCCGTGGTCATGGCCATCGCAGCGTCCAGCCAAGTGCCCGAGGAGCTGACCGGGCGCGCCATCGCCGCGCTCGGGGGGATGCGACGCTTCATCAGCCGTGGTGATTTCGTGGCCATCAAACCCAACATCGGCTGGGATCGCACGCCGCTGCATGCCGCCAATACAAATCCGCGTGTGGTGGCTGAGGTGGTGCGCTTGTGTTTCGAAGCCGGCGCCAAGCAAGTTGTGGTCACCGACGCGTCGTGCAACGAAGCTCAACGGAGTTTTCAGCGCTCGGGCATATGGAAGATGGCGCACGACGCCGGCGCCACGGTCGTCTTACCCAAGAGTCATCGCTTCAAGACCATGCGTCTGCGCGGCGACTTGCTCGATGAGTGGCCCGTGTACACGCCGCTCATCGAGGCCGACAAGCTCATCAACATTCCCGTGGCCAAGCATCACAATCTGTCTCACTACACCGGCGCGATGAAGAATTGGTATGGTGTGCTGGGTGGACGACGCAACCGTCTGCACCAAAACATCCACCTTTCCATCGCTGATTTGGCCACCTTCATGCGCCCCACCTTGACCGTCTTGGACGCCACACGTGTGCTGTTTCGCAATGGTCCACAAGGCGGCAACATCGCGGATGCCAAGGACATGCACCAAGTCATAGCTAGTCTCGATGAGGTTGCGGCTGACACTTACGGCGCGCAGCTGCTTGGCGTCGACCCAGCGCGGGTTACCTACCTGCGACTCGGGCAGGAGCGCAAACTGGGCACGATGGACTTAGTTGGGCTACAGCCTGGGGCGGTGGTGAGGGTATGATGAGCGATCTGCCTCGCCCTTTGCCATGGCTCGAGCCCGACGCGGTCCGCCAGGGACTGGTCCACGGTCAGGGACGCGCCCATCGCGTGCATCTCCCCATCGTGCAAACCAGCGCGGGCACCAAACCAACAGAAGCAATAGCGCGCACCACTTCAAGCTCACCGTCCCGGGCGCCGCGGCGACAGCGCTGGGTGCGCCGGTTCCTCGGGCGCGAGCAACACCGCATTGGATCAGGACTGCCGGCCCGCCGCATCATCGTGGCCTTGTTGTGGTTGCGTCGCTTCAGCCAGGCCGGGTTTTTGGCGTTGTTCTTGTTCCTACTCACCCAGACCACTTTTCGTGGTTCCTTCACGCACGAGTACGCCACGGCCGTGCGCTTGCCTTACGCCGTGGAGGCATTCTTACTCACCGATCCTTTCGTTGCTGCCCTGACGGCGCTCGCTACTCACACGCTCTATGCCGGGCTTGCGTGGTCTCTTGGCGTGCTCTTGCTGACGCTCGTGGTCGGGCGCGCGTTTTGCGGCTGGATCTGCCCGTTTGGCACCATTCACCACGTGCTCAGCTTCTTGTGGCCGAGCCGCGCGCTCAAGGGCAAGACGCGCGTCGAGTCGAACAAGACCAAGGCCTGGCAAGACGGCAAGTACTACCTCATGGTGGGCCTGCTCGGTGCGGCCGCGGCAGGCAGCGCTCTCGGCGGCATCTTCGACCCCATTTGCGTGGCCGTGCGCGGCATCGGAATGGGCGTCTTGCCTGCGCTTCAGTACCTGGGGCTTGGCAGTTTTGAGACGCTCTCGAACTCTGATTCGCGGGTGCTGCAGCGTGCAGGAGACGGAGCACTTGATGCGCTCTCCGCTCACGTTTGGACGGGAGAGCAGGCGTATTTTCACCAAGTGTGGCTGGTCTTGTTGGTGTTCTTGGGCATCGTGGCCATGAACCGCGTGGTGCCACGGTTTTGGTGCCGCGCGCTGTGTCCGCTGGGGGCAATGTTGGGTGTACTGTCTCGCTTCTCTATCCTGGGGATGGAGAAGGATCACAGCAAATGCACGGACTGCAACCTTTGTCTGGTGCATTGCCAGGGCGGGGACAGCCCGCAGGGTGGCGTCAAACATCGCAAAGACGAGTGCCATTTGTGTTTCAATTGTGAGGTGCAATGTCCGGAGGACGTGATCAAGTTTCGGTGGTTCCCGGGCCTGCGTTCGCTCCAACAATCACCTGATCTCACCAAACGTTCTCTACTGGCCAGCGCAGCCGCTGGAGCAGTGCTCGTTCCGGCCGCGCGCATCGGCAATTGGCCCGACAAGGCCTACGATCCCAAAGTCATCCGTCCGCCAGGTGCTGTCGCCGAGCGCGAATTTTTAGAGCGCTGCATTCGTTGCGCAGAATGCATGAAGGTGTGTCCCAACAACGCGCTGCACCCGGCGCTGTTCGAAGCGGGCCCGGAAGGCATGTGGACGCCCATTTTGATCCCACGGATCGGCTACTGTGAGCATTCTTGTGTGCTCTGTGGGCAGGTGTGTCCCACCGGAGCCATCGCGAAGATCGATGAGGCCCAAAAGATGGGCATTGGGCAGGCTCCGCTGCGGATTGGAACTGCCATGTTCGATCGCGGACGATGTTTACCTTGGGCCATGGCCACGCCCTGTACGGTGTGCGAGGAGTTTTGCCCGACATCGCCCAAGGCGATTTGGCTGGAACAGGTAGAGGTCACGGCACGCGCAGGCGTCTCGGAGGCAGGCCATGAAGACCCCAGCACCACCGTGATCGTCAAGCGCCCACACATGGACCCCCACCTGTGCATCGGTTGCGGAGCGTGTGAAAAGGTGTGCCCGGTCGTGGACCAACCCGCGGTTTATGTAACTAGCGCAGGTGAATCGCGATCCCGCACAAATGTCATCTTACTGGAAGATACCGCCTACACCGCTGGCTAGGTGAATTGGCCTTGCCGTTCGCTCGGCTCACAGGGATGATTGCGTCGTGGCAGCGGCCTTAGACTCCCGCGGAAAAGCTGGCAAAGTAGCCGCTTGGTTGATTGAGAAAGATCGCCCAGACGAGGCGGTGCAGTTGCTCGCTGCTTGGGCCGCGCATGGTCCCAACGACAGCGCAGGTCAATCGCTCCTGGCCGAAGCCCTGCGTATCGACCCCAGCGCAAAGATTGCGCAACAGGCCTTCGAACGCATGGAAGGCATCGTGGGCGATCATACGCTGCTCGATCGAGCTGTTCACGATTTCGGGGAGGCCTATTTGGCCAAGCTCGAGTCGGAGATGCGCAAGCCCAGCTTTCGACGAGCGCAGATGGGGTTCAACAACAACATCAAGTTCATGGACACCGTCTTCCATGTCCAAACGGAGGACAGTGGTCTGGACTCGCCCCACATCATCACTCATCTGTTTGCTGATGGCGGTCGCATCATCAAGAGTCACAAGCGCAGCTACGAGGCGCACGTCAAACGTCCGGATGTGGCGGAGTTCGTGCGCGACTTGATGAAGAGTCAGCACCTGGAAATGGTGATGAAACTGCGTGAAGGCGCCTTTGATCGCGTCATCGCTGGCAAAGAGATCGGCGGCATGGATCTCATGCTCGAGGCGCCCAACATCGACGTGCTCAAGCTGAAGAAGAAGGCGAGCAAGGATCAAGCGCCCGCGACCGCACCCACCACAGCAGAGGTTCTGTTTCGCCTCCATGTTCTGCGCAGCTTGAGCGGTGGCCCGGAGACCTATGCGCCCGAGGGCTCTCGGGCCGTGATCGGCTCGACCGGGGCCATCAACATGGAGGGCGAGCGCTTCTGTCACGCTGAAGAGGCGTTGCTCATGATGCGCAACGGCGAGCTGCAGCTGGAGGACATCGACGGTGGCAACGGCATCTTCTTCCGCATCAAGGGTTCGGTCGAGCTCGAGTTGGGTGATGAGTTCATCGTGGGCGATCAGCTGCTGCGTGTGGAAAAAAACCCCATTCCAGACGACGGACCGGCGCCCGATCCCACGTACTTCTATTCATCGCCCAAGTGGCCCTCGTCCTTCCGTGTAGTTCAGCAGTTCGAGGGCGGAGGGCTGGGCGCGTGCGCAGTAGCCCGCGGCAATGCCCTGCAAATCGGCTCCGCCATCGGCGACTTGGTGTTCCCCGATGACCCGCTGGTGTCCGAGCAACACTGTCTGCTCGAAGAACAGGCGGGTTCTTTGGTCCTCACCGATTTGGGTTCGCGCACGGGAGTGTTCGTGCGCGTGCGCGGTGTTCAGGTGCTCATCCATGGGGATGAGCTGTTGGTCGGTCGCACCCGGCTCGTGGTCGATATCGCGGCCTGATCTCGCCCCAGCGCGCTTCGGGTCAGCTGCCGTCCGCCGCATCAGCTGCGCCCACCCACCAACCCGTCCCTGGTTGAACCCCAACCCGTCCCAGCAACCCGACCCAGCAACCCGACCCCGGTTGGGACTCATCTTGCGGGGCTGGGTAGGCGAGTCGACCTGGGTTGAAGTCTCCTAACCGGACGTCGATAGGGGGTTGAGTCGCGTTTGGTTCCAGCGTTCGCCTGTGCGAGGCAAGCGTGCTTGGAAGCATGTGGCCTCGCCAAGTTATCAAGGCGAAAGCGGGCGACGATGGAACATTCGAGCGCCCGACGCACGTTCCAAGCTGCAGGGGATGGGGAGTGTGATGACCGTTACGCTGGTGAAGTCATCACGCCGTGTATCTCTCGCATCATCCATGTCGCGCGAGGAAAAATGATGTTACGTGAGCCGCAGCGCCACGCGTCCAGTGCTTCGCGGTATGCGACCCTGAACTCCCGGATCGCCCTCACAGCCGCGAAAAAGGCCTTTCGCTGGCCGCGACCGACAGCAAACGTCGGATTCAGGGCGCGTAATGGCTCCCTGCCTTTCGCGCGCTTGAACGGCGACAGGAGCAGAAGGTGTCGCGCTCCAGCGACCGCCCAGCCTTTGGCTCGCACCTCGTTGTGCGCTTCAGTCTCGAGTCGTCTGAGCTCGTCTTCGACTGCAATGCGCACATGTTCCTCTGTTACCTGACTCAAAGGTGGACGTGAAAGCTCAAGCGTTGCTGTTTCGGGCCAGGCCGGATTCGCTTCATCGAGATAGAAGGCGGGACGGCGCGCGACCCACCTTGCTTGTCCAAGATCCTTGGGCAGCGTGGTGACCCCCGGCCAGTGCTGAGCGTGATGAACCAGTCCAGCGACAACGGGATTCGCTGCAATGTAGGCGAGTTTTTCGATGACCGCCGCGTTTGTTCGTAGCTCAACGACGGAAGTCTTTGCGCCGTCCCACACCTCTCCCTCCCACTTTCGAAGCACCTTCACGCAGAGCGCAACGGTGCGGTGAAGCTCCGCCAGGAAGCGTGGAAGACAGCCCCGCACATCAGTCACAACGAGATGCTCGTGTGTCGACATGAGGGTGACTCCGTGAACGAGCACGCCATGGCGCTGGGAGATCACGGCAAGGAGATAGACATACAGTTCATTCAGTAGCTTGTCCGGACGGAGCAAGTGCGTGCGCCGCTGGGTGCGGCGGGTGATGAGGAACGTCATCCCTGGTTCGATGCGACGAGGAAGGGTCACGCGTGAGAGAACGCAAGTGGCGTGCCGGGCTCCAACTAGGGGAAAATAGGCTGATCTGACGAACTGGGAGCCCCTGGCGAATGGTGGCGAGGCTGGCGAGCCGCCAACCAGGGTCGGGTCGAAGGGTCGGAACAAAAAAAAGAACGACCGGGAAGTTCCCAGTCGTTCTTTCATCAGAGCTGCAGGTGCAGCAAAGAACTTATTCAGCAGCAGCTTCAGCGGGTGCCTCAGCGGGTGCCTCTTCGGCAGGAGCAGCTTCCTCAGCGGGAGCAGCCTCTTCAGCAGGAGCAGCCTCGGCAGCGGGTGCCTCCTCAGCAGCAGCAGCCTCGCCACCCTCAGGTGACTCAGCAGCGGGAGCGGAACCGCCGCAAGCAACGGCGAGAGCAGCGAACGTAACGGCGAGAGCGATGTTGCGAATGATCATTTTCGTATTTCTCCGTGTTTTTTGAAGCGGGATTCGCAGCAGGAGCGAACCGTCTTGGGCCTGCACTCGAAACTGAGTTTTGACCCCAACCGGTTGCTGAGGAGTAACCCAGCATTCCCAGCCACTTGTTGACGCGCCTGGTAACAAATTCGGCTCACCGAGTCAGGAGACTATTTTGGGGTCAGTGGCGAAGCGCGGCCTTAAACGACTGAAATGACTAAGTAATATGATACTTATCAAAATTCCCGCGGCGTGCGCATTTTTCCCAACCAGGGACGGGTTCGGGTGGCCAGCCGGAAAAACTCCGCTCAAGACCATCATTCGTGCGCGCATCTCCCACAATAGTTGCTCACTTCCCGCAATTTGAGCCGATTTCCTGAGGGTGCGCGTCTAGTATCCGTGGCGTTGCCCATCCGCTCTCTACCTCAGAAGCCACGCAGGCTCATGCTCGTGCACCCGCGTCCCCACGACGCCGGGGAGAGTTCGGCTGTCTCTGCAGTTTGGAGCAAGGTCGACGGAGCACGCTCCGAGCCTTCAACGGATGGGGAGCTTGTGGCCGCCACGCGGCGGGGCGAGGCGGGCGCGTTTGAGCAGCTGTATCGACGCCACGCGGCGTATGCCCTGGCCCTCGCGGTGCGGGTGCAGGGCCATTCGGGCGACGTGGAAGACATTTTGCACGATGCCTTCTTGCGTGTGCATGATCAGCTCGATCATTTGCGCAGTGGTGACTCCTTTCGTGCCTGGCTCTCGAGCATCGTCGTGCGACTGGTGCGCACGCGGATGCGGCGGCGGCGATTGCTCTCGGCGCTCGGCCTCGGTACCGATGAGCTGGTTGACCTGGATGCGCTAGTCAACGCAGATGCGGGGCCCGAGCTGCGCGCGCAGCTGGCGCAAATTTACGCCATATTGAATGAGGTCCCGGTGGATCAACGCATCTGCTGGGCGTTACGCTATCTGGAGGGGCGAAAGCTGGAGGAGGTGGCGCACATTGCCGGGTGTTCCCTCGCAACGGCCAAGCGACGGATCGCGGACGTGCAACGGCGCCTCACGGGCGGTGTCAACCAGGGTCGGCCTGGGGCCGGCAATGCCAACCAGGGTCAGCTTGGGGCCGCGGGCGATGTCAACCAGGGTCAGCTTGGCGCCGTGGGTGAGGGCGGCGGTGCTGACCGTGACGCCGCCAATCACAGTGGAGCTCCGGCTGATGCAGGAGGGTGGTTGTGATGTCTCGGCCACCGTCCAACCCGCCGCACTCCGGTGTAGTTCAGGGCACCGAGCCCGCGGAGCCTGTGGACCCTGCACTCTTGAGCGGTCCTGCATTCATCAGCGGCCCTGCATTCGTCAGCGGCTCTGCACTCTCGAGGGGCGCTGCGGTGCTCGAAGAACCTGTTGTTTCAGTACGCGAGGGAGCACTGGCGGAGGTCGCACAGTCGCTGAGAGCTTTTGATGGCCACCCCAGTCTTGATCGGGTGTGGGCGCGCGTGGCCCGGGCGGTGCCGGAGCCCGAGTCAATGATGAGTCGCGGTAGTTTAGCGAGTGCTGGTGTTGCGGCGCAGCAGGGTGCTGCGCTTCGCCCACGTCGCTTGCGGAGTAGGACGTGGGTCCAAGCTTCGGCAGGTGTGGCGTTGGTAGCGGCCGGTGTGCTCATGGGAATTTACTTGGAGCGCACACTAGGGACGGGGACGACCTACTTGGCCCAATCGGAAAACGCGCCGGGCACACTGGGACAACTTCCTGCTGCGCGACCTGCCGAACGCCCAGCATTGCCTCAGCAGCCAACTCAGACGCGCGGGCAAGCGATCGATGGTCTCTCCCCCAACTCCGACCAGTCGCGCACGTCTGCGGTGCGTACCGGGTCGCGGCGTCGGACGAGCGTCGCCCTGCTCGCGCAGGACTCATTGCCGAGCGCGGCATCTGGCGTGGTTGCGCCCTCCAGCGCGGTTCCGTTGGCCACCGAGACTGGGTTGGCTGAGGTCGTGGTCGCGCCGGGGTCGGTGTGGCGTGGACTGGCTGAGCGCGGCGACTTCGTCGAGGCTGCTGCTGCATTGGAGAGCGCGGGCGGGTTCGAGCAAGCGCTGTTGCGCGCCGGCCCGGATGAATTGATGACCCTGGCGGATGTAGCGCGCGCGGTGGGCCGCCCAGCCTTGGCCGTCCAGGCTCTACGCGGGGTGCTCGATCAGTATCGCGACAATGAAAACGCCCCGCTGGCCGCCATGACGCTGGGGAACCTGCTACGCAACGCGGGGGACGCCGTGGGCGCGGCCGAAGCATTTGCGCTCAATCGCCGCTTGTCACCTGGCGGGGATTTCGCGGAAGATGCGCTCGTTCGCGAGTTTGACATGGCCATGGAGGCGACGGACCTCACGGAAGCCCAGCGGCTTCAAGCCCAATATGAGCGAGAGTATCCCGAGGGAAGACACAGTGAGGTGCTGCGTGCCGAGGTGGAGCGTTTGGCAGCCGAACTGGCACCGCCTGTACTCGAGGATGAAGAGGACGCTGAGGGGGATCAGCCTGGGAGTGGAGATGCCAGCGATGAGCAACCCCCAGTCTCAGACGCGGAGCCGCATGCGCCCGTGGGCGAAGATGCTGACAAGGCTGCTGAGCAAGAGCGTTAGTGCAGCATTGGCCGCGCTGGGGCTCTTGTTGTGGACCAGCTTAGCGGCTGCCAAACCGCCCAGTTGGTACCTGCAATTGTCTGCCCCGACGGCTGATGAGCGAGCGGTGCGCCAAGCCATTGCGTTGGAGTTGAGTGAGATCGACATCCCGGCGGACCCTTTGCGGGAAGCCGGTCATGACGGTGAGGTGTCGCTGCACATTGAAGTCACCGAGGCCGAGCGCAGATTTGTCGTGGTGCTGTGGGACCGGGGAGAATTGGCGGGGAGACGTGTGGTCTCCGCATCCGGCGAGCCGCGGGTGATCACTCGTCGCCTGGGGCTCGTGGTGGCGGAACTGGCGCGTGATTTGCGCGACCGCCGCTTGCGTGCAGCGCGCATGTTCGAGCAAGAGCGGCGGTTCGTGGAGCGTCGTGCGCTGGTGTCTGCGTATCGAGCGCAACAGCGCGCTCTCGGTCTGCGCGCTGGGTTGCGCACGGAAGTGGCACCTGAGGGTGCATTTCTACTTGGCCCGACCGTGGGCGCCGAATTCAACAACCACTTTCCTTTGCGCTTGGTCACGGGGCTCAGCTGGGGCGCTGGACAAGTCTTTGGGCTTTCGCCGGACGGGGCGCCGGCTCCTGTTGTGAGCCGCTGGCAACTGGAATGGGGCGCGGATTGGGTGGTGCAGCCCGCGCAACGTGTCCAGCTCTCCGCGGGGCTGCATTTTGCTGGGAGTTTGCTGCACGTGGGATCGGGCACGCAAGTGGATCACATCGAGGATCAAAGCGATACTTACAGCGCGCAAATGGGGCTCCGGCTGGGTTGGGCAAGTGACCCAGGCTTGCCCTTTTGGCCGCGCATGGAAGTCGAGGTCGGGCGCGTCTTGCGGCCCGTGCAGATGCAATTGGACGATTCCGAGCTGCGCTTGGGCGGCTGGTACTTCAACCTGGGGCTCTCCCTCGTGATGTTTCAGTGAGAGAAACCAGATGGGCTCAAGCGCGAACGCGGCGGGCGCTGGCGAGCGTCAGGCTGCGCGCCAGCTGCACCGCACAAGCCAGCAGCAAGCAGCCCAAGGCTGGCGCGAGATTTCCGGCCCAGCTGGGATGAAAAACCAAGAAAAACCCGCGGTCCTTGATGAGTGCAGCAAAGGAACTGACGAAGAACGGCATCATGTACAAGCGAGCGATGACCCACTTGCTCAGCTGCGTCTTGGTTTGTCCGGCGTACGCCGTAGATAGCAGCAAGCCGGTACCGATGATGGCAGAGATGCCGAGTGAGCTGAGCCACAAGCGCAGACTGGGATCGAAGTAGGGAACAGCGACGCCCCACCACCAAATAAAGTAACACCACAAGACGAAACGGGGCAGTGTGAGGGCGGCAAGGTAGCGGACCACGGCCACCATGATCTCCGCGTTTGAACGCTATTTCAACTGTTGTTGCCCAGCTTGGGCCAAACATTCTTTCATCTGTCGAGTGGCGTTCATGACGCGCCCGTCAATCTCAAACACGCTGCCTTGTTTGACGCAGTTGCGCACCTTGAGTTGAAACTCAACGCCCACATCCGCAATGCGGCCGCGCACGGTGGAGCCCGGCGGCGCTGGCTCCGGACTCAGGATGGACGTCTTGTCGCCATCGCTGCGCAACAGTTGGGCAACTTTTCCTGAAAGCAGCGTGATGTCGAGGCTGGGGCTTGGACTTGGGGTGGACATGGTCACGCGATCCATCAAAAAAGGCAAAATGGGGTGCTGTGGTTGAGAAACGCTCGCAGGGAGGCGTGGGGTCTAGCGTAGGCGGTGACTCATGGCTGCGCGCGCTTCGCGCTCCTCGGTGCGCTCTTTGATGGCTTGACGCTTATCGTGCAGCTTCTTGCCACGGGCCAGCGCGATCTCCAGCTTGGCCCGGCCGTCCTTGTAGTAGATCTTGGTGGGGACCACGGTCATGCCCTCGCGATCGAGTGCAGCGCGAATGCGATCGAGCTCGACCCGGTGCAAGAGCAACTTGCGTGGTCGCAACTCCGTGTGACCGAAGGCGGCGTGCTTCATGGGCGCGATGCGCATCTGTAAAATCCACGCCTCACCTTGGCGACTGATATCGATGAAGGCGTCGTTGATGCCCGGCGCGGTTTCGCGCAGCGAGCGCGCCTCGCTGCCGATCAAGGAGATGCCCGCCTCGAACTTCTCCCCCAACTCGTAGTCGAAGCGAGCTCGCTTGTTGGTCGCGAGTAACTTGTCGCTCCCCGATTTTTGGGCGGTCTTTTTCTCAGCTTTGGCCATTTTGACGCGTGGTTTGGGCCTTACACCACAACCCGGCTACTTGCCAGTGGCGCTGGGACGAGGCAATGCTCCCGCGCATGTTGGACGCGGTGCTGGTCGGCGCAAAGACACACAACCTCAAGAACGTTGACCTCAAGATCCACCCTGGGCAGCTGCTCGTTTTGACCGGCGTATCGGGCGCAGGCAAGAGTTCGCTCGCGCTTGACACTTTGTACGCCGAGGGACAGCGACGCTTCGTCGAGAGCTTTAGCCCCTACGCTCGGCAATTTTTGGAGCGCTTGCAGCGTCCACCAGTGGACCAACTCGCGCCCATCGCTGCTGGAGTCAGCGTGGACCGCAGCGCTCCCGTCAAGAGCTCGCGCTCCACGGTGGCCACCATGGCGGACTTGGAGAGTCATTTGGCGGGGCTGTTCGCACAAGAATCCGTCCCGCATTGTCCGGAGCATCACCTGCCTGGCGCGTTCATGGATTTGGGGGCGGCCTGGGAGCGGTTGGTTCAAGAGCATCACGATCAAGCGCTGATCGTGACTTATCGCGTGCTGGTGGACGAGTTGGACGAGTTCATGTCCTTGCGTGCCCAGCTCCTCGAGCAGGGGTATCGCCGCGTCATCTGTCAGGGACAGTTGACCGATTGGGACAGTCTCAAACCATCCGTTGCTAGCAAAGCGGGCAAGTTGTTCGTGGTTTTGGACCGTGTGAAGATTGTGAGCGAACGGCGCGGTCGGGTCATGGAGGCGCTCGAGGTTGCCTTCAACAGGAGCAAGGGCGCGCTCACGCCCGGTCAGGCCTGGCTATTTGATGCGGCTCTGTCGGCCGATCCACAATGTCTGCGCCACGGGCTCACTTGCCCCACTTGCGCCCGCGAGCTGTTACCCGCGCGGCCCGGCTATTTTTCATACGAGTCGCCACTGGGTGCTTGTGACAACTGCCGCGGCTTTGGTCGCGTGATGGGCGTGGACTTGGACAAGGTGTTTCCCGATGAGCGCCTATCGTTGGCCGAAGGGGCCATCAAACCGTGGCGCGGACCCAAGACGGCGTGGGAGCGCAAACAGCTCTCCAAGTTTTGCAAGGAACAAGGCATCGATGAGCACGCACCGTTTGGCCAATTGAGCGCAAAGCACAAGCGCCAGGTGATTGAGGGGCAAGGCAAGCGTGGCAAACAGAACTATTGGGGCGTGCTCGAGTGGTTTTCGTGGCTTGAAACCAAGGCTTACAAGATGCACGTGCGCGTGCTGCTTTCGCGTTATCGCTCCTATGACCCATGCCCCGTCTGCCAAGGTGCGCGGCTCAACGAGCAAAGCCTATGGTACAAGTGGGGCGGGTTGAATTTGGCCGAGTGGCATCGCCTGGAAATTGGCGAAGCGCGCCGGGTGCTCGATGATACAACGTGTCACTCGCCCCAGGGGAAAATCTTGCAGCGCGAGTTGAGCGCGCGCTTGAGCTACCTGGACCGCGTGGGCTTGTCGTACCTTTCACTCGATCGGCCAGCACGCAGCCTCTCGGGGGGTGAGTCGCAACGGGTCACGCTCACGGCTGCGCTGGGCACGTCGCTACACAACGCGCTGTTTGTCTTGGATGAGCCCACCGTGGGCCTCCATCCCAGCGATATCGCGCCGCTCTGTCAATTGATGCGTGAGCTTGCGGAGCGCAACAACGCGGTGATCGTGATTGAGCACGAACCATTGGTCATGGCGGTGGCGGACCGGGTCGTGGAGCTGGGCCCAGGAGCGGGCCAGCAGGGTGGTCAGGTGGTGGCCGATGGTTCACCTGCCCAGGTGGTTGAGCTGGGGGGAGCTACAGCGCGGGCTTTTTCGCAGGTGTTGCCCGGCAAAGAGCGGCCACAGGCGCCGGAGGCCGACGGCGCCTGGCTTCAGGTCCAAGGCGCGCGCGCCTTCAATCTCAAGGAATTGAGCGTTACTCTGCCGCTCAATTGTCTGGTGGTGATCACGGGACCCAGCGGCTCGGGAAAGAGCAGTTTGTTAGTGGACGTTGTCTACCGACAGGTCGCACGCAGCTTGGGTCAGAGCGATGTGGAGCGGCCGCTCGCGCACGACGCCGTCTTGGGGATCGAAGCACTCCGCAACGTCGAGTTGGTGGATCAATCGCCCCTCGGTCGCACGTCACGCGGCAACGCCGCGACGTACACCAAGGCATGGGATACGGTGCGCAAGGTGTTTGCGGCGCAGCCTGAGGCGCAGGCGCTCGGCTACACGGCATCGCACTTTTCGTTCAATGTGGCGGGCGGCCGCTGTGAGACGTGTGCTGGAGAAGGGTACGAGACCGTCGAGATGCAGTTTTTGGCGGACGTCGCTTTGGTGTGTCCGGTGTGCGGCGGGCGGCGCTTCAAGGAGGAGGTGCTGTCGGTGCTCTACAAAGGGCGCAGTATTGCTGACGTGCTAGCACTGACCGTGGCCGAAGCGCTGCGCGTGTTCGACGATTCTGCCGCCATTCGTCGCGCGCTGCGTCCGCTTGTGGCTCTGGGCCTTGCGTACCTCAAGCTGGGGCAGCCGCTGTCCACGCTGTCAGGGGGTGAAGCCCAACGCATCAAGGTGGCGCGTGCGCTCTCCAATCCGGAGCCTGGCACGCTCTACATCCTAGACGAGCCCAGCGCCGGCTTGCACAAGGACGAGATTGACTTGCTACTGGGCGCGCTGTCCACGCTGATTCGCAGCGGCGGTAGCGTCATGGTGGTGGACCACGATTTGCACTTGATGAGCGCCGCCCAGCACGTGATTGAGCTGGGTCCAGGCGGCGGCAAGGATGGCGGGCGTTTGGTCTTTGCCGGCACAGTGGAGGAACTCTGTCAGGCTCACACCAGGACGGGGCAGGCGTTTCGAGAGAGTAAAAACGCAGCTCTCAGCGGAAATCCAAGCCCTGTGCGGAAGCTTGCCGCGGCGGAGCTGAAGGTGGAGGGGGCCACGGAACACACCCTCAAAAATGTCTCTGTGCGCGTGCCTCATCAACAATTGACTTTGGTGACTGGGCCCAGCGGATCAGGCAAGAGCACGCTGGCGTTTGACGTGATCTTTGCTGAAGGTCAACGCCGTTTCTTGGAGACACTCACGCCCTACGCGCGGCGTTTCTTACCCACGCTGCCCCGTCCTCACGTGAGCCGCGTGGATGGGGTGCCTCCGGCGATTGCCCTGGAGCAACGCACCACACGCGTCGGTGCGCGCTCGACCGTGGCCACGGTGACCGAGGTGGCGCACTACTTGCGCTTGGCGTTTGCCAAGTTGGGTACGCCGTGTTGTCCAGTCCATGATGTGCCCATCGCTCGGCGCAGCCCCGAGGAATTGTGGGCGATTGTGCAGCGCAAGGCTGGCAGTGGGATGCTTACCGCGCCAGTGGTGCGCGGGCGTAAGGGTACCTACTTGGACGTATTTGCCTCGGCGCTCCGTGCCGGGATCTCCTTTGCGGTGGCTGATGGCAAGATGATCGCCACCGAAGCGCCGCCCAAGTTGGCCAAGACCAAGGAGCACGACATCGATTTGGTGATCTGTGAGTCGGAGCGGTTTGCTCACATCAAGCTGGAGCAGCTAAATAGTGCGCTGCGTTGGGGTCGCGGCAGCGTCAAGTTGGTGGCCAAGAAATCCGGGCAAGAGCAGGTGGAGGAGTTGTCACTCGGCGGCACTTGTCCACACTGCGATTTTTCGATCGGTGAGATGGACCCCCGGTTTTTCTCCTTCAATACAAGCCAAGGGCAGTGTCCACGTTGTGAGGGGACGGGCAGCCTGATGGACAGCCCCAAACGGGGTAGAGCTGCCCTTGTGCAAGCCCCCCGCGTGGTGTGTCCGGCGTGCCAGGGTACTCGGCTGAGTCCATTTTCGCGCAAGGTGCGATTTTTGGACAATACCTATCCTACGCTCACCGGCCTGAGTGTGGGCGAATTGTTAGTGCAAGCGCGTGACATGAAGGTTGAGGGACCCCGGGCCGCCGTGTTTGCGCCCATTGGGGCGGAGTTGCTCAGGCGCCTTGAGTTCCTGAACGAAGTTGGGCTCGACTACCTCAGTTTGGATCGTGATGCAGCGACGCTGTCTGGCGGAGAACTGCAGCGTCTGCGCCTGGCAGCGCAACTGGGGGCGGGGCTCACCGGAGCGCTGTATGTCTTGGACGAGCCGACGATAGGCCTACATCCGCGCGACACCGCACGTCTGCTGGGGAATTTGCGCGCGCTCGTGGACACCGGCAGCACGGTGCTGATGGTCGAGCACGATGAGGACGCCATTCGTGCGGCCGATCACGTCATTGATATGGGTCCTGGCGGTGGGAGCCGGGGCGGAAGTGTGGTGGCGGCCGGTTCACCTGGGCACGTGCTCAGTCATCCGGACTCCGCCACGGCGCGCGCGCTCAGCCAGCCGCGCTTTACGCGGGCCCCGCTGTCGGTCTCCGCCGAGCAACCCATGCTCAGTATGGCTGGGGCGGTGGCGCACAATCTTCGGGGCGACGAGGTGCGCTTTCCTGACGGCATGTTCACGGTCGTGGCGGGCGTCAGCGGCTCGGGAAAGAGCACCCTGATCCGCTCAGAGCTGTTGCCGCGGGTGACCGCCCTACTCGCCACGAAGAAACCCACCGCCACCATCGCGGGCTGCAAGCTGCGTGGGTTTGATCACATCAAACGTGCCTTGGCCGTGGACCAATCACCCATTGGGCGCACGCCGCGCAGCATACCCGCGACGTTCTTGGGCATTTTTGACCAGATCCGAGCGCTCTATGCGCGTACCCCTGAGGCTATGGTGCGCGGCTTCTCCGCCGCGCGGTTTTCGTTCAATACGGGGGCGGGGGGCCGTTGTCCTACGTGTGAAGGACAAGGCGTGCTCAGTCACGAGATGAGTTTTTTGCCAGACGTGGTCACCAGCTGTCCAGCTTGTGACGGAGCGCGTTTCGAGCCGCGCACGCTCGAGATCACGTACCTGGGCAAGACCATGGGCGAGATCTTGGCCACCACGGCCGAGGAAGCCGTCCAACTGTTTCACGCCCATCCCAAAATTTGTGCTCCGCTGCGCGTGATGTGCGACCTCGGAGCGGGCTACATCACGCTCGGGCAAGGTTCGCACACGCTGTCGGGGGGTGAGGCGCAGCGTTTGAAATTGGCAGCTGAGCTCTGCGCCGGCGTGCGGCACGAACGCACCTTGTATGTGCTGGACGAGCCCACCACGGGCCTGCATTTGTCGGATGTTGGACGCTTGATTGCAGTGCTTGGGCGCTTGGTGGAGCGGGGAGACACGCTGCTGGTGATTGAACATCACCCGGATGTGATCCGCGCCGCGGATTGGGTAGTCGAATTGGGTCCAGAAGGCGGCCCGCGTGGGGGTCACATCGTCTATCAAGGTCCCTCAGCTCTGCTCAAAAAAGCAAAGACAGCCACAGCGCTCGCCCTGCGCTGACACCATGGCCCGATGGGAGCGCAACTCAGGTCTCGCGTCTCTGCGGGGCGTGGTTGGCTCGCATCTCTGCGGGGCGTGGTTGGAGAGCGCCCCCTTGACCCGCGTCCTCGAGCTGATGCCTTGGCCGGCGGAGCGCGCCCCAATCCTTGCCGGACATCGGCCGGTCGGCTAGGAACGTGGGGTAACATGCGCCCTCTCTTATTCTTGACTCGGCCCCGGCTCACTCGTTCGACATCCCTCATCACCTCCATCCTCGTGCTCGCCGCGCTGGGAGCGTCATGTACCGTTCAAGGGACAGGTTACGTGCCCCAGGGAGACGGTGACGGGGATAGCCCCGGTGGGGCGGATGGCGGAGACGGTGACGCAGCAGGTGGGTCCACGTCCGGGGACGGCGACGGCGACGGCGACGGCAGTGGCGGGACCTCGGGCGGCGGCAAGTGTGAAGAGGGCGACGAACGCCCCTGCAACGATTGTGGGCGTCAAGTGTGCGATGAGGAGACGCTCATGTGGGGTGCTTGTGCGCCCGATGCCGAGCCGAGCTGCCTGGATGGTGGTGAACGTGAAGTTTGCGATGAGAGCGGTCACTTGGTGACCGAAGCGTGCGAAAACGATGAGACGAACTGCTCAGTCAGTTGCGAGGACGTGGATGGTGTGGGTACGTGCGTCTACACGGCGCTCGATCGCGACGATGACGGTTACGCCTCGGCCGCGTGTGCAGCGGCGCCTGGAGATGACTGCGACGACACCACGAACCTAGTCAGCCCGACGTCACCCGAGACCTGCGATGGACGTGACAACGATTGTGATGGACACCGCGACGTTCTCGACAAGTCGGTGGATCTCACGCGTAGCCCGGTGCGGTTAGGTGTCAACAATGGCGTTTCCTTCCCGCTTTACAACATTGACGTCACTTGGCACGAGTCTGAATTCTTTCTGGTGGCGACTGGTGTGGACCCTTATGAGGGCGTTTACTCCGGCTACGCTCGCACGGATGGGACAGCTGCCCTCAATGAAGAGATGCTCTTCGGTGCGGACTCGGTCACCGTCCAACACTCTGCCCGCGTAGCGTCTACTGGGGATACGCTGGGCGCCCTTGTGATGCACGATGGACGCAGTGGCCAGGGCCTTGGATTCTCTGTCTTGGATCCTGCCGGAACCGTCATTGAGAGTCTCGGAGGGTTCGACGCCCGCAGCCATGGCACCATCACCGCTGACGAGAGCGACTTCTTCATTTCGGGGACGAACGCGCCGAACGGCGCCAACCCGGACTCGGAATTCCACCACATTCAGATCAACCCAGCGGGTGACGTGTCGGCACCGCTCTTTCGTGAGGATATCTCCGGCTCGATTGGGTACCCCAACTCAGCGCAGTCGGGCGGTTCCACTCTTACAGTCTACTCCGATTCGTCCACGACGCCGCCCACCGTGCAGCTGATGCGGGCGAGCGGTGGAGCGCTGCAAGGGCCGATTCAGCTCAGCGCCGCTGGACAAATGGCGGATGTCACGGCGCTGACCAGTGGCAACGTGGCTATCGCTTGGGCCACAGCTGAGGGCTTTGCCTTTGAGGTACGTCGGAGTAACGGCACCACCGTCCAGTGCTCCACCACAACTCCGTTTGGTAACGGGAGCTTGGACGAACTGGACAGCGTCGGCATTGCTCAGTCCAGTCTAGGGATCATGGTGCTGGCAGCGGACAGTGGCGGAACCGTGGGCAAAGCGACGCTGTTTGTCTTTGACGAAGACTGCTCCTTGCTGAGCGAGGAGGGCGACGATTTGTACTACAGCAGTGAACTCTATGATCCCCACGACAACGAGTTGCCGTACCTCCCCCGCCTCGCGGTAGGTGGAGGACACGTGGCGCTGACATGGACAGCGCAGATGTCCAACGGCTCGGAGGAGAGCAGGGTATGGGCCTATGTATTGCCTGAAGAGATGTGCGAAGAGTGATCGAGCAAGGCCCCTGCGCGAGCGACCAGCTTTCCAAGCGCTCAGGCTGATCACGCTGCGAAAAGACACGGCGCCAGCGCCACGGCGTGCAGTGCGGCTGACCCACAACTTGGGCCCATCGCGCGTTGCTCGCCTGTTTAGGCTTGGCGCCCGACCCAGGGCGTTTCGAAATGACCGCTCAGCTGGTTGGCGCGCCGCGCCAACACGAACAAGTAGTCGCTCAGTCGGTTCAAATACACGAACAACAGCGGCCGCAGATCGTCCAAACCAAGACACAGCCGCTCGGCGCGTCGCGCGACGGTGCGCGCCAAGTGCAGCGCCGCACCTGCCGGGCTGCCACTGGGGAGAATGAACGTGGTCAGTGGTGGAAGCTGCGCCTCGTGTTCATCGATGGCGCGTTCCATGTCCTCGATGTGCGGTTGCTCAATCAAAGCCATCTTGAGTCGGTCGACCTTGTCAGGCACGCACGCCACCTCCGCGCCGAGCACGAAGAGCTGCGCTTGCAGTTCGAGCAGGGTGGGGACCAACATCTGTGGCAAGCCTTGCGAGGCGGCAAGGCCGAGGCACGCGTTGAGCTCATCAATGGTGCCGTACGCTTCCACGCGCGTGTCGTTCTTTCTAACGCGGAGCCCGCCAAATAGCCCTGTTTCGCCTGCGTCCCCGGTGCGCGTGTAGATCTTCATGGGCGCCACGGTAGAGAGAATCTGCGCCGCCCGCTACCCGCTGGTGCTCCGCCGGTCGGAGCTGGGCGGGAGCAGTGAAGCGGAGAGGAGTTCGGCTGCGGCCGTTCTGCACCCCTCGAGCCAGCGTGCCCTGTCGCGCGGCGTGAGTTCGAGAACCTTTACGCCAAAGCCTGGCGGCACAGTTGCCTTGCCATGGGGTCCAAATGGGCGACGCCATGCGACCTGGCCCGTGAGGCGCACCCGGGCCGATGATTTCGGTGGAGTGAGTTCAAGCCAAATGATGTCGTCGGTTGGTGGAGCGAGCGTGCGGACATAGAGGCCGCCCTCACTGACGTTGTACGAAAAGCCGAGTTCCTCTTCTTCGCGACCTTCGCCGCGAAAGCGGACCGTGGTCCCGTGCAAGATACGGGGCGCGGCGCGCTTGTCTGCCATGGGCCCAGCGCTCAATTCATTGGCCAAGAACACCACGTTCTCGGGCGGGGCCGAGGCGTCGGTCACACGCGCCAGCTGATTGCGTGCGAGCGCGATCGACACCTCACTGTGCCTGCGGGGCTCGGAGGAGATGATGAATTTTGCCGCCGATCCAGCTTTAATCACCGAGTTTATCAGATCCTGAGGGTCGTCGCACAATTCGGTGCACATCACGACGAGCGTCACTTCGGGCTCGAGCGAAAATGTGTAAGCGTCCTGCTTGTTGACCGCAAACCGCACGCTATAGCCGCTATTGTAGAGCGCGCGCGCAGTGGCGACCCGGCGCGCCTTGTCCAGCTCGGCGATCACGGCCGTCCCGCGCGCTGCTGGGTCGTCACCACGGTTGGCGCGCGTCAGCGCGCGCAGGCGCAACGTCAGTGACCAAGTGCGTCCTGGCGAGACCACGTCGTCGGCACCCCAGCTGTAGGCCCCAGCGAAATCCAAATCACTCGGTTGACGGGCGAGCGCCAAGATCGGAAGTTGTCGATGTTTGGTTTGCGCGCGGGTCTGCAAGGCCACATCCGCTTGTCCGTCGCCCTCGCCTAAGAGCAGCGCGCGGGCTTCGTGTCCGTCCAACCACTGCTGCGCCTCCTGCGTGGAGGAGGTAGTGAAGAGATCGACAGCAGAGGCGCGGGCCGCTTCAATCAAGTTGGACTGTTCCGCGGCGTCGAAGTGGCCATAGGCAAGCATCTCTGTTCCGTTCCCCATCCCAGGAGGATACGGCCAAACGAGTCGGGAGTTCAGCCTCGAGGGCGGGCGCAGGCAGACTAGAGGGGATTCGGCGTCGAGGGTGCGCTGGGCGTGCCGAGCAGCAGGGAGCGCCAGCCCCAAGTGGGCTCCTCCAACAGAACCGAGGAACTGGCCTGGGTGAGTTGGTGGACCGCCTGAGCGAGACCGTGACTGGAATAGCCCAGCGCGCTGTTACATCGCATCAAGGGCATATTCGAAGCGGCAGGTTGCGGGGCCTCTTCATGGCACGACACCTCCGGTTCCGTGGTGGGAAACCCCAAACCGACCGCGCGCGTTTCCGAGGCATTGAGGACATTCAGCCACCACTTTTGCCAGGCGGAACGCGCGTCTTCGGGCCAAAGCCCACGCGCGTGGAGCGACACCTGCAGACTAGATCCTTGCGGGGTTACCGACAGCACGCCGGCGGCAAAGCCCTGGGCAATCACGCCTTGGGCCTGCTCAAACGGACCCGCAAGAAAAACGCGCAGGGGCGCATCGGGGTCGAGCGAGCGAAGCGGCTCCAAGAAGCGCGTGCGCAGGGCGGTCTTCGCCCGCAAGCGACCCTGAGCATAACCTCGAACAATTTTTACCAGCCCCACGTCGCCGTACGAAAGTGCGATGAAATCCCCGGCGCGATGATACAGGGCTTGCGGTTGACCGTGGACGATCGCGGAAATCAGTCGCCCGCCGCCCTGGTCCTGCTCGCGCACGAGCTCCGAGGCGGCACTGCTGAGGAAGGCCTGTTCAATTCGATCTCCGTCGCGTCGAGCGTCGACCAGAACCAGCGAGCCCAAAGGATAGGCCGCCCACCACAACTCTTCGATGCCGTTCAAGTCGAAGCCGGTGGCCCGCTGGAACGCGACGAGGCGCTCAGTTTGGAGCACTGGTTCCCAGGCTCGACGTAATTCCTTGCTGGCCATGAGCGTGGCCGGCCGCAGTTGTGCGATGACGATCACGCCCGGGGCGGGGATCAACTCTGGGAGGGCCAATCGAAGCGGGGGATGAGCTGTGGGGGTGGGGGGCGCAAGCGGCGCGGCGTGACGCTTTTGGTGGCAGCCGAGGGCACCAGCTGCCGCCCCGAGCAGAACAGCAAATATCCAATGCCTCCGCACCCTTAACCTCCGCTGACCGAACTAGTCCAGCGTACACATCGCAAAGCCAACGGTGGCGTCGCGTCCCGAGCGATCATTCACTCTCGTCGTTCGTGTCGTCCTGATCGTCATCGTCGTCCTTGAGATCACCGTGGAGACGACTTTGATCGACCAGTTCTTTGAGTTCCTTCCCGACTTTGAAGAAGGGAAGACGCTTGGCGGAGACGGGGACGGGATTGCCTGTGCGAGGATTGCGTCCCGCGTAGGGTTTGTAGGGTCGCACCGAAAAACTACCGAAACCGCGGATCTCGATGCCGTCGCCTTGCTGCAATGCTTCCGTCATCGCGTCAAAGATACAGTTCACCACCATTTCGGCCCTGGCTTTGGTGAGCTCACCGCGCGCGGCGATGGCTTCAATCAGCTCACTCTTCGTCATCTCAGGCGGTCCTCCCTCGTTACGCAGTCTGATCGTTTGCTGTAACCGTTTGATTGTCAACGAGTTTTTTGAGGTCGAGGTGACCGGGGGGCGCTGATTGCAGCGTTGATTTACAAAAGCCCTGGACTCCACTCAGGCTGCTGCCTCAAAACCCAGCTATTTTTGGCTGTGAGCGCCGACAGCAGGGGGGATACTGTGGGATTGTGCGGGGATCGTAGGTGGCGGGCGACGGGCCGTCACGGCTCCTGGGGGACCAGTTCAATCGCGTCGAGGTGTGTGGCCCAAGGCCAGCGCAGGAAATCGAGGGTCAGGGTCCGCGGGTTGCTCGAGCGGGTGACCCATGACCGCTGACAAGGCGCTTGGGTCGGCGCAGCGCGTCCATCAATCAGCATCACATAGACATCATAGAGCGAAGCGACCGGGAGTGCAGCGGCTGGGGTTTCCCCCAAAAGCTCCAACTGCACGCGAGCGGATGCGCCCGAGCGCTCGATGCGCAACGCTTTGCCCATCGACACGCAAGCATGAGGCAATGACTCCGGATACACCCAGGCGCCGCTGAGGCCCAGGACGGGGTAGTCCGACTCGGACTCGAAGCGTAGGGTTCTTGGTGCCAGCAACTGGAGTGGGGAAAGGCCGTGTTCAGCGTCGAACTGTAAGGTCGTCGCGCCGGGTGTGGCGCGGCTCGTGAGCCACGGCCGACTGTCGAGGGTATTGCGCGCGGCGATGAGGTCAGGGGACGCTTGGGCAAGTAGATTGAAGTGATGAGCCGTGGAGACGAAGACCAGGGAAGGTGGCTTTTGTTTCGCTCTCGAGGCGTCGTCAAGCTTGCTCGGGTGGGGTCCAAAGTGCGACGAGCGCAGCTCTTCATGGCTGAAGGTGGCGTGAAGGGAAAAGCCAAAAAATGCCGCAGCTACGCCCCACCGCACCGCGCGCAGCCGCACCAAGCCCAGGGCGATGAGCCCATGCCACAGTGGAATCAGTTCACTGAAGAAACGCGCGCCCCCACCTGGATAGCTGCCGTTGAAGTAAAACAGCGAGTAGCCCAGGGGCAACACGCAGAAACAGGCCATGAGTGTGCGCAGATTGGGTCGCTTTCGCGAGCGCCACAACGTCCACAAGCCGAGCACGAACAGCGGCTCAAAGTTGGCAACGTCCAAGCTATGCCAGTGCAAGCGGTGCAGAGTATTGAGCAGGCTCCACAGGGGGGTAAGGCCTGCTCCGCCCTGCATCTCCACGGCGTCACGGTGTTCGTAATGACAGCCGCTGCCCCAGCCCAGATGAAAACATCCTGGGGGACCATCGGCGCGTGCATAGTAATAGTGTTGAGGGGTTTCGAAGTAGCTGCCCGTGATGGCGCGATGCTGCGCAAACAACAGCAACAGCGGCGGCGTTGCACAGAGCACGAACACGGGCAGTGCCCGTCGCCAAAACCAAGGGGATTTTAGCTGCCCCGCCAGGGAAATGACACACGCCACGCCCACGAGCAGCCCTGTGAATTGCCGTGTACATGTGAGAGTGCCCAGGCTGATCCCCAAGGCGGCCCAACAGCGCAGGCGCCGGGGTGATTGAGTCAGCTTGACGCAACTGATCACGGCACACGTGGCGAGCAGTGCTGACCAACCATGGGACATGGTATCAGCGGTGTGGTAGCGCAGGGCTGCGCACAGGGCGCTCAGTAGCGCGGCGAGCAGCGCTACACTGGGGCGCTTGAAGAGCACTTGGGCGAGCAGGTAGGTGGCGATCACCAAGAGGGCGCCAAGCAGTGGTCCGACGTACTCATAGTGTCCCAGCCGAACACCCAAACTGAGCAGCGAGGGGTAACCAGGCGGAAAGATGCCCGCGACGAGATTGGGATTGTCCTGGGTAGAGACCATGAAGCGGCCGCGAAAACTGGCGCTTGGCCCGATGACGTTCCAGCCAAAGCTGCCGTGGGCCAAGCTGCGCGCCTGCAGCAAGTACGTGGTCGCGTCGATGAGCCGGGGCGCGCCCCCCAAATAGTACTTGAAATACGCCAAAGACAGCCCGCTGGCGCACACCGAGAGCCCAGCCAAGGCGAGCGCACGATGTTGGAGCACGCGCCGCGCGCCGAGCGACACCGGCAGCAGCAACAAGCAACCGAGGAGCAGCGCGACCCACGTCACGGCGTCGTGGGGGACGCCAAACGCGAACATCGGGTGCTGTCCCGAGCCGATCACGGGGCCTCGACGACCACCGGCAAGGTCCCCAGGGTCGCAGCCGTGTCCTCGATGGCGAACACGTGGAACACGAACACCTCACCCGATCGAGGCCGCAGACTGAGTTCCATGACGTCGGCCGCTTGGGGCAAGGTCACCCGGTGCTCCAACCAATGGTCGGTGGGCACGACGTGCACGGTCTCGACCAGCTCACCGCGGTACAACACCTCGAGTTCGGCGGTCTCAGCCGGCGCGGTGCGGATGAGCAACGCGGCGCCCCGGCCCGAGCCGGGAGTAAAGCCCCGCACGCTGAAATGGAGCGACATATTGGTGGAGATGAGGCGCCCTGCGTCCCACAAATCATTGGTCAGATCGCGAGCGTCAGGCAAAAGCTTCATCGTGACGTAGCCTTGCGCTGGCCGGTCCCAGCTGACGTGGTGTGCCTTTTCGCTGATCACATCGGCGAGGTCGACCGTATCGACCACCCGCTGACGCGGCAGAGCTGTGATGGGTTCGCCACTGTGGAGAAGTGGTGCCCAGCGTGGCACGTAGATGACCTTGCTGGCGCCCCCACAAATGACGTTGCCGCGTACAGGAAATTCATCCACCTGACGGCCGAACCACACGACAAAGTCGCCCCACCACGAGGGATAGAGCGCCATGATGTCCGGCAAATCCTTGACCGGAATGTACTCGAGCAGTTCGATGGCAGCGCCCACGCCTTGTCGGCTGGCTCCGGCGATGGGCAACCCCCCGTACCCGCCCAGGCCGATCAGATCGAAGGCGGGCAGGCCGGAGACGTAGGGGATCGCCCCGGCGTCGCTGAGCAGCACACGGTGCAAGGGCGGCTTGGCTTTACGCAGGGCGCTGGCAGCGCGCACATGTTGCTCCAAGATGTTGCGCGACGCGCGCCCAAAGAACCACAATTGGTCGATGAAACGTGGTGCTTGACCGACGAAGTACACGCTCATGGCCAAAATCAGGCCGACGGGTACGGCCACCCGTGGAGCCCAGGAGCGCTGCTGATTGTTGTGGGGATTGCGCCGCAGAGCCCATTCGACCGCGCCGCCTAAGCCCAGCGCAACACTGAGCAACAGCCAAGCCACTGCGGGCATGGAGTAACGTTCATTCTGCCAACGCACTTGGCCGTTGAGCGCCACCAGCGCGATCCACACCACGATGCTGATCCACAGCAAGATGGCGGGGCGCCGTGTGCGCTCGAACACCAAGGCCAAGAGCCCGAGAGGCCACAGCAAGAACCCCGAGCCGACCACGCCCAGGACGGGCGCACCAAAATGGTAGTCGGACAGCCGCATCAACTGATACTTCACGAAGAACAGCCACGACTGCCACACCTCGCTCCCTGTCATGTACGGGTGGTGCATTTCCAGCTTCGCCAAGGCACCGGCTGCGGCGCTGCTGCCGGTCAAGAAATGATTGGCGAGCATGTGCCCGATGACCACAGCCGCGCCCGGACCACCAATCAAGAGCACGCCCAAGATGGCAGCGCGGCGTTGTCCGAGCTGCAGCCAGCGCAGCGCACACCAAATGGCGAACACCGCGACCAGCGGCGCGGCCTCCGGGCGCGAGGCGACCAACAGCGCGCAGCTGAGACCCAAATACACGACGAGGCCTCGCGTGGCCTTGCCCAGGCTAATCAGGCCGAGCAGCTCGTCCCACGCCACATAACACAAGCCCCACAAACCCAAGAAAAGCGCCACTTCCATGCCGCTCCACAGCGACCAGTCCAGGGCACCCACGGAGAAAAAGATAGGTGGAACGAGCAGCGCACTGTAGCCGGGCAAACGCACGAACAGGCGCTTGGCCGCGAGCAGCGTGCCCAAGGTGGTGACGCAAGCAACCACTCCGGCAAAATGCATCAGGTTGAGATCGTCGTAGCCTGCGACGTAACCTGCGGCGAGCACGAACGGGTAGAGTAAGCTGGTCCCGCCGCTCGAGTACCCGTTGCCTGCGATCCACTCAAAAGGGTGGCCCTGGGCGATGGCGCGGGCAAAGTCAAAGTGAATGAACACGTCATCCAAAGGCGCGGACCACGGCGCTGACTGAGCGTGGTGGATGATGGCCTGGTAGCGGTCCGGATCGAACCACAACATCACCTGCTCGGTCTGTGCTTTGAGCGACCCGTAGAAGAGGCGAGCGTTGTACCACACCAGCGCTGCGGCCAAGACGAAGTAGAGCCGCTCGACGGACAACCACCGCGCACCCAAGGCGGCTTTACCGGGGCGAGCCGCAGATTTATCCTGGTTTTTGGGCATGGGGTGACTGGGTCTATCAGCGCGCCGACGCTACGTCGACGGGGGCGTCGTAGGGCGCGCCTGGGCTTGGGACAAGCGGCAAAGACGCGCCCCGGTTTAGGCGTTTTGCTGTTCTTCGTGTAGTTTTGGTGCGGCCATGGCCTGGACCAGAGAACGCGTCGTGATTGTGCCGCTGGTGGGCGGCGTGGTTCTAGCGGTGATCGTCCTGTCGAGCATCATGTTTCGCTCCAGCTTTCAGATGGAGCAGCTGCGTGACCGCTCGGTGGCCGAGGCGACGTTGTCGCTCGCCAATGAAAAGGCCGATCGCCTGGAGAAGCGCATCATCGAGCAGGACAACGCCCTGGCTGCGCTCCTGGGAGCCGATAGCATCGCGACGTTTGGTGAACGTTGGCTGGATGCAGCGGCGGCACAAACGCCCACGGTGCGCGCGGCCTTGCTCATCGACTTGGAAGAGCCGTCGCGTGAGGTGCTTGGCTTTGCGTCGCGTGCCCCCGGTCCGGAGGACGACGCGTTTCGCCGCACCTTGTTTCAGAAGCTGTGGAGCGAGATCAAACTGGGCGGCGAGCAGCCCGAACAGCTGCGACATGTGCACATGAGCGTGGGTGACCAAACCTACTTGCTCAGCCATTGGGAACGCGGTCAGCCGGGGCGACGGGAGCTGGTGCTGGCCTGGCACGACGTGCCGCGCATCGTGCACGAGCTATTTCCGCGGCTGTATTCCAGCGACGAGGCTCAATCGAGCCGCGTGAACGTCGTGGACGCGGAAGGCCGCATCATCTTTGGTCCCCCGCTGAGTCGCGGCGCACTGACCCTGGGACGACAATTCGCCTCGACGCTCTACAAATGGCGCGTCAACGTCAGCATGAACGCTGCGGCTGAGCTCGCGCGCGCCGTGGAACGTCGCCGCATCATCGAGATGGCCCTGGTGGCGATCAGCAGCTTGGTGGTGATCTTTGGCCTACTGGTGATCATCATCGCTGCGGCGCGTGAACAACGACTTGCCCGGCTCAAGAGCGAATTTGTGGCCAACGTGTCTCATGAGCTCAAGACGCCGCTGTCGCTCGTGCGCATGTTCAGCGAGATGTTGCTTTCGGGGCGCGCTCCGCCCAATAAACAGCAACAGTACCTAGAGATCATCGTCAATGAGAGCGACCGACTGAGCGCGCTCATCGACAATGTGCTCGACTTTGCGCGCTTGGAGCGTTCCGTCGAGGCGTATGAATTTGCGCCCGTCAGCATTCGGGAGACGGTGGACCACGCGGTGGAGGTGTGTCAGCCGCGGGCCGAGCGCCAGGCCATTCCGCTTCTGATCCAGCATGAGGTGGAGGCGACGGAGTGCCCGCGCATCGACGCGCGAGCTTTGGAGATTGCGCTCATCAACTTGATCGACAACGCGCTCAAGTATGCTCCGAAGAGCGACCAAATCATCGTCAACCTGAGTCGAGAGGCGGGGTATTTCAAGCTCGGTGTGCTCGATCGCGGCCCTGGCATCGACAAAGATCAACGTAAGAAGATCTTTGATCGTTTCGTGCGCGGCAGCGCAGCACAGACGCAGGCCAGCGCCGAGCGCACGCGCGGAAGTGGCATCGGTCTGTCACTCGTAGCGCAAATTGCCCAAGCACACGGCGGCAGCGCGTGGGTGGAGGATCGCCCAGGCGGTGGCGCGCAGTTTTGGCTCACGGTGCGGGCTAGCCAGCCGTGAGCGCCGGGCTCATTTTTGTACTTCACCCGGGTCACGCACGGACTGCATCTTGAGGAGCTGGTCGTCGCTCAGGAAGATCGCCGAAGGCGCTACGACCTGCGCTGGTTGGGCGGGCGGGGCGATTGGGGTGGGTGCCGGGGAGGCCGCCGCGGGTTGGGCGGGGGCCCTTTGTGCGGGCAAAGGTCCAGGTGGGGTGGCAGGTGGGGCGGGTGCCGGACCCGCGGCGGCGGGCAGGTCAGCTTCCATGTCCTGTTCCTCATCGCTTGCGCTGCCGGGTTCCAGGGTCGGCTGGGCAGGTGCCGCCGCGATGGCCTCGGGCAGGGGGATAGCGTCCAAGATCGGATCGTACTTGGTGCGGACCTCGGCGAAGGCCTCGCGGTGACTCTTGGAGATCACGCGCATGCCGTCCAAATTGAGCGACTCAGGATCGAGGTACACGCCGTCCTTCTTCATGGTGAAGTGCAGGTGCGGCCCGGTGGAGCGACCCGTCGTACCACAGTAGCCCACGGTCTGCATGCGCTCGACGGCGTCGCCCACCTTGAGTCCTTCGACGAAGCGTGACAAGTGCGCGTAGCCCGACTCGTAGCCACCTTCGTGCTTCACCTTGACCAAGTTGCCGCTGGGTCCGCCGTTGCCGATGAAGCTGATGACACCGGGCGAGGTGGCCCCAATGGGCGTGCCGGTGGGTGCACCAAAGTCCGTACCGGTGTGCGGCATGGGCTTGTGGAGCACCGGATGCATGCGCTTCATGTTGAACTTGGAGGTGACGGGCGCCCCCGGAATGGGCAGGCGCCAGCCGCCTTCGTACGGAGCGCGGCCGGTGGTGTCGAAGTGCCCGCCCTCGAGCGGATGAGCATAGTAATAGATGCGCCGCGGCTCTTGCCCCGCTTTGAGGATCTCCATCGCCTCAATGCCCGCATAACGAGAGAACTCGCCGAGCACGGTCACCTCTTGCACGATGATGCGCATGCGATCACCCGCCTTGAAGTCGGACAGCGCAGAGTGGCCACGCAACGCGCTCCCCACTAAGTTGGCGATCCCTGGGTCAAACCCCGCGCGTCGTGCCGACTCTTCGAAGGACTTGCCGTCGTGGGCGAAGGCGCGTCGCACTTGGTTGCGCACCACTTTGAGGTCCAACTTTTGGCCTGCAAGGAGCCCGGCGGCGTTCGGTCGAGCCTGCACCACTTCCTCTTTGCTGATGATGTATTCGAAGCCGAGCAGGGTCTTTCCTCGGCGGGAGACCAAAGCAAGGAACTCGTCGCTGCTCTTGCAGTGGTCGAGATCGAGCAGCCCCTTGAGCGCCGTGTAGGCGCGATACGCCTCGGCCTTGGGCAAGCCAGCGTCCTGGATAGCGCGGAGGAACGCTTGTTTGCCAATGCGCCCACGTATGACTTGGTTGCCTGGTTTTTCAGCGTCGTCCATCACGCGCCATGGTCCTGCCACGCGCGTGCGCGGCGGGGCGGCGATGGCGGGCGCAGCTGGGGCCGCGGACGTGGCCACGGCGCTCGCTACGGACGCAGGCGGGGATGGGGCTACCGTGTCCGCCTTGTCCAAGAGCAGACCCAGCGTCGCGACCAACGTCGTGCCCACGAGCCCGATCAGCCCGGCCAACAGATTGGGTGAGAGGCTAGGTCCGGGGGTTCGAGTCGGAGATCGGCGGGCGATGCGCTCGAGCTCATCCATCACTGCAGCCGGCGCTGGGGTCAGCATGGGCGATGGGCTGGGGTCGCTCTCGGGCACGGACTCGAGGGCGGCGGGCACCACGGGGGCAGGAGGCGCAGCACGCGGCACCTGAGCTGGCGTCGGGTTCGCTGCGGCGGCGACCGCCGGAGCCGCTGTCGCTGGCGTAGGCGTGGTCGCCTGGTTCAATTCTTGGGGCAGCGCCGTCAGGTCCAATGGTCCCACTGGTAGCTCACGCTTTTCTGGGGGACTGAAGGCCGCGTGATGGGTGGCGGACGTTTGTGCATCGGGTGACCAGGAGGGCCGCTCGGATGGTCCACCCTGGGCGTCGGAGCGTGTCATGCGCGCACGCTCGAGCAAGCGAGCGCGCACCGGGTGCATGGTCTGCTCAGCGCGAAAACTGGGTTGTCCGGTGGGGTGACCCAGCGGGGCCGTGTCAGAACTCGCTGCGCCCTCCGCGCGCTCGCTGCGCCCTGATGGATCAGCCGGAGCGCTCTGCTCGGCGAGAAGATCGTGATCGGGATGCTCGGACACGGGCAGCGGGTAGCAGCTCAAATCCCCTGATTCAAGCGCGAGGGTGCATCAGCGCGGTGGCGAGCAGGCAACTGCTTAGACGTTTGCGTTAGCAATGGAAAAGTACTCCTCAATGCGGGCCCCCAGCATTTGGCTCGGGAGCTGTTCGAGATCAACCCAGTGTGGCTGATCGGCACCAAAATGTACGTTGAGGTGACCTAGGGCAAGCCGCGCTGACTCTTTGAGAGGAGGACTGCCCCCGGTCAGTTGTTGGACCGAGGTCACGCCGTATTGTTTGATGCCGCACGGCACGATCAAGCGAAACAGCTCCATGTTCGTCGATAGGTTGAGGGCAAAGCCATGGCTGGTGATCCAACGCGAGATGCGTACGCCAATGGCGCCGATTTTGGCTGGCCGCTGCAAACCGTGCTCACCAGGAAAGCAGTCGCGCTCGGCTTGGTCAACCCACAGGCCAATGAGCTCTTTGATAGACCCCCCCTCGAGCCCGTAGGGTCGAATGAGTTCATTCATGACGGCCGTGAGCCCCTGCACGTATTTGCGTACGTCACAGCGATCAGGTTTGAGATCGATGATCGGATAGGCGACCAACTGCCCAGGGGCGTGCAGGGTCACGTCGCCGCCGCGGCCAGTCTCCACCACCTCGACCCCCATTTTGCGCAGCTGCTCGCCGCTCGTAAGGATGTTTTCCTGATGGGCGCCGCGCCCCAGCGTGATGACCGGCGCGTGCTCCAACAAGAGGACCAAGTCGCCTACGCGCCCTTGCCGACGCGCTTCAAACAGCTGCTCCATGAGCTGTAGGCTGGGAGTGTACTTGCGGCGGCCGAGGTAAAATCCGACAAGGGCGCTCCGCGTCATTCCGGTATCGATTCTCCCGAGGCGCGTTGTTCCTCGCGGAACTTCTCGATCTGCTCAGCGAAGGTGTTGGCGATCTCCGGGTCAAACTGGCTCCCACTGCAGCGCTCGATCTCACCCAGCGTCACCTCATGAGGCAGGGCTTTTCTGTAAGCGCGGTCGCTCGTCATGGCATCGTACGTATCCGCAACGCTGATGATGCGAGCGATGAGTGGAATGTTGTTGCCAGCCAAACGCAGAGGATAACCGCGCCCATCCCAGCGTTCATGGTGCAGGTGCACACCGGGGATCACCGGACCCAAAAACTGGATGGGGTCCAAAATTTCCTTGCCGTATGTGGGATGTTTTTGAAACATCTCGTACTCGGTCGAGGACAACTTACCCGGCTTGTTCAGGTTCATCACGCAGCCGATTTTGCCGATATCGTGCATGAGCGCGGCCTGACGGACGACCTCGATCTCAGCCTCATCCAAGCCCAGCCAGCGTGATAGCCGGACCGCGTACAGGGCCACGCGTTGGGAGTGTCCGGCCGTGTAGCGGTCCATCTTGTCGATGGTGTTGGCCAGACTTTGGATCGTCTGCTGAAAGGTCTGCTGCAGGTCCTCGTACAGACGAGCATTCTCGATGGCGGCGGCGGCGCGTGAGGCGATGATGCTGAGCAGCTTGCGTTGTCCCTCGGTAAAGCGCTTGCCTAGCGTGAAGGACGAGAGAGTGATCCAACCGATCAAGCGCTCGCGCATGCGCAGTGGGGTAGTGACGGTGGAGATGGCGGGTTTGCGCAACTTCTCTTGAAACAGCGGCGCGCAGTCCGCGCCATGGATGAGTAAGGCAACCTCGTCATCGATGCGATTTCTGATCGCGGAGGGGTCGAGGGAACCCGGATCGGCAAACGCGACGGGTCCGCGCCCCTGGTCGCGGGGCGGCGCCATTTTGCGCACGCGCTCAAAGAACTGGCCTTGCCCATCATCGAGCCAAATAAACACGCCATCTGCGCTCAGCTCCTCGAACGCGCTCTCCTCAATCGTGGCGATGACGTCTTCCAGACTGAGGCTGGCGGTGATGGCCTCACTGACCTTGTAGAGCGACAGGGCCTCGCGCAGGCGCAAGTTCTCCGCCGACAGGCGTTGCTTCTCCAAGCCACGCTGCACCACATGCACGATCTCCTCCACCTTGAAGGGCTTGAGGATGTAATCGTAAGCGCCGTGCTTCATGGCATCGATGGCCGTCTCCACGGTACCGAAGCCGGTCATGATCACCGTCAGCGCCTCGGGCTGTAGCCGCGCCACGTGTTGGAGCAGCTCCAGCCCGCCCATCTTGGGCATCTTCAAATCGCTGATCACGAGCGCGAAGTTGGAGCGCGACAGCTCGGTCACCGCTTGGGTGCCGTCGTCGGCAGTGCGCACGGCGTAGCCTTCCATGGTGAGGAAGTCGGCCAAAATGTCCCGAATGAACTTCTCATCGTCGACGACCAGGACGCGCGGCTGTTCGGGCGGTGTGGAAAGTCCGGATATCATAGTCAAATGCGCTGACCGAGAATACCACCGATGGTGCGTGAAGCGGGCCGTACTTGGTGGACCTGCAGAAAACGAAGGTTCATCCCGTTGATGGTTGCGTGGGCCACGATGGGACCCAAAAGTGATCCAGTTGCTTCAAAAAGAAAGCCAAAGACTAGGCCCATGATCATCGCCCACAACACCCAAGTCCAGCGCGAGCGCCCCGGAAGTTGGTGGGCCATGCCGAAGACCAACGCCTGGATCCAAACGTTGGTGACCGTTTGCAGCACTGACCGAAACAAGATCT
>Ga0315912_10000719_pt1 | contig 51238 bp, 41 predicted proteins | sample VfabasoilMG_FD_204469 | JGI IMG/M metagenome (GOLD analysis project Ga0315912, IMG submission 204469) | Garden soil microbial communities collected in Santa Monica, California, United States - V. faba soil | ecosystem: Environmental > Terrestrial > Soil > Garden | place: USA: California...
CGGATTCCAGGTCGAGGAAGCTACGATCGCGGAGCTGCATCGCGCGATCCAGTCCGGCGAGACCACGTGCGTCGGCGTCGTCGAGGCCTACCTCGAACGGGCGCGCGCCTACAACGGTACCTGCACGGCGCTCGTCACGCAGGATGGCAAGCCGATCGCGCCGGCGCGCGGCACGATTCGCGCGGGCGCGCCGCTGACGTTCCCGACCAAGACGGTCGCCGTGGCCGACGTGCTGCCCGATCTCGACCAATACCGCGGCCTGCCGCTCGATCTCGGGCGCATGGAGCCGACGATCTCCGATCCATCCGTGATGCAACAGTTCGGCATGCGCGTCGGCATCGCGAACGCCGGCCAAGTGAATGCGCTCGAGACGTTGAATATTCGCGGCGAGCGCTCCGTGACGTGCAAGGGCGACTTCGATCGGCATCCGAAGGACGGGCCGCTCCCCGCGGGCGCGCCCCCGGCGTGCGAGGAGTTCCGCAAGCAGCCCGACGCGCTCGAGCGCGCTGCCGAGCTCGACGCGCAGCACGGCCGCAATCCCGATCTCACGAAGCTGCCGATGTATTGCGTCGCGTTCGCTTGGAAGAACTGGTACGACGCGACGGACATGCGCGCGACGGGCGGCAACGACGTGCTGTTCGCGATGGACGCGCCGAAGCACGATCACCCCGACATCGCGGAGCTGCGCGCGAAGGGCGCAATCAGCTATGCCGTGGCCGGCGCGCGCTCGACGAGCGGCCCCTCGGCGTCCGGACCGGAGGAAGCGCGCGCCTACATGCCCGACGGCAACTATCGCTACGGAGTTTGGGGCGGGCAGCCTTGCAACCCGTACGACACGGAGCGCGAGACGCGGGGCACGAGCAGCGGCTCCGGCGTTGCCGTCGCCGCGAACCTCGCGGCGTGCTCGATCTGCGAGCAGACCGTCGCTTCGTGCATGGGCCCCGCGTCGCGCAACGGCGTCGTGAATTTGCTCACGACGAAAGGCATCCTGATGGACGGTGGCGCCGGTTATTCGGAGATCGGCGATCGCGCGGGCATCATCTGTCGCACCGTCGAGGACGCGGTGGCCGTGCTCGATGCGGCGAAAGGCTACGAGCCGCGCGATCCTTTCACGGCGATCGCGCCCGCGCTGATTCCAAAGGAGCCGTACGGCAGCTTCCTCGTGAAGAGCGCCGACGGTAAGCCGCTCGCCGGCATGCGGATCGCGATCGTGCGCGAATTCATGGTCAAGCACGGCAAGAACGACGTGGCGATCTCGGACCAGCTCGACGCGGAGATCAAGGCGGTGCTGCGCGACCAGCTCGGTGCGGAGCTCGTCGAGTCCGTCGACCCGCTGTATGCGGACGACCCGTCCGTGCCGAACATGCAGTACACGTTCGCGGACGCATTCGCGGAGCTGCTGCCGCCGCTCGTGCCCGAGATCTTCTGGCAGAAGACGCGCGGCGAGCTCGAGTTCGCGGTGCAGGGCTGGGACGTGACGTCGCTCGATTACGCGCTTGCGCTCGTGCTCGGCGAGGCGCCGCTCTCGCCGAAGCTGAGCTTGCGGCGCATCACGGGTTCGCTCGGCACGATCAATAGCTCGTTCTACATGGACAAGTACCTGCGCGAGCGCGGCGACGCGCGAATCAAGGATTGGGCGAGCTGGGTCGCGAACGGCAAGTTTGGCGACGACGAGTCCCGAGCGGGTTACGTGAACGGCGCTGCCGCCAACGTGCAGGACCTGCGCGCCGACCCCGGGCAGGTGAACTACTTGTCGATGCACACGGCGTTCCGGCTGATCGTGCAGCGCGTCATGAACGAGAACCGCATCGACGCGTTCGTGAATCCCGAGCAAACCACGCCGCCATATCGCATCGGCCGCGCGCCGGAGCCGTCGGCGAACGGGCGCGGGGCGACGAGCTGCTGCACGCGGCTCACGGCACTGATGGGCGGCCCCGAGATCGAGGTACCCGCGGGATTTGCCACGGTCGAGCACGAGCCGCGTTACGTGCTGACGGCCGACAAGACGGAGTACACGTCCGCAACCGGCACCGCGGAAACGAAGTTGCCGCATCCGATGCCGATCAGCCTGATGTTCTGGGCCGCGCCCGGCGCGGACTCGACGCTGATCAAAGTTGCGTCCGCGTACGAGGCCGCGACGTACCATCGGAAGCCGCCGCCCGCGTTCGGGCCGGTGCAAGCGACGGGCGGATCAGGTAGCGCTGAGCCCGGCTCGCGCTAGAGCCACCGCGCTACGGCGCGCGAGAGCGTTGTCTGCCGCAGGCCGAGCCAGAGTCCGATGGCGCTTGCGGCGAGCACGGCGGCCACGATCGACCTCGGCGACGGCTCGATCGACTCGAGCGCGATGCGCGCAGAGCTCGCGATCGGTCGCGCAGCCATCCCGAGCGCGAGCGCGAGCGTGAACGCGGCGGCGCCGATCGCGACTGCATTGAGCGCCGTGAGCCAGAACGGCGGACCGATCGAGCGATATCGCGCCGCTGCGAGCGCCGCTGAATCTTCGCGACGGATGCGAGCCCAGACCTCGCGATCGAACCGCGCATCGACGGCGGGGGCGCGAATCGCGGCGGCCAGCGCCGCGTCGAGCGCGGGATGCTGCGCGGGCCAATCGGGATCGCGCGCGTTGCGCATCGAAGCGGCGTCATCGTTTCCCTGCATTGGCGACTCCTTGCTGTGTGCTCGGCGCTGCTTCGATCGCTCCCGCGTTCGCGGCCATGCGCTTGCGGGCGCGAAACAGCATCGACTTGATCGTGCCCTCGGGTATTCCTAGGAGTTGCGCGATGCTGTCGCAGCTGCGCTCTTCGAGGTAGAACAGCACGACCACGCGGCGGTAGGGCTCGGCGAGACCGTCGAGCAGTCGCGCCACGTCGTACGTGGCTTCCGCGGGATCGACGGACCCGTGCTCGGCCGCGACGTCGGCGGCGTCGTCGGATTCGGCCGGATCGAACGAGACCCATCGCCCTCGCGAGCGCAGCTCGCCGAGGCACGTATTGCGCGCGATCGTATACAGCCATGTCGACAGCGCGGCGCGTCCGTCGAATCGCGGCAGCGCACGCCAGAACTTCATGAACGCGAGCTGCGCCATGTCCTGCGCGAGTGCGGGCTCGCGCACGATCGAGAAGGAGAGATTCACGACTTTCTGTCGGTAGCGCTGCATCATTCCGTCGAGCACGGCGGCGTAGTCGCGCCGCCGATGGGCCTCCAGCAAATCGGCATCGCGCGAAAGGCCCTCCGGCCCGGGTTCCGGGCTCCCCCTCGCGTCCACGTGCTTGATACTCCGCGACCCCCATGACCGGTTGCAACCGGCCGGCGGGATCGCGCGTATCAAGGCAGCACAACTTGGAGCTCGCTATATGGACCTCTTCTGGCTAGCCGTCATGTCGCCGATCGTCTTGGGCGTATTCGCCGGAATGCTCCCGACTTACTTGAGCCACCGGCGCAAGGAGATGCTGCTCAAGCACCTGCACAGCGAGCGGATGGCCGCAATCGAGAAGGGTCTGCCGCTGCCGGAATTGGCTGGGATCACGCTCGATAGCATCGACACGCCGAACGCGGCGGGCTCGCTGCGCGGGGGCATCGCCCTGATCCTCGTCGGCCTGGTGCTCTATGTCGCGACCGCGCGATTCATCGACGAGGACATGGCGCTGTTCGGCCTGGTCCCCGCCGCGGTCGGCGTCGCGAATCTCGTGTACGCCGCCATACTCTGGCGGCGCGCGCGAGTCGCGCCGTAGTCAGCGCGACGAGCTCGTCAGCTCGCGGCCGGGCGCGTTCGCTACGGGCCCGAACCCCGGCGGCGGACGACGGTGGTGCGTAGCGGCTTCGTATGCGGACGCGGCCTTGATCAAGTTGGCTTCCTGGCCCGGCTCGGCCCAGAAGCCCATGTTGTAGGGCAGGCCGATGCCGCCGAGCCGTGTCGGCGTGGCGCTCTCCTTGCCTTCGTAGCTCTTCGTGTCCTCGCTGAGCACGAACTCTGCGTCGTAGATCTGCGTGGCGAACCCGGCCGGCACGAACACCTCGGGAATGCCGAGCATCGCGCCGTAGCCGAATGCCGGGCCATCTCGGTCGCCGCCACCGCCGCCGCCGCGGCCGACGTTCGCGCCGCCGATCTTGCCTTGCAGCGTGAGATTGACGGGGTTCACGAACAGGTCGAGATCGTTTTGCCGCAGCACCTTCGTCATCGCCATGCGCAGCGTGTCGCGCCGCTTCATCGTGTACGTGATGGCGTTCGTGCGGACGTCGATCTCCTTGTTCTCCCAATTCGTCATCGCTGCGCGGCGCGTGTCGTTGAAGTACTTCGCGTTGGCGTTCAGCGTGGCCCAGTCGAAGACGCGGCTGTCGCCGCGCAGCGCCAAGTACTGGCCGAGCTGGAACGCGAACGTATAGCCCGTCACGTCGGCATCGCTCGTCGGTGCGTTCGCGAACACCGTGTTGAAGCCCATGCCGTCGGGCAGCGGCGCTTTGTGCGCGGAGAGCGCGACGAGGTACTCGCGGCTCGTGATGTCGCGGCCGGCGAGCGAGAAGACCGGCTTGCCGTCGCGCTGCCAGTGAAAGACCTCCGGCATATGGAACGGCAGCACCTCTGCGAGCGCGTGGTCGAAGCCGAACGCCATGTTCGGGATCGCAGGATCGTCGGGGTAGCCCGGTGCCACGTCTTCGACGAGCTCGGCGCCGAGCGAGCGCAGCACGGCGAGCTCCTTGTTGACGCCATCGCTGACGATCGCCGCGCCGGGCGTGCGCTTCAAGTACAACGCGCGGATCACGCCGATGCGCATGCCGGCGAGCGGCTTGCCGCCCGCTGCGGTGACGAGCGCGTCGACGTACGGCGTCTTCGACTCGACGACGCGCGGCAGCGCCGTGTACGGGTCGCGTGCGTCGAAGAACGTTCCGGTCTCCTTGTCGCGGAACGTGTCGAGCACGGTGGCCGCGTCGCTGACGTTGCGGCAGATGATGCCGGGGCGGTCCTGATACGGGTTGGCGCCGAAGGAGCCGGCGAACGAGATCATGCCTTTGGTCGGCACGATCAGCGCTACGCCCTGGTAGTTCGCGGGGCCGCGGCACGAGCCGCCCGTCGTCTCGCAGATCGAGCACATCGCGAGGTTCGAGGCCACCGATACACCGGAGCCGCCGCTCGAGCCCGACGTCACGCGTTCCGTGTCGTACGGGTTGCACGTGAGTCCGCCCCAGGAGTCGCGCGAGCCGCCTTGGCCGATGTAGGCCTTCTCGACCTTGGCGTCGCCGCCCGGGTTGCCGCTGCCGGCGTTGTACTCGGACTCGTGCGCCTGCGCGTACATGATCGCGCCGGCGGCGCGCATGCGCGCGACGAGCGTCGAGTCGCGCGGCGGAGCGTCCATCCCGTAGTTGACGTCGGCGCCGCCCGTCGTGCGCATGTCCTTCGCGTCGTAGATGCCTTTGTTGGCCATCGCGACGCAGTACATCGGCATCGCGTCGAGATCGGGCTTGCGGCCGAACTTCGCGTCGAACGCAGCGGCCGTCTCGAGCGCGTCCGGTTGCTGGCGGAACGCTTCGCAACTGGCCGGAGCGCCGGCGGGTAGCGGGGTGCCGGGCGGCGCGTCGAACGCGCCTTTGCACGTGACCGAACGCTCGCCGCGGATGTTCAGCACTTCCAGCGTGTTGAGCTGCCCCCCGTTCGGGATGCCGACGATCATGCCGTGCTGCTGGTAGACGCTCGGGTCGGACGCCGTCGTCTCCATGTGGCCGTAGTCCGGCGTGTCGCCGGTGTACTTGTCGAAGTCGGGGACGAGATCTTTGAGCGCGACGGACCGCGTCGGGTACGTGACGCGCTGGCCGGCTCGCACGGCGCCGAAGACTTCGGGCATGCGCGCGCCGTCGGCTGTCACCGGTACCGTGCAGGTACCGTTATAGGCCTTCGCTCGCGAGATGTAGCCCTCGATGACCTGCTTACAGGTCGTCGCGCCGCTTTGAATCGCTTTGTGAACACTCTCGATCGTCGCTTCCTCGAGCTGAAACTGCGCGTGCGCTTCGACGGCGCACCACGCGGCAGCACCGAAAGCCAAACTGCGGATCGCAGCATGCATGGACATGGGGTTCCCTCCTATGGACGCGGCTCGAGCGTTCTCCGCAAAAGACGTACGCGGCGGGCGCTACCCGCCGTGCTCACGGCTCGCCGGCCAGGGGCCCGAATGCGGCCGGCGGCTTGCGATGGTTCGTCGCCGCCTCGTACGCCGAAGCGATCTTGAACAGCAGCGGCTCGCCGAACGGCCGCGCCACGAAATCGATGCCGACCGGTAACTCCGCCGGCGTCGGGCCGGCGAGCTCCGAGCGGTCGGGCGCCGCCGGGTCGCGCACGCGGTCGTAGACAACTGTCGTGAACCCCGCCGGCACGGTGATCGCGGGGAACCCTTGCTGGCCGAGCAGGTTCCACGACGTGCCGCCGCCGCGGCCGTTCAGGTTCGGCTCGTAGGGCGCGCCCAGGATCGGTGTCGGCACGTTGCCCGTCGGATACGTCAGCGCGTCGACGCCGATCTCCTGCATGCATTGCAGGACCATCTGCTGAACCGCGAAGCGCTTCTGTACACGGCCCGCCGTGTCGAGCGTCTTCGCGCGGTTCTGGCCCTCGACGGAGTCGCGCCTGTCTGCGCTGTCCGCGAAGTCGGGCTGATCGAAGAACCGCGCCTTCGTAGCGAGGTCGACGACGGTCTTGATGTTGGCGTCGCCGCGCTCGCGCAGGTAACGGTTCAAGAGATATTTGCCCTCGCCTTGAGCGTTGGCGCCGCCGAAATCGCGCAGCGAGAACGCAGCGGGGACGGTGCTCGGGTCGAACGCCATGTCGAGTAGCGTCGCGATGTGATCGTTCGCGGGCGCGCCTTTCGAGTCCACGGGGAAGAGCTCGGGAAACTTCGCGACGTAGGCCGATGCGTTCAAGTACGGGTTGTAGCGGTCGAGGCACGCTTGGAACAGCGCGCCGCCCGGGCCCGGATCGACGATCGTCGCGCCCAGCTCGCGGAGGTCCGCCACCGCGCGATCGACGATGTCGATCGATTCGGCATCGGCCGCGGTGAATAGAGACTTATCCATGAACTCGCGAACGACGCCGATCCTGATGCCGTCGAGGCGTTGCTCGTGGGCGTAGGTTTCGTACGGCGCTGGCGGCATACGGTCCACGGCGAACACCGTGAGCTCGTCCTTCGGGTCGTAGCCCGCGATCACGCCGAGCACGCGCGCGGCGTCCGCGACCGTGCGGCAGATCGGGCCCGTGCGCGTCTGAATGCCGGCGCCGATCATGCCGTCGCGGCTCACGAGCTCTTGCGTCGGCGCGATGCCGACCGAGCTGTTGTGGCGCGACGGCGTGCGGATCGAGGCGCCGGTTTCTTCCGCGATCGCACACGTCACGAGGTTCGCGCCGACGGACGAGCCCGAGCCGCCGCTCGAGCCGCCGGGATAGCGGCGCGTGTCGTACGGATTGCAGAACGTGCCGCCGAACGAGCTGCGCGCCATCGGCGACGCGTACTCGCCCAAGTTCGACTTGGCCAAGATGATCGCGCCGGCCGCGCGCAGGCGTGCGACGAACGTGGCGTCGTCGGGCGGGCGGTCGTTGGCGTAGTCCACGTCCGCGCCGGCCGTCGTGCGCATGTCGAACGTGTCGTACTGATCCTTGATCGAGAACACGATGCCGTGCAGCGGGCCGACGAGCTCGCCCGTTGCGGCGAGCTTGCGGTCGAGCTCGGCCGCGACCTCGAGCGCGTCGGGCATCGCGGTATCGTCGTCCGAAGCATCCGTCATGCTGCGAGCCTTGCGGTCGTCGAAGCCCCATTCGGCACGCGCGGCCGGGCGCAGGTTCAGCGTCGAGAGCGCGTTGATCTGCCCGGCGTTCTCGATCGGCTCGACGCGGCCCAAGATGCCGTCGGGCTGCTTCACGCACGCGCCGTTGTACGCCTTGATGCGCGCGAGGTAGAGCCGCACGAGTTGTTCCGCCGTGAGCTCTTTCGCGAGCATCGCGGCGTGGATGTCGGCGATCGTCGCTTCTTCGAGGTGAAACGGCGCGGGTGCCGCGCTCGGCGCCGCGATTGCGTCGCCGGCCCCGTCGCTGCAAGCCGCGAGCGCGACGACGAGCGTTACGCCGACGAGTGCGGCGGCCGTGCGTTCCATGAGGTGACGAGTTGTCATCGGCGTCACCGCATCGTCATTCGCGGCCCGCTCGCGGGCGCATACTCGAACTTCTCGCCGGGCAGCGGCGGCGTCGTTGCCGGCGATCGGCGGCGCTTGCTCGTCTGCTCGTAGCCGTAAGCGACCTGTAGCAAGCGCAGGTCATCGAACATGCGGCCGACGAATTGCAGCCCGACCGGCAAGTTGTCCTTCGTGTAACCGGCCGGCACGATCACTCCCGGCAAACCGGTCGTCGACGTGAGGTTGCCGCCGATCACGGTGCTCACGTAGCCGGGCGGCTCGACGAGCGGCGCGGGCGGGGAGCGGTAGAGAATCACGAACGCGTCGAGGTCGTGGCGGTCCGCAAGGTCCTCGAGCAGCGCGCGCACGGCTTTGCGGCTCCGGTATTTGCGCAGGAACTCGGGGTTCTCGTCCGGCGGCGGATAGTCGAGCGCCCTCAAGTAGCGGTCAGTGAACTTGTCGCGGCCTACGGTCTCGATGAACTCGCGCATCGTCTTGTACGGGCGGTTCGGCCCGAGACGCGAGAGATAGACGTCGCCGGCGATGATGACCTCGTACGACGACACGCTGCTCGCGTCGCCGGCGGCTTGCTCCGCGAGGTTGACGCCGCTCGAGACGTCGATGACGGCCGCGCCGGCCTTGCGCATGTCGTCGAGCGCGGCTTCGAACAGCGCCTCGGCTTCGGCATTCTTGCGGTCGGTGAGCATGGCTTCGCGCAGCACGCCGATGCGCCGCCCGGCGAGATCCGGCGTGCCGAGCTCTCCCGACCACTTCATCTCGGGGAAGTGGCCGAGCCCGTCGTACGTGTCGAGGTCCTCGGCGTCGAAGCCGGCGATGGCGCCGAGCAGCACGGTGATGTCGTAGACGCTGCGGCCCATCGGGCCGGCGCGGTCGTGCGTCGGCCCGCGCGGCACGATGCCAACGCGGCTCACGAGCCCTTGCGTGGCGACCATGCCGACCAGGCTGCTGTTCGACGACGGGTTTTGCACCGAGCCGCCCGTGTCCGTGCCGACGGCAACGGTTGCAAACCACGCCGCCATCGAAGCGCCGGGCCCGTTGCTCGAGCCGCCCGGCGAGTACGCGAGGTTGTATGGGTTCAACGTCGCGCCGATCGGATGCGTCGTCTTGAACTCGTCGCGCCCGAACCAGTTCACGGTCGCGACTTTGGCGATCACGATCGCCCCCGCGTCCTTGAGCTTGGCCACGATCGGCGCATCGCGTTCCGGAATCGGCGCGCCGAACGGCTTGAAGCCTGCCGTCGTCGGGAAGCCCGCCATGTCGATCAGATCTTTGATGACGATCGGAATCCCGTGCAGCGGCGAGCGCCGGCCTTGCGTGCGGCGCTCGGCGTCGAGCGCGCGCGCCTGCGCGAGGGCGTCCGGATTCATCGTGATGACGGCGTTGATCTTCGGGCCTTGCTTGTCGTACGCCGCGATGCGCGCGAGGTACAGCTCGACGAGCTTCTCCGAGCTCAACGCGCCCGCGTCGATCGCGGCGTTGATCTCGGCGATCGTCGCGGATTGCAGGTCGAAGGTTTCGGCTGCCGCAGGCGAGGCGACTGCGAGCGTCGTTACGAGGACGGCGAACAGCGTTGCACGCATGACTTCCTCCCGAACGAGTAGAGATTTCCCGTTCCCCCGACGGATGCGCACAGCGGTCCCCTACGTTGCGCGGCCGTGGAAGGTCTGCGGCGGACGGGTAGGGCTTGCCGAAACGGCGCCGTCTATCGCGCAGAGTCAGCCGCTCGAGCGAAGACCTGCATGGCCCGATGTCGATTTGTCGTCCGCGTCCGGGCGTTGCTCGTTCTGGCCGCGATCTGCGGCGGGCCGGCCGCTCACGCCGCGGTCTTCGACCTTCAGAGCGCGACGCTGGCCGACATTCAAGCCGCCATGAACGCGGGCGCGCTCACGTCGGAGAAGCTCGTCGAGCTGTACCTCGCGCGCATCGCGGCGTACGACAAGCATGGGCCGAAGATCAACGCTCTGATCACCGTGAACCCGAACGCGCTCGCCGAGGCGCGCGCGCTCGATGCCGAGCGCAAGACATCCGGCCCGCGCTCGGCGCTGCACGGAGTGCCCGTTCTCTTCAAAGACCTCATCGACGTGGCGGGATTGCCGACTACGGCGGGCTTCAAGCCGTTCGGCGCGCCCGTGCCGACGCGTGACGCAACGATCGTCGCGCGCTTGCGTGCCGCAGGCGCAGTCATGCTCGGCAAGGCGTCGACGACGAACTGGTTCGGGCGCGGCTTCGACGCCACGCACCCGATCGGCGAAAGCTTGAATCCCTACAACCTCGCACATTCGCCGGGCGGCTCGAGCAACGGCAGCGGTGTGGCGATGGCCGCATACTTCGCAACGCTCGCGGTCGGCACGGACACGAGCGTGTCCGTGCAAAGCCCCGCATCGAACACGAGCGTCGTCGGCATGGTCGGCACGTACGGCATGGTCAGTCGCGCCGGCATCGTGCCGCGCGGCGCGACGCAAGATCGGCCGGGCCCGATGGGGCGCAGCGTCTACGACGTCGCGGCGATGTTCTCCGTGATGGCCGCGTGGGACGCGGAGGACCTCACGACGTTCAACCCGATGGGGCATTTTCCGCAAGGCGACTGGTCGCGCGAGCTCGCGCAGCCGAACCTCGCCGGCCGCCGTATCGGCGTGCTCGAGGAGATGATTCCGAGCGGCGCGCGGTACGAGGAAGGGCTCGCCGTGTTCGAGCGCGCACTCGAGGACCTGCGCAAGGCCGGCGCGTTCGTCGTGCCCGTGTCCGTCGGCAACCCGTCGTTGAGCCAAGAGACGGCGCAGGACAAGTTGCGCACGGCCGAGTACGAAAAGATCCCCTACCAGAACGCCTACCTCGCACGCCTCGGGCCGGCCGCGAAATTCCGCACCGTCGAGGAGATGATTCGCAGCGTCGGGGAGGACAAATTCTCGCCGAGCATGATCGAGGCGCTCTCGCTCGAGCCGCCCGGCGTGAGCCTCGACTACGAGGCGCGCCAGCGCACGCGAGCCATGTACATCGACGTCATTGCCGGCACGATGAAGAAGTTCGCGCTCGACGCGCTCGTGCAGCCGTACACGGCCGTTCCGCCGCCGCCGCTCGAAAGCTCGGGCCGCAGCGAGGCGCCGCGCGACCCCGGCGATACGTTCGGCGGCAACACGATCACGTCGTCGCTCGGCCTTCCGGCCGTCGTCGTGCCGGGCGGGTACACGGCCGAGAACCTGCCGATTGCGATTCAATTCTTCGGCAAGCCGTTCGACGACTTGACGGTGCTTCAGGTGGCGTACGGCTACGAGCAGTCGAGCAAGCGCCGCAAGACGCCCGAGAGCACGCCGCCGTTGCCCGGAGAGCGCTTTGATTACTGAGGGAAGGGCGCGGCGTCTCGTCGCCGCTCTGCTGCTGCTCGCGTGGTGCTCGCCGAGCTACGGCGCCACGTTCGACCTCGCGACGGCCACGGTCGCGGACATCCAAGCGGCGATGGATTCCGGCAAGCTGACGTCCGAGAAGCTCGTCGAGCTCTATCTCGCGCGCATCGAGGCGTACGACAAGTCCGGCCCGAAGATCAACGCGGTCATCACGTTGAACCCGAACGCGCTCGAGGAAGCGCGCGCGCTCGACGCGGAGCGCCGCGTCAGCGGCCCGCGCTCGCAACTCCACGGCGTGCCCGTCGTCTTCAAGGATCTCGTCGACGTGGCGGGTTTGCCGACGACGGCCGGCCACGCGCCGTTCGGCGCGCCGGTGCCGTTGCGCGATGCGACGATCGTGACGCGGCTGCGCGCCGCGGGTGCCGTGATGCTCGCGAAGGTGTCGACGCGCAACTGGTTCGGCCGCGACGATCAGCACCCGATCGGCCACACGCTGAACCCGTACCACCCGGGCCGTTCGCCGGGGTTCACGAGCAACGGTAGCGGCGCGTCGCTCGCCGCGTATTTCTCGCAGCTCGCGATCGGAACCGACAACAGCGCTTCGGTGCAGCATCCGGCCGCCAATAGCAGCGTGGTCGGCATGGTGGCCACGCAAGGTATGGTGAGCCGAGCCGGTGTGATCCCGAACGGCGCGACGCAAGATCGCCCCGGGCCGATGGCGCGCAGCGTTTACGACGTGGCCGCGATGCTGTCCGTGATCTCCGCGTGGGACGCCGAGGACCTCATGACGATGCAGGGCGTGGGCCACTTTCCGCGCAGCGACTGGTCGCGCGAGCTTCACGCGGACGCGCTGCGCGGTAAACGCATCGGCGTTCTGCGCGAGATGATCTACGAAGGGCCCGACCACGAGGAGGGCCGCGCGATCCACGAGCGCGCGCTCGAGGACATGCGCAAGGCGGGCGCGATCGTCGTCGATCCGGTGCTCACGGGCGTCGACCTCAAGACCCAGACGCTCGGCATGTACACGGGCACCTCGAGCTATGAGCAGCTCGCGTTCCAAAACGCTTACCTCGCCAGGCTCGGCGCCGCGACGAAATGGCACAGCATCGAAGAGATGCTCGAGAAGACGGTCGGGGAGGTGCGGCGCCTCGAGTCGCCGGAGCGGAGCCCCGACTATCTCGCGCGCTATCGCACGCGTGCGATGTTCATCGAGCTGATCCATGCCACGATGGATAAGTTCGAGCTCGACGCGATCGCGTTGCCGTATCGCACGCTGCCGCCGGAGCCCTATCCGGGACCGCGTCCACCCGAGTCGACGACGAACCTGACGTCGAGTATGGGCTTGCCGGCCGTGGTCGTTCCGGGTGGGTACACGCACGAGAACTTGCCGATCGGCATTCAGATCCTCGGCCGGCGCCATAGCGAGCTCCTGTTGCTTAAGATTGCTTACGGCTACGAGCTAGCGAGTCGACGCCGCAAGGTGCCCGCGATCACACCCCCGCTGCCGGGCGAGACTTTCGAGTACTGATCGCCAACCCAGCGCACCGGGCATCGGTCTGCGCGAGGCCGTCGCGGCGACCGGGGTACTCCGATGACGAGTAGTCTCAGTGCTATATTCGCACCTGGGATCATTGCTCGCGCACGGCGCGCTCATAACGCATGACACGATCGGCTTTTCTCGGGTTGCTGGTGGCTACCGCACTCGCCGCTACGGCGCTGGCTCAGGTAGGCCACCCGGCGAAGGGCTCCTGGAGCGGCTACTGGGGCACTAGCGATGCGTCCAAGCGGCGCATGCTGCTCTTGCTCGACTGGCGGGATAGGCAGATCACGGGCGTGATCAACCCCGGACCGAACCAAGTGCCGATCGACAAGGCCGACTTGGACGTCGACACCTGGACCTTGCGGCTCGAGGCCGCCATGCCGACGAGCGGCGGGGGCAAAGCGCCCTTCGTCGCGACCGGCCAGCTCACCAATCTCGGCTCGTGGACCGCGCGGACCTACTCGGGCACGTACGTGTTCGGGGCCGAGACGGGCCGGTTCACGGTCACACTGAATTGAATCTTGGGGGAGAACTAAGCATGCAGAAGACAGTCACCGCGCTCCTGGCCGCCGCCATGACGGCGCTGGTTGCCCAGCCGACGGCCGCGCACCATTCGTTTGCCGCAGAGTTCGACGCGAACAGCCCCATCGAGCTCACGGGCACGGTCACGAAAGTCGAGTGGGCGAATCCGCACACCTTCTTCTACCTCGACGTTACGACTGCGAAGGGGGACGTCGAAAACTGGGCGCTCGAGATGGGCAGCCCGAACGGCTTGATGCGCCGCGGCTGGACGCGCGACTCGATGAAGATCGGCGACGTCGTGATGGTGACGGGCTCGCGCGCGAAGGACGGCAGCACGAAAGGCAACGCTCGCTCGGTCACGCTGTCGACGGGCAAGCGCCTGTTTGCCGGCTCGAGCCAGGAAACCGCTGAAGCCAACTGAGGATCCGAACGTGCGCAACACCACTCTGCTGGCTTACGCGATCGCGATGACTACGTTGGCCGCGTCCGGCCCGGTGTTCGGACAACGGCCGGCTGCTGCGGCCGAACCGACGCCGACGCCGCGTCTGGCCGACGGCACCGTCGATCTCGGCGGAGACGGCATCTGGGAGCAGCCGTGGATCACGGACTTCGGCAAGCAGCTCGTCGGCGACACGGAGATCCCGTTCTTGCCCTGGACGAAGGCGATGTTCGACTACAACAAGTCGAACGCGGTCGCCTATGACCCGCAGGGCTTTTGCCTGCCGCCCGGCGGCCCGCGCATGTTCGGCACGCCGTACCCTTCGGAATTCATCCAGGACCGAAAGCGCATCGTCGTGATCTTCGAAGGTGGCGCGCATGTCTGGCGCGAGATCCACATGGATGGCCGGCCGCTACCGAAGCGCGAAGAGTTGAACCCGACGTACTTCGGCTATTCCGTCGGCCGTTGGGAAGGCGACACACTCGTGGTCGAGACGACGGGCTTCAACGAGAAGACGTGGCTGAACTTCAACGGCACGATGCATACGGACGAGCTCACCACCGTCGAGCGCATCAGCCGGCCGAACCGCGACACGTTGCACTACGAGGCGACGATTACGGATCCCGGCGCGTACACGAAACCTTGGACGGTCGCCTGGGACATTCCGTGGCTCGAGGGAGCCGAGCTCGCAGAGTACATCTGCCAAGAGAACAACAAGTTCTTGCTCGAGCTCAAGGACGATTTCGGCAATCCGTTCTTCGAGGACGTCCCGACCGAGAAGCCCTGACGAGCGAAGCCGACTCACGCCTTCGCAGCGCTCCCGCGGAAGCGCCGGCCCCGGGCGGCGGCGTCAGCGTGAATTTGCCATCGACGATCGGATTGCGCTCCTCGCCCGATGTGAGTCCGCGACGGTAGGTGTGCGTCATCTCCCAAGGCACCAGCTCATGAAGCATCGCCATGGATGAAGCACGTCTCGTGCTTGTGATGAGCAGAGACGGGCAGTGGGATGACAAGACTGCGGATGTCGCCGCCTGCAAACCGGGTCCGGCGAATGGGCAGATCAGCATCAGCTACAAGTCCCATCCCCAGCGTTGGTATTCGTATCGGCAGGAGCGGGTGCGGTTGTTAGCTGCGACGGCGACGCTGAATCCTGCCGAAGTGCAGCTTCGGGTCGGTGGTCGCCTTCTCCTCGGCGTGGACTCCGTCGCCAAGTTTCCGGATTTCTACGTTGTCATGGCGCGGGGCGCTCGCACGCTGTATGCGGCAGCTGAGGTGTGCGAGGAAAGAAATGTGGCGATCGCTCCAGACTGTGGCGCCGCGTTGGATTACTTCCGCGCTGTGGCCGAGTTGGTGAGCGTGAAGAACGAGGAGGGTCAACCGATACTGGCTGGCCAGTACAAGTACTTGACCCGAGTGCCTGATGTCAGTGTTCTGGCCGCCTATCTGAGGCCTGGCGCGCCACTGGTCAAGTCTGACCTACCTCGCACGTTGATCTACCCGTTCGGCACGAATGCCAGTCAGAAGACGGCTGTCGAGCAAACCTTTCGATCGCAAGTAACGATCGTGCAGGGTCCCCCTGGGACCGGCAAAACTCAGACTATTTTGAACATTGTGGCCAACGCCGTTCGCTTCGGATTAACGGTTGCCGTTGTCTCGAACAACAACGCAGCGACCAAGAATGTTGCGGACAAACTGAGAGATCGGGGGCTTGGATTTCTCTTGGCGCCTTTGGGGCGGAGGGACAACAAGGCGGCGTTCATCGAGAACCAGAGTGGATACCCAGACTGGATGCCTCAAGCAGCCAGGCGCCCGGAGGAGATATCGCGCCTCGACGAACGCGTTGCGTCATTGACCGCCACCCTGGACAAGTTGGTCCAGGCGAACAATGAGCGCGCCATGCTGGTTGCGGCGGTAGACCAGGCGCGCGCAGAGGCGCAGTCACATCGTCAGATCGCAGGGGCATCATCACCGCCGAGCCTGGAGGCCCACTTGGTCCGGTGGGGAGCCAGCGACTTGTTGTTGCTCCTCGTCGAATGCGAGGAGCTCGGGTCAGACGTTCGGCCTGGCCTACTCGGTTGGATTAGAGACTTCTTCCGGCATGGCTTATCGGGGTCGAAGGTACGTCGCCAATTACTGATGGCAGGCCCGATCGTCCTTCGCGGTCTGTACTACGACAAACACTTGGCGGAGCTGCAGCATCGACTTGCGGCCGTAGAGCGGCTTCTCGCTGAGCACGACTTCCAGGCCCTTCAACGAAAGCTTGAAGAGCTGTCGTGGGAACTGCTGCTGGCAAGTGTCTCCGAACGATTCAGAGGTAAGGACACAAGATCGATTTTCACTGAGCGCGAGCTGTGGTCGAAATATGCGTCGTTCCTTAACGACTTTCCCGTGGTGTTGAGTACCACGCATTCGCTCAAGACATCTCTATCGCCCGATTGCCTCTACGATTTGGTGATCGTTGATGAAGCGTCCCAGGTCGACGTAGCCGCCGGCGTGCTTGCCTTGTCATGCGCCCGACGCGTCGTCGTCGTCGGTGACGAGAAGCAATTGCCAAACGTGATCGACGAGGGTTCCCGACGTCAGGCCGATGAAGTGTGGGCAAGATACCAGCCGGCCTGCCAGGCATGGGATTACACCCGCAACAGCCTCCTTTCCTCCGCAGTGGCCCTCTGGCCTGCGGCGCCGAACGTGTTACTCAGGGAACACTATCGTTGTCATCCGAAGATCGTCGGGTTCTTCAACCACAAGTTCTACGACGACAAGTTGATCACCATGACCGTTGATCGCGGCGAGCCCGACGTCATGCAGGTTGTCTTTACCGTTCCGGGCAATCACGCGAGAGGTCGAATCAATCAGAGACAGATTGATGTCATCAGACAGGAAGTTCTACCTGCTCTTCGCGATGCAGGGATTACCGACATCGGCATCATCTCCCCCTACCGCGCGCAGGTCGCCCTGCTGAGAGATGCCTTCGGCCAAGGGGTAGAGGTGGATACCGTTCATGGTTTTCAGGGGAGAGAGAAGCAGGCGATCGTCTTGTCCACCGTAGACAACGAGATCGGTGAGTTCGTGGATGACCCGAAGCTACTCAACGTGGCGGTCTCGCGGGCCCAACGCATCCTTGTCGTGGTGATTGCCGCTGGGCAGGACAGTTTCACGACGAATTTCGGCGATCTAGTCCGCTACGTTCGGCATCACCAACAGCGGGTGTTGCACTCCCAAGTGCGGTCAGTATTTGACCTGTTGTACGCGAGCTATAAGAACGCCCGCCGCGCATTCTTAAAAACAAGGGGGCGAAGTTCGGTCTGGGAGTCCGAGAATCTTGCCGAGGCTGTTATCCGGGATGTGCTGGGGAGTCCCGAGTTCGCCGGCATTAGCCTGGATTGCCTTCGTCATGTACCACTGGCGTGGCTTCTCGGTAGGACGCCGGATCTCTCCGCGCGCGAACGGGACTTTGTGGCCCACCCTTGGTCGCATGTCGATCTGCTGATCTACGACACGATTGGGAAAATCCCGCTGGTCTGTATCGAGGTCGACGGGTGGGCGTTTCATCGCCCCGGGTCGCTGCAGTCGGTTCGCGATGAGATCAAAGACGGAGTCTTCCGCCGTGCTGGCCTGCCTCTGATCAGGCTTTCAACCACGGGCAGCAGCGAATCGTCCATCATTGCGGATGCGGTCCGAAAGGCCGTTGGCCTTGCTCGTACTTAGGTAAGCGACCGCGCGAGCTTGCCGGCCGACGATCGGTTCGAAGATCGAAGCTAGCGGCTTGGCGAGCCCGAGTCGCAGCGCAGAAGTCTCGTTAGCGATTCAGCGGCGGACCCGGAATGCAGCGCATGGTGGGGTCGCCCTGTACCGGCTCGCGCCGGTAGACGCGGTGGCACGCCAGGCACGAGTCGGAGAGGTCACCGCTTGCGAGGACGATCGCGTCCTGATCCTTCGTGAGCACGGCCTCGTAAGCCGCCAAGCTCTTCTGTCGGTAGTCGTCGACGAAACGGATCCAGTCGGCCTTCCCGACGTCGACGACTCTGCCGTTCGAGCACTGACGGCCCGGGATGCGCAGTAGCTCGGCGGACTCTACGAGCGCGAGCGCGCTGTTCTCCACGGCTTGCCAGCCGCCAAAGAGACCGGTCAACGGATTCGTCGACGACGAGGGTTGAGCGTCGCGCGGCAACGCGTCGGGGTCGTCGGCCTGCGCATAGAACACGGTGTTGCCGAGCGGAAACAGAATGCCGCGCATGAGCTGGTTGACGGTCATGAGCGGGGGAGGCGCTTGGCCCGCCGCATCTGCCGGGGCGGTGTCGCCGGCCGTCGACTGCACACACCCGCTGGCTGCAGCGGCGAGACAGAGAACGACCAGGTTCAGCCGTCGCCTACGATTCGACATGCAAACACCCCCCCGGAAAGACTTCGCGTGAGCTTAGCGCATCGCAGGGCTGCTGCAGGGTGCCGGCACTATCATACGAAGGCGGAACCGACCGACCACGAAGATGATCTTGATCGCGGAACCACTTACTGCAACACTCGGCGCGGTTGGCGCTACATCGAGAAGGTGCGCGGCGGGGCAATCAACAAACTTCGGGGGAAACAATGCGTACGTACACGTACCGGGCGCCGCTGTGCGCGCTCGCGGCTGCAGTAGGAATGGCGCTTGGTGTCGGACGAACAGCTATCGCGCAGCAACCGCAGGCAGCGCAACAGGACCCCGCCCAAGGGCTGGAAGAGATCACCGTCACCGGCACGCGTATTCGACGCGACGGTTACACGGCCCCGACGCCGACGACGGTCGTCGATAACAGCTTCATGGAGAGCCTCGGGATCGTGAACGTCGCCGACATGGTGACGCAGATCCCGTCCAACGTATCGAACTTTCAACCCGAGAACACGGGCGGCAGCGCGTTCTTCGTGGGCTCGACGCTTGCCAACTTGCGTGGCCTGAATCCGTTCTTCGGCACCCGCACGCTGACCCTCGTCGACTCGAAGCGCCATGTGCCGACCAATAACGGCAATAGCGTCGACTTGAACGCCGTGCCGAGCATTCTCATCGATCGCATGGAGATCGTGACGGGCGGAGCCTCGGCGACCTACGGGTCCGACGCCGTTACGGGCGTCGTGAATATTCTGCTCGACAAGGATCTCCAGGGCCTGAAGCTCGATCTCGACGTCGGTTCGTCCGACGGCGGCGGCGACAACGAGCATGTCGGCATCGCGGGCGGGACAGAGCTGTTCGATGGACGCGGCCACATCGTCGCCGGCGCCGAATACCAGAAGCAAGATCCCATCCTGAGCTGCGCCGCTGCAGCCGATTGGTGCGCGCGCGGCCGCGGCTTCTTCTCCAACGGCGGGTTCCCGGGCCAGCCGGCGGGTCAGCCTTACGTGCAGACGATCGCCGGCCAGCCGCAGAACTGGCTGGTCGACAACCGGCGCGCGAATCAGTCGAGCTACACGGGCGTCATATTCAACACGACACCCAATGCGACCACTGCGATGCAGGCGGACGCGAGCGGCACAGGCGTCGTGCCGTTCAACATCGGCCAGAACGGGTGGCGCGGGTTGTTCACGAACGAAGTGGGCGGCGACGGGCGTGTGATCTACGACGGCGTCACGATGATGCCGGAGACCGAGCGGTCGAACGCGATGGTCAGCATGAGCTACGACTTCTCGGACAAGTTGCGCGGGTATTTCGATCTGTCGTACGCGAACGTGCTCGGCGTCAACGTCCAGGAAGCGGCGGCGGGCTTCGGTTCCGACCAAGTCGACACTTGCATCACGCCCGAGAACGCCTACCTCGTCGGCGCCCCCGCGCTCGCCGCGGCCGTGGCCGCGGGGTTCGGCAACGGCGGGTTCTTCGCGTGCACGAACCCATTCACGTTCGCTCCGGTCGCGACGGTCGTGCGTAAAGACTTCACGCAAGAGATCGGTCAGATCGTCAACACGGACAGCGACACGACTCGCTACGTTCTCGGTCTGGAGGGCGACATCGGCGAGTCGTCGTGGTCGTGGGACGCCTACTACCAGTACGGCAAGACGGACCGCGAGCAAATCGGCTACGACTATCGCAGCAGCCAGCGCATCCTGTTCGCACTCGACTCGGTGATGGGTCCAGGCGGGGTGCCGATGTGCCGCATCACGCGCGACAACGTCGTGCCTGCGCAAATCGGCGGCGGTCCGCCCAATGCGAATCAGGCCGTCTTGGCGCAGGGGTGTGCACCGCTCGACCCGTTCGGCCTGAACTCGATGTCGCCGCAGGCGCGTGCCTATGCGTTCGGACCGATCGTCGAGTTCAATACCATCGACCAGGAGATCCTCGCGGGCACCCTGTCGGGTGAGTTGTGGCGCGGTCTCGGTGCGGGACCGCTGATCGGCGCCTTCGGCGCCGAATACCGCAACGAGGAACTCAACAACGAGGTGAACTCGAACCTGCCGGATCCGACGCGCATCGACATCGTCGCGCAATACGGCGACGCGTTCGGCGGCGAGGTCGAAGTGACCGAAGCGTTCGTCGAATTCGAGCTTCCGTTGCTGCGTGACAGAGCCCTCGCAGAAAGTTGGGCGATCAACGCGTCCTACCGAGACGCGAGCTACGAGACCACGGATCTCGTGCGCTCGGGCGGCACGTCGAAACAAGACGTCGAGAGCTACAAATTCTCGACCGTTTGGGATCCGACGGCGTGGTTGCGATTGCGCGGCAGCCGCTCTCACGACGTGCGAGCGGCGGGTTTCCGCGAGCTGTATTGGTCGTTGACGCAACCGGCCGGCCCCGATTTCTTTGGCCAAGTGTCCAATCCTTGGCGGCCGGTCCTCTTCCCGGGCGATCAACGGCTCGATCCTCGGACGCTGCACCTGTCCGGCAACGTCGCGCTGAAGCCCGAAGAAGCCGACACGGTCACGATCGGCTTCGTGCTGACGCCGCAGCGTTTCGACAGTCGCTTCCGGTTCTCGGCCGATTACTACGAAATCGAGATCGAGCACGGCATTCAGGGCGGCAACGAGGGGCGGGTGATCGCCAACTGCTACAACATTGGCGTCGATTGCCAGTACATCTCGGGTACGGTGCCGGCTACGAGCCCGAACGGTTTCCCTGGCTATCTCGACATCAGCGACACGTACGCGCTCTCGTACAACGCACGTGCGTATGAGGCGAGCGGTCTCGATCTATCCGTCGATTACACGATCCCGCTCTCTGCGGGCAGCCTCACGCTGAGGCTGATCAGCACGCACTCGATGGAAACGATCGTGACCACTCCGCCGACGACTCCCGGCCTGCCCGATACGGTTCGCGATATCTCGGGTCAGACCGGCGGCGACACCGGGTTCTTCTCCGACTGGGCCGGTGCACCGGACTGGTCGCACAACCTCGTCATGAGCTACGCGCGCGGGCCTTTCATGTTCACAGCGCAAGGGCGCTTCATCACCGACGGCATCATCGACAAGCAGACGCCGAAGACCGATCCGAGTCAGCCCGGCTATGACCCGACGCTGACGGGCAGCACGAACGTGAACCGCACGTCGAGCCACTTCACGCTGAATCTGAACGGCTCGTATAACTTCGACCTCGGCAGTTCGATGATGGAAGTGTTCGCGAGCGTCGAGAACGTGCTCGATGAGGATCCGCAGTTCTCGAGCGGAGCGGTGGGCGGAGCCAACGCGATCTATTTCCCGATCATGGGGCCGACGTATCGTCTAGGAATGCGCTGGCGCTTGTAGTTAGCGCATCGCAGGTCGGAACCGCGCTCGCGGACGAGCGTCTCTAGGAGTGTTCGTCCGCGAGCGCGTCGAGCGTTCTGCGCATGACCTGCATTCCCTGGTCCATCATCGCTTCGACTGTCGTAGCGGCTTCGTCGGGCAAGAGGTCCGCGACCCAGACGACTCGGCTTCCGCCCGATTGCTCGAAGACCTGCACCGACGCGTTGTAGTGGCGCAGAGGCAGGGACTCGCCTTTCGCGGTCCATGCGAGCCGGCGCGCTGCATCGTTCGAGTCGATGATCGGCTCGTCGACGACGAGCCCGTTCGCGAACGTGACGCGCCGGCCGCCTGCGATGAGTTCCGTTTGCGTGACGAAGCCCGGAACCAGGCGTGTATGGAGCGCGCCCACGTCGCGTATCGCGTCCCAGACAGCGCCCGGCGCGGCGCGCGTGACGATTTCCTTCGTGATCGATGCCATCGTCGTGACTCCTAATCGCGAGAGCGGGACGTTTCGGCGACACGATCCGCGCCAACCCTGGCCACTGCGGTCGGCGCGGGCGCACGCGTCCACCGCCACGGGTTACCATTACGCATTGTATTCATCGGCCGCGATCATGCTGAAGCGAATCAGTGCTCTCTCCCTTGCCGTGACCATCGCGACTTGTGTGGAAGCACAGGACGCCGAGCCGGCCGCCGACGCCGCGCCCATCAACCGCGCCGTGATGATGGCCGATCAGGTCGTGCAGATTCTCGATGACACCGTGGATTGGTACCGCATGCTCGGCGTTCAGCAGCAATCCGCGACTCAGCCCAGCGACTTACTCATTCTTTATGCCAATCGGCAGGCGGCAGACCGCGTCGTTGCGCTCGCCTTCGAGCTGGCGCGCGCGAACGCGGAGCTCCTGAGCAGCCAGGCCGAGGTGAGTCAGCCGGTCGACGCGGACACCCCGGGCTCGCCGCAAGCGCTGCAGCGAGATCAGCGCGAGCTCGACACGCGCAGGACCGCGCTTCAGGCGGAAATTCTGGGTACGCAAAGGCAACTCGGCCCGGCCGAAGGCGAGGAGCGCACGACGCTCCAGGCGAAGGTCGCGGAGCTGCAAGGCGAGCTCGACCTCGTGAATGCGCGGCGCAATCTCCTGAGCAACATGCTGGACCTCGCGCACGAAACCGACGCGAACGGTTCGGGAGTGACGGCGCTCAAGGATCACATCGATGCCATCGCAGCCTCGATTCCCGCGGCGGCGGGCCTGATGCCGGAGCTCGGCTCGGCGGAGGGGGCCGACATGGCTGGCGTTGCGCCGGCGCCCGCGGAGCAGGTCGGCGTGCGGCGGTTCGGCATTTGGGACCTCGGCGCGAACGCGCTGAGGCTGCAGAACAAGCTTGCAACGATCGACGATGTCGACCGCCGAACCGAAGAGCTTCAGGAGACGTTCACGCGGATTCGAGTCGTGCCCGAGGAGCAGATCAAGATGCTCTCGGCTCGCGGCGACGAGCTCGCGGCACGCTCCGGAAGCGATGCCCGCGTGCTGAAGGCTGCGCGCGACGAATACGACACCATTGCGTGGCTCTTTGCCCAGACGTCGTCGATTCTCGTGCCCCTGACCAAGGCTGGCGTGCTGCTCGAGCAGTACCGCGGCAATCTCGACAGCTGGCGCGACTCGACGCGAACGCAGTATCGAGCGGCGCTGAAGACGCTGGCCGCGCGCGTCGCGTTCCTCGGGCTGTTGCTCGGCGTCGTGTTTGCCGGCGGCGAGCTTTGGAAACGTGCGGTGTTCAAGTACGTGCAGGAGACGCGGCGACGGCACCAGCTGTTACTCGTGCGCCGGATCGTCGTCTGGGCCATCGCGCTCGTGATCGTCGGCGTTGCCTTTGCGACCGAGGCCAGCTCGTTCGCGACTTTTGCCGGCCTCATGACCGCCGGCATCGCCGTCGCCATGCAGAGCGTGCTCGTCTCGATCGTCGGCTACTTCTTTCTGATCGGCAAATACGGGCTGCGCGTCGGCGATCACGTGCAGATCGGCGCCGTGTCGGGTGAGGTCATCGATCTCGGCCTCGTGCGGCTGCACCTCATGGAGCTCGGGCCGCAGCACGGTCCGACCGGCCGCGTCGTCGCGCTCGCGAACTCGGTCGTGTTCCAAGCGTCGGGCGGCATCTTCAAGCAGATTCCCGGTGTGAGCCTGGCCTGGCGCGAGTTGAGCCTCACGTTGCCGGCGAGCGCCGATTACGCGGCGATCAAGGAGCGCTTGCTCGGCGCCGCGTCCCGCGTGCTCGAAAAGTATCGCGAGGATCTCGAGCGGCAGACGCGCGAGCTGAACAAGACGTCGTCGTGGGGCAGGGAAGAGCAGGCGCAAGCTCAGGTTCAATTGCGCTTCTCGCCGGACTCGATCGAAGCCATCGTTCGGTATCCGGTACCGCTGCAGCGCGTGGCGGAAGTCGAGGAGCGAATGTCGCGCGCCCTGCTCGACGCGGTGCGCGGCGGTGGGGCGGCGCAGCTTACGGAGCAGCCCGCGTAACCCCGCTCATAACACGCAAAGTCCACGACGCGCTGCTCGGGGCGGCGCGCTCCGGTGCCGCCGCCGTCGAGTGCTCGCTCGATCTCGACCGCACGACCGTGCTCGTGCACGTCGACGCCGATGGATGGACGATCGCGGGCACGCGGTTCCCGCATCTCGAACGCTGCAAAGACCGAACCGTGTACTACTGGACAGGCACGGAGTTCGCGCCGGCCGCCCGGTTCACGACCTCTCTGATCAAGCTGGTACCCACGCAGTGGGGTGCGCCGACCTTCGAGATCGACGGCATCAAGATGCTGCCCACCGCGCACGTGTCGCCGTATGCCGATGCAGAGACCAAGGTTCGGCTCATCGAGCCGCGCGGCAAGAGGATCCTCGATACCTGCGGCGGTCTCGGCTACTTCGCCGCGTGGTGTCTCGAGGGCGGGGCCAGGGAGATCGCGTCGTTCGAGAAGAGCGCCGACGTGTTGTGGCTCCGGAGCCTAAATCCGTGGTCGCCGAGGGCGGCGGCCGAGCTCGCGCTGGCCCATGCCGACGTGCTCGCCGAGATCGCCAAGCTGCCGCCCGATTCGTTCGACGCCGCGTTGCACGATCCGCCCCGGTTCGGGATCGCCGGGGAGCTCTATTCGCAGGCCTTCTACGGTGCGCTCGCCAGGGCGCTCAGGCGCGGCGCGCCGCTATTTCACTACACGGGTGCACCGAACAAGCTCACCAGCGGCCGCGATCTCGCGGGCGAGGTCGAGCAACGGCTGCGCATTGCGGGGTTCTCGACGCGCGCGGTCTTGGACGGCGTGCTCGCCAGCAAGAAGTAGGGCGCTGCTCGTGATAACGTGGCGCTCCATGACGACCGGTGACGAGACTCGACGAGCGCGTGGACGCGCCGCAAAGAAAGGCGCTGCAGGCGCCGAAACCGTCGCCGACGAGGATAGCGAGCGCTTTCGGCTGGTATCGATCAGCGCTGCCCGCGCCCCGAGCGGCTGCTCCGGTCACGACTGGCTCGTCTACCGGATCGCCCAGGGCACGAACATCATCACGGGCTACCGGCAAGGCGATCTGAAGGCGGCCAGCGCGGAAGTCGAGACGATCGTGACGTCGCTCAACGAGCGCCGCGTGTCGGCCAAGGCGAAGCCCGGGCGCAAACCGGGCCGGACGCCGGCGGCCGAGTCGCCGCCCAAAGAGGAGCCGGAAAGCTAGGCTTTGCGCCGTGGCACGGCGCAGTAAGCCTGCTCGTGTCGATCAGCGAAGAACTCGAAGAGGGGGGAGCATCACGATGAAAGCGATTGCATCACGTGGGAAGGCACTGCTCGGCGCTCTTTGCGCCGCCGGTCTCGCACTGACGGTGAGCACGGGCGTGCGCGCGGAGGAGGTCACGGCCGAAACGCTCGTCGACCGCCTGCAGATTCAGGATCTCATCACGCGCTACTACAACAATTTCGGCCGGGAGAACGCAGAGAACTTCGCGGACTTCTATGCAGCCGACGCCGAGCTGATCCTCGGCGAGCGCCACTTCAAGGGCCGGGACGGCATCATGCAAGCCTACGGGCGTGCGCCGGGGCAGGCGCCGCGTCCGGCTCCTCCGCCTCGCTTCTCGTTCATCGTGGCCGTCGACAACCCGCTCATCGTCGTGCACGGCGCCAGCCATACGGCCACGGCGCAGCTCGTCTACACCGAGTACGTCATCGAGAAGCAGGGCGATGCCGTCAAGGTGATCACGCAAGGGAAGGAATACAGCACCTTCGTCAAAGTCGATGGTCACTGGCGCTACAAGACGCGCCTGATCAAGAGCGGCACGGAGCTGCCGGAAGGCTGGAAGGAGTAATCCGCCGCTGCGCGTGGCGACGCGCGCGTCTCGGTTCGGCTACGGCAGGCCGAGATAGCTGAATCAGTTGCTCGAGCGGCTTGCGTAGGTCTTGGCGAAGCCGTTGCGCGCGTTCGTTACGGTGAACGACCCGTCGTCGCGCGCCGAGACCTTGATCCAGAACGCGGGGCCGTTGTGCGCGGGCGGCGGCGGTGCGGCGGCGCCCGGCGCGGGCGCCGCAATGGGCTCGATCGGCAGCGCCGCCGGTTGCTCGTCGACGACGTTCGCGATGAAGGCGCCGGGCACCGTGTACTCCTGACCGCTCAGCTGCGAGAAATGCAGCTGCCAGAGATCCTCGAGCCCCGGCGACGAAAACAACACCTTCATCGCGTCGGGTTGCCCGCCCTTGCGCGTGCCGTTGTTCATGACGGCGACGCGCGGCGCGAGCGCGTGCACGAGCACGGGCGCATTCGATACCGGTTGCCCGTGATGCGTGACGACGAAGAGGTCCACGGTGCCGAGCAGGTTACGTGGACACGCGAGCGCGAACTCTTTGTTCCACGTGAGGTCGCCGAGATGCACCGCGCGGAAGCGGCCGAACGTGAAGTGGCTGCCGACGGACTGAGCGTTCTCGCTCGGGTCTGCTTCCTTCGGTTGATGCGCAGCGCACAGCGGATTCGCCTGTCCCGCGCCGGGGACTGCGTCGCGGATCGGCTCGCCTGCGGATGCAACGATGCGGATGTCGACGCCGCGCATCGCCACCCGGTCGCCTGGCTTCACGACCGTGTGCTTCGACTTTGCGTACAGCGCAGGATAAACGTCGTTCAAGAACGCGTCGGTGGCCGGGTTCGCCTGCACGTTCGCGCCGTGGTCGATGAACTCCGCGATCGGAATGCGGCCGGCGAGCTCGCTCATGGCGCCGAAGTGATCGCCGTGGTAGTGCGTCGTGACGAGATGATCGATGCGAGTCAGCGCGGCATCCTGCGCGGCCGCCATGATTCGCCCCGCGTCGCGCGCAGCGGCCTGTCCGCCGTTGCCGGTGTCGATCAGCAGCGACTCGCCGGACGGCGCCACGAACAACGTGGCGTTGCCGCCTTCGACGTCGATCACGTAGATATCGAGCGTCGTTCTCGGCTGCGCCGCCAGTGCGGCGGGCAGCAACACGGTCGCGAGCACGAGAATCGTGGAACGGCTCATCGGGCGTTCACCTTTGCGACGGCGGCGCCCGCCATCGTACGCCTTTCGCCCGCGTGAGCCTAAGCCTGGCTGCGTTGCGACCGATGTTCGTGAGACGATCTGCGGCATGACGAAGACACGCAGTCTCGGACTGATCGCGGCCTGTTGTGCGCAACTCTTGGCCGGCTGTGGGGGCGCGGATCCTCCGTCCGAGCCCGCGGCGGCAGTCGCGCCCTCGGCGCGGCCGGAAGAAAACGTCGCGGCCGCAGACTGGCCGTCGTACAACCGCACGCTCGCGAGCGACCGGTTCTCGCCGCTCGCCGAGATCGATCGCGGCAACGTCGCGCAGCTTCGCGTCGCGTGTACCTACGTGCTGCCCGAAGTGGCCGCCATGCAGACCGGCCCACTCGTGATCGACGGCACGATGTACTTCACGACCGAGAGGGGCTCCTACGCGATCGACGCGGCTACGTGCGCGCAGATGTGGCACGTCGAGCGGCAGAGCTCGCGCCCGTCGCCGCTCGGCGCGCAACGCGGCTTCGCGTATCTCGACGGAAGGCTTTTCAGGGGCACGTCGGACGCTCACGTGCTCGCGCTCGACGCGGCCGACGGGCACACGCTGTGGGATGTGACGATGGACGTAGCCTCGACGCCGGGCGTCACGATGCCGATGGCGCCGATCGCCGCGAACGGCCTCGTCTTCATCGGCAATGCCGGCGGCGACCAGACGGGCGTCACGGGGCACGTGTACGCGCTCGATGCGCGTGACGGCCGGGTCGTGTGGCGCTTCGACGTCGTGCCCGAGGACCCCGCCGTGCGCGCCACGTGGCCGAACGCGGACCGTTATCCGGTCACGGGCGGCGCGTTCTGGACGTCGTTCGCGCTCGACGTCGCACTCGGCGTGCTCTACGTGCCCGCGGGCAACCCGGCGCCGGATTTCGATGTGGAAGCTCGCGGCGGCGATAACTTGTACTCGAACTCGCTGATCGCGCTCGACGCCGCGACCGGCCGCCTGCTCGGCTACAACCAGCTCGTCAAGAGCGATGCGCACGACTGGGATGTGAACGGCCCGCCCGCGCTCGCGACGACGCGCAGCGGTAAGACGATTATCGCGTCCGCGAACAAGGACGGGCTCCTGTCCGTGCTCGACCGCGGCGCCTTGGCCACCGCCGCGGAGCTCGACGCGCGGTTGCCGACGATCTTTCAATCGCCGACGACGACCCGCGAGAACGTCGACGTGCCGCTGTCGCGCACGGAGCGAGTGCGGTTCTGTCCCGGCATCCAGGGCGGCAACGAGTGGAACGGCCCCGCATTTCATCCCGGGCTGAACATGTTGTTCACGGGCGCCGTCGATTGGTGCGCGAGCGTGCAGCTCGCGGAGCAAGTCGCGGTGCCGTCGGCGGGTGCGATCTGGTTCGGCTCCGCGGTCGGTGAGATACAAGAGCCGCCGGGTACGGCGAAAGGTTGGATCACGGCTTTCGATGCGGAGACCGGCGCCGTGCGCTGGAAGTTCGCCGCACCGGTGCCCGTCGTCGCCGGCGTGACGCCGACGGCCGGCGGCCTCGTGTTCACGGCGGACCTCGCGGGTCGTTTCCGTGCGTTCGATGCCGAAAGCGGCGCCGTGCTGTACGAGCTCGATACCGGCCAGCCGGTCGGCGGCGGGATCGTGAGCTATTCGGCGGGCGGCAGGCAAAGGATCGCCGTGGCGTCCGGCATGAAGGCGCGCATTTGGACCGACGCCGCGACCGAGAGCCGCATCCAGGTGTTCGCGCTGCCGTAGCGTAAGATTGCGGCCAGCCAAGTAGACTCGAACGCCGGTCGCCGAGAGGAGCTTTTCGTGTCAACCCACTTCGTCAGTCAGCGAGCCGCGCGCTCGTGTTTTCTGGTGGCCGTCTTCGGCGCCGCGTCGCTGTTCGCCTCTCCGGGCCACGCCCAGCTCAAGGGTGCATGGGCGGATGGCGTTTCGCACGACCAATCGTTCGCGCGCGTGCTGGTCGTCGGCATCAGCCCCGATCTGAACCAGCGGTGCGCGTTCGAACGCGCGATGGTGTCCGTTCTCAAGAGCGACGGCACGCAGGCGTTCGTCAGCTGCGACGTGATGCCATTGAGGAGCGAGCTGACGCGCGAAAACATCGAAGCTGCCGTGGCCGCGAAAGATGCCGATGCGGTGTTCGCGACGAGCCTGATCTCGCAGTCGTGGGATACGAAAGAGGGCGGCACGAACGACACGAGAGGCTTCGGACAGTACAAAGCCATCGATTCGTATTATGGCGTCTACGGCAGCGTCGTCGCGGCGGATTTCCACGCGGCCAAGCCGCTTACGAGCGTGCAGGGCGAGGCGCGCGTCGTGTCGAAGCTCTACGAGACGAAGGGCGCGATGGTCGTCTACACGGTCGAGACGAGAATCCGCAAGGTCGAGTCGCGCAGCGAGGCGCTCGGCGAGCTGACTCCGCCGATTGCCAAGAAGCTGCGCAGAGAAGGCTTGATCCGCGAGTAGAAAACCGCGGTGCGCTACTTCGGCTGACTCGCGCTGCGAATCATCGCGTCGGCTTCTTCCGACGCGCAATCGAGCGTGAGTAGTGCGTCGAACGGCGCGAGAGTCAGCGTTTGCTTCGGCACTTTCCACGGGCCCGTGAGAACCTTCGGGTCTTCTACGGTCGCCTCGATCTCGAGCGTCTCGGCGTCGACGCGCCGGTAGCGCTCCACGATGCGCAGCGCGTCCGAATGAAACGACACGCGGCCTTCGGCCGACATCCAGGTGTCGTCGGTGAAGTTCGTGACGTCGACGACGAACGTGTCGCCGTCCCAGCGCCCGACGGCATCGCCCCGATACGTCGGCGGCTGGTCGTCGCGATGAGGCCTGCCGTCGGTCGGCACGAGCTGATAGTCGTGAAACGTTTCGGATAGCAGCACGACGAGCTTCGGAGTTGACACGATCTGGCCCACGGCGCCGACGTTCCACATCCGCACGTTCAACGTGCCGAACGCGGTCGGCACGCAGCGCAGCGTCGGGTCGTCCTTGTCGCTCAGGGTCTTCGCCTTCTCGGCGGCCCAAGGCTGATACAGGCTCGTGTACGTCACGGCATTCGGATCGCGCGGCCCTGTGGACAGGCGTGCACCGCGGCCGCCGACGTCGGCGCCGCCCCACCATACGCCCGACAGGTCGGGATGACCGTCCGCCATGCGCGGCACCGGGCCCGGCTGTGAGGTCACAGCGTCCTGTGCGTAGAGCGGGGCGGTCAGCAGGCAACCGACGATGCCGGCGAGGAACGTGGCGCGCGGTGTGACTGGTTCGTGCATCGAGATCCCCTTTCGTCGCGCCGGCTAGCGCGCGTTCGAGCCTTCCTGCGGCCCGAAGAGTCCAAACACCGTCCCGTCGGCCAAGACGAGCTCGCGGAGCATGCCCATGTTCTGAGACGCATCCCTCGCGTGAAATCCCGAGATCGTGACCTCGGCACCTTGCTTGATCACGCTCGCCTTGTAGCCGTTGCGGATCATGCCGCTCGGCGTTCCGGCCTCGAATGCCCAGCGCTCGGTTTCGCCGGCCTCGTTCTTGACGTCGATGTAGAACCACGAATGCGGATTCGTGAGACGCACCTCGACGATCGTTCCTTTGACCGTGATGCGTTGCTGCATGTCGTAAACGGCGGCGAACGAATGGTGCGCCGAAGCCGTCGAAGCGCCGAGCGCAAGCGCCGCGCCCGCGAGCAAGATCCAAACTCTGTCGTTCATCGCAAGGTCTCCACGAATCGATGCTTCAGCGCGCGTACGAGATGCGGTAGATGACGTCGCCGTCGTCGTCTCCTAGGAGCAGCGCGCCGTCGTTCATCGGCGTGATATAGGAGGGCCGGCCCCAAGGCTTGCCGTCCGGCGTCACGAAGCCGACGAGGAAGTCGACGTACTCGCCGGTCGGCACGCCGTTCTCGATGGGCACGCGAACGACCTTGTGGCCCGTGCGGTCCGCGCGATTCCACGAACCGTGGAACACCGCGAACGCGTCGCCGACGTACTCGGCCGGGAACGCGGAGCGCCCGGAAGTGGCCGTGTAGAACGCGAAGCCGACCGCGGCTGAATGCGCCTCGTACGGCACGTCGGGCGTGATCGTTTTGCCCTTCAGGTCGGGGCGCTCGCCCGCGTGCCTCGGGTCCTCCTTGTCGCCCATGTAATACCAAGGCCAGCCGTAGAAGCCGCCTTCGCGCACGCGCGTCGAGTAGTCGGGAACGAGATAATCGCCGAGCGCGTCGCGCTCGTTTACGGTGCACCACACGTCGCCCGAGCCGGGCTGCACGGCGAGCGCCACGCAGTTGCGAATTCCCGTGGCCAGCGGTTTGCCGGGCCGGTTCGAGCCCACGTCGTACACGAGCACGTCCGCGCGGTTCTCCTCGCGTCCCCACGCGGCGCCGACGCCGCGCTCGGCTTCCCACGCCTTGATCTCGTCCGCCGACTTCTTCGGCATGTCCTCTGCCACGTTCGACAATGAGCCCACCGCAACGAACATGCGCCGGCCGTCCGGCGAGAACACGAGGTCGCGCGTGTAGTGGCCGCCTCCCGTCGACGCGAGTTGGCTCACGACGACCTCGGGCTCGGCCGCTGCTTTGCCGCCGCCGGAGCCGTAGCGGAACCGAACGACGCGATTCTCCTCGGCCACGTACAGCCACTGCGGCGCCGCGCCGGCCGGGTAGAACTGCATGCCGAACGGCCGCGTCAATCCGGTCGCGAACACGGTCGAGCTTGCGACGCTCGCGCCGTCCGCGGACGGCTTCAGCACTTTGATCCGACCTTGGCCCGTCTCGGCGACGAAGATGTCGCCGTTCGGAGCGACGCGCATCACGCGCGGCCCGTCGACGTCGCGCGTGAAGACATCGATCTTGAATCCGGGCGGCAGCTTCAGCGAGGAGTCGCCCGGCTTTGCGACGATGGCCGGAAAATCGCGTGCCGACGGCGTCGCGAACGGCGCCGGCAGCTTCGCGACGTCGATGCGATGCGTGCGTCCGGGCGCGTCGTCTTGCCAGCGGGATTGTGCGTTCGCGCCGCTCGACGACAACGTCAGCGGCACGAGCAGTAGGCACAGTGCAGTACTCGACGACAAGGTGCGGCGGTTCATGGCATCCCCCTCCGGCGTTGCGCGCGTTCCGCCAATACTACACGGCCCGCTTCGCCGGAATCAGCCCGAGAGTGTGGGGCACGCCAGTACAATGACCGTGCTGTTCGTTCCAGAGGAGATCCGGCATGGACCGCTTCACCGGCGGCTGCTTGTGCGGCAACGTCCGAATCGTGGCGCTTGGGGCACCGTACCGCGTCGGCGTCTGCCACTGCCTCGATTGCCGCAAGCATCATGGCGCGCTGTTTCATGCGTCCGCGGTGTTTGCGAGCGATGCGGTCGCGATTCATGGCGAGACGCGCGACTATGCCGGACGGTTTTTCTGTCCGCACTGCGGCTCGTCCGTCTTCTCGCGCAGCGGGGACGAGACCGAAGTGAACTTGGGCTCCCTGGATGCTCCGGATCGGCTCCGGCCGACGTACGAGCTCTGGACCATACGGCGCGAGAGCTGGCTACCGCCGTTTCCGCTCGCGAGGCGTTACGACCGCGATCGCGACGCCACGAGCCGTTCCGAGGAATAGCCTCGCGGCTCCGGCTCAGGGCGCCTGACAGTCGAAGCGTTGCAGCGTAGCGCCGAGCGCGAGCCAGTGGCTGTCGATGATGGCGGGCGCTGTGAGATTGGCTGGGTCCGTGACCGTGATGTGGAAGTCGAGGCGCGCCTGATCCGCGCTCAGCGTGTAGCGCTCGTCGATCGCCACGTTCTTGCCGAGCGGCGTGCCGATCGTGTCGAAGTACGGCCAGTCGACGAGCGTCGTCCGCACGACGAGCGCGCGGCCCTCCCACTTGCCGACGGAGTAGCCGAGGATCGATGCGGGCGTGCCTGGCGGCGGCGCGCTTCGGTCCATGTGGATCGTGCGTACCGTGTCGAAGATTTCGCCGCGCAGCAGGATTTCGTTGCCGCGGTCGACGAGCTCGTAGGGCAGCGGCGCCAGCATCACGGACGGCATGCCTTGCGGACCGCAGCGCGTCGCGAAGTTGTCGAGGAGGTCGAACGACTTTCGAGCGTCGACGGCGGCCGCAGTGAACGGGGCGGCAACTTTGGTCGGAGAGGGCCGCGGCCCGCTCCAGACTCGGAAGAAGCCGCGATTCTCGGTCGCGGCGTCGACGACGCGCTCGGCGGTCTTGATCACTTCTTGCTTGAAGCGTGGCGGCGAGTCGAGCCACAGCGATGCCTCGCGGCCGTCGGCGAACAGCACGTTCGTCAATTGCAGCTGCGACGGGTTGCGCGTCGACGCATGGGCCGCGATCTTCACGCGCGCTCCGGTCTCGAACAGGTCGCGAGTCACGCCGCGCCGCTCGAGCGCACTGATCGCGCTCGCCTCCATTTGCCAGAGCTTCTCGGCGCCGTCGGCGCCCGTGGTGCGCAGCACGAACCGCACGTGCGGGTTGACCCACTCGACGCGCACGAGCTCGCCTTCGAGCTCCACGAACTCATCGGCGTAGAACGACGTGGAGTGGTGGGCCGCCGCGGGTTGCAGGGAAGCGATCCACGCTGCTGCCATGACGGCCAGGTGTTGCGTCGTTCGCATGCGGCTCCTACGGTGCGCCTCCGCGATACTTCTTCTCGCCGGCCAGCACTTTGACGGGCAGCCGGTTCTCGGGAAGCGGAATCGGGCAGGTCGTGAACGGATTGAACGAGCAGGGCGGGTTGTAGGCTTCGTTGAAGTCGAGCACCGTCGTGCCGTCCGCCTTCAAGTCCGAGTACAGAAAGCGAGCGGCTTCGTACGTCTCCTCGCCGCTCGAGGCGTCGTTGAACACGAAGTAGAAACGCCCGGGCTCCGTCGTGAAAGGCCGCAAGCGCAGAGTGTCGCCGTTCAGCGTGAATTCGACGACGCCTTCGGTCTCGTACGTGTCGATGTCGCCGAACGTGTTCACGACGGGCAACTGCCGCGTCGCCGAATCGGCAATGAAGCGACCGAGAACGCGGTAGTCGCGGCTGATCGGGAACCAGTCGAAGCCTTGGAACGTGCGCGCCCGCTCGCCGTTCGCGTCCCGCACGCGCAGCGAGATGCGCGTGCCGCTACGGTGGACTACGACGCTCGCGCCGTTCGCCTCGATGACGTCCGGCTCTTCGGTGCCGTCGTCGCGAAGCACCTTGGCGTGCGTTGCCGCTTCGCCGTTGATCGTGACCGGCGCGCCGGGCTCGGCGTCGAAAGTCACTTCGTCGGACGCGACCGTGAAGCGGCCGAGACGCTCGGGTAGCGATGCGGTCAAGACCACGTCGTTGTCGGAAGCGCTGCCGGCGCTTTGAGCTCCCGTCTTGAGGAAGTGCAGGCCTTCGATCGTGGCCCAATTGCGCGTGTAGCTGTCCTCGTGCCCGGCGCGCCACGCTTCGATTTGCGCGACGACCGCGTCGTTCCACTCGGGCGGTGGGGCGGCAGGCTGGCAGCCGAGCATGGTGCCGACGAATGCTAGGACAAGGCCGAGCGACGCGTGCCGTAAGTTCATTGCCGAAGCATAGCGCGCCGGCATGCCCGCGGGCAGCAGTCAAATTGACTCGCGATACGGCGGCCACGCAAGCTGCTTCCCGAATGAGGACGGCCGCAGGATGACTTCGACTCTGCAAGATGCGCGCGTGCGCCGCGTGCTCGACGGCATGCACGCCGAGTCCGAGCGCGTGGACCCGCCTCTAATCGCGAAAGCCATGGGCAAGGGCGCGGCGGAACGCGCAGCGCTTCTGGGGGACGCGTTCATTCCGGTCGACGCGAACGCGGGCAAGCTGCTCTACACGCTCGCGCGCGCATGCGCGCCCGGCACGTTCGTCGAGTTCGGCACGTCGTTCGGGATTTCGACGATCTATCTGGCAGCGGCCGTGCGCGATCGCGGCGTGGGGCGCGTCGTGACGACGGAGCTGCACGCCGGCAAAGCGAGTCGCGCGCGCGAATATCTTCGCGAGGCCGGTCTGTTCGATCTCGTCGATTTGCGCGTCGGCGACGCTCTCGAGACGCTCGAGGACTTGCCGCGCGACGTCTCGCTCGCGTTTCTTGATGGTTGGAAGAATCTGTATCTGCCCTGCCTGAAGCTGCTCGAGCCGAAGCTCTTGCCGGGCGCGCTGGTCGTCGCGGACGACATCGATCTGTTTCCGGACGCGCTGCAAACGTATCTCGACTACGTGCGCGATCCCGGCGGCGCGTACATCTCCGTGAAGGTCCCCATCGGCGACGCGATGGAGCTGTCGGCGCGCACGCTCTGAGATGCGGTTCCCTCAGCGCGCGATGGCGCTGTAGACACGTTCGTCGAGTGGGCTGCCGGTCAGCGGTTGCAGCGCGTCGCGATAGGCGCGCGCGTGCGGCGTGCCGACGTGCGCGTCGAGCGCATCTTGGTTGCGCCATTGCTCGATGACCGTGAAGTGATTGCCGCGCATCGTGTGCTGCAGCACGTCGAAGCGCAGGTTGCCGGGTTCTTGCCGGCTCGCGTCGGCGAGTTGCTGCAACAGCATCGGAGCCTGCGAGTTCGGTGCGACGTCGACGTGCGCAACGACGAAAGCGCTGCGCGCGTTTTCTGCGCTGGTTTTTGCGGCGGCTAGGGTCAGCGATTTGTACGGCCGCTCGTCGTAGTCGCTGACGCGAATTTGAGCGAGCGCCTCCATGAGTTGCCGCTTGGCCGCGTCGTCGCGGCCGTCGAACGCGGCTTGATCGCGCCAGGTCTCGACCACGGCGAAATGACCCGGCCGCCCAGTTTGCGCGAACAGCTCGACAGCCACGCAGCCGGGCTGCCCCTCGAGCGCGGCGCGGTAACGAGCGAGCGCCGCGCTTCCGGCATTCGCCTCGGCGGCCCGCGTCTCGACGTAGCCGACGGCGAAGAACGGGCTCGCGGGCGGCGCTTGAGCGTCTACGGCGTACGGCATCAGCGTGAGCGCGAGAAGCAGGGCGCGAGCGGATAGCATGTCCGTGACCTCACTCGGTAGACCGGTGTTAGAGAGCTCGCCATCGCCGCGACAACACGAGCCTGAGCTTGCGTTGCTCCTGCTCGGAGAGCGCTTCGCGGCATGCGGCCAGCTCGTCATCGATGGTTTGCAGCTCGGCTGCGGCCGCGGCCGAGTCGAGGCGTTGCTTCAAGTCGTAGAACAGCGCGGAGTATTCGCCGCGCAGCTCGCGAATGAACGTGAACGACTGGCGGTGGATCGGGCACGGCCCGAGCCTGCGTATCGCGTCCTGGTGCTCCGGCGTGCAGTAGCCTTTGTGGCGCTCGAAGCCGTACTCGGGGTGCTCGCGCGCGAGGTCGTCCATCAAGCGGTCGCGGTGGACCTTCGCGACGATCGACGCGGCCGCGATCGAAAAGTCGAGCCCGTCGCCTTTGTCGAAGCAGTTCTGCGGCGCGTCCACGCCCGGGATGCTGCGCGCGTCGACGAGCACATGCTGCGGGCGCACGGGCAGCGCTTCGACTGCGCGCCGCATCGCGAGCAGCCCGGCGTGATAGATGTTCACGGCGTCGATCTCTTGAACCTCGGCTCGCCCGATGCCGATGCCGGTTGCCACGGCGCGGATGCGGCTCTCCGCGTCCGTGCGTTGCTCGAGGTCGAGCTTCTTCGAGTCGTCGATGCCGTGAAGCTCCGTATGCGGCGGGAAGACAACGGCTGCTGCGATGACGGGTCCGGCCAGCGGTCCCATGCCGACCTCGTCGACGCCGGCGATGTGCTGCACGCCGGCGCGCCACAGCACACGCTCGAAATTCAGCATCGCGTCGAGGCGCGTGCGCTCCGCGCTCTCGCGCTCGTGGCGCTTCTTGAGTGCCGCGTAGAGTTGGCGCACGCCGTGTCGTGGATCGCGCTTGAGCTTACTCAACGCCTGCGGGCTGACGGGCTCGTCCGCGCGCGCGTAGCGCTCACGGATCTCGTCAATCGAGAGTTTCGAGAGGCTCGAGGGCATGCGCCGGTATCCGATCACCGCGGTCGTTCGATGTCAATTTTGAGACTTGCAGCGGGTAGGGGACCGGCACCTGCACTCGTCGGAGCTGGTGCAAGGCCAGAAGTCTTGGCGGATCTGACGGACTCCTTCTGAAGAGTCGGTCGGTTTGGGGGGCGTGACAGCGCCACTTCCAGCCGTCCGAAACCTGACAAGGAGTGAGTCATGACCGCATCGTTCAGGCGCAGCTTCCGTCGAACCGCCGCGCGCCCGGCGCTGATCTTCTCGGCCACCGCGCTACTGGTCTTTGGGACGAGCGGCTGCGCCCGCTACTTCGAGTTTCAAGCCCAGCGCGTGATCCCGGCCGACACCAGAATCGTGCTCGATTGGCAGCAGCGCCTGTCGCTCAGCTTGCGCGAAATCCCGGGCTACAGGTGCCCCGAGCACTTCATGTTCGTGTGCGAGCGAGGCGGCGCCATCACGGCTTCGTGTACCTGCCTGATCAATCCCTGAGCGTACGGCCCGCGAGTTGTTGCGCGAGGAATGCGTCGACCGCCTCGAGCGACTCGAGACGCGTCTTCGCCTCCGAAAGCCAGTGGTCTTCGCCCTCGAGCTCGACGAACTGCACCGGCTTTCCTGCATCGCGCAACGCGCGCTCCATCTTCCGGCTTTGACCGATCAGCACGACGGAGTCGTCACGGGCGTGGATCAGCAGCACGGCGGCTTTCACTTGCGCTGCATGTTGCGCAGGTGAAGCCGGATCGAGCCCTCGCGTCGATCGACCTTCCAGGCCCAGCGATTGCTCGAAGTAAGTCATGGCAGCGCTGCGACCGTCTCGGCTGCCGCGGTACATCGTGAAGATGTCGCCCAGGTCGAAGACGCCGTTGATCGACACCGCGCAGCGATAGAGTTCCGGGGTGAACGCCGCACCCGCGAGCGCCGCGTAGCCGCCGTAGCTCGCGCCGACGATGCACACGCGCGCGGGGTCTGCGATGCCGGCCGCGACTGCCGCCGCGACTCCGTCGCTCAGGTCGTTCTGCATCACGCCGATGCCCCACCCGCCGTGTCCCGCATACTCCCACGCGCGGCCGTAGCCGCCCGAGCCGCGAAAGTTCGGCTGCAGCACCGCGTAGCCTCGCGATGCGAGGAAATGCGCGAACCAATCGAACCCGTCGACGTCGCGATCCGCCGGGCCGCCGTGCGGAAGCAGAACGAGCGGAGCGGGGCCCTCGATGCCGAGGGGCCGCGTCAGATAGCCGGGGATCTCGACGCCGTCACGCGCCATGTACGTATACGGCACACGCGGAGCGAGCTCGGCGCTATCGAGCTCGGGGTGGGTGCTCGTGATCGCACGGGCTACGCGCTCGTTCGCGTCGTAGAGATGGAACACGGGCGCTCGGTTGTCGTACTCCGTCTGCACGATGAACTGCGAGCGGTCCTGCGACCAATCGACGATCCAGGGAAGCTCGTTCGGAAACGCCTCGTCGAGCGACGCTTGCTCCATTCTGAGATCCGCGTCGAACCACTGGGGGCTCTCGCCTTCGACCGCAGCTCCGACGACGCGATTGTTGTAAGGGTCGATGCGCACGTCCGAGACGTCGAGCGTGTCGTGCAGGAACACGGGCCGCCCGAGCGCGCCGCTGGCGGTCACCGTGTACAAACCGTAGCGGCCGGGATTCGTCGGGCGCACGCCGACGATGAGCTCGCCTTCGGCATCGAGGCCGTGCAGGTCGAGCTCCGGTAGCTCCATGGTTCGCGCGCCGAGCACGGACCATAGGCCGTCGCCGCCGCGGCGCAGGATTTGGAAGTAGTCCGTTTTGTCGCGGTACTCGATGCGGTAGCGCGCGCGGCCGTTCTCGTCGACGACCCAGTCGCGCGTGAAGCCCGACGGTTCGTCGCGCTCGTCGGTGTCGCCGCTCTTGGCGTTCACCGAGTAGAGGCCGCCGCCGATCGACGCAAGCACCTGCCCCGTTGCGCGCTCGAGCCCGATCAGACGCCGGCCGCGGACGAATGTACCGCCGCCGACGGTTCGCGCACCGGCCAGCTGCCGAATCGACAGGTCGCCGTTCAAGTCGATGCCGAACGGCGCGAACGATTCGACCTGTCGCGCAGCGAAGCTGGTTTCGGTTTCGCTCGCGAGCAGGACTAGCGTGTCGTCGTTCGCCCAGGTGACCGCGCGCGATCTCGCGTTGATGAGGTTGATGACCGTCTCGGCTTGATTCGTCGCGAGCTGCGCCACGTACAACAGAGTCCGGTCGCCGGCGTGAGCGATGAACGCGTAGCGCGTGCCGTCGGGCGACATGGCCGGCGACTGCATGGCCGGCAACGCCGCAAACGCGGACGGTGGCGGCGGCTGCGCGGCGGTGGGTAGGCCAACGCACAGCGCTCCGACGAGGGCGAGACAGCAGCTCTTCATGTCGGCTCCGGGATCACGACGCAGCGGTCGATGCGGGGCGACACGGTATCGCGCCGGCGGCGCGCTCGAAATGCGACGTTCGCCCTACGGCGGCGTGGAGCGGTGGTAGCGCCAAAAGCCCGGCAGCAGCGGCACGCATGCCGCAACGCAACCGACGCAGATCAAGCCTCCCCAGGCGATCGAGCGCCCGAGGCCGAAGCGCTCGGCCATGAACCCCGCGCGCGCGTTGCCGAGCAGCGGGCCCGTCATGTACGACAGTTGCTCGATGCCGGCCATGCGGCCGCGCAGCGCCGGCGGAATCGTCTCGTTCCAGATCGTCATGCGAAAGAGGCCGCTGACCATGTCCGCGGCGCCCGCGAGCGCGAGGCACACGATCGCAGCTTCGATCGAGCGCGCGTAGCCGAGCGCGAATATCGCGGCGCCCCAGAGAGCCGCGGCGATCACGACCGCCGCGCCGCGCCGTTCGACGTTGCGTGTCCAGGCGCTGAACAGCGTGACGAGCAGTGCGCCCACGCTCATCGCGGAGTAGAGGTAGCCGACGGCCGCGCCGCCGCCGAGCTCTTCTGCGAGGGCCGGGAACACGGCCATCGGCATCGCGAACGTCATGGCCACGATGTCGACGGCGTACGTGCCGATCAGCTCCGGGCGGCTTGCCGCATAGCGCAAGCCCTCGAGCACGCTCTTGAGCCCCACCTGCGGCGCGCGCTCGCCGGGCGGCATCGCGCGAATGCCCGCCAACGCAGCAATCGATATCGCGAACGTCGCTACCTCGACCGCGTAAGTGATCGGCAAACCGAACGCTGCGATCATCACGCCGGCCACGGCGGGTCCCACGATCGCGGCCGTGGTGCCGCGCAGCGACGACAACGCGGATACCGCGGCGAGCTCGTCGAAGGCGACGAGCTTCTGCGTGATCGCCTCGAGCGCGGGGCGATGAAAACCGTTCACGGCTGACATGAACGCGGCCACGACGAACAGCAGCGTGACGCTCGGAGTCTCGGCCAAGGAGTTCAGCACGAGCGCAATCGACCCGAGCATCATCAGCGCTTCGCAGCGCAGCAGCAGCCTGCGCCTGTCGATCGCATCGGCCACGGCGCCGCCCCACAGCGCGGTCACGAACAGCGGCACGAGCTGCACGGTGCCGATGAGGCCCACGACCGCGGACGATTTCGTGAGGTCGTAGACCTGCACGGGCAGCGCGACGTAGGTAATGAAGCTGCCGAACGAGCTGACGAGCTGCCCGATGAAGACGAGCCTGAAGTCGCGGTGCCGGCGCAGCGGCGAAATGTCGAGCAGCATGTTCGTCAAGGGCGCTCGCGAGCGAGCGCCTGTCCTGCTCAGTTGCTCGAGCTCGCTATTCGAGCGAGTCGAGCGCTTCGCGCTGCGCCTTCAGGCGCGAGCCGCGCTCGTCGGCGAAACGCTTGACGCCCGCGAACACCGAATCGGGATCGAGATGCGCTTCGGCGATGACGTCGGCCTCGAGACCGCCGGTCAGCCACTGGTTGTCCCAGTCGGCCGTCAGCGAGTAGTCGTCCGCTTGCGCGCCGACGTTGCTCATCGGCCAGACGCGCCGCGTGCCGCCCGTCACGAACATCATGTCCTGCTTGGCTCCGGCCGGCAGCACGGAACGCCGATACGCTTCCGGCTGGCGGTCGAACAGCTCCTCGCTGACGGCGGCGATGACTTTCACGTTGACGCCGGCTTGCGCGAGCTTCGGCAAGACCTTCACGGTGTTGAACGTCGCGTACGCGCCTTGGCAAACGACGTAGCCGTGCCGCGGGCCCGGCGCGAAGTCGCGAATCACGTAGAAACCTTTGGCGGCCGCGCGCGGGTCCTTGTCCGCGAACGTGTTTCGGTCCGCGACGGTCAGATCGGGTCTCGCAACTTCGATCGCGATGATGCCGACCTTCTTCTCGCGCGCGGCGATCTCTGCCGCGGCGAAATAGCCGGGCGCGACGTCGTTGTAGTCCCAGAAGCTCAGGTTGATGATCTGGCCGCGCGGGAACAGCTTCCAGACTTGCGGCGCAAAGATGCCGAAGTGCGTGCGCGCGTCGGCAGCGGTCTCGGGACCGGAGTGTGCGGCGAGAATGTGCAGCACGCCGGTCTTGAACTTGCTGTCCTGGTTTTGTTGGCTCCAAACGCGCGCGGGCAGATACATGAGCGGTGTGAACGCGCCGTACGTGCCGCTGAACGCCCAGACGCCCGCGAACTTGTCGGGATCGACGGAGGCGTTCTGGCTGACGAGCCCGATGGCGGTCGAGACGTTGCCGGCTTCTTGGATCGCCGCTTTGAGTCGCGTGCCGAGCGGATTCGCTTCGGGATCGTAGTGACCCCACAGCGCGCCGTGCTCGAGGTTGATCGACTCCGAAAGATCCGCAGCCGCCGTCAGCACGCGGTTGTCGGTGACGTAGTTCAACCACTTCACGATCTCGGAGATCGCGCGCCGCGCGCCGGCCGCTTCGCCGGGCTTGCGGAACAGCGCGATCTTGACGCTCTTGCTGGCGCCCGACACGGGGTTCTTGACGGTGACTTCCTGCGGCTCGGCCGGCAGATTCGCGACCTTGAGCCGGTCGTCGAGGAACGGATCGCGCGTGACGTCGACGCGCAGCGGAACTTTGTCGACGACGCGGTCGCCCATCTCGACGAGGCGGTCGGCGAGCCAGTCGCCGAGGCCGTTCTTGTCGAGCACGGACATCGCAACGTCGATGTTCGTCTTGAACTGCAGCAGCCGCTCGCGCGTGTCCGTGACGGGACCGGCTTGCATGCCTTCGAACTTCACGCCGTAGCGCGCCTCGAACGTCTTCGCGAGACCGACGATGTAGTCGGTGTTCATCTTGAAGCCGTAGGGATGGCTCTGGTAACCGACGATCTGCTTCTCGACCTTCGCCGGCCAGTAACCCTTCGTCGTTTTCCCGATCACGATCATCGGCCGGCGATCGGCGGGATCCCAGTCCTCCATCGTCTTCAGAACTTCGAGGATCTGCTTGTAGTCGTGACCGTCGGCGAGATCGAGGACGTTCCAGCCGTACGACGTCCATTGATCGCGCAGCACGTAGTCGTCGGCGAACTTGCTAGGAATGACGCCGCCGATCAGCGAGTCGTCGATGCCGGCGTTGTTGTTGGAGAAGAAGACGCGCAGGCGCTTACCGGCTTGCACGGCCATCGCTTGCGTCTTGAGCTCTTGCGCGTGGCCCGCGCACAGCGCGAACTCGCCTTCGAAAGCGACGATCTTCGGCGAGTCGATGCCTGCACCGAGGAAGTCCCAGAACGCCGCTTTGCCGGCCGCAGTCGCAAGGCCGACGCCCGACGGGCCGCCGTTGACGTCGTTCGTGACGTCCGTCGACTCGATGTGTCCGGACAGCGCGTGGATGCCGCGAGCTTTCGCTTGAGCGAAGCTCGGATGATCCGCGAGGCCGTTGTCCTTCAGGAGCGTCTTGAGCGCACCGGCGCCGCGGCGGAAGCCGAGCGCGTCGATCGGCAGGATCGCATCCTTGGGGTTGACGTAGTAGCGGCGGTCGCCCGTGGCTTTGTATTTCCGCTCGAGCGCTTGGCCCATGATCATCCACAGCGCGTAGCAGGTCGGGGCGCAGTGGCCCGCGGCCAGCATGAACTTGTCGGAGTAGGGGTGCTTCGGGCGCCGATAGTCGAAGTGCAGGCCGCCTCTCTCTCGGCCGGCCAAGTGCGTCACGACGTTGAACGGCGTGTAGGCCAGCGGCCCGCCAAAGTGGCCCGTCTGCGCGTAGTTGCCGAGCAACACGAGCGTCATGCAGGTCATGAAGCCGACGTCCTCGAGCTGCTGCAGGTCGTGGAGGTCGAGCGCGTCGACGGATCGGGACGAGAGAGATCTGGGTTGCGTGTTCATGGGCTCGAATTCTACACAGTCGGGTCCGCGCGTCGCGAACGACGCGTAGGTCAGGATTTCCGAAGGACCGAACCCCGCGCCCGCACGATTGCGGCAAGCCGATGAATCGGCCTGAAAATGGGAGCACCCGGGCTCCGGCGCCGGACATAACCGGGCCGGCCGGGCGGAAGCCGCGCTACTCGGCGGCGCCCCTTACCCGTACCATCGAGCGCCGCGGGCGAAGAGGAGCCGGTTTTGGCAGTCGCAGAGCTTTCGATCACGTTCTTTCTACAGATGGCGGTCATCCTCGCCGTGTGCCGCGTCGTGGGCTGGCTCGGGCGGAAGTATTTGCAGCAGCCGCAGGTCGTCTGCGAGATGATCGCTGGCGTGCTGCTCGGGCCGTCGCTGTTCGGTCTCATCGCGCCCGACGTTCAGAAGCTCCTGTTCACACCGGCGAACCAGGGCGTCCTTTACGTCGGAGCGCAGCTCGGTGTCGGTCTTTACATGTTCCTCGTCGGGCTGACTTTTCGCACCGACGACTTCAAGGCGAACGCGCACAGGGCGGCGTCCGTTTCGCTGGCCGGCATGCTCGTGCCGTTCGTGGTCGCGATTGCCGCGACGCCGTGGCTGATGACCGTTCCCGGTTTGTTCGCACCCACGGCGAGCCGCTTCGATGCGACGCTGTTCATGGGCGCCTCGATCGCGATCACGGCGTTTCCGATGTTGGCGCGGATCATTCACGAGCGCGGGCTCGCCGGAACCTCGCTTGGCACCTTGTCGCTCGCCGCGGGCGCCATCGACGACGTGGCCGCATGGTGCGTGCTGGCCGTCGTGCTCGCGAGCTTCGGCGCCGCGGGCAGCGGCGTCGTCTATACGGCTGTCGTCGGCGGCATCGCGTTCGCCGCGTTCATGATCTTCGTGATCCCGCGCATCCTGGCGCCGCTCGCGCGTCGGGCGGAGCGCGATGCGGCAGCGGGCAAGACGGTCGACGGCACGCTGTTCGCGGTCGTCATGATGCTGTTCATGCTGAGCGCATACACGACCGACCGTATCGGCTTGCACGCCGTGTTCGGCGGGTTCTTGCTCGGCTGCGTGATGCCGCGCGGCGCGCTCGCGGACGGCGTGCGCAAGCAACTCGAGTCGTTCACGGTCGTCGTGCTGCTGCCGATGTTCTTCACGTACTCGGGGCTCAACACGCAGCTCACGCTCGTCGCCGATCCGCGCTTGCTCGTGGTCGCGCTCGCGGTGCTCGCGATGTCCGTGTTCGCCAAGTTCGGTGCGTGCTGGGCGGCGGCGCGGCTCTCGGGCGAGGACAATCGCACGGCGCTCGGGATCGGCGCGCTCATGAACTCACGCGGGCTCATGGAGCTGATCATCATCAACATCGGCCTGCAGGCGGGCGTCATCGGGCCGGCGCTGTTCTCGATGCTCGTGCTGATGGCCATCGTCACGACGCTGATGGCGTCGCCCGTGTTCGAGCTCGTGTACGGCCGCCAGGCGCGCAAATCCGGAGAGCTCGCGGCGCTCGGTTGAGCTATGGGCCCACGGGCCTACTGGCATAGCCGATCGCGTGCCATACCATCGGCTGTGATGGGCCGACCAGGGAGTAGGCAGGGGCCGTGAAGCCTGAATCACGAATTCTTGCGTGTATCGCGCTGCTCGCGGCCGCGGCGCCGGTACCGTGCGCCGCGGCGACGCTTACCGTGCCCACGGACCACCGGACGATTCAAGCCGCGATCGACGCTGCGCGCGCTCAAGACACGGTGCTCGTCGAGCCGGGCACCTACCGCGAGAATCTCGTGCTGCGCGCCGGAGTCGCGCTCGTCGGCCGCGAGACGGCGCGCACGTTCCTCGAGCCGCCGTCGGCGGACCAGGCGGTCGTGCGCATACAGCTCGCCAACGACGTTCGCGTGTCGAGCTTCACCGTCATTGGGGCCGACGTAGCGGTACAGGTCGTCGGGAGCCTCAACGTCGAGATCACGAACATGGTCTTCGTGTCCGCGCGCGTCACGGGAGTCGATGCCGACGACTCGGACATCGCGATCGCGAACAACGTGTTCTTCGACAACGCGATCGCCATCCGCCGCGACTCGATTCTGGTCGACGTCACGAACAACATCTTTCGCAGCAACGCCGTGACGATCCGCAGCCGCGACGTCATCGTCGACAACAACGTCAACGTCTCGCAGAACTGTTGGTCGAATAACGCCGACTTGCGGCCGGGCGGCGCCGACAGCGGCTACGGCACGGGTATCACGCTCGGCGACCCGCTGTTCGTCGCGGAAACGGCGCGCGACTTCCATCTGAAGCAGGGTTCGCCGTGCATCGACGTAGGCGCGGGCACCGACGCGATCGACAGCACGGTGGCCGATGCCGGCGCCTACGGTGGTCAGTTCGCGGACTCGCGGCCGCTGCCCGTGAGCGGGCTCACGCTGACGGATGCGAGCGTTTCACCCGCGGTCGCGATCACGGCGACGTGGTTGCCGAACCAGAGCTATCTCGTCACGCATACCACGGTGCCGGGCGGCTACCGCGTTCACTACGAGCAGAACGCGCCGGGGGCTCCATACTCGGGCACGGACGCGGGCGGGGGCACGCAGTCCTCGCCGATCGAAGCGGGCAGCGTCACGACCTTCACGCTCGCGAACCTCGCGCCGGTGCGGCCGCGCGCCAACGCGACGCAACTGTTGAGCGCGGCCGGCCACGATCAGTCCGTCGTGTTGACGTGGGTGCCTGCGCCCGATGCGTCGGGTTACCGCGTGCACTACGGAGTCGACTCGACGACCGAGAGGCAAATCGACGCCGGCAACGTCACGACGTTCACGGTCCTCGGGCTCGCGAACGGCACGTTCTATAAGTTCGCGGTCTCGACGCTAACGCGGGCGACGTACTACGTGGCAGTTACCGCGACCGACAGCACGCCCGCGCGGCACGAGAGCGCTTACTCCGAGGAGCGCTCGATTCAAGTCGGCGCGCCGGAAGTGGCGCCGCTCTCGAACGAGCTCAGCGCGCGCCCCGAGTTCACGGCGGCGTACCCGACGTTGCCGGACGAGGGCGGGTGCTTCATCGCGACCGCCGCGTACGGCGCCGACTGGGAGGCCGAGGTGCAGGCGCTTCGCGATTTTCGCGACCGCTATCTGCTCGGCCACGCGCCGGGCCGCTGGTTCGTCGCACGCTACTACGCGCTGTCGCCGGGGGTTGCGGACTACATTCGCGCGCATCCGGCGTTGAAGCCTCTCGTTCGTGCCGTGCTCGCGCCGCTCGTCGTGGCCGCGCTGTTCTTGCTCGGATCGGGCATGGCGGCGAAGGGCGCGGCCGGAGCGCTGTTCGCGGCGCTCGTGGTCTCGCGCACGCGCCGCCGCGCGCGCTCGGGAGCGCTCGCATGTCGATGAGGTTGGACCGGCTCGCATTGCTCGCCGCGCTGTTGCTGGGGTCGGCACAAGCGCTCGCGCAAGCGCCGGCCGACGCCGCGCAGCGGCACAGCCCGCGCTGGGCCTACGAACTTCGCGGCGTTTACTTCATGCCCGACCTCGAGGATTTCGCGACGTACTACGGCCACGACGCGGACAGCTATCTCGGCGTCGCCTTCACGTATCGCCTGCGCGATCGCCTCGAGATCGGCGGCGAGTACGGGCTCATGAAAGAGACCGGCGTCGGCTTACTCACGGCAACCGGCACGCTGGGGGGGTCGGTCGAATATCGGCTCGATCCATTCCATGTCTATTCGAACTGGATCTTCCAGAGCTCGAGCGAGCAGCGCGTCGTGCCCTATGTCGGCGCCGGGCTCCTCGTCATGCGGTACGAGCAGGACGTGGAGCTGCAGCCCGAGATCGAAGGCCGCACCGACTTAGGCTGGTCCGCGCGGGCCGGCGTGCGGTTTCGCGTGGCCGCGCGCGAGCGGTCCGTGAGGATGACGGGCAATAGCTCGTTTTGGCGCGCGTACGTCTTCGCCGAAGCGCAAGTCATGAGCGCCGAAGCGGACGGCATCGAGCTCGGTGGCAACGCGGCCGTGCTGGGCTTCCGCATGGAGTTCGATATGAATTGAGGCGGCCGTGTAACGAGCCGCCGCCTGCGTCGTATTGCTCATCGTCAGAGCGAATTTGGAGTGGGCAGATGCACGCATTCTCCGGCTGGATGTGGATTTTGTTCGGCATGTTCTTCTGGATGTTCCTGATTCCGCGCCGACGGTTCGGCGCGTGCCGGGGGCGCTGGTCGGGGGATGAGCCGCGCGAGCCCGTCGAGCCGCATGGCCGGCGCGGTGGCCGAGCGGACCACGTGGGCGCGCTCGCGGAGCGTGACGCGTTGATCGCGCAGCTCGAAGAGCGCGTGCGCGTGCTCGAGCGCATCGCAACGGACGACTCGGCCCGTTTGCGTGCCGAGATCGAGAGCCTGCGCGATCCGCCGGCGCCCGGCCGTTCCTAAAGCGCGCGGGGCGCGCTCAAGCGCTCCGGCGCAGCGCGTCCCCGCGGAGCAGCTCGGCGAGGCGTTGCGTGTCCTCGTAGAACTTCCGAATCCCTTCGGCAAGCTTCTCCGTGGCCATCGCGTCCTCGTTGTGCAGCCAGCGGAACGCCTTCTCGTCGAGATCGAGGCGCGGCGCGTTCGACCCTTTGGCGCGCTCGACCGTCAGCCGCGGTACGACCTCGCCCTCGGCGCCCTGTAGCTCTCCGAGCAGCTCGGGGCTGATCGTCAGAAGCTCGCAGCCGGCCAACCGCAGGATTTCCTCGGCTTTGCGAAAGCTCGCGCCCATGACCTGCGTGCGGTAGTCGAACTTCTTGTAGTACTCGTAGATCCGAGTCACCGATGCGACGCCGGGATCTTCGTCGATCGGGATGTCTTTCACGCCGCGGTTCTTGCAATGCCAATCGAAAATGCGCCCGACGAACGGCGACACGAGCGTGACGCCCGCGTCGGCGCACGCGACGGCCTGTGCGAAGCTGAACAGCAACGTCAGGTTGCAGTGGATACCCTCGCGCTCGAGTCGCTCGGCGGCGCGAACTCCTTCCCACGTCGTCGCGATCTTGATCAAGACGCGCTCGCGGCCGAAGCCCGCTTGCTCGTAGAGCGAGATGAGCTTGCGCGCTTTGGCGAGCGTTGCGTCGACGTCGAAGCTCAAGCCGGCGTCGACCTCGGTCGAGACTCGGCCCGGCACGATTCGCAGGATTTCGCAGCCGAAGGCGACCAGCAGCGCGTCCATCGACGCCGCAAGGCGAGCCTCGGCGTCGCTCGAGGCGCGCCGGCCGACCTCGAGCGCGCGCGCGACGAGGTCGCGGTACTCCGGCTTTTGCGCGGCCTTCAGGAGCAGCGATGGGTTCGTCGTCGCGTCCTGCGGCTTGTACTTCGCGATCGCGTTGATGTCCCCGGTGTCGATGACGACCGTCGTGTGCTTCTTCAGTGAGTCGAGTAGGTTCATGGCATCCGACCGATGAGACGGGCTGTGAGACTCAGTTTACAGGTCGGCTGAATTGTTCGCAGGTTTGCAATCGTGTGCTCTGCGCATACGATGGCGCATCTTCACTCGACGGATGCTCGGCGCCGCCCGATGGCTGAATCGACGCAGGTAATGGCGGCCGCCGCGCCTCCTTCGGCTCCCGGCTTACGGACGTTCAACACCCGGCTGTCGGCCCGCGGCGCGTTCCTCGTGAGCGCCGCGTTCGTGGCCGGCTTGGTCGTGTTGAGCCAGCTCCCTGTGCTCGACCAGCGGCCCGTCGTGCGCGTGTCGATCGTCGGCGCTGCGGCCGCGCTGCTCGCGTGGAGCATGCTGCTGTTCGGTGTTCTGCGCCGCGGGCAGACGGTTGCGTTCGAGATCGCATTGCGGCCGCAGCACTATCTGCAGGCGTGCTTGCAGGGCTCGCTGATCCTGTACTGGGGCTTCTACTGGCGCGAGGTTTACCACGCCGCGCCGTTGATCCTCGCGCAGCTGCTGTTCGCGTACGGCTTCGACAGCCTCCTGTCGTGGACGCACCGCCGCACGTTCTCGCTAGGCTTCGGTCCGTTTCCGATCATTTTCAGCCTCACGCTGTTCTTCTGGTTCAAGGACCCGTGGTTCTACTGGCAGTTCGTGATGATCGCGATCGGGCTGCTCGCGAAGGAATTCTTGCGCTGGCAGCGCGACGGACGGAACACGCACATCTTCAACCCGTCGTCGTTTCCGCTCGCCGTCGTGTCGCTGGCGCTGCTCTTCTATGGCGCGACCGACATGACGTGGGGTTTCTTCGTCGCGGAAACGGAGTTCTATCCGCCGCACATGTATCTCGCGATCTTCCTCGTCGGGTTGCCGGGGCAGTACCTGTTCGGCGTCGCGCCGATGACGCTGGCGGCCGTCGGGACGACGTTCGCGTTCAGTCAGCTCTACTACATGGCGACCGGCAGCTACTACTTCGTCGATTCGCATATTCCGATCGCCGTGTTCATCGGCATGACGCTGCTGTTCACGGATCCCGCGACCTCGCCGCGCACGCTCGTCGGACGCCTCGCGTATGGCGTGCTCTACGGGCTCACGACGGTGTGGCTGTACGACGTGCTGCTGACCGCGAACACGCCGGGCTTCTACGACAAGCTGCTTCAGGTGCCGTTGCTGAACCTGTCGGTCAAGCTGCTCGACAGGCTTGCGGCGGTGCCGATTCTCAAAGCGTTCGACCCGTCGATGTGGGCGCGCGACTGGGTGCCGCGGCGGCGGCACCTCGCATACATGGGTGTTTACGCGACCGCGTTCGCGGCGATGAGCGCCTCGGGGTATATCGGCGACCGACATCCGGGACAGTGGACGCCGTTCTGGGAGACGGCGTGCGCGGCCGACACGCGCGATGCGTGCCTGAACCTGTACTTCCTGCACGATGGCTACTGCGCGGACGGCTCGGCGTGGTCGTGCAACGAGGTCGGCATCATGCTCGCGGAGCGCTACGACAATCGCACCGTGGCCGCGGCCGCGTTCAGTCGCGCATGCGCCATGCAGTTCTCCGCCGCCTGCGACAACGCGGCGGCGATCGCGAACGCGCGTGCGTTGCGTCACGACGATCCGACGGCCGCCGACTATCGATTCATCCTGCGCGGCAGCAAAGGCCCGATCGAAGGCCTCGCGCCGACGGAGCTCTACGCGCTGGCGTGCGAAGTGGGTTGGCCGGCCGCCTGCAAGTCCGGGTGAAAGGAGCGGGGGGTATGACGACGTCGCTGACACCGCGTTGCGCGGCCGCCGCTTTGGCTGCGTGGCTTTCGGCGTTCCAAGCGCTCGGCGCAGAGGTCTTCGACATCGGCCTTGCGACGAGCGGCGCGCGCATCGACGCGGCCGCCGTGCCTGCGCGCTCGGCCGACGCGCCGACGGTGCTCGTGATCGGCGGGTTGCGCGGCGACGACGATACGGCAGCAGCCGTGCGTGCCGCGCTCGCCGAGTTCGACCGGCTGAGCCCGCGCAGCCGCAACGTGAATTTGCTCGCCGTGCCGCTCGCGAATCCCGACGGCGCAGCGCTCGAGTTTCCGCCGTCGGGCGTCGCCTATCGCGAGCATTCCGAGTCGCACGCGTTCTGGAGATGGATCGGCGCTCAAGCACCCGACCTCGTGTTGATTGCAGGCGACGACGACTTCGGCTTGGGCGCGGCACTCGGCGAGCACGCGCCGGCGGACATGGGCCGTGTGCCGGCGCGCAAGTTGAGTGGAGCGGGCGAGCTTCGCGAGCTGCGTGCGGCGAGCGTGCCGAAGTCCGCAGCCCGGCTCGAGCTCGAGAAGCGCCGCGCGCGCTCGCCGCGCCAAGTCGCCGACGAGCTCGCGCTGCACTATGGCCGCGACTTCGACCAGCCCTGGTACATCGCGGCCGTGGCATTGCTCGCGCAAATCGAGCTCGGCCACGTGGACGACGTGCGCCGCCTCG
>Ga0315912_10000720_pt1 | contig 51223 bp, 45 predicted proteins | sample VfabasoilMG_FD_204469 | JGI IMG/M metagenome (GOLD analysis project Ga0315912, IMG submission 204469) | Garden soil microbial communities collected in Santa Monica, California, United States - V. faba soil | ecosystem: Environmental > Terrestrial > Soil > Garden | place: USA: California...
TCCTCGTCCGACGCATTGGGGATCGCCATGCACACCACAGTATCAAATTCCAGCCACCATCGCAATAAACACGTTAGCGCTTATGCGGCTTTGCCGGGGGGCCTCCTACTGTAGGCTAGTGACGCGCTGATCCTCCGGCCGCAATGTCACGAGGTTGGTCGATTGAGTGCCTCGTGGGCGCGCGGTGATCCTTCGCAGCGGGCGGGGCCGACCTCCAGAATATTCTTGAGGACATTCCCCAATGGCACCGACTATCTTTCTTTGAAAGCATACATAGGCGCTGCGAAGGACCGCGACGCCGAATACGATTGCGTATCGTCCACTTGACTCCGGTAATGGTACGCCAGTGAAAATAGTACCGGCTCTAAGGTCTTCTATTGAGTGAATCGGTGAAGCGTGAAGCGCAAACTTCAATCATGGCTGAAATACACGCTTCCGTCGAACAGCAAACTCCAAGCAACACCGAAATCGAAATGTCCTTAGAGGTACCGATTACCACGGCCGATCTTCAGAAAAAGCAGTTCGTGTTTGTCGGAGTTATCGCGCTTGTCGTACTTTTATGTACAGCAATCGTTCAAAGCGGCAAGATCGGTTAACGGACCCCAGAAGCGCTCCTGGGGCTGCGACGAGCAAAACGCCGGCCAGTCTACTTACATGAGCTTGGGCCGCTGATCGCCGACGGTTATAGCCGATCCTGTTGAGTAGAAAATAGTATTTGGCCAGAACAATCAACACGCTGAAAATACCAACGGGAGATGACGCTTGGATCGCAACGAGAACCGAATCCGACAGGCGATAACAGGGCAAGGCAAAGGCCTGCGAAGAAACCACCACTCCGACGAAGAACTGCCATCCAAGCGCCCAAACCAAGATCCACCGGCCATATTTTCGTCGGGTTTCACTGTTCTTTAGTTGCTCTTCTGCTCCGAGGTCAAACGCCCTGTCCTCGTTACCCTGAATTGTCAAGATCTCCACGTCTTTGAGTTTTAAGTGGAAGTGCCATAGTAGCACTGACCATATTGGGAACACCCGACGCGGTCCTTCGCAGCGGTCGCAGCCAAGCTAATATAAAGGGCGCCAATTCCCCATTCTTCCCCACTGGCGTTGAAATTGCAATGGCCATCTTTTGGCATGGCCCTATGATTTCAGTGGCTTGGCAGCCTAAATTAGTGGCGGAGAGAGAGGGATTCGAACCCTCGGTAGGATTTCTCCTACACACGCTTTCCAAGCGTGCGCCTTAAACCGCTCGGCCATCTCTCCTTGGAGGGGTGCTTACAGCACGATGCCGCCTAGCTTGGCGGCAACTCCTTCATTCTACCACTCCTCCCTGTGCTATTTCTTCCTTGGGCGACTTCTGTAGCGGAATTCGTTATCTTGATCAGATGCGGATTCGACGGAGAGAAGCTTTGGGTTTGCTGGGCGCGCCATTGTTCGGGCAATCGAGACGGCGTCCGCGGCTGGCGGCGGTGGTTACGAGTTATTACTTCTACTCGCATGCCGATGTGATTTTGGGCCGGATGATGGCGGGGTGCTCACCGAATGGGAAGTGGCATGCGTCGCGGTGCGATATTGTCTCGCTCTACGTGCACCAGATCCATGAGCGCGATATGAGCGCGGACCTGGCGTGGCGCCATGGTTATAAGATTTACGACTCCATTGAGAAGACGCTGACCCTTGGCGGGGAGAAGCTGGCGGTGGATGGCGTGGTTTTCGTCGGCGAGCATGGCAACTTTCCGACGAATGATGTAGGGCAGAAGATGTACCCGCGCCATGAGTTGTTTACTCAAATTCTGGACGTTTACGAGAAGAATGGCCGGGCAGTGCCGACGTTCTTCGATAAGCACCTTTCCTATTCGTGGCCGAAAGCGAAGGAGCTTTATGATCGGGCGAAGAAGCTGGGCGTCGTTTGGTTTGCCGGCTCGTCGATTCCGCTGAGCGTGCGGGAACCGATGGTGGTTCCGCCGATGGGGACTCGCTTCGACCGTGCCGTTTCGCTGGGCTATGGGGACTTGGACGCCTACGGATTTCACACGCTGGAGGCGCTCCAATGCATGGTTGAGCGCAGGGCGGGCGGAGAGACCGGGATTCGCGCGGTGGAGACGCTAACAGGCGAGGCTGTTTGGAATTATTTGGGTCAGGGATGGGACGGGCTGGTTGCAGCGGCCTACGACCGGTGCCCAAAGAAGAGCGCGGCGCCACTGCGGGAACTGGTGAAGAAGCCAGTGCTGTTTGCGCTGGAGTACCGGGACGGACTGCGTGCGGCGTCGGTACTGCTGAATGGCGCTATTGCCGATTGGGCTTTCGCCGGCGCGGCGGGCAGCCAGACGCTGGCGTGTAAGTATGGCCCGACGGCGAAGTCCCGGACGCTGCCGCATTTTGACGGGCTGGTCCACAATATCGAGGAAATGATGCTGAGCGGGAAAGCGCCCTATCCGGTGGAACGGACGGTGTTGACTACCGGCGCGCTGGCGCATCTGTTTGAGTCGATACGGACGGGGAAACGGGTGGAGACGCCGGAACTTGGCATCGCTTACAAAGCGCCGGATCCGCCGTACGTGCAAACGGCATGAGACTGCTAACGCTATTGGCGCTGCCGCTGCTGGCCGACGATCTGCATCAGAAGGCGTTCGTTTTCGACGCGCATGTGCACATGATTAACCGCCAGTTCTATAAGGGCGGGGACATCGGGGAACGGGTGGCGGACGGACAGGTGGACCTGCCACGGGCCAAGGAGGGTGGGATTGACGCGATGTTCTTCACGCTCTTCGTGGAGGAGCAGTATTATCCATCGCGGCAGGAGACGCGGCATGTGCTGCGGCTGTTGGACCTGGCGCGGCGCCAGGTGGCCGCGAATAAGGACAAGGTGGAGTTTGCCTATAACGCGGCCGACGTGAAGCGGATTGCGGGATCGGGACGCATTGCGGCGGTACTGGACCTGGAGGGCGGGTTCGACATGGACGGCGACCTGGGCGTGCTGCGCGAGTTGTATCACGCGGGGTTTCGGGTGCTGCAGTTGCCGGCCCATAACTGGGCGAATAATTTTGCTGAATCGTGTTGTTCGAAGAGCCTATTCGGCGGGCTTAATGAGCATGGGAAAGAAGTGGTTCGGGAGATGCAGCGGCTGGGGATTCTGATCAACGTCGCGCATGCATCGGAGAAGACGGTGCGGGATGTGCTGGCGGTGTCGACACGGCCGATCATGGCGACGCATACGGGGCTGAAGCGGTTCAACAACCTGCCGCGGACGATGTCGGATGAACTACTGCGGGAGATTGCCGCCAAGGGCGGCGTAATCGGCTTTCATTCGGGCTGCGAATTTCATTACCGGCCGATGTTCGACTACAGGACCGCTCGGGCAGGGCGGCCGTTCTGGGACACCACGGCGGTGGAAAAACAGCCGAAGGACATGACGATTACGGAGATCGACGCGCGGGTGAAGGGCCATTATCCGATGGTGGGCGTGAAGGCTCCGGACGATGTGCGGTGTTCGGTGGACCAGTGGCTGGAGCCGGTGGAGGCGGCGATTCAGATCGCCGGCGAAGACCATGTGGCGCTCGGGTCAGACCTGGACGGCGGGCCGACGTTTCCGCTCGGGATTCGCGATGTGCGTGACTTTCCGAAGATAACGGAGGCGATGCAGCGGCGCGGTTGGAGCGAAACGCGAATTCGCAAGTTTTTGGGAGAAAACGTGATGCGGGTATTCGAGGCCGCTACGGATGCAGCCCAAACAAGTCCTTCGGCACCAGCCGGAAAGTGAAGTGCGCGGGATTTACGGCGGTGGCGCCGGGCGTGTCAACGAGAACGATTTCGGCGGAGACGGGTTCATAGGCGGCGCGGGGCGCGATGGTGCCCTTGGCGACGAGGATCTTCTGTCGTTCGGGATAGATGCCCAAGTGGACGATTTGGTGGATGGAGTTGGGGGAAGAGCGCTGGTTGGTCAGCACCAGGTAGTTCTTCATCGTGGGCGTGGAGCCTTCGGCTTCGATCACCGCGGTGAGGCCCATGTGATAGAAGGTGTTGCCGCCGTGCCGGACGGCGGTTTCGATGTACTCGCCGTCATCGAAAGAACGGACGCGGCCGCGCACGCGGACTGGCAGGCCGTGCTGTTTATCGGACTTGCCGCCGACCGGCATGTCGAAGGCGCCGTTGATGCCGGCCTTGAGGGCGGTTTCGACAGCGGCAGGGTCGTACATGACGACGACCCAGCCTTCGGCCTTTTGTTTGAGAAGTTCGTCCAGCAGGAAGGTGGAATCGCCGGCGGAGCCGCCACCAATGTTGTCGCCGGTGTCCATGAGGGCTACAGGGAATTTGGTGGCGCGCATTGCGTTTTTAACCGCGTTGGCGGCGTTGGGGGCATTGACCTTTAGCTCGTCGCGGACGGCCCAGAGACGGTCGGATAGCCGCTTGGCTTCGCGTTCGGCGAGGTTACGGTCGCCATCGGCGACGATGACTACGGCGGGGCCCATGAAGGGTACGTCGGCGTATTGGTAACCGGCGAGAACGGAGGCGGAGAGAATTTTGGGGTTGGAGTTTTCGAGTTGAATCGAGTCCTGCGTGATGGGATGGAGAACCCCGGCGAACGTGTTGTGGTAGAGGATGTTGAAGACCATGGGGGGCTTGACTATGGACTGCACCGGCTTGATTTCGCCGCGGAGAGTACGCATGAGGATATTGGCGGCGCGCTGGCCGCGGGCGCGTGTATCGATGTGGGGCGTCTGTTGATAAACGATGAGGGCGGTGCAGTAGTTGAGAGTCTGCGGGGAGATATTGGCGTGGAAATCGTGCGTGACGACGATCGGGATATTGGGGAAGGCTTCGCGGACGCGGCGGAGAGTCTCTTCGTCGGCTTGGGGGAAATGTTCGGCTACCATGGCGCCATGCAACGCGAGTAGAATGGCGTCAAGCTTTTGGGTTTTTAGAGAGGCGATGAGTTCGGCGACCAGGGCTTCATAGACATCCCTGGCGACCGGCCCTTTGGGTGTTGCCGAACCGTAGAGGCCTTGTACGATCTTGACACCGGGCTGCTTCGTTAGGACGTCGAGGAAGCCGGTGACCTCATTTTTCTGGGCGTCGAAGAAGGGGCGCCAGTTGGGAGCGTTGCCGGACACGAGAGTGAAATCTGCTCGTTGGGTGAGGTGGCCGTTGAAGGAGTTGGACTCGTGCATCAGCATGGCGACGCCGATGGTTTGGGCGTTGGCGGCGGCAGCGGCGAGGAGCAGAATGGTTAACAGGCGCATTGAGGCCGTTGTATCATACCCTCACCTATGGATGCCGTCGATAAAGCGCTGGCGACGCAACTCGCCAATATTCAGAAAAAGACCGGGAGGACGCTGGAGGAGTTGTCGGCAATCATCGCGGGCAGCGGATTGACGAAGTTCGGCGAGCAGCGGGAGTTCGCCAAGACGACGTTAGGTCTTGGGCACGGCGATGCGAATACGTTGATTCATACGATTTCGAAGCCGGCAGCGGAGCCGGCGGCGGAGTCCGATGAGATCTACGTCGGGCCAAAGGCGCACATGCGGCCGATCCACGATGTGCTGTTGAAGGAGATCGGGAAGTTCGGCGAGTTCGAGATCGCGCCGAAGAAGGGGTATGTGAGCCTGCGCCGGAAGAAGCAGTTCGCGATGATCGGGCCGGCGACGAATACGCGGTTTGAAGTGGGATTGAATCTGAAGGGTGTGGCGGGCGCGGGGCGGTTGGAGGAGTTGCCGCCGAAGGGGATGTGTTCGCACAAGGTGAAGCTCGCCGGTATTTCCGAAGTGGATGGAGAGTTGCTGGGGTGGATCCGGACAGCCTACGATCAGGCTGGTTGAGTGTGGCTAGGGCCACTGGCCGGCGGTGGCCCTAGCCATACCGTCGCGGTTAGCGGGCAGCCAGCATCGTGAGAGCCAGTAGACCTTGGCCGGCGTCCGACGGGTGGATGTCACAAACACCGGGTCCGAGGCGAATCAGTAGACCGGCAGCGCAGGGATCGCCACCGGTGCGGAGCGAAGCGAGTTGGAAGGCGGTAAAGCCGTCGGCGAATTTTGCGCCGAATGGGAGTCCAACGGCGCGCATGGTTGAGTTCAGTGCGGACACCGCCAGGGTGAATAACGGGTCTTTGTTCGGCACATAATTGGTCATAAGGACGAGTTCCCCAGAGTACCCCTCCCTCTGCCGGATCTCATTCAGGATGAGGGTAAGGTTGCCGGCGTACTGGGCGAGGACACCGGGAAGGCGCTCCGAGACGCAGGTGGCAAAGACCGTTCCGGGCGCTGAACAGAGCGCCTGCAGAAGAACCAAATCGTTTCCGCCGATGCTGAGGGAGACGAGCCGGATGTTCCTGTTGCGGCGTATTTCGGCCACCGCGAACTGGAGTTGAGACATTCCGGGATAGTTTACGTGGAGACCGATAGTAGGTTTGAAGGGGGGCTGACCCTGAGGCCCCGTGCCGTTGCACCCATTGTCCGGCGCGCCGACCACAATAAAGCTGGCGCTGGTCTCGCCTGGGCAGGACGTGTTGATGGTCGTCTTGATTGCTCGAGTACGTTCCAGGATTTCCGGGTAGCCGACGAAGTCCTTCGGTTTCGGCAGTGGCCGGTTCGGCACAAACAGCGTGGGATCGAAACCGTAAGAAATCGAGTCTCCCAGCGCGAGATATTCGTAACTATTTCTATCTACTTGGCCCTGGGCGAAGACGGGGGAAACCGCCAGCGCGAGAGCCAAGGCACTAACCACGTTCCAGTTCACAATCATATGGAATTCCTTTAAATACTACCTTTCGAACACCGGCTGGCCAGGGTCCGAGACTTAGAAACACCGGAGAGCAGGGCCGTTACATCATTTAACGTAATTGGCGATCATTCGACGCCATTTAATTGACATTCGCAACCGGAAGTATTCCGGATATCCCGTGCTAGACTGACGAAATCCAATTGTTATGGATTCTCGCCGCTCTGTTCTGAGAGGCGCCGGGCTATTGCTTGGCGCGCCTATGATCAACCTCGGCCGCTGCGCACTGCTTGCGCGCGCTCCGTTCACGGAATATTCGATACGCGCCGTGGATCTGGTTCGGCAGGCGACGGTGATCGACATGTTGGGACTGCTGACGCTCAACTATCGGAAGCTATCGGCATGGGCGGCCCAGCCGGCCGTGTTTACCGATGCCGATTTTGTGCGGTTGCAGAAATCCGGGATTACCGTATTCCACCCGGCGGTGGGGTTTGTAAAAGGTGACATTCACGCGCAGACGCTACGGGACATCCGAGCGTGGAATTCGTTTATCGCCGTGCATGTCGCGCAGTTCCAACGAATCAACCGGATTGCCGATTTCAGGGCGGCGAAAGCAAACCGGAAAATTGGAATACTGATTGGACAGCAAAACTCCGCACACTTCAGGACAGTGGACGATATCGACCGCTTTTATTCGCTGGGTCAGCGCGTTTCGCAGCTTACGTATCGCGGGACTATGATTGGCGGCGGATCATCGGACACCAGCGATTCGGGTTTGAGCGCTTACGGAAGCCAAGTGGTGGAACGGATGAATGCTGTCGGCATGGCGGTGGACATATCGCACTGCGGGGACCGGACGACGCTGGACGCGATTGAATCGTCGCGGAAACCGGTGCTGGTGACGCATTCCAATTGCCGGGCGCTGGTGCCCGGGAGCCTGCGGTGCAAGACCGACGAGGCTATTCGGAGGCTGGCCGCCAAAGGCGGCGTGATGGGGTTCACGATGGTTCGAAGTTTCGTGCGCGCGTCCGGGCGAGTGACCATCGAGCACGTACTGGATCATGTGGACCATTTGGTGAAAGTCGCCGGCGTGGAACACGCCGGGATTGGAAGCGATGTGGATCTGGATGGCCGGGACATGCTGCTAAAGCCCGAGCGGAGGTTCGACCTGGACGATATCGACTATGGCCGGAAGATATACGACCTGACAGAGGGGCTGGTGCGGCGCGGGTATTCAAACCGGAATATTGAGCTGATTCTGGGTGGGAATTTTGAGCGGGCGCTGGCGGCGGCTTGGTCCGTTTGATCTATTTGTTCAGAATGCGCCAGAGGGTGCCGCTGAAGACATTTTCCTGGGAGGCCGCGGGCACGCCGCACACCTGGAGCAGTTTGCGGTAGAGGTCGAGTTCGCGGTCGAATTCGGCGATCTCGCCGCCGAAAACGTCAGAACCGAAGACGAGTTTTTCGAAGGCGCTGACGTCGGTTTTGGGAGTGTGCGGGCTGACTAGGTTGTCCCACCAGAATATGGATTTGAAGAAGGTGAGATCGGCCTGTTTTTTGTAGAGCGTGGATCCGGAGACGTCGAATAGGAGATTGGGGTTCCAGCGGCCGAGTTCGGCGGCCCAGGCGTAGTCCGGATTGCCGAGGTGGGCGGCGATCAAAGTGAGCTTGGGGAAACGCCGGGCGATGAGGTCGAGCGTGGTGATGCGCATCCGGTCCGAGCTAACGTTCATCGGCTCGGTGAAGTTGCGGCGGTTGACGATGCCGGTGTGGAAGATGATGATCATTCCGTACTTTTCGGCGCGTTCGTAGATGGGCCAATAGCGGGGGTCATCGTAGGCGGCTTCTGGACCGGTCAGTTCGCCGAGGCCGCGGAATCCGGCGTTGTGGAACATGTCGACGAGCTTGAGCGCGTCCGGGTGATCAAGCGACATTTGCCCGATGCCGTAGAGGCGGTTGGGGTGGGAAGCGATGAAGGCCTTGACGCTAGAGACGTCTTTTTCGGCGGTGATGAGAAGGGCGCGGCCGTCCACAGCTTCAAGCTTCGCGTGAAATTTGGTGAGGAAGGCGGGATCGCCGTTGTGGTGAACGTGTGCGTCGATGAGCTTGGGACGAGTATCCGCGGCGGCGGCGATGAAGCAGGAAAGAGCGGCGACGGCAAGATAATGGAGCATTCGCGATTCCCTATTTGCGGCGGCGGCCCAGGAACCACCCGGCCAAAAGACCCGCGACCAGTCCGCCTCCTGCCGTGTACATAAGCATTGATTTGGCTTCGTCGAGCAGCACGTTATTGAAGACGTTGGCCGAGAGATGAAGATGGATTACCTTCCACTCGCCGTTGATACGAGCAATGGTCGTAGTCCATTTACCGCTCAAGCGGAACGGTCCGCGAATGACCGGCGTGAACTCGTCCTCCATGGTGCCGTCTGCAACAGCGACATCGTTGCCGAGGAAGCGGGCGTGGCCGTGGAGCGCGGCCTTGGTGGTGTATTTGGTGAGAATGCGGTCCTTACCCTTCACCATGCGGTCGTAATAGGCGAGGATTTCCTCGGGTCCGCGGGAGACTTCGCCGTTAGCCCAGACTACGGTGGCGGCGGGGTCCATCTGCTTCACCATACGGTCCAGGCTCTGTTCGTTGATGCTGGCTTCCACTTCGCCGAAGATTTTGAGGAGGGCTTTGCGGTCCTCGGCATGGGGATCGGGATCTGGCAGCGCGGCCGTTTGAGCAACAACAGTCCAGGGGGTCATTAAAAGACAGAGTATCAGCGAACGCATGGTGATGTACCTTGCATTCTAGAACTAATCGGGAACGTCGGAGATAGAACGGGGCTCGACGCGGCTTTGGGCATTCATGGTGTGGCGGAAAACCGAGGAAGCCTCATAAGCACGGGCTCTCGCACGCATGATGGAACCGAGCGGACGATGAGCGGCAATCCCCTGCCACGGGTTGAAGGAGAGAACGTCATCGGCATAGATGCGGCGGGCGGGGCTATAGGCGTTCTGGACGGGATAGGTGATGGTGGCGATGGGAATGTGCGGTGAGAGATTCGCGGGCCATTCCACGGAGGCGTCCTCAATGGGCATTCGATCAGGATCGGTGCAGAGTTGGGCACGGAGTTGATAGACGGCCGATTGCGTTTGGAAGAACTCAACGACGAGATCGCGGTAGCAGGAGTGGCTTCCGGTCGCGTCGATCGGTTGGTTTGTGAGGGCTGTCACCGAGGGAGAGAGCGGAGCGAGGCTAAGCTTGGCGATGTACTTTCCAAAACGGATGGCGGCCATGGTGTAGAAGGTTTCACCCAGTATGTGATGGGCGGCGGCGCCGATGGCCTCGAGCAACCGGCTGGGCCGGCCAACCGCTTTCAGCGCTTCTGATGCGGCACGGGCGACATCAGGGATCAGCGTACCGGGGGGATCTGATTTATTGGCCACCGATTCCTGACGCTTCTGAAAAGCGAAGTAGGTTTTGACGTCGCCGAAGGGCAGGACGGGAAGGTTTACCAGTAGGAAGTCCTGCGTGACTTCGCCGTCGGTGGAGGTTAGAAGGCGGGGTCCCTCGACGCCGATGACTTTGACTGCCATTCCTTTTAACGCGCGGATTTCGTCGGAATGGATGTCGCCGTGCGCGCTGGAGAGACGGGCTACGACGGGGTAAGATCGGCCGGGCTGGAAAATTCCTTGGGCCAGATGTTCGGGAATGTCGCGGCTAACATCGAGGACCCCGGTTAGGACGCCGTGGCTTTTGGCGTGGGCATCCCGGATCGCGTGGCGGTGGCGGTCGAAAACCCGGCGATTGACTCGTCCCATGGAGGCGACGATCTCCTCGATCATCTCCTTTTCGCCGGGTTGTTCCACTTCGAGACTCTCGTCATACTCGATCCATTCGGCGGGCATGTTCTATGGTGCACCATTTCATTCGCTGTAGAGTAAGGGGCGATCTGAGTCCCGCTGTGTGCGGCTTGGCTAACATAGGCAGGTGAATAATGCCCCGCCACTGGCGCGTACGCCGCGCGAAGCGCACTTGTACATAGAACTTAACCCCTGCGTATGCGGGGAGAAAAATGTGACCCACCGCGGGGGCAGCCAACTGCCCGGAGAAGGATTCATGGCCCGGCGCTACGAACTGAGCTGTCCGCAATGTGGAGCGGCCAGAGAGTTCTTTTTTCGCCTACCGGAATGGCCGCTAATGACACCTGGGTTTGGCGGCGACGAGCCTTCGGAAATCATTGACGCCGGACAATGGCTGGCGCTGGCCGATGTCGCATCAAAGTCGGTTCCGGCGACGCCGCCGGCCAGGCCGGAGGAACGGCATCGGCATTTTCACGCGATGCAGAATGCCGTATTTGCGCTCGAGGAGGTTTTGAAGTTCATCCCTTCCGGTGAGCAGTTTGTGCCCGACTCCGCAATATGGACCGCGGAGGGGCAGGCGATTCGCGTGCGTGAACCGGGCCGGTTCCGGCGGCTGCGGCTGGAAGCCGTTCTCAAAGCCTATCGCGGCATTCTGGAACAACTGCGCTGACTCCCGGTGCCCTGTGGCGCGTCATTAGCTAGAATGATTGGCAATCTATGCAAGCCCGCGCTACGGTTCTTTTTGGATTTGGGTTGCTGCTGCCGGCGCAGACGCCGCCGCATGTGTCCCGGGCGAAGGAGATCGTCTACACGGCTCCTGAGTCGGTGGACACAAGCATAGGGATGCGTGCGCACATTGAGCGCTATCAGACAGACCGGGGGGCGCTGTCACGCTACTACACGATGAACGAATCGCCGCAGCGCGTGAAGGCGTTTCGCACTTTTAATCAGGCGTGGCTGAAGGTGCTGGAGGCGCTCCCGTTTTCCACGCTGCCGCATGACGCGCAGGTGGATCATATCCTTTTGACGAACATTATCCGGCTGGATATGCGGCGGCTGGATCAGACAGAGCAACGATTAAACGAAGCGCTGCCGCTGCTGCCATTCGCTCCTGCGATTTTTGAATTGGTGGATAACCGGATACGCGTGGAACCGCCGGATTCGGCGAAGATCGCGGCGACGCTATTCCGGCTGGAGAAGGAGATTGCCGGCGCGCGGAAGGAAATCCCTTCGCGGAAGGGTACGGCGAAGCCCGCGACGGCGAACCGTGCGGCGCGATTGACACGGGAGTTTATCGCGGCGCTGAAGGATTGGAACACCTTTTACAACGGCTACGATCCGGCGTTCTCCTGGTGGACCTCCGAGCCATTTGCCAAGCTCAACAAAGCCATGGAAGGCTACGCGGACGACCTGAGAGAGAAGCTGGCGGGTGTGGCGAAAACAGATAACGATACGATTGTCGGCGACCCGATTGGAGACGCGGCGCTGCGTGCCGAGTTGCGATATGAAATTGTCCCCTACACGCCCGAAGACCTGGTGAAGATCGCCGAGAAGGAGTTCGCCTGGTGCGACCGGGAGATGTTGAAGGCGTCGCGCGACCTGGGCTTTGGCGACGATTGGAGGAAGGCGCTGGAGCATGTAAAGAACCTCTATGTACCGCCGGGACAACAGGCGACATTGGTTCGCGACCAGGTGTTTGAAGCCATCGATTTTGTAGAGAAGCGCAATCTGGTCACCGTGCCGCAGTACACCAAAGATATTTGGCGCATGCGAATGATGACCCCGGCCGAGCAGCGGATCAACCCGTTCTTCCTGGGCGGGGAGCAGATTATTGTGAGCTTCCCGACAGCGGAGATGCCGCATGAAGCAAAGCTGATGAGTTTGCGCGGGAATAATATTCATTTCTCGCGGGCGACCGTGCACCATGAAGTAGTTCCCGGGCACCATTTGCAGATGTACATGACTAACCGGTATCGCCCTTACCGGCGCAGTTTCTATACACCGTTCTGGATCGAAGGCTGGGCGCTTTACTGGGAGATGCGGCTGTGGGATCTCGGCTTTCCGCAAACGCCGGAGAACCGCATCGGCATGCTGTTCTGGCGCATGCACCGGTGCGCGCGGATTCTGTTCAGCTTGAACTTCCATCTTGAAAAATGGACCGCGCAGCAGTGCGTGGACTTCCTGGTGGAACGTGTGGGGCATGAGCGGGAGAACGCGGCCGCGGAGGTCCGGCGGTCGTTTGAAGCCACTTACCCGCCGTTGTACCAGGCAGCCTACATGCTGGGCGGATTGCAGTTCCGGGCGCTGCACACAGAGCTGGTTGCATCCGGAAAAATGACCGAGCGCGCGTTCCACGATACCATCCTGCAGTCCGGGACTATGCCGGTGGAACTTGTCCGCGCGACGCTGTTAAAACAGCCCTTGACGGCCGGCTTCCAGTCGAGTTGGCGCTTTTACGGGCAACCCTAAATCTATGACAAAACCAAACTGGCACGGTGTATTCCCCGCGGCCACAACGCACTTCAAGGCGGACTATTCGCACGACCTTCCGGCGTTTCAGACGCACCTGGACAAAATGATCAAAGCCGGCGTGCACGGGATGGTGGTTCTGGGCTCGGTGGGCGAGAACGTGGCCCATGAGTACCACGAGAAGATGACGGTGCTGGAGGCCGCCAAAGAAGCGATTGCAGGACGCGTACCGTTGCTTTCCGGCGTTGCGGAGAACACGACAGCGCTGGCCTGCCGCTATGCGCGGGACTGCGAGCGGCTGGGGCTCGACGGGCTGATGGTGCTGCCGGCGATGGTATATAAGTCCGATCCGCGGGAGACGCTGGCGCATTTCCGGAGCGTGGCCCGTGCGAGTTCGCTGCCGGTAATGATCTACAACAACCCGCCGGCGTATGCGGTGGACGTCACCCCGGAGATGTTCGTGGAACTCGCCGACGAGCCGACGGTGGTTTCGATCAAAGAGTCGTCGGACAATCCGCGGCGGATCACGGACATCATCAACCTGGTGGGCGACCGCTACATTCTGTTCAGCGGCGTGGATGACCTGGTTATGGAAACGGCGATGCTGGGGGCGGTGGGTTGGATTTCCGGCCTGGTGAATGCGTTCCCCCATGAGAACCGGGCGCTGTGGGACTTGATTCTTGCCGGAAAATGGAACGAGGCATTGGAACTTTACCGGTGGTACACGCCGCTGCTGCACCTGGACACGCATGTGAAGCTGGTGCAGTACATCAAGCTCTGCGCGCAGGAGACGGGGCTCTGCAGCGAGACGACGCGGCCGCCGCGGCTGCCGCTGGAGGGCGCTGAACGCGAGCGGATATTGGCGATTATTCGGAAGGCTATCGCGACTCGTCCGGCGCTATGACCGAGATTGAGTATGTCGATTCCCATACCGGCGGAGAGCCGACGCGGACTCTGATCGCCGGCGGGCCGTTCTTAGGGGACGGTTCGATGGCGGAGCGGCTGGCGGTGATGCGCCGGGATTTCGATTGGGTGCGGTCGGCGGCGGTGAATGAGCCGCGTGGATCGGACGTGATCGTCGGTGCGCTGCTGTGCGAACCGAACGGCGTCATCTTCTTCAACAATGTCGGTTATCTGGGTATGTGCGGGCATGGGGCGATCGGAGTGGTGGCGACGTTGGCTTACCTGGGCCGGATTCGTGCGGGGGAGCATGTCATGGAAACACCGGTGGGGGCGGTTACGGCAACTCTGCATGAAGACGGGCGGGTGAGCATCGGCAATGTAGCGAGCTACCGGTACTTGAAGGGAGTGAAGGTTCCGGTAGAGGGGCTGGGGAGCGTTACGGGCGATGTGGCCTGGGGCGGAAACTGGTTCTTCCTTGTGGAGGATCATGGCCTCGAGTTGGAGCTTGCGAACGTGGATCGATTGTCGGATGCGGCTTGGCGGATTCGAATGGCGCTGCGGGCGGCCGGTGTGACCGGCGCCGATGGGGCGGAGATCGACCACATCGAACTTCTGTCGGGGAATCGAAATTTTGTGCTTTGTCCCGGGAAGGCCTACGACCGGTCGCCGTGCGGGACGGGAACATCGGCGAAACTGGCGTGCCTGGCGGCGGATGGGAAATTGGCGCCGGGCGAAGTGTGGCGGGCGGAAAGTATCGTGGGCAGTGTTTTTGAAGGAACATACCAAACCGATGGCGCGTATATCCGTCCAACGATCACTGGCCGGGCGTGGATCAGCGCGCATGGCAAGTTGATCCTGGACCCAAGCGATCCCTTCGTTCACGGCATATAACATGACCCCATCGCCCGACGTGATCATCGTCGGCGCCGGAATTGTTGGCGCGGCCTGCGCCTACGAACTGGCGCAGGCCGGGGCGCGTGTTGAGGTATTGGAAAGCGGGATTGCCGGGGGCGGCGCAACCGCGGCGGGGATGGGGCACTTGGTGGTGCTGGACGACAACGAGCCGGAACTGGCGCTGACGAAGCTGTCGGTGAGTCTATGGCACGAGTTGGCGAAGACGCTTCCGGCGGCGGCGGAGTTCTGGCGTTGCGGAACGCTGTGGATCGCAGCGGACGCGGTGGAGTTGGCCGGGGCCAAAGCTAAATTGGACATGTACACACGCCATGGGCTGGCGGCTGAGCTTTTGGACGAGCGGCAGTTGTATGAGGCGGAGCCGCAACTGCGAGCGGGGTTGGCAGGGGGCCTGTTGGCCGCGAACGATGCGGTGGTTTATGCGCCGGTGGCCACACGATTCCTGTTGGAACAGGCCAAGGCGAGAGTCACACGGACGACGGTGGCCAATCTGGATGAATTGAAGTCCGGGGCCGTTGTTTGCGCGACGGGTTCCCTGACGCCGGCGCTGATTCCGGAACTGCCAATACGGCCGCGGAAAGGGCATTTGGCCATTACGGACCGTTACCCAGGGTTTGCGCGGCATCAGCTTGTGGAACTGGGCTATTTGCAGAGCGCACATGGGGAAAGTGGCGAATCGGTAGCATTCAATGTGCAGCCTCGGCCGACTGGCCAGCTATTGATCGGATCTTCGCGGCAGTACGGCGTGGATACGGCATCTATCGACGCACCGATTTTGTCGCGAATGTTGGAACGAGCGTTCGGTTACATGCCCGGTCTGCGCGATTGCCGCGTGGTTCGAACGTGGACCGGATTCCGGGCATCGACACCCGACAAGCTGCCGTTGATCGGAAAGTGGCGCGGGAATATTTACCTGGCTACGGGGCATGAGGGCCTGGGTGTGACGACGTCGCTGGGGACAGCGAAAATACTGGCTGCGGAGATTCTGGGACGGCCTTCGCCGATTCCGCCGGCGCCGTACCGCGTGGAGCGATTTCATGATTAAGATTCGCTGCGATGGCCGGGAAATATCCGTACGCGAAGGGACGAGTGTGGCAGCGGCCTTGCTGGGTGAGGGCAATTTGGAGCTTCGGCGGTCCGCGACCGGCGCGGCGCGCGGGCCGCTTTGCGGAATGGGCGTTTGCATGGAATGCCGGGTGACGATCGATGGGGAGGCTCATCGATTGGCCTGCCAGACACTGTGCGTAGCGGGGATGGATGTCAAGACTTTATGAAGTTTGACCTCGTAATTATCGGGGCTGGGCCGGCGGGTCTGGCGGCTGCGCGGGCGGCGATCCGAGCGGCTCACCGCACGGGCCAATCCGTGGCGGTGATCGATGACAATCCCGCCGCCGGCGGGCAGATTTGGCGGGGGAGTCCACAGATTCCACTCCCCGCTGAGGTACGGTTCTTTTCCCAAACCAGAGTTTTCGATTTACGGCCGGGGTTTGTGGTGGAGACGGATTCACAAGGAAGCATTGAAGCTTCGAAATTGATTCTGGCGACCGGGGCGCGCGAATTGTTCCTACCCTTTCCGGGGTGGACTTCGCCGGGAGTATTCGGCGCGGGCGGGCTGCAGGCGTTGGTAAAGAGCGGGCTCCCGGTGAAAGGGAAGCGCGTCGTGGTGGCGGGTTCGGGGCCGTTGTTATTGGCCGTGGCCGCGGCGCTCCGGAAAGAAGGAGCGCGGGTGGTGGGGGTCGCCGAACAGGCGGCGTTAGGGCGAATTCTTCCATTTTTGCGGCGTTATCCGGCAAAGTGGCCTCAGGCGTTGGGACTGCGCGCCCGGTTGTTGGGAGTGCGTTGCTGGAACGGCGTGTGGCCGGTGCGCTTCGAGGGTGGTGTGGTGAGCCTCTCGACCGGGAAGAAAGTAAGCGTCGATTACCTTGCGTGCGGATTCGGACTGGTGCCGAATACGGAGGCGGCCCAGTTGTTGGGCTGCAGGTTGGACGATGGATTCGTGGCTGTGAATAGCAGGCAGGAGACTACAGTCCCCGGGGTCTATTGCGCGGGGGAGCCGACGGGAATTGGCGGACTCGATAAGGCGCTCGAAGAGGGAGAGCGCGCAGGGGCGGCGGCGACTGGTCAGCCAATAGTGCGGGGAAGGACGCACTCAGGCGCCTTCGTGCGCGACTTGGCGGCGGCGTTCCAGCTTGACGCGAGGCTAATTGATTTAGCCGAACCGGGAACGATGGTTTGCCGTTGCGAAGATGTCACGCGCGAAACGCTGCAGGGCTACCGGCAGTGGCGGGAGGCGAAGCTCCTGACGCGTTGCGGGATGGGTCCTTGCCAGGGCCGGATTTGCGGGCCGATTACGAACTGCCTGTTTGGTTGGACGGCCGGTTCGGTGCGTCCTCCGTTGGTGCCGGTGGCGGCAGGGCGGATGGCTAAAACAGATACTTAAGCCCGAGCTGCATTTCGCGGTTATTCAGAGCTGTTCCGCCGATACGGCCAAAGTCGGCAGCGCCAAGGGAGCGCGAGGGCGCGCTGAACTGCGGCGTGTTGAGGAAATTGAACGCCTCATATCGGAATTGGATCCGGTGGCCTTCGTGCGGTTTGAATTCCTTGAATAGCGCAAAGTCCCACGTTTTCTGGCCGGGCGCATCGAAGAGCGAAACACCGGCATTGCCGTAGCCGAGCGGTCCGAGGAATATGCCTTCGCCGGCGCACCCGTTGCATTTGGACCGTACAAAGGCGGAGGTGTTGAACCAGCGATCGATGGTGCGGTCCTCATAGACGCGGTCGACGGACTGGCCGGCGGCGATGTGCGGCCGGGCGAACGAGGATGGCCCGGTATTCTGGGAGTCGCCGGTTTGAGAGACGGTAACTGGCAGGCCCGAAGTGAGTTGGACGATTCCGTTGACAGACCACCCGCCGAGTACCCAGCTCTTGAAGCCGGTAGCGGTACGGAGCCAGGGAATCTCCCAGATCTGAGCGAAGACGAACCGGAAGCGCTGGTCAATCTGCGAGCGGCCATAATCTGCCAGGCGGTCGCGCGGATTCTGCGTAAAGGAGTTGCCGTAGGGGCCGCCCTCATTGACTCCGTAGCCGATATACATCGCCTTCTGGAAGTTGAAAGATCCGGTGAAGGTCAACCCCTTCGAATACCGTTTCTCGGCGCGGAACTGCGCCGCGTGGTAGTTCGAGTTGGTCCAGGACTCCAGGCGCCGAACGGTGCCAAGTGGAAGCAGAGTGTTGGGGTCTCTTGAATCGGCGTAGAACTGGTAGGGCCGCCGGCCCTGCACCGCGGCGGGCCCCGGATCGGGATTGTTGTAGTTCATCACGGGCATGTCGAGGTGTGACCCGGCGCTGCCGACGTACGCGATGCCGGTGACGAAGTTCTGGCCGAAGCTCTGTTCGAGTTCTGTCGTCCACTGCCAGATCTTGTTGTTGAGATACATGGACCTGTTATCGCGGTCGGCTTTCAGCCAGCCGAGCATGACCAGAGCCGCCGGTCCGCCGCCAACGGGCGATCCGGCGAATGGATTCTGAATCGTGGCGGTCGGGCGATTGCGATCGTTCTGGAAGACCGTTGAGCCGGAGAATGGCGGATTCAGTCCGAGAATATTGAAGTTGTTCGTCTGCTGCGGGGAGTAGAAATGACCGGAACCCATGCGCAGCACCATTCGATCCGTGAAGCGATAGACGATGCCGAGGCGCGGCATGATCTGTTTCCAATTGATGTCGTAGAGCGGTTCGACAACGCCGGGATTCGGCACCAGCAACGGAATGGTGGCGCCGTTAACTACCTTCACATCTTTGTTCTCAAACGATAAATTGCGGATGCGCCCATTGGCGTCAGTGACCGCGCCGTACCAGTCCCAACGCACGCCGAAATTGACGGTCAGCTTCTGGCTCACCTTCCAATCGTCCAGCCAGTACAGGCCAAACTTCTGCTGATGCATGTCGTTGGTGGGCACGCCTTCGGCCGAGTTCGAATTGAGCGGGATACCGATCAGGAAGGCGGAGAAGGCATCGGGAATTCCGGCGATATCGGCGGAGAAAGTGAGTTGACCGCGCGGCTGGTTCGAGGCTTCATTGACAACGGGACTGTTCCGCCATTGGCCGCCGAACTTGAAGTTGTGCTTGCCGCGATTGATGGAGAATGAATCGGCAACCTCGGACGTTTCGTTCGTATTAAAGGTGACGTTGCCGGAACCGATGCCGGAGAACGACGTGATGTTGATGTTGGGAAGGCCCTCTTCGCGGGGGGTGAGCGTGCGGTTGTTATCGCCGGTGACGCGCATGTCGAGTCCGAGATCACGGTGGGTGAAGTCGGTGTTGGTCTGGAAGGCCACCTGATTGGCGCGGATACGGTTATAGCCAACGCGGAGGTCGTTCAACATTCGCGGATTGACCATCCACGTGTGGCCAAAGCCGACGTTCTGCGCCAGGAACTGCGTGGTGAACTGGTTGACTTTGAGCAGCGGCTGATTGAGCCATCGAGAGGGTACCGCGACGTATCGCCCGAAGAGCCGGTGGCTGTCGTTGAAGCGGTGATCGACACGGGTCAGGTATTGATCGGAATCGAGTTCCTGGTCGTTGGATCCGGCCAGGTTCTGGGTGCTCTTGCTGGCGAAGGCGACGGCGTCCATATTCGGCAATGGCATGAAGCCGCCTTCGGGCAGCGGCGAACCCTTCTTCGCGGTCAGAATATTTTGCGATACCGGGTTCAGCAGCGATCGAGGAATGATATTGTTCGGAAACGGCGGCGCATCACTGGGAAAGCGAATGGCGCGGGAAACGGCCGGGTTCGGATCACTGGGATACCAGCGATTGCCCGGCTGGATGATCTCCGACATGTCACCGCTTCGCATGGCCACCGTTGGTACCGTTGCTCGGGCGGGTGTGCCGCGGCGTTCGCGCCGCCCCTCGTAATTGGCCAGGAAAAACGTCTTGTCGCGAATGATGGGACCGGAGAAAACTCCACCGAACTGGTTACGCCGAAGCTTATTCTTCGGCTGATTGGGAGCCAGGAAGAAACCGCGCGCATCGAAGACGTCGTTGCGGAGAAACTCGAAACCGGTTCCGTGATAACGGTTGGTGCCGCTTTTAATGGACACATTGGCCTGCGCGCCGGAGTTCATTCCGTATTCGGCGGAGTAAACGGCGCTTTGAATCTTGAATTCTTCGATAGCCTCAATGGACGGCACGAAGAGCATGGAGGATTTGAACCCGTCGGTTGCCGAGACCCCATCGAGCGTGATGTTTTGATTCGCATCGCGCTGGCCGTTGGCGGACAGGCCAACGATTTGCCCGGGCATGGCGCGGGTGCCGATCGTCTGCTGCCCGTCGACGCCCATCCGCGCGGACCCATAGACAACGCCCGGCATTAGGGTCGCGGTCTGCGCAAAATTTCGGCCGTTCAGCGGCAAGTCCACCACTTTTTTGTGTTCGATAACCGAACCGAGCGTCGCGTCTTCGGTCTTCAACAGCGGCGCAGTCGAGGAAACCTCCACCTTCTCCGATTGCTGTCCAACTTGCAGTTGGAAGTCCAGGCGGCCCTTTTGATTCAATTCCAGTACAACGTTGCGCCGAACTTCGGTCTTAAAACCAGCGGCAGCGCAGGAAACTTCGTATGCGCCGGAATCCACGAGAGGGAAGATGTAGTTTCCGGTCTCGTTCGACGTAGCCGTTCGAACGTCGCCGGTTTCCACGCGAGTGGCTGTAATGGTGGCCCCGGCCACAACGGCTCCGGAAGCATCCGTTACCAGCCCCAGAATCTGCGTAGAAGCGGTCTGGGCATTTGCCGCGGCCGCCAGCAGGAAGAGGATGACGATACAACGCATGGCGATATACCTCCCAATGAGGCATCAGTATATCGGTTTGCGTTAAGGTTGGCGGGCCCGGCTTAACCGCGCCCAGGAAGCGGGATGACGGCGCCGTTCACTTCCGCGCCGGCGTCGCTCACCAGCCATACTAGAAGGCTGGCGACGTTCGCCGGCTGCACCCATTTGACGGGGTCCGCGGTGGGCATGGCCGTGCGGTTAGCCGGCGTGTCCATTGTGTTAGGAGACACGACATTGGCCCGGATACCGAATTCGCGGTTTTCCTCGGCAATGGTGCGGATCAGTGAGATAACGGCTGCTTTCGAAGCCCCGTAAGCGCCCAGGGTCGCAACGGGATTCAGGGCCGCCGACGTGCCGATAGCGACAATCGAACCCTTCCCCGCATTGCGCATAATAGGCAGGACGGCGCGCGTCAACACCCACGTCGGCCGCAGGTTGATGCCGATCATTTGTTCCCAGGTTTCGTCGGTAGCCTCGTCAATGCGCTGTCCGCCGGCGAAGCCTCCGACCAGGTGGACAACCGCGTCGATGCGCCCGTACATTTGCAGCACGTCCTCAATCAATTTGCTCACCGCTTCGGAGTTCTCCAACGGTACGGCGAAGTGGGTGAGAGCCGGGTGGTCCGGGTTCTTGGAGTGTTCGCTGCGATCCACGCCGACAACCTTGGCACCGTTGTCCAGGAACGCCTTTGTTACGACAGCCCCAAGGCCGCCGCTGGCGCCCGTAATGATCACTACTTTTCCATCAACCATTCGTTTCCTTATCCCAACATACAGGCTTCGGCCGATCCGCCGCCAGCCCAGCCGGCGGCGGATCGAAGACGCTAAAGTGTACTACTTCCAGACGTCATCGGCCGAAGGCCCGTACATTCCCGGAATTGGAACATTCTGCAGCCGTAGATAAACGCCGAGTTGCGCGCGGTGATGGATCATGTGATTGATCGTCTCCCTTACGGCCTCGACGCGGGGCTGGGTCATGGTGAAGATGTCGCCGTAGCTGAATTTCCAGTCCTTGGCCATCTCCTCGTCGGATACCTTGGCGATCCACTCGCGTCCGATCTGAGCGTTCTTATCGAAGTAATCGAGCAGTTCTTCGCGCGTACCTTTCACTTCGTATTTGAAGTCCGCCGGCAAGTGGAAGTGCTCGGTTTCGAGGATGAATTGGAACCAGGAGGGAATATCGGCCACGTGGCTTGCGAGGTAATCCAGCGCCATCGATTTCTCATGGGGCTTGTACTTGGAGGGTTCGACGCGTTCTAGGAGTTGACGGGTGCGCTTCATTTCGTTTTCAAAATCTGTGGTGAGTGATTGGCAGATTGTCATGAGGCAAAGTTACCAGCGATTGCAGACATCTTCTGTCCTCAAAGCGTGTGATACTTTTTTCATGCTGGAGACTTCGGCGCGGCTGTTGCGGCTGCTGTCGCTTTTTCAACGGAGGCGCTACTGGGCGGGCGCCGCGCTGGCCGGAGAGTTGGGCGTAACCGCCCGAACGCTGCGGCGGGACGTGGACAAGTTGCGAAGTCTTGGCTATCCGATTCATTCTAGTTCCGGAGCGGAGGGTGGGTACCAGATGGGCGCCGGAGCCGACATGCCGCCGCTGCTGTTGGACGACGATGAAGCCGTGGCTGTATTTGTGGGGCTGCAGCAGATCGCCGGAGTAGGCGAGGCGCCGGTTCGGGCGCTGGCAAAGATGGAGCAGATACTACCGCCTCGACTGGCGAAACGAGTCGCGGCATTGCGGGCCGTGGTTGTGACCTCAGGCCGGGGAGAAGTGGCCGTGGACGCACGGACGTTAACGCTACTGGCTGGAGCGTGCCGGGATCAGGAGTCGCTGCGATTTCGATACTCCGACTATGGCGGGAAAGTATCGGCGCGCCGTGTAGAACCGCACCGTCTGGTCGCTACGAAAGGGTTGTGGTACCTGGTCGGCTGGGACTTGGATCGCGAGGCCTGGCGGACGTTTCGCGTGGACCGGATCGAAGGACGGCCCGTGGCTGGGGAGCGGTTTTCAGCTCGCCCGTTGCCGTCTGGGGATCTAGCCTCGTTTGTATCCGACGGATATTGGCGTTCATTGGAAAAGTGCCGGGCGCGGGTACGCGTGATGGTGCCGGCCGAAGAGGCCGCGCGGCGGTATCCTGGTGGTGTCTTTGAAGCCATCGATTCGGAATCCTGTTACTGGGAGGCGGCAGCAACCTCATGGGAGAAGTTGGCGATGCATTTCGGGTGGATGGGTGTCGATTTCTTGGTGGATGGACCTGTGGAGTTGATCGCGGGACTCAGGCAGATGGAACAACGGTATAGGAATGCACTGAAGCATGCGCGTTGAACTGTTAGTCGTAGCAATGGGACTAGCGATGCAACTCCCTGGACAACACCTCGGACCGAGTGCCGTGGTGGCCGCCCTCGACGAGCAACTTCAACTTCGGTTCCGCGATACGACACTTGGATTTGGTATTTCAAGGCTGTGCGGGACGAACGTGCATGGCGCATTGGCACAGGCCAAACAGCCGCTCCGGCAGTTTCCGCAGCCGGGAAATCCTGTATGGCGAAACGAGGGCTGCGGAACAAAGGACTGGGCGCTATTTCGCCCCAGAAATCCGCAGGAGCAGTGGGTGGACGGCGAGATCAAACGAGCGCGACTCGAGATCTGGACCCTGCTGGTTGGCGGTGTGCGCCGGACGCTGGAAGGTCCGGTGGTGGCAGGCGTTGCGGCTCCAGGAGGGCTGAACGAAGTACGAGGTCAATTGCTGCCGCGGATCGCCAAATCGCCCATTCCGGAAGAAACCCTAGGATCATGGCAAGTCGTCGTTAAGCCGGTAAGAGCAACTCATGAATCGTGCATCGGATGTCACACCGATACAGGTAAACCGACGTACGGGCCGCCTCGCATCAAGAACCTCAAGCTGGGAGATCCGCTTGGGTATCTGGTCTATCTTTACCGCTAGTCCTCCCGCAGCACGAACAGCCGCGATGGATCGTCTTCCGGCAATAGGTAGTAGCGCCCGCCGCGAACGGTCATCCCTTCGTTGGTGAACACTGTGCCGCGATCCGTGGTCTGTACTTCGATACGGCGCATCAGTTCGAGCGATTTCGGGTTCAGGTAATCGACCGCTCCCTGTCCCTTGCCGCGCAAACCGCCGCCTATCAGACGATCGTCGATAAGCTTGAGATCCTGAAATCGGGTTCCCGTGGGATTGGGCCTTTTGGAAATCTGCTTGCCCTTTTTGTCCCATTCGTAGATTTCCAAAGTGTCCCAGTTCCCGCCGAAAAGGCGATTGTTGGACGCGGCGATGCAGCCGATGTGGTCTGAAACTTCGAACTGGCGGAGAAGGCGCAAGGTACGCTTGTCGCGAAGTTGAATGACGCTGGCGCTGTTGCGGCGATACTCGGCCACCGGGACCCAGAGATTCTCCCCATCGAGCGTGATTCCGCCGGGATGGAATTTATCGCCATCCTGAACTTCCACGATGTTGATGAGTTTCCCGGTGTGGCGGTTCAGCCTGGAGAGAAAGCCTTTCTTCTGCGCACGGTCGACGGAAGAGACCCACACAAATTCCGCTTCCACGTCGATCCCTTGCACATGATGCAAAGGTCCTTGAAGAACAATAGTTTCGACAACGGTAAGTGCGGCGGCAAGAAGGAACATTTCTATTCGATGGTAAGCGGCGACTCTTCGGGCTGTCCGGCGAGAGAACCAAACGTCCAGTTCAGGAGGAGCGGAGCTATGACGGTTGTCATCACCGCCATGACGACAACGACGCTGTACGCCTGCTGCGACACGGTCCCCATGCTGGCCCCAAGTTGCGCCACCACCATGCCCACTTCGCCGCGGGGTACCATACCGGCGCCGACGCGGCGGGCATCTTCGAAGCCTAAAGACCACGCGCCCAGCCCGCAGCCCAACAACTTCGAGACGATTGCGGCGACAGTTATGAGCGCGGCCAACCCGAGCACTTTCGGATCCCTAAGTACACGGACATCCAGCGCGAGCCCTATGCCGGCCAGGAAGAACGGAACGAGTAATTCGGTGACTCCTTGGGCCAGCACATGGACCCGGTGCTTCACGGTTTCCGAGAGCGCAACGCCAGCCAGAAACGCGCCGATAATCGCCGCGACGCCGGCATAACTGGCCAACAACGCCAAAGCGAATAGCAGAATCATGGCGACGCTGAACTGCGAATCGATCCCCTTCATCCGTTTCTCCAATTTTGGAAGAACGGTACCCACGGTTTTGCTTCCCACGCTTAGGACAAAAATCGTGAAGCCGATGGAGAGTACTGCCGTTGTAGCCAGTTGCACGATGTTCACTGGGCCTTGCGCGAGGCTGCTGACAACGGCGAGGACGATGAGGCCCAGGATGTCGTCGATGACGGCGGCAGCCAGGATAATGCGGCTGGCCAGCAGATTCAGCAACCCCATCCCGGCCAGCACCTGCGCTGTAATGCCAACCGATGTCGCCACCATAGCGGCGCCTACAAACAACGATTCGATGGGCGGCGCGCCACTCCAGTGATAGATGCCGTAGCCCATTCCGAACGGGACGATGACGCCAAGTATCGCGACGAGGGACGCGGTTTTCCCCACATTGACAAGATCCGATGCCCGGACTTCCAGCCCGACGCGGAAGAGCAGGAAAAGGACGCCAAGGTGCGCCAGTTCCTTCACCGATACCGGGCTTACGAGTGCGAGTACGCTCGGCCCAAGCACAACTCCAGCCAGGATCTCGCCCACGATATTGGGCATTTTCAGAGTCTCGGCAATCTCGCCAAGGATCTTGGCGCTCCCGAAGACAAGGAGCATCGCCAAGGGCAGGTCGGCGTCTCCGTGTCCCATAGTCATACTCCCTACTATGCCATCAGATTCCGGGCACTCGGTTTTAAAGTTATTCCGGTCTGCTGCCGATTAATTCATGTGGAATCAGCGAAGGGGCCGGATCGCCGGAAAAAGACCCGCGGCGGAAGCGATGAACCCGCGCGCGGCGCGCAATTGTGGCTGGAGCGGCCTGACGGGACGTGGCAAAAAATAGCCGTGCAAGTGCAGGATAGGGGTGACTTCGGCGTAGGCGTTTTGCTCGGTACAACGTTGCGGGAGGGGTCGTCTGTGATGGTGGAGGGCGGCGGCGTTAGCGCACCGGACGGGGGGCGAGCGCGCGGCTTTATTGCCTGGTGTACGGCGGTCTCGCCGGGAATTTTCCGAGCTGGGGTCGCCATTGAAGAAGGTCAAAAACGAGAGTCCTCGAAAGGCGGCGAATTCGAGGACTACTACGAGATTCTCGAGGTGAATCCGTCGGCTAGCTTCGACACGATTCACAAGATTTACCGGATACTTGCTCAACGGATTCATCCGGACAACCGGGAGAGCGGAAGCGAGGAAGGATTCAAACGGCTCTTGCGAGGCTACCAGATACTTTCGGATCCCGAGAAGCGTGCTGTTTTTGACGTGGAGAGATCGCGAGAGATGTCGAAACGCTGGCGCATTTTCGATCCCGATTCGGCTGTGCCGGGGCTGGAGCAGGAGCAACGGAAGCGCCGCGCAATACTTGCGCTGCTATACAACAAACGAATGCGTCAGCCCGACAATTGTGGAGTTGCCATCGCCGACCTCGAACAACTTCTGGCCGTTCCGCGCGAGCACTTGGAATTCTCGCTCTGGTTCCTGAAGGAACAGGCGTGGATTCAGAGGAACGACGCCGGCAAGCATCAAATTACGGCAAAGGGCGTGGAGCATGCGGAGGCGACGGGAGCTTGGCAGCCTCAGACGCCGCGGAGCTCGGGCCTGCTTTCTCCGGCGATGGCCCGTTAATTTGAAACGTTACGACGTGCTGGCCCTTGGGTAGCAAAATGACGTGGCGATCCTTGGCTTTCAGCCATTCGACGGAAGCCAGCGACCCGTCGATCTCAACGGCTCCGGGAAGCCGATCAAGGACAGCGATGGCCCGGTGGGAAGAGTTGTAGCTGATTTCGACAGCACCGGAATACGCGGACGCGGTTTTCACATCGCCATTGAAGTCGAGAATTCGTAAGGGCGGAGCCTGTTGAGCGGGCTCGACCGCCACCGGACCGGGGGGAAGCCACAAGGTATCGGGATTGGCGATCGGCCACAAGCGCCCGTTCACTTTCGCTGGACCGGACCAGGGGATGCCGGCCCCGTACTTGGAGTCGATAACGAGCCGTCCGGCGACATGATCGATCCGGTCGATGCGCGACGCACTGGAAGCGAGCAGGGGCAGATCCACTTTCCGTATGGAGTTCTCGAAATACAAGGCAACACGAGGGAAGGAACGAGTGGACAGATTAACAAGTTGGAAAAGTTCAGTGCCGGTCTGCTGTTTGGTGGGGTAGACGTCCTGATAGCGTTCGACGATGTTAATGTCGATCGCGAGTTTGTCCCGGTACGGAGTCACGTATTTTTCAGCGATCTGGGGGTAGCGCTGCGGACCCAGGTGCCAAATGGTAGCCGGATCCTCGATCAGGAAGGTGAAATCATGCTTGGCTAGCTGCGGAAGCAGCCGGTCCGATTCGGCACCAATTGCATCGCGCATTCGCGTGTCGAACTTGTCGTCTACATGAGTGAGGACGATGTCCAAATGCGGCAAAGTACGCCTGATTCGCGCGAGTTCGTTGAGCCACTCCTCCTGCATGCGCTGGGCAAGCGTGGCGCGGAACTCCAAGAGCTTCCCACGGAGCGGATGAGATTTATCACGAACAATCGCCACCGGATCGGCGTTATGAAGGGCACGGAATTCGGATCGTACGTCCTCGTTAAAAGGGGTGAACCTGGAAGGATTGTCGATGCCTTCCAATGATTCGAAATAGAGTTCGGCGAGGTTGATGCCATCCCATTGAAACCGATTAGACAGCGCGGCAATTCCCTGCTTCACGGCCCGGGCGCAATCCGGATTGACCAGATTCATCAGCTTGCGCCAATCCAGTTGCGCGTCCTGCAGGAGCCCGGTCTTCTCGCGCCATTCCGGGTGATCGGCCCAGAACTTTTCGGAAACGTGGGGAAGTTCCACCCAGGCGTAGATCAGGATCGCCCGGCGATGGCAGGCGTCGATGAGCTTCTTCAAGTACTCGTCACGTTGGGGGTCCGATTCGTAGTAGTGCCAGGCGGCAACGTGAAGGGCGCCGATCCCGGCCGCCCGCCATCGCTCCGCGAGGTAATCGGGATCGGCACGCAGACGGTATGAGCTGTCAAAAAATGCCCAGAGCCGTCCGGATTTGAATGGTGGCTCCAAGCCAAGACTGGCCAGCGCCTGAAGGATATACGGAAACCGTTCATGGCCCTTCTGCCCGGGCGTGACGTTAACCCAAAAGACGGCGCCACGGCCAATTCGAACTCCGGCAGCCATCGGCGCGCCAGTCCATTTCTCGCGCGAGAAGACCCTTGCGCCAGGCGGAACAGTGTAGACGGGCAGATCGAGGGTACGCTCCCAGATGATCGGCAGCGACTCGTCATGCGTATCGCGAATCTGGCGGGTTTGAACCCTTTTTTCCGTCGGGGCGATGCCGAGCGAGGCCGCGAATTCGGAATTGCCCTCAAGGATCAGCAGCGTGCCCTGTTCCACCCGGTAACGCCATGTCGACGTCGCTACAGGCATGCCAGCGGGAAGCACGATGACATTCGCGGCTCCGGTCGCGCCGGACGTCATGCCGATCGATTGCAGGATGGCGGGCCAGGAGCCGGGGTCTTCACCGGCTACGTGGAAATGAAACGACGGTTCGGCCGCCCGAACTACCAAGCCCAAGATAAGGGCCAGACTAACGCGATATGGCATACCAGAATCCTGCTCTTACGTCGTAGTAATTAGGCCGCCGGGGATTATCCTCATTTCGGGTGTAGACCCCGCGCAGAACCTGCAGGCTGAAGTTAATGTTCGGCGGCAGCGATGCCCAGCGGACGCGAAGGCCTGCGCCAAACTCCACGAAGTTCGCCCAGTATTGGCGCTTGGCGTCGGTATTGGCGTTGATGCTCGAAAAGGTCTGCAGCAGCGGACCGTGCGTCCAGCCGATCTTGTTCTGGCTGACGAACACGACGTCGTTGTCGAAGCGGCTGACGAACACGGCGTCATTGGCGGTCTCGGTGAACCAGCCTCGCTTCTCCGCGCCCAGCGGCGTTCCGATAACACGGGCATAGATCAGGCCGCCCCGAAAATCAGGCGTAGCCCGCGCCTGGTCCGGACGTTCCCGGTAGCTGAGTGCCGTACCCGCCTCCGCCCAACCCGAGAATCCATGCTTGACCCGGGTAGAGAACCCAACACCGAAGATCGCCGCGCTTTCAGAGAGATATTGGGGATTCGCGGACGTCGTGCGCGCTCTTTCGATTCCGCGGCCATCTGCCATCAGGCGGGCGCTGAAGTAGGGGCGAATAGGCACGCTGGCCAGCTTGAATTCGGTCTTGACCTGGCTGTAGGCGAAGACGTCCTGCCAGCGTGAACTGTACATGGGCAGCGCCCAGAATGTGGTTTGAATCAGCGAATGGCTGGCCGCCAGGTTCTTGTACGCCTTGTTGGCCTCGCTGGCGATTTTGTCGTCCGGAGCGCGGCGGGCGAGATCGAACCAGCGCACCGCATCATTGTCGTTCTTCAGAATATTGTTCGCCCATCCAAGCTTCAGCATCACGTCGAAATCGAGCGGATCGCTCTCATGGGCGATCGTCAGGTACTTCAGGGCATCCTTCATATAGCCCTTCTCGTACGACTTCCCGGCCAGCACCTTGGCCTCCACCTTTACTTCGGCGCGCGGCGTTTCCGGCCGCCGGCGGAGTTCCTTCGGCATTTTCAGCGCGGTTCGGACGCGGTCCGAGAGCTCGTTGTCGTCGCCTTTCAGCACTCGTTCGAGAAGCGGCAGCGCACCCGCCGTATCCATACGGCCCAGTTTCAGAAATCCGAGTTGAGCAGTAGAAAGCAGGTCGCCGGGCGCTGCTTTGACGATTTCCGCGAACTCCTTCTCGGCCTCTTCCTTGGCCTGCATTGCCAGATGGAGGTAGGCGAGTTCCCGGCGAAGGTCGATGTTGAGTGGGTCTAGCGCGAGCGCGCGCTGGAACTCATAGACATAGGGATAACGAGGATTCAACAGTTCGCGAGCCTGCTCCGCCACTCGCGGCTCCGCGCCGCGCGACGCGGCCAACAGCGCCGCGTGCGCGTCGGCTGTGCGGCCCATATTCGTGTAGACCCGTCCTAAATCCAGCAACAGCACGCGGTAGCCGGGTTTCAACTGCCAGGCGCGCTCATAGTGCTTGGCGGCCAATTCGAAGTCGTCGCGCAGTTCGGCCAGCTTCGCGAGTTCCTCGTGACCGGAAAAGTTATCGGGGATCTCCGCCAATGCCGTCTGCCACCGTTCGATGCCCTCTTTGAGGGGAGTATCAATGTTCTGAAAAGCCCGCTCGGCGGTGGGGTTTCCGAGCCGCCGAAGCCGGTCAAAGACTCGACGCGCCTGCACCGGCTGTTTCGTCTCGTAGGCGAGGAAGGCGAATTCCAGGGCGACATGGTGATCGGCCGGATCGCGGCGCATCGCTTCGGCAAACTGGTCGCGAGCCGCCTCCGCTTCGCCAATCCTCAGCAATGTATAGGCCAAGTCTTTACGGACAGCGATTTTCGCCGGATCGGCGGCCAGCCCTTGCTGGAAAAGGAGAATTGCCTGGTCGTAGTCCTTTTCACGCAGGGCCGCATAGGCGCGGTCGAGCGCCGGTTGAGCCTGGATAGCGAGTGAAAAAAGCGCCACGACGTTGGTAATTCTCGAAAACATGGCTTTGCTTTAGTAGTGGCGGCCGGAGGGCGGATTTCTCCGAAAAATCTGATAATGAGGCTTATGCCTTTTTCGGGAGTCGATTATTTTCTGTTAGACGGGTCACTGAGCGAGCAGGAGTTGCTGGTGCGGCGGACAACTCGCCAGTTCGTGGAGGACCGTGTGATTCCGGTCATTCGCGACTGTTTCAACGAGGGACGATTTCCCAAGGAACTGATTCCCGAAATGGGCGAAATGGGCTACTTCGGCGCCAATCTCGACGGCTACGGATGCGCCGGCATGAGCAATCTGGAGTACGGATTGATCATGCAGGAGTTGGAGCGCGGGGATTCCGGGCTTCGCAGTTTCGTAAGCGTCCAAGGCGCGCTTGTGATGTACCCGCTGTATGCCTTCGGAAGCAACGAACAGAAGGATCGGTGGCTTCCATCGTTACAACAGGGCAAAGCGATCGGCTGCTTTGGGCTGACCGAGCCGCAGTTTGGTTCGAATCCGAGCGCGATGCTGACGCGAGCCGTTCGAGATGGCGGCGGTTGGATTCTGAACGGCGAGAAGACCTGGATTACGAATGGCTCGCTGGCCGATGTAGCCATCGTCTGGGCGCGGGCAGAGGAAGGTATTCGCGGTTTCGTAATCGAAAAAGGCACGCCCGGGTTTACCGCGCGAGACATTCACGGAAAGCTCTCGATGCGGGCTTCTGTGACGTCGAGCCTGTCGATGATCGACTTACGGTTGCCGGATTCGGCGATGCTTCCTGGGGCGAAGGGACTGAAATCTGCGTTGGCATGCCTCTCGCAGGCGCGATTCGGAATCGGATGGGGCGTGCTGGGCGCGGCCATGGACTGCTACGAAACCGCTCGGCAGTACGTCATCCAGCGGAAGCAGTTCGACGACCGTCCGCTGGCGTCGCATCAATTGGTGCAAGAGAAACTCGCCTGGATGGTCACGGAAATCACCAAAGGCCAGATGCTGGCGCTGCACGCGGGCCGGTTAAAGGATGCCGGCAAACTGGCGCCCCACCACATTTCGATGTTGAAACGGAACAACGTCGCCATCGCGCTCGAGTGTGCGCGGCTCAGCCGGGATCTTATGGGCGCGAACGGAATCATGGACGAGTACCCTATCATGCGCCACATGGCCAACCTGGAAACCGTTAAGACGTATGAAGGGACCGACCACGTCCACTGCCTGGTGATCGGTGAGCACGTAACGGGAATTGCGGCTTACCGTTAGGCATGGCTATACTGTAAGAAGGCTTTTGCTTTTATGATTCTGTCCGTAATTCTGACGATCATCCACGTCATCGTGTGTCTGTTCCTGGTTATTGTCGTGCTGCTGCAGAGCGGCAAAGCGGCGGATCTGGCAGGCGCGTTTGGCGGTATGGGTTCCCAAACCGTGTTTGGTCCGCGGGGCGCGGCGACGGCATTGAGCCGGGCGACGACAGCCTCGGCGGTACTCTTCATGGTGACATCGTTAGGGTTATCGATCATTTCGACGCGGCAGTCCGGCACAGCGGGCGGTGGCGCGAAATCAGTCCTGGAAACGGTCAAAGACCCCAACGCGGCTCCCACGCCGACGGCTCCGGGTTCGGTACCGCCTCCCATGGCCCCCGGCGGCGACAAGCAGCCGGTGATCGAACTGCTCGATCCGGAAACTGGCAAGGTTGTCTCCAAGCAGCCGCTACAGATTCCCCCGCCTCCGGCAGCCGGTCAGGAACAGAAGAAGCAGGAACAAAAGAAGTGAGCCACGAGTTTGCGGAGGTGGCGGAATTGGCAGACGCACTAGCTTGAGGTGCTAGCGGGTAACACCGTGCGGGTTCAAGTCCCGCTCTCCGCACCATTTATTATCAATAATTTACGGCACAATACTAGCTTTTCGAGAACTAGTGTTGTGCCGTAATTGTTTCTGTTAGCGACACACGGATCCCCCCCTGATGATGTTGCGTGTCCGCTCTCGACTGCCGTTCACCCCGGCGAGGCTATTTTTGAGGATCAAATGCATTGCCCGTGAGTTCTGTCCGCGGTCAACGGACCGGAGAATAGCGTCGTCGTCCCTGGTTGGGGGCCCTTGCTTAAGCTACTCGTACAGCAACTCTGCATACCGTTTCTCCGCAATGAGATACTCTTTCGCCGCATGCCACTCTGACTTGCTCCCTGCCATTCTCGCCATGCCGATTTCGAACTTCTTCGCTGCCTCCACTAGACCTGCCACATAAACGAAAGTCTTGGGGCTATTGATCATTTGCCAGATCTCGTTCGAATTGTCGACCAGGACACGGTCCAATTCGGGCGGTTCATCATAGTGCGGACGGGGACTAATCGCCTCAAATGCCTGAAATGATGGCTCATCGTAGTAAAGAGCCAGGTCCTTACGGAAGTCGTTCATGTACAGCATCTCCATGCCGCTCTTGGCGCCATAGAATAGCCGTACCTTCCCCTTCCATCCGCCAACCGTCTGGTAGATTCGGCGCACAAAGGCCCGAAACGGCGCGATACCTGTACCGGTACCGACCATCAGGAGATTCGCATCGGGGTTTGGAGGCATCTCAAACTGAACACCGTATGGCCCGATGATCGGAATCGCGTCTCCTGGATTCGCGTCGCAAAGGAAATTCGAGGCGCGGCCCGGATAGCGCTCTCCGCTGATGTCGTCGATCGAGAAGCACCGCCGCACGCAGATCGATATCGTGTCGCCCTTTCCATCGTCGCCACCCTGCGGACTGGCAATCGAATACAACCGCAGATGATGCGGATTGCCGAACTCATGTGGCGCTGGGGCCAGAACTCCGATGCTCTGCCCTTCGACGAACTTGAACGACACATCAGGCAGTCGCAGCACGAGGTGCCTCACTTCCGCCTCCCAACCCAACGGCGTGATCCGTTCACTGCTGACCAGGGTCGTTTCGTAAGGATTGTTCACATCAAAGTCAGAAAGTCTCATGATTCACCTCGCTTTATCCGTGTCCGGAGCCAGTCAGCTTGCCTGAATGGCATTCGCCCTTGCCGCCGCAGCCACCGCCGCAGCCGTGAAGCATAAACTCAAGCATGTCCTTGTCCGGATTGCTACATTCGGACCGCCGCCGCGCCGCGCGTTGGACCAGAACCCAGATGCCGAGGAGTACGAACATGCCGGCAACGACGCGCAACAACATTTTGAGGCCTTCCAGAATCGTCATTGTCCGCCTCCCATACCTGCAAATCCCATAAATGCCATCGAAAGGACGCTCGCCAAAACGAGTGTCAAAGCAGTTCCACGCGCCAGGCTCGGGACATCGGATAGGTCCGTCCGTTCCCGCACCAGCGAAAGGAGAACCATCGCCATACAATACCCGCCGCTCGCTGAGAGAGCGAAGACGGTGCTCTGCAGCAGGTTATATCCGCGTGTCGTCTGGAATAGTGGCACAGCGAGGACTGCGCAGTTTGTCGTGATCAGCGGCAGGTATATGCCTAGCTCCCGGAACAATGCCGGGCTCTTCTTCTTGATGAACATCTCAGTCAACTGCACAGTGGCGGCGATGATGATGATGAAAGTGATCAGCCGCAAATACTCGGCGTGGAAGAATACCAGAATCAGGTTTGTCCCGAACGAGAGGATTGAGCTGACCGTGATGACGAACATCACCGAAACGCCCATGCGCCAGGATGTGGAGAACTTACCAGATAGTCCTAGGAATGAACACATCCCCAGGAAGACACACAGGACGAAGTTGTTGATGAGGAATGCATCGACGAAGATATGGCTGAGAGATTCGTTCATGGCTTCACCTCCGCATGCTGAATTTCAACCAGCGCAGCGCGTTCCTTCGCTTCCTTCCGTTCCCGGAAACTCGCGAACACCAGCAGCCAGATGGCGAGTGAAATAAAGCCTCCCGGCGGCAATAGAAATAGCACCCACGGTTCAAAATTCGGCCCAAACAGAGGGAAGCCCAGGAATGTCCCCGCTCCGAGAACTTCGCGCACCGTCCCCAGGCACGTGAGCCCGAACGCGAACCCCAGGCCCATGCCGGCGCCATCTAGAATCGATGGAATCACCGGCTTCTTCGCGGCGAATGCCTCGGCCCGCTCCAGGACCAGGCAGTTGGCGACAATGAGCGGGATAAATGGGCCTAGCGCCTTGTAGACTGGAATGCTGATCGCCTTTACGAAATAGTCCGTTATAGTAACGGCGGTCGCGATGATCGCAATAAATGTCGCGATGCGCACCTGCTTGGGTACATGCTTGCGAATGGCCGCGATGATACCGTTGGCGCAGGTCAGTACAAACGCCGTCGCCAGGCCCATTGCAATCGCGTTTTGCACACTGTTGGTAATCGCCAACGTAGGGCACATGCCGAGGATTTGGACGAAAGTCGGATTCTGCCGCCATAGACCGTTAACAAAGGGGTTTGGAGCCGTGTCTTTCATCAGTTCCCTCGCTCAATTCGTTCCCGGTGCCGTTCGATCACAGGAGCCATCTCCCCGATACTGGCGGACAGCATTCGGCCGACCGCGCGAGAAGAGATCGTTGCACCGGATATCGCGTCGATCTCCCATGGATTCCGCTTGGTCCCATGCTTAACAGCCCCAACCGGGTGCGATGCATCGAGTGCTTTGAAGTTCGCCAGGAACTCGGGATCGGAACCGATTTTGTTCCCCAATCCCGGGGTCTCCCGCATCTCGACTACAATTAAGCCGGTGATGAGCTTCTTCTCCGGGGCGTAGGCGTACATGGCGGAGATGACATCGGCATACCCCCGCGCACTCGCTTCCAGCACAACGCCTACCAGCTTGCCGTGAGCGTCGTATCCGGCGAAGATTCGCTTTGCCCCACCGGCCTGGCCGTGCGCAATGACGATCTCTCCCGAAGGTTCGACTTCGTAAACCACCTGCTTCTCCATTCCCGGCAGCAGTTGAGTCAGCGATTCCCGCAGAATTGTTTCCTGGTTCACACGGATGAGACTCTGCGTCAGAAGATGGGTGCCGACAATCAGTACTCCGCAAAGCAATGAAAGAAAGCCGAGAAATCGGATCATGACCGAACTCTTCATTGGGCACCTTCCGCATTTCTGGCGCCGTAAGGCCGCGGCGGTGTCAGTCTGTCGATCAAGGGCGACAAGGCATTGCCAAGCAGGATCGCGTACATCACACCTTCGGCCAGCCCTCCGAGGTTGCGTATCAATACTGTGAGCACGCCCATCAGAACTCCGTAGATCCACATCCCGCGCGGCGTCACCGGCGAGGCCACCGGATCGGTCGCCATGAACGTCGCCCCCAACAGAAGTCCACCCGTGAAGAGCACAAAGAGCGGGTCCGGATACAGTTCCGGGTTTGCGATGTGAAAGAGCGCCCCTGTCCCCAATGCGCCGCTCAACATAGCCACCGTGATGCGCCAATCCATCATGCCGCGCGCAACGAGGTATGCGCCGCAAAGCAGGATGAGAAAGCTGGGCATTTCCCCCGACGAACCGGCGCGGTGGCCCCAGAACAATGGCCACGGATCGGAGTAGAGGTGGTCGAATTTCTGGAGAACCAATGGCGTTGCACCTGTGAACCCATCCACACGCACGGAAGAGATCCACTCGGCCAGCCCGACTGGTTTCATCAGCGGAGCGGTCCAAGTCGATGGGATGAATTCCCAGAACCGGCTTGCGGTTAGACCTGGAGTGTAAGCTGTAATCGCCACCGGGAACGCCGCCTGCAGAAACGCGCGTCCCACAAGCGCCGGATTAAACACGTTGGACCCCAACCCCCCGAACAGCACTTTGCCTGGAAGAATCGCGATCAAACTGCCCACAGCCGCCATCCAAAGGGGGAAGCCCGGAGGCAGCGTCAGTCCCAGCAGGAGTCCGGTGATGGCGGCGCTGTAGTCACCAACCGTCGATTTTGAGCCCGCGATACGTCGCGCCGCGTGCTCAGAGAGTACAGAGCATCCGGTAGTGACAATCAACAGCACCGCCGCGCTGATGCCAAACATCCAAATGGCGAAGACGGCGATCGGCAGCAGGGCGTAGACTACATGCCGCATGATTTTGTCTACCGACAGTGGACCGTGCATATGCGGCGACGTGCGGACCTCGATGATCGTCGTTGTGGCGCCACTCATTGGCGGGCCTTCCTCTCGCGGTTCATCTGCTTTGCGACGCGGAAATATTGCACCAGCGGAATGTGGGCAGGGCAAACGTAGCTGCAACAACCGCATTCGAAACAGTCATTCAGGTGGTAACTCGATTCCATCTCCTCATAGCGTTCCTTTCGGGCCAGCAAGCCGAGATGCGAGGGGTCCAGATGAAGAGGGCAGACATTGACGCATGCGGCGCAATGGATGCAGGGAAACACCCGCAGATTGCCGTTGGCTTCTGCCTTGGTCAAGACGAGTACGCCTGTGACGCCTTTGGTCAGTGGGATGTCGAAAGAGCCGATTGCTGAGCCCATCATCGGCCCGCCCAGGACCACTGAAGACGCTTTGTCCGTGCAGCCGGCCTGTTCCAGCGCCCACCGCAAAGGCGTACCTAACGGAATGAGATAGTTCCCAGGCTTTGTGATAGCCGGGCCGGCAATCGTGACGACGCGCTCGATCAGTCCCTGCCGGCGAGGAAGAAGTTGGCCAATCTGGGCCAGTGTCGCAACGTTGAACACGGCAAGCCCGACATCTGCGGGAAGCCCGCCGGACGGGATCTCCCGGCCCAACAAAACCTTGACAAGCATCTTCTCGGCGCCCTGCGGATATTTCGCCGCGACGGCTTCAATCGTGATATCCGTGCGATCGCCATTCGCCTTGCGCAACTCCTCCAGTGCGTCCGGCTTGTTATCCTCAACCCCGACCACAGCCCCGCCCGCTCCCACCGCTCGCATCGCCACGCGCGCGCCGTGCAGCACTTCACGCGGGTATTCGACCATCACTCGATGGTCTGTCGTCAGATACGGCTCGCACTCGCATCCGTTCACCACGACCGTGTCGATCTTCTTTCCCTCCGGAACGCGCAGCTTAACGTGTGTTGGAAACGCCGCGCCGCCAAGGCCCACCACACCTGTAGCCTGCACCGCGGCAACGACTTCTTGCGGCGTCATTCGGTCGATGTCCTGAGTTTCGCCATAGAGCACTTCCTGGCTTGCTCCGGGATATGGCTTGATGTAGATCGCCGGACTCAAATCTCCCTTCGCACTCGGCGCGGGCGCGATTCGTTCCACCCGGCCGGTTGCGGGTGCGTGCATCGGCACGCTCATGAACCCGTCGGCTTCCGCAATCGGCTCGCCTCGAACCACTTCCTGCGCTTCGCGAACGATTGCCTTCGCCGGCCTTCCGGCGTGCTGAGAAAGCGGCACGATCAATAACGGAGGGAAAGGCATACGGCGGATTGGCAAATGGGCGGTCTGCTCCTTATGCTCCGGGATGTGCACGCCCCGCCAAAGCCGTTTTGTGCCGAAAATGCTCATCTTCGTGATCTCATTGAGCGCTAGTTGTACTTAGCCGCACGCTTCATGAGCTTCTCCAAGTCCTTTTCCGACGAATCCAGTGGCAAGCCTGGATGGATGATCTGAGCGGTGCATTTTTCAGCCGCTTTCACCAGGTCACGATATGGACCACCTTTTGGATCCTTCACGTACGCCTGTTTGTTCTCGTTATAGGCAAAGATTCGCGGGTTGATGCGGATACACTCATCGCAGGAAGTGCACATCGCCGATTCAATCCAAGCCGTGCTTGCGGCGCTGCCATTTGCCGCCGGAGCCGTAGCTGCGGGAGATGTTGCAGCCGGCGCTGCAGCCGCCGTGGCGGCGGCTGCGGCCCGGACGGGCGCGGTAACCAAGGATGGCGTGACCGCCAAAGAACCGCCGAGAATGCTGCCATCCGACGCCATGGCAATCAACTGCGCCGCAATCGACTGCGCGAAATCCGCTCGCGCCTGATCAGCTATCGTCGCGACATCGACCTGTTTTCGAACGCCAGCCAAGGATTTCAACATGCGCCAAAACTGCCGCCGGTCTTGACACGAACGCACTATCGGCGCCGCCGGAATCACGCGGATCAGCCGGTTTTTGCGGTTGACCGCCCAAATATAAGGGAACTTTCCTTCCAATTCGTCCGCATCCAACTCGAGGTATTCCGTCAGCGGAATCATGTTGTCGTTCCACGCGTCGCGAGGAACGGTACGGAACTGTTTCCGGAAGCGACCCTCTGTAATCGCGAAATCGGCGAATGTCAGCGGCAGTTCCAACTTGCCCGCTGCGCCGTTTTCGTCCTCATATGACAACCTGTAGGTTGGCCAGTCCTGGTCGAGCGACGGATTGCCTTCGAGGTTGAAACACTCTTCCGGTAACATCCCCTTATCGGGGTTGTAACGAAGCAGCGGATAAGCACGGGATTCGACTGCGAGTTTGCTCTGCTGCTCCGCCAGGTCGTCGCCAATGCCGTGCTCAGGCATGCAGGGGCTGTAGATATTGAACAGCGCAGGGCGGCGGGAGTTTAGCCCCTCGACAAACGATTCGATCAGGTGAGAAGTGTTCGCGCTGGTCCCCTGCATGATGTAGGCAGTACGGTGAGCCATGCCAATCAGCGCAATCTCCTTCCGGACTTCCTCCTTGCCCTGAAACGCCTTGCCGTACTGCGCCATGTCTGAAACCTGGCCCGTAAATCCGGAGGTGCATGCCTGGCCTCCGGTATTCGAGTAGAGCTGCGTATCGAGCACCAGAACCTTAATGGGTTTGCCCGACATCATCATGCGCGAAAGATTCTGGAAGCCGATATCGTACATCGCTCCATCGCCGCCGATGGAGACGACGGGCGGGCAAAGATGAAATTCTTCTTCTGTGAACTGCTTCCAGTTGAAGTATTTGAAGAATTCGCCGTGCTTCTCTTTCTTAAAACGTTCGCTAAGCTCTAGTTCAGCCATGCGGATGGCCGCGAAGCCTTCCGCCATCCGTGCCATGTGTCCCTCGAATATACCCATGGCCATCGACGGTGAATCCTGGAAAAGGTGGTTCGTCCACGGGAACGGATACGGATTGAAAGGATATGTTGAGCCCCAGACAGACGTGCAGCCCGTGGAGTTGACGATGCCCATGCTCGATCGTCCTCGCCGGCCCGTGCCTTCGGCGTACTGCCAGCGGAGGTGCTTTAGTTTGGCGATCAGTTGCGATACCCAGCGCAGCCATTCCGGATCAAGGGTCTTCCCGCCATGCCGTTCGTCAAGCTGTTCAGAGAAATTGGCGAGCGTGACATCGGCGTTTTTCAGTTGGTCCAGCGCTGACGCGACCCGCGCTTCGTCGCTAAGATCGAGGGTGGCAGCCAGTTTTAACCGCGTGTGCTGATCGAGCTTCGCAATCAAGTCATCAATTTTGGCGATCTGCCGGGCCACGCGGGGCTGCATCAACGCCTCCGCTGTCGCAACAAATAGATGGACTACGGTCTTCTCTCCGCAACCGAGACAGGCGCCATCTCCGCCCACCATGCCCATGTAGTTCTTCTTGTCGAGCAACAGAGTGTGAAGCGCACCGATTCCCTCATCGAGGCTGTCGATGCGGATGAATTCCGGCGCTGTCGTCGGCAGGGCCTGCCAGAAGTCCCAGTCGCGCCGCAGCTTGCCGGTCGACTCGGGCGTTTGCTTCACTGGGCGAAGCGCATTGTCGTTGCAGACCTTCACGCACTCCATGCACCCTTTGCAGGCAAACGGATTCACAGTAATCGATAACAACCCGCCGGCGCCTCTTTGCTTGCGCTCGCGTGCTGTCCAGAACGGTTGCGGCGTCGCAAAGGCAAAGTCACCAATGGCGGCGCGGAAGTTCTTCAACTCTTCGATCAGCGATGGCTTCTCAGGAGACTCCGCGGGGTAGGCGCTGAGCAGTTCTTCGATAGCGGCGTCGAGCATCTGGCCAACATCCGGTCGATCCATTCCGTCGCCAATTTTCGCGCGCAGCTTCTGGTCCAGCGTTCGGATCGCGCGCGGTAGATGCTTGACGCTCTGGCCATTCGCCGTAACGCGCTTAACCGCGGTCTCAAAGACGCTGAGCACAGAATGGACAAGCCCCGGTATCGCGCTATCGGGGCAAATTGTGTAGCAGGAACCGCAAGCGGTGCAGTTCTTCGGCACCCATTCCGGATGCTCAAAACGTACTCCCGTCATATCCCGAAACAAGCCGGTGGTCGCAGGAATGAAGCTGAGACCGATGAACGGATCCGCGAGATTATCGTTTCCTCTTCCGGTCGCATAAAACGTTCCCGTCTGCTCCCAGAAGCGATGAATATCGGTCGTGGGAGTCAAACTCGGAACCTTCCCTTGCAACACGATGGGCACGTCCGGCTGCTTGCGGACGCCGGCGGGGGCGGGCAGCATCTGCTTCTGCACGACCTCCCTCACCTCATCGAAGCCCCGGCGGACAACGCGCACATTGTCCTCGACAACGCGCGCGCCCTTGCTGCCGAATTTGTGTTCAAGCTGGGATCGGATCGCCTGAAATAGTTGCTGATCATTCAATTTCGCCTGCGCCATCACCGGCGAGGCCGCGAAGAAGGCCCCCTGAAACGCATTACCTTGCATTCGGAACTGCAACTCGGTGTCCGTCGCTTCTTCGCGAGCGATCTTGAACGCATCGAGGTAATAGAAGCGAATCTCGTTTTCGATGATGATCCGTTGGAATTTCTCGGGAACCTGCGCCCAAACGTCTTCCTGGTCCAGGAATGTACTCTGCAAAATGAATACGCCGCCTCGCTTCAGGCCTGCGAGTGGATTCGAGTGCTGGAAGACATTGGGATCCGGTGAGAGAACCACATCGACAAAGAGATAGTCGCAGTTGATTCGGATTGGTTCCGGCGCCGCCGAGAGAAAATACGTTGTGGGCTGGCCCTTCTTTTCGGAACCGTACTTTGGATTCGCTTTGATGTGATATCCGAGCAGGTCAAACAGCGTCATCGCCATGTTCTTGCCGGTAGTGATAGCACCCCATCCGCCAACAGAATGGAGCCGCACAGTGACGCTGTTTTTCGGCATCAGGTTGGGATTCTCGCTGCCATGGACGGCGAGCGCCTTCAGCCCCGGATAGGCGTCGGCGACTTGAATCTGGTGAATTTCCTGCTTTGGCGTGAATGGCTTGTCGTGAACGAAGTCAATGGAAAGATAGAAGAACTTTCGCTTACCGCCATCCGGCAACATGTTTTCGATGGCGCCGATCAACCCCTCCGGTTGCAGGTCGCGGCTTCCGAGTCCGAACGATCCGGAGTACAGCGGCGGCATGTCGTCAATCTTCTGATAACTTGCATAGCCCTGGTGAATTAGTCCTGTCTTGCCCGAGCGGCTGTTCTCCACGCAACGGCCTAGAGCGGCGCGCACCTCACGCATGATCGGGAGGTCAGCCGCTAATGGCTGGTCAACACGTTCCAGCACAGCCACGCCTTTGCGGCCTTGTAAGAGGCTGCCGAGCAACTCTCCCGGAAACGGCCGGAACATCGTTAGGTTCACGACGCCGACTTTCAGCTTACGGGTCTCTCGCAAATAATCGGCAACAGCCTCGGCCGTTACAATCATGCTGCCCTGGCCAAGAATCAGGAAATCCGCATCGTCTGCCCGATATGTGGAAACGCGGTTGTATTGGCGTCCGGTCAAAACGAAGAATTCCTTCATCGCTTGATCGGTGATCGCGGCGATGTGGTCAAAGAAGTAGGGGCGCTGCGCGGCGACGCTCTGCATGTATGCGTCCTGATTCTGCACGGTGCCAATCATCACCGGATTGTCGACCGTCCACAACTCCGGAATACGTCTCCGCCGCGGGCCATACAGGATTCGCTGCGCCGGCGTTGGCGTGTCGATAATGTCATCGGGACATCCCAGGAATTCAGCGATCAATTCGCGCTCGGGCAGCAGCAGCGACTCGATGAGATGCGTCGTGAGAAATCCGTCCTGCGCGCAGATTCCGGGCGTGAGTGAGAGTTCGGCAATTCGGTGCGAAATGATGTTCAGGTCGCATACTTCCTGCGCGCTCTTGCCGAAGAGTTGAAAGAAACCGGTGTCGTCGATGCAGTGATAGTCGTCGTGACCGGCATGCACGTTCAGCGTCGACTTGGTCATTGCGCGGCAGCCCATGTTCAGCACGTAAGTAAGCCGTTTGCCGACTGCGGCGTAGAGCGACTCATGCATGTATGCGATGCCCTGGCCGGAAGAGAAGTTCGTGGCGCGGAGGCCGGTCATCGAGAGTCCCGCTGTAACGGCCGCGGCGGCGTGCTCCCCTTCCGGTTCAATAAATATCAGCGGCCGGCCTGAAATGTTGATATGCCCTTTGGCCGACTCTTCGGCCCAGTATTCGCCCATTTGCGTGGATGGCGTTATTGGATAGGCGCCCGCCGCGTCGCTCGACTCCCGCTCACACATCACGACGGCGGTATTGCCATCCATCGCCTGCCGTACGCCCGGATATCGAAATGTCTGTTTGGCATTCATGAGTGCACTCCCTGGCTGGAACTTGCTCCGCTTTGCAGCGGAAGATCCGCTGCGGTCACCGGCAGCGGCGAATGGCGAGTGATGCGTTTGGCCTCGGGCCCGCGTAGAGGACCGAGGTTCTTGTCGAACCAGACGATAGCGCCGGTGGGGCATCGCAATGTCGGGGCAGGCGAGGCCTGCGCATTCCGGCTATAGTTGATCGTCGCCAGATTGTTGACGATCTCGATCAATCCCGCCGGCCCATCGGCAGCGCAGCGTCCGCATGCTGTGCACGCCACCTCGCAGTCTTCTTCGGCCTGGCTGCCTTCAGCCAGGTTTCGACAGGCGATCCACAACTGATGGCTCACTGCATGGAGAGAGAAGAGTTGCTTTGGGCATACGTCGACACAATCTCCACATGCCGTGCAGAGGGCTTGGCTGACAACCGGCAAGCTGTGACCATTCATATGGATCGCGTGGAAATCGCAAACTCGTTCGCAATCGCCTAAACCGAGGCAGCCCCAACTGCAACCCTTCCCGCCGCCATTCACCAACCCGGCCGCGCGGCAGGTGGCCAGTCCGACATACTGCGCGCGATGCCTCGCCACGTGCGGCCCTCCTGCGCATGCCAGTCTCGCAACTCGTTTCTCTTCAGCCCCGGCGTCGATCTGGAGCAGGGCGGCAATTGCCTGAACGCCTTCCGGACTGTTCACCGTGCATTTGCCCGGAGCGATCTCGCCGCGCACAGCCTTTTCGGCAAATGAACGGCAGCCGACGCACCCGCACGCCCCGCAATTCGCCTTCGGTAGCAGCGCCTCCACTTCGTCGATTCGTGGATCGTCAAAGACGTAGAGTTTTTTGTCCGCGACAGCAAGTACTGCGGCGAGCACTGCGCCCATAGCGCCCATAATGCCGCCGGCGATCAGGAACTCGCTCATCGGCTCACCTTATTCGCCGCTTCGCTGGGTGATATAACCCAACTCTCTGGGGCAATTCCCCCGCAAGCGAGGCATCGTGGGAAGGCGGGTAATCGCAATTCCCGAGAAATTGGCTCTATAGGTGGTTTCGATCGGCTCATCGTCTCGCGGTTCGCAACATTCCAGAGGCAATGTCAGGACCATTCTCAACGGCACTCTTTTTGGCCTGCGACGTGCAAAGTAGGGTTCCGTATGGCACCGATTTGGCGGCGAACGTTCCTGCTTCTCGCGATAGCCGGGACCCTGCTGGCCATTCGCTTTGTCCCGTCGGAACGCCCTGCATCAACCATTCGGTTGAGCCGGCCGCTAATGGGCACGTTGTGGACAATGGAGATCTTCGATGACGCCCGTCCGGCACAGGCGCGGAAGGCGATTGACGCCGCCTACGCCGAGTTGGTTCGCATCGACAACCTGATGAGTGAGTGGAAGGCGGAGTCACCAATCTCCCAAGTGAACTCCGCCGCCGCCCTGCATCCAGTCGCCGTTCCCGTGGAACTACGGGAACTGATTCAACGCAGTATTCGCTACAGCGAAAAGACAGAAGGTGCGTTCGACATCAGTTGGCGGGGCATGGGTGCCATCTGGAAATTCGATGATGACTTCACGCCGCCGACCCGGCAAGCTGTTGAAGCGGCGCGCCGCCGTGTCAATTTCCGTGCGATTCAGATTGACGGTGATCGCGTGTACTTGCCCAAAGCCGGGATGAGTCTCGGTTTGGGGGGAATTGCGAAAGGCTATGCGGTTGACCGTGCATTCGAGGTGCTCAGAAACGCGGGCTTCGCGAACGTGATGGTGGACGGCGGAGGGGATGTTCGGGTCGCTGGCACGCGGAATGGTATTCCCTGGCGTTTAGGCATTCAGCACCCACGGCGGGAGCGCGGCCAGATTATTGGTGCGGTGAAGCCACGCAACCAGGCCTTAGTCACTTCCGGCGATTATGAGCGATTCCGCATCGTCAACGGTGTCCGCTATCACCACATCATCGACGTGCGCAACGGCTGGCCGGCCACTGCCGCCAGTTCGGTCAGTGTCCTGGCTCCAACAGCGGAGCAAGGCGTTGTCATCGCCAAGGGGATTTTCATTCTCGGTCCGGAAAAAGGGATGGCGCTCGCACGTGCCGAAGGCGTGGAGGCGCTGCTGATCGATCCCGAGGGACGCCGCTACTGGACTGAAGAATTTCATAACGTATTCGAGCAGGAAGAGAAATAGACCATGCCCACGTCTATCGCCGATGCCGCAACCGCTAAGCCCGCAGGCGCCGTTCAGATTGTCGGCCAACATATTGTTGAGATCGTCAGCGACTCAGGCGAAGGCGCGCAGACCTGCGGACAGATGTTCGCCGATCTATGCGCTCACAATGGCAACGGCATTTGGACAGTCGAGATCATTCCCGCCGAGATCGAACCGCCCAGCCGCTCGCGTGCCGGAGCCAGCGGAAATCGAATTCGCCTCGGATCGAAGCCCGTAACCAATGCCGGCGACTGCGCGGATGTCGTTGTTGCCCTGAACGAGCAGGTCTTGTACAGCCGGATTGACGCTGGCGCGCTTCACGCCGGGACCGCTGTATTTGTGGACAGGACGTGGGCGGAGAATGCCGATGAAGCGGTTCGCCGCCGCTATGCCGAAGCGATGGAGGACTTCGCCAGGTTCGGGTATGCCGTTGTGGAAGTGCCGATTGAAGCCGAGTGCCGAAAGCACACAGACGACCCCAAAAAGGGCAAAAACATGTGGGTGCTTGGTCTCCTATGTGCGTTGTATGACCTGCCGGACGCAGGCGTCCGCGACAACATCGCCAAACGCTTCGCCAAGAAGGGCGATACCGTAGTCCAAAAGAATCTCGATCTCTTCGCCGATGGCTACGAGTGGGCGATAGCCCATGTCGAAAGACGCTACCGGGTGCCGGCCGATAAGCGGACGCAGCCCATGGTGGTCATGAACGGGAATCAGGCGCTAGCGCTTGGCGTAATGGCCGCCGGCATAGAAGTGTGCTCCATGTATCCGATCACACCGGCTACTTCGGCTTCTCACTTCCTGGCTAACGCGCTCCAGGAGGCCGGAGGCTTTGTGCATCAGGCGGAGGATGAGATCGCCGCAATCGGCTTTGCAATCGGTGCATCCTACGCGGGCAAAACGGCCGTTACGATCACTTCGGGGCCAGGTCTCGCGTTGAAGACTGAGTTTCTTGGCTATGCCGTCATGACGGAAGTCCCGCTGGTCGTGATCGTCGTACAGCGCGGAGGACCATCGACCGGACTGCCCACGAAGATTGAGCAAGGCGATCTGCTCGCGGCGCTCTATGCTTCTCCCGGCGACAGTCCGAAAATTGTCATGGCCCCCGCCACAATTGAGGAATGTTTTTACTTCGTTATTACTGCGCGCAAGCTGGCTGAGGAATTTCGCGGTCCCGTGATGATCCTTTCCGATGCCAATCTCGCCACCGGCCAGCAGCCTTTTCCGAAACCACAATTGCGGTCATCGTGGCTGGCCCCCCCTGTTGATCAAGCGCCCTGGGATAGCACTGTGCCGCCATTTGCTTGGGATGCCGAGACCGGCCTTTCAAGACGGCCCATCCCGGGCCAGCGAGGAGGCGAATACGTGCTCACTGGCTTGGCGCACGATCAGGCCAGTCACGTCGCATATGAGTCCGCTATTAACCAGAAAAGTATGGAGATGAGAAGCCGGAAGCTCGCGGTATTGCAAGCGGCGCTACGTCCGCCGGCGATCCACGGCGAACCGGAAGGTGACCTGCTCGTCATCGGTTGGGGGTCGACGTTGGGAAGCATTGAAGAGGCCGTCGATGAACTTCGCTCCGAGGGCCGCCTTGTCTCGTCGATCCATCTTCGCTTCCTATCCCCTATGGAGCCCGGCCTGAAGTCGATCTTCCAGCGGTTTCGAAAAGTGATGACGGTGGAGGTGAACTACAGCGATCCAATAGACGCGCCGTATATAACTCCCGAGGCACGCCGCTATTCGCAACTGGCGCAACTGCTGCGCTCGCAAACGTTGATCGATATTGATTGCTGGTCACAAGTTCCAGGTAGCCCGATCCCTCCATCCCGAATCGCAGCCGAGCTCCGGCGCCGGCTCGAGCTACAAGGCAAGGAGAACTGAAATGCAAGGGCCACGCCACGAATGGAACGCCGAACCGCCCGAGCGCAATTGCACGCTGCAGGACTATCAGGGTGCAACGGCGCGCTGGTGTCCGGGTTGCGGTGACCATGCTGTTCTCAATGCCGTGCAGCAATTGGCGCGCGACAAGCAATTGCCGCCGGAAAAAACGGTCGTTGTCTCCGGAATCGGCTGCTCTAGCCGCTTCCCTCACTACATGAAGACATACGGATTTCATGGCCTGCATGGACGCGCCTTCCCGGTGGCCTGCGGCGTACGCAGCCGGCGCCCGGATCTACACATGTTCGTGGTCACAGGAGACGGTGATTGCTGCGCCATAGGTACGGCTCATTGGATCCACGCCATTCGCTACAACATGGACCTGACGATCCTATTGCTGGACAACAACATTTACGGGCTGACTAAGAACCAGACTTCGCCGACCACTCACATTGGTGAGAAATCCAATACCCATCCGCGCGGGAACGTTCTGCCCCCGTTGAATCCGCTCAGCGTCACGCTTGGCATTACCAATGCCTCGTTCGTCGCGCAGACTATCGATTGGAATCCGCCGCATCTGTACAGCACGATTCGTACTGCATACGAGCACAAGGGGACGTCGTTCGTACGCATCCTGCAACGTTGTCCGCACTTCACCGCCCACGTTTTCGCAGAAGTGCAGCAAAACATGAACCAGGTTTGCCTGCTGACACATGAAGACGGGATACCTCTCGACGCTCAGTTCCAACGGCTCTTCCCCAATCGAGCGATGCACAACCCGAACGATCTGCCCGCGGCTCGCGCCATGGCGCAACGGGATGAGGTCTATCCGGTGGGCCTGCTCTACCGCAACGAGAGTGCGGCGCGCTACGATCTCCAAACCGCGCAAGGCCTCGGTAAATCGCAGGCCGAGAAGATGGCGGCCACCGAAAAGTGGTTGAGCCGGTTTGAGCTATGAGGTTCCAATGACAGCCACGCTACCCGAGCAACTGCGCAACTTCCACATCACCGGCCTTGGCCTCGATGACGCGGTGCCGGTGCTTACGCTGGACGCAATTGCCGCTGGCCGGAAAATCCCCTCCCAAGAAGACTTCTACCCCATTCGTTCGCTCAATCTGTCGCCGATCCCCCTTGCGCCTGATACGGCGGTCACCTTAGCGATAGCTGCCCTGGTTCAAGGTCGCGGCCCGAGCCGGACTCAATTCATGGATCGAATCCGGAAGACTGTCGAACGGTTGGAGGATCTAATCGCGCTTGACGAGAGCCATTCCGAAGAGTCAACTTCGCCGGCCGCGATCGCAAACTCGTTAGGTTCGGTTGCCGGCCGGTTCCTGAACGCAGACAGCCTCGCCGCGGCCCTCCGCAGCCGAGCAAATCCGGTTCATCGCATGGCAACGGAGCGTCGCGAGCGGTGCCGCCGGGAACTCGGTATTCTTCATGACGCACTCAACGGCAAGGAGACCCAGACGCACGTCTTTCAAGCGGCCGAGCTCCCCTCTAACCGATGTGACGCCGCAATGCATGTTTCGAGCGACCCATGCGCAGCCGCGCTCGAATTCTGCAGGGAGATGCTTCATGCCTTTGAACCGGCGCTGCGAGCGCTGCGGGTCGCGCGGCTCGAATTGGAAGACGCCTACGATGAAGGGGTCCATGAGCCTATATTGAAGCGCTTCCGCTGGGAAGCTGCCGAAAGTGCCGAACTGGCCGCACTGCCGCCGGTGCTCGTAGTGCTCGATGCGGCGCAAGCTGCCCGCTGCCCTTTGGGTTCCATCTCCCGAGTGCTGCGTTCGGGTTGCCCAATCCAGGTCGTTGTTACGCAGCCGAGTCTGAATGTGAGCGATCTGCGAGGCGAAACGCCCGACCTTGCCGCGATCGCTATCGCCCATCGCGATGCCTTCGTTCTCCAGGGCTCCGTCGCATATCCGGATCACCTGTTAACCGGTTTGGCTGCCATGTCCCGGTCGGTACGTCCCGCATTGGCTGTCATTGCCACACTGTCCGGCGGCGGCTGGCCGGAAGCTGTCATTCTTCCGCTCGCCAGGGCATGGGCCCTCTTCACGTTCGACCCCGCATGCGGCCCAAAATGGCACAAGTGCTTCCAGCTAGCTTCCATAGAGGAAAACACTTGGACCGCGGCCCATGCCGCTTCGCTGAACCCGGCAATGGAGAACCATTTCCGCATTCTTCCTGAATCGTCCGATGAACACGATCCGATTGACCTTCGGCTCTACCTCGATCAGTTTCGCGACCGTGCACCGCGTGCGATTCCGTTTTTCCTGACACAGGATCCTGGTAGCTTGCCCAAGCGAATTGCCGTCTCTCGCCAACTCGCGGAATTCTGCCACGACCGGTTACAGGCTTATAGCCTTCTGGAACAATGGTCGGCCGCGCCGCAGCCGGAGAAGTCACCCGAATCTGTCCAAAACGAGATCAGAGAGCATGCCTTGCGTGAAGGAGTTGAACTTGCCGTCGCGCGCGCTGTTGCGTTATTAACCAATCCAAATAAAGGCGGTAAACCATGAGTACGAAGACGAGAACTCTGTATGAACGGATCGGCGGTGAGGAGGCGGTTGCCCGCCTGGTGAGCGACTTTTATGACCGGGTCCTCGACGATCCGGAACTGGAGCCATTTTTTCGATACACGCCAATGGAGAAACTCCGTACCATGCAGATGGAGTTCTTCTCGGCGGCGCTGGATGGGCCGGTTAACTACTCCGGCAGAACGATCGATGCTGCACATCAGGGACGCGGCATCACCACTCGCCAACTGACTCGCTTCATGGACCACCTGTTTACCACCATTCGATTTATACATCCAAACGAACAGGAAACCGATGAAATGATTAGCCGAATCAGCATGTATGCTGATTCGGTGTTGGATGCACCTGGCGGCGATTCAGAATAGTTGCGGCGTCCCGGTATGGCAGTCTGTCGCTGTCTGATACACCTGTCCGATCCAGAACAATGTAGCTTCGTCGAAGTGCCGGGCGCAGAATTGATCAGTGCGATGCGGGACAGGCCTTTCGGGGACTGTCTCCGTGGGTTCCGGCGAGATCCCGTGAAAGGCATTAGCTCTCGAAATCGCCGGTTGCCGTTCACTTTGGCAGTGAGTACTGTCGTTTGGGATCTTGTGGGCCTTTCCCAATTTCTACTATTAAACCTCGCGATTTCAGATTGCTCAACCTGGCTTCGGCGCTAACGAAAACTTGACCACCCAGATTCGGTAACTTTGATATACCCTGTTGCACATCCTCGATAGTCAGACCAGAGGGAAGCAGGCCTGGATTCTCGATCTCGATTCGATCTTCAAATAAAGCCAACCGAATTGGCGAGCCCTGTTGCGCATAATCGGCGTGAACGATCGCATTCACCACTGCTTCACGAATAGCTACCAAAGGTACGGACTAGCGTTCCTGGCGGCGGACATCGTCAATGACGGACTCCACCGTCAGATGCTCTTGCGCAAAGGCAATGGTCTCTTCAATGGCCATGGGCGGCATGGAACGGACCGCCAAAGAATCGATCAATCGAACCCTATTGGTTCCCGCAAATCGACCGGCTTGAATCCAGGCATCGGGGAACTCCGTGAAGCGATCCACACAAAAAAGAATGAAGCCTTGATGCTCTGTAGTCACGCGGAGGGTTTTCCAAGCCTGGCGCTCCGCGGCGCGAGTCAACGGCTTTGAGACACTTCGGGAGAGTATTTGTTCGGACGATACGTTGTCGAAACGTCCCACGCGATACACGGGAGCGGTCCGGAGGCGGCCGCCATGCGGGAGCGCTTCATCGGTTCACCCTCATGCGCTGGCTCAAGGTGCCGACAATAGCCTGGACTACTCGCTGGGCAACACGACGAAACAGGCCTTGTGGCTGCCGACGAGCCGCGAGGCCAAGTACAAGGCCAAGCAAGCGGTCGATTCCTTCTTTGTCCGCGCTGGAGACGTAATACAAGCCGGCATCGTGTTTGTTGGCGAACGGCTGGCGTTTACGGTACCGGGCTTCGCGGTCCTCAATGTCATCCTGGTGGGCGCATGGCTGGCAGTGGTCGCGATGATCAACCTGAACCTGCGGAAGAAGGCGAGCGAGGAGAAGATCGCTGCGCTTTGAGGAGGTCGCTGCGGCGCGCTGGGGCCCCGTACTTTCGAATCTGTCAAACCGCGGCGGGCTCAATGGCGCAAGAGCGGCTAACTCGCAGGAATTTACCGTCGCTGCTGACTGTTGTTAGCGATCACGTCAAAACGTTTGTTTTTGGACAATGGCCGGGGAGTCGTTAGAGGCGGTGCGAAGCTTTAATCGAAGGTAATCGCGGTAGCCATCTGGGAGGGGCTGTTGTAGAAGTTCGGCA